>WNGH01003350.1_pt1 | contig 15340 bp, 13 predicted proteins | sample 5400631 | NCBI WGS metagenome assembly WNGH01 (sample SAMN13153373, study PRJNA577476) | soil metagenome | isolation source: 115 cm soil or saprolite under Garry oak tree replicate 1 | place: USA:California | collected 2016-06-15
CGCAGACCTGCAATTCTCGGTTGGTTTCTTCGCGATCTCTTGCGTGGCTCATCGGCGCCATAGAGCATACTTCCCATTCCCTTACTGAGCACGTCTAAAACTGTGGGTATCTTCGACGACCTTCCCGAGACTATCCCGCAGAAAAACAAGAAGAAAGGCCGAGCAATAGCCTTGGCCGCGGGCATTCACGTGTTGTTGGTCGCGACAATTATTGTTGTGCAGATGGCGATGCCGGAGAAACTTGGAGAATTGCAGCTTTTGACGACCTTGTACATGGCCCCTCCTCCTCCCCCGCCGCCATTGTCTGTCAGCAAAGCACCTGAACCGCGGCGCCACGCTGCGGTTGAAAAGACATCACCGAGCGAAACTCCAGCGGTCGTCGAATCCGAACCGGTGCCGGTAGAAAAACCCGAGTTGACGGCGCCTGTGAGGGTGCCGAAAGATATCGCCAAAATCGTTGATACAGCTCCGCCGAGCGGGGCTTCGGGAGCCCGGAGCGGAGTTATCGGAGGAGCTACGGCTGGCTTGCCGGGCGGTTTGCTCGGCGGAGTGCTCGGCGGGACCGGCAACGTGCCGCCGCCTCCACCGCCGCCCGCGCCTGTTCGTGTCGGCGGCAATGTCAAGCAACCGAAGGTCGTCCACATTGAGCAGCCGAAATATCCTCCGGAGGCAAGACGAGCTCGTGTCGAAGGTGTCGTCATTCTGGAAGCCACAGTCACTGCCGAAGGAACGGTCGACAAAGTGAAAGTCATCTCCGGCCCGCCAATGCTGACCGCAGCCGCAGTCGAAGCTCTAACGCATTGGAAGTACGAACCCACTTATTTGAATGGCCAAGCCGTCCCTGTCATTCTGACGGCCAGAATCAGCTTCTCGCTTAGCGGCACTCCCCGGTAAAATCCCTTTCCTATGTTCTCCGGTAAAACTGCAATTGTCACAGGAGGCAGCCGCGGCATCGGCCGGGCCATCGTGCAGGCGCTCGCGCGCACGGGAGCCAGAGTGGTGTTCACTTACTTGCAGAATAAATCCGCTGCCGATGAGATTACGAACAACGACACGATTATCGGACTTCCAGTCGATGTGACGCGCTTCGATCAAGCTAAAGAGCTCGTGAAGCAGGTGAAGGAACGATTCGGAAGGATTGACATCCTTGTTAACAACGCCGGCATTACGCGAGACAAACTCATCGCTCTGATGAGCGAGAAAGATTGGGACGACGTTCTGAACACGAATTTGAAAGGCGTGTTCAATCTGACCAAACCGGTCATCGGTGTCATGCTCCGGCAGCGATCGGGAAGCATCCTCAATATCACGTCGATCAGCGGGATCATGGGAATGGCGGGCCAGGTGAATTATTCGTCATCGAAAGCGGGGATGATTGGCTTCACGAAGGCGCTCGCAAAAGAGGTCGCGAAACTGAATATCACGGTCAATGCCGTTGCTCTCGGATTCATCGAGACGGATATGACCGCTACTCTCAACTCTGAATACCGCAACAAAGCGCTTGAACAAATTCCACTTGGCCGGTTTGGTAAACCGGAGGAAGTCGCAGAAATCGCGCTATTCTTGCTTTCACCGCAAGCGAGCTACATTACAGGGCAGGTTATACAGGTTGACGGCGGTTTAGCCATTTAGTGTCTTACCGAACTCGATCCTCTGTTGTGCTTGATACTTTCCCTTGCGGTCCTTGTAGGAGACTTCGCACGGTTCATCCGATTGAAAGAAAAGGACCTGGCACAAGCCTTCATTCGCGAAAATCCGCACCGGAACCGGCGTCGTATTCGCAATGGAGACGGTGACGAAACCCTCCCATTCGGGCTCGAATGGTGTGACATTCACCATAATACCGGTCCTCGCATATGTCGATTTACCAACACACAAGGTCAAAACATCCCGAGGGATGCGGAGATATTCGACGGTCCGGCCCAGCACGTAGCCATTTGGCGGGACATCGAAATAAGAACCACGATGATCTCGATAGAACTCTGGAGGAATCGCCTTCGGGTTCAGGACGGCATCGCGCGGCGGAGCAAACAATTTGAATTCATCGGCCAACCGGAGATCATAGCCATACGATGACAAGCCGTACGAGATCTTGCCTTCAGCGACTTGACTGGGACTGAATGGATCGATCATTCCATATTTTTCAGCCATCTCGCGTATCCATCGATCGGGCTTAATTGCCATTGCTTAACTCGCCTCCTGAATGTTAAAAATATGTACAAAATATTGTAGTCGTGGGCTTTACCTTAAAATCGGAGGTTCCAGTGATCAAACTCGATCTTGTGAATCAGATCGTCGAGCGGACAGGAGTCAGCAAAACAAAAGCTGAACAAGCTGTGGATACGGTCTTTAATTGCATGAAGGATGCCTTGAAGGCCAACGACCGGATCGAGTTGCGCGGATTTGGTGTATTTTCCGTCAAGCCGCGGAAGACGGGCATTGGCAGAAACCCCCGCACAGGTTCGGAAGTGAATATACCTCCGGGAAAAGCCGTACGGTTCAAGCCCGGCAAGGATTTGCAGTCGCTCTAAGCGTTGGGGGTTCGACCGTTGCCTTTTCAAACAGGCCGCCGCGCCGAGCGCGCGCGAAGCGTGAGCGCGATAGCGCGAAACCTCAAGCAAAGCGTGCAGCCTCAAGAAAAATCCGCCCACCGAACCGGGCTGGCCGCGCGAAGCGCAAGCGCGGTAGCGCGCAGCCTCGATACGCGAAGCGCAAGCGCGATAGCGCGCAGCCTCAATAGACGGCGGTCGGTCAGTAGAAGACCCGGCGCTAAACAGAAAGACCTCTTTCATGGACAATACATTTAACCCTTCCGCCGAAATACTACTCGAAGAAGCGCCGCAGCAAAAATTTCCCTGGCTGAACGTTGTGTTATTCGTTTTGACGTGCCTCACCACCATGGTGACGGGGACGTTCCTCATGACTTCTTTCAACAACACGTTCACCGGCTTTTCCGGGTTCTTTCGGGAAGTCTTTCGATCGCCTTCCATACTCGTGAATGGGCTTCCATTCAGCCTGGCCATTATGAGTATTCTGCTTGCTCATGAAATGGGTCATTATCTGACTTGCCGGTATTACGGAATCGATGCGACATTGCCCTATTTCATTCCCGCGCCAACTCTGGTCGGTACGATGGGCGCATTTATCCGTATTAAATCGCCGATTCAGCACCGCGCCGCTCTGTTGGAGGTCGGTATTGCGGGACCGATCGCCGGCTTCGTGCTTGCGGTTCCGGCCTTGATCATAGCGCTCCGAAAGTCCGGCTTTACTGCGATCGATCCAGCGGCTTCGAGTGTCATGCTCGGCGAGCCGCTGATTTTCAAAGCCATGGAATTCATCACCGGGAAAATCCCACCGGCTGGGATGGATATTAATCTCCATCCCATCGGGTTCGCAGCATGGTTTGGATTCTTTGCGACTGCGCTGAATTTACTTCCTGTGGGCCAACTCGACGGCGGTCACGTGTCCTATGCCCTCTTTCGCGGGATTCACAGGCGGATTTCTGAGGCCTTCGTGTTCACCCTGATCCCACTCGGTATCTTCTACTGGCGGGGCTGGCTATTGTGGAGCGTTGTGTTGCTCCTGATTGGCCTTCGCCATCCCGTCACGCTCGATGATTCCGTTCCCTTAAGGGATCGACACCTGTGGCTGGGCTGGATCGGCCTTGCCATGTTCGTCCTTTGTTTTACCCCAATACCGTTTTACATCAACTAAGTAATTCGGGGTCAGACGGGTGAATTCCCTATTTTTCCAACAAATCTTCGAGCAGAAAAAAATAGGGAATTCACCCGTCTGACCCCGAATTACTGCTTTTGGGTCTTCAGGAATACCAACAGTTCCTGCGCGGTTGGCGTGAGGAGCTTTTGGCGACGGTGGATGATTCCAATGGGACGCACAAGGTCGGGCATGTCGAGGGGAATCGCAGCTAGGATGCCGCTTTCAACTTCCCGGGCCACGCTGGGTCGAGGAAGGATGCTGACTCCGGATTGAATTGTGATCGCATGCTTAATGGTCTCAATATTATCGAACTCCATCGCTATACTCACCGTTGCTCCACGCTGCCGAAGGGCCTTGTCGACAGCCTTCCGAATGCTCAGACCGCGGTCAAAGGCAACAAAGTTTTCGCCGTCCAGCTCGCGTACGGATACCGTCTTCTTCTTTGCAAGCGGATGTGAACGGTGGCACACGAATACCATCGGTTCGGAATGCCACGGAATGATGGTCAGGGAACGGTGTGCTGAAGGAAACGAGAGGATTCCCAGATCGGCTTCGTCGTTGATCACCGCTTCTACGACCTCGTGCGGATGCAAATACGCCAGGCGTATCTTCGCCTGCGGGTACCGCGTCGTGAACTGCTGGCAGTAGATTCCCATATCGTGTAATCCAACCGAGTAGATGACCGCCACGCGAACCGCACCGCCAACCAGCGTCCGTTGAGACGTGATTTCCGCTTTCGCTTTCTCAAAGTTATCCAGCAGGACCAGGCACGCTTCAAAAAACTTTTTCCCTTCCGGAGTCACCATGAACGGCCGTTTTGTCCGGTCGATGAGTTGGGCGCCCAGTTCTTCCTCCAGTTGGCGCACAGCCTGGCTCGCCGCCGACTGCGAGATGCGGTGGGAAGCGGCTCCCAACGAGAAACTGCCGGACCGGATAACGTCGCAATAAAGGTTTAAGGTATCGAGATTCATGACACTCGGAGAAAATAGCCCTCTCGCTCTGAGAGGGGGCGGCCTTCAAAAGATAGATCATTAGCTGTGCTTATGCAAAGTACTTTTATTTTGCAGGATGACTTATTTTCCAAAAATGAATAAAGTAGTCTCAACCTTCTTGGGCAAGGATGTTGGCCGGTGAGGTCTATGCATATGTTTTCAGCACTGCCGCCGAAACAGGGGTTGTACGATCCGCAATTTGAACACGATGCGTGTGGTGTCGGCTTCGTTGTGGATATTGCCGGGCGCAAATCGAACGACATCGTTCGCAGGTCACTTCAAGTCCTCGTCAATTTGCAGCACCGCGGCGCGAAAGGTTGCGAAGCCAACACGGGCGATGGGGCGGGCGTCCTTCTGCAAATTCCCCATGAGTTCCTGAAACCGGAGTGCAAGAAACTGGGTTTTGATCTCCCTACTCCCGGCAATTATGGCGTCGGAATGGTTTTCCTGCCGCGCGATTCCCATTCTCAGCAATGGGCGAAAGAAATCATTGAAGCGGCGATCACGCGCGCGGGCCAGAGGTTGCTGGGCTGGCGAGACGTACCCACGAACAATTCGCCAATAGGCGAGTCAGCAAAGGCCGTTGAGCCGGTGTTCAAGCAGGTTTTTGTTGGCCGAAACCCGTATATCAAGAGCGTCGACGAATTCGAAAGAAAGCTTTACCTCATTCGGAAGCGAATAGAAAAAGTCACATCCGAACTCTACTTCGACAGTTTCTCCGCCCGCACGATCATCTACAAAGGAATGCTTTCGGCGGAACAAATCGAGATTTACTTCCCCGACCTGGCGGATCCGCGAGTCGCATCGGCGCTTGCGGTCGTGCATCAGCGGTTCAGCACGAACACATTTCCGAGCTGGTCGCTTGCCCATCCATTCCGATACATCTCGCATAACGGCGAGATCAACACCCTGCGCGGCAATATCAACTGGATGAAAGCGCGCGAAGCGCTATTCGAATCCGGATTGTTCGGCGAAGATATCCACGATCTTCTTCCCGTCATCGTCGAGGGCGGCAGCGATTCCGCGATGATCGACAATGCTCTCGAAATGCTCGTCATGTGCGGGCGCTCGCTTCCACACGCGATGATGATGCTCATTCCGGAAGCCTGGGACGGCCACGAAACGATGAGCGATGAGAAGAAGGCCTTTTATGAATATCACTCCTGCTTGATGGAACCGTGGGACGGTCCGGCCTCTATGGTTTTCACCGACGGTGTCCGCATTGGCGCCGTACTCGATCGAAACGGATTGCGCCCGTCGCGATATTGCGTCACCAAAGACGGCCTGGTCGTCATGGCTTCAGAGGTCGGCGTGCTGGATATTCCTCCGGAGAACATCCTGGTCAAGGGTCGTCTTCAACCCGGCAAGATGCTACTCATCGACACGCACGAAAGGCGCATCATCGATGACACGGAGCTGAAACACAAAATCGCTTCCGAAAAACCATACCGGCAATGGTTGAAGGAGAACCTTGTCCGCCTGTCCGATCTTCCGGCGCATCCGGTTCCGGAACCCAGTCATGAAACGGTTCTCTTGCGCCAACAGGTGTTTGGATACACCCACGAGGATCTGCGGATCCTCATGGGTCCAATGGCCGTGAACGGAGAAGAAGCGGTGGGTTCGATGGGAACCGACACGCCTCTCGCCGTCTTATCGGACAGGCAACCGCCGCTGTTCAACTATTTCAAGCAGCTGTTCGCGCAAGTGACGAATCCGCCCCTGGACGCCATCCGGGAAGAGCTGGTCACGTCGATGAGCACGGCTCTTGGTCCGGAACAGAATCTATTAAAACCGGTGCCCGAGAGCTGCCGGATGATCAAAATCTTGTCCCCCATCATGGACAATGACGATTTGGCGAAGCTGCGATCCATCGCGCTGCCGGGCTTCCGCTCCATCGTGCTTCCAATGCGCTTCAAAGTGTCGGAAGGCGGCGAGGGTATGCGGCGCGCCCTCCACGATTTGCTCGAAACGGCCTCGAATGGAATCAAAAACGGAGCGACGATCCTGATCTTATCGGACCGGCAGATCAACAAGGATTACGCGCCGATACCGAGTCTGCTTGCAACGTCCGGGTTGCATCATCATCTCGTCCGCGAAGGCATGCGCACCAAGGCGACCGTAATCGTCGAAACCGGCGATGCGCGAGAGGTTCATCACTACTGCCTGTTGATCGGCTACGGCGCGTCGGCCATTAATCCGTACCTGGCTTTCGAAACTTTGGACGACATGATCCGGCAAGAACTTCTGACAGCCATCGATCATCGCAAAGCGGTGAATCACTACACCAAAGCCGTAAAGAAGGGCGTGTTGAAGGTCATGTCGAAGATGGGCATCTCGACGCTGCAAAGTTATCGTGGCGCTCAAATCTTCGAAGCCATCGGCCTGGATCAAAATTTCGTCGATACTTACTTTACGAACACTCCGTCGCGGATCGGCGGCATCGGGTTGGATGAAATCGCGGCGGAGGCAATCGAACGGCACCGGCGCGCGTTCCCCGAACGTCCTGTCCGCCTGCCGGACATCGACTGGGGAGGACAATACCAGTGGCGCCATGACGGCGAATACCACATGTACAATCCCGATTCGATTCATAAGCTCCAGTACTCCACGCGTACGAACAGCTACAAAATTTTCAAGGAGTACAGCGGGCTGGTCAACTCCGCCAGTGCAACGCTATGCACACTTCGCGGATTGATGGATCTGAAATTCGCAGACAAGCCGCTACCGCTCGAGGAAGTCGAGCCCGCCGAATCGATCATGAAGCGCTTTGCAACCGGCGCCATGTCTTTCGGTTCGATCAGCAAGGAAGCGCACGAGACGCTGGCCATAGCGATGAACCGTATTGGCGGGCGAAGCAATACGGGAGAAGGCGGCGAGGATCCGGCGCGCTACACTCCGGATCCGAACGGCGATTCCAGATCAAGCGCTATCAAACAGGTTGCGTCGGCGCGCTTCGGCGTCACGAGCGAATATCTGGTCAACGCCAATGAGCTTCAGATCAAGATGGCTCAAGGCGCCAAGCCGGGCGAAGGCGGCCAGCTGCCTGGACACAAGGTCGATGAAATCATCGCGCGCGTCCGTCATTCCACGCCGGGCGTCGGACTTATTTCACCTCCGCCGCATCACGACATCTATTCGATCGAGGATCTGGCCCAACTGATTTACGATCTGAAAAATTCGAACCCGCGCGCGCGCATTAGCGTAAAGCTGGTTGCAGAAGTGGGGGTCGGAACGATCGCAGCAGGCGTTGCCAAGGCGCATGCCGACGTCGTCCTGATATCGGGCGACAGCGGTGGAACGGGCGCTTCTCCTCTCACCAGCATTAAACATGCCGGCATCCCATGGGAGCTGGGTTTGGCGGAGACGCATCAGGTGTTGGTCCTGAACAATCTCCGAAGCCGCATCATCGTCCAAACCGACGGCCAATTAAAGACCGGCCGCGATGTCGTCGTTGCGGCACTGCTCGGCGCGGAGGAGTTTGGATTCGCGACTTCGGCGCTGATCGTTTCCGGATGTATTATGATGCGCGTCTGCCATCTCAATACCTGTCCGGTAGGCGTAGCGACACAAGATCCCATCCTCCGGCAAAAATTCACAGGTAAACCCGAATACGTCGTCAACTACTTCCGCATGATTGCCGAAGAGGTTCGCGAACTGATGGCTCAATTGGGTTTCCGGACCGTTGACGAAATGGTTGGCCGCCGCGACAAGCTCGACATGCGCAACGCGGTTGACCATTGGAAGGCCAAGAAGCTGGATCTCTCTCCGATCCTGTACATGCCGGCGGTGCCCGATCACGTCATCACGCGCCGTGTGCATTATCAGGATCACGGACTGCAGAAGGCCTTGGATAACCGGCTCCTCGAACTGGCAAAGGATGCGCTCGACCACAAGAAACCCGTTGAATTAGAGCTGCCGATCTCGAACGCCAATCGTACCGTCGGCACGATTCTGGGCAGCGAAATCACCCGGCGTTACGGCGGACAGGGTCTGCCCGACGGCACGATTCAAATTCGCTTCACGGGTTCCGCCGGCCAGAGTTTTGGCGCGTTCATCCCGAAAGGATTGAGCCTGACCCTGGAAGGCGATGCGAATGACTATTTCGCAAAGGGATTGTCGGGCGGGCGAATTGTCGTCTTTCCGCCGGCGGCATCAACGTTCAACGCGGAAGAACAAATCATCATCGGGAATGTTTCCTTATATGGAGCTACTTCGGGAGAAACATTTATCCGTGGCGTCGCCGGAGAGCGTTTCGCGGTCCGGAACAGTGGCGCGATCGCCGTCGTCGAGGGTGTCGGCGATCATGGCTGCGAGTATATGACGGGCGGCCGCGTTGTCGTGCTCGGCCAAACCGGACGAAACTTTGCGGCGGGCATGAGCGGCGGTATTGCATATGTCATCGATGAAAAGGGCGATTTTGCACAACGTTGCAATCTGCAGATGATCGATCTCGAAAGATTAGCAGATCCGGAAGAGGAAGCTTTCGTCCGCGGGCTCATCGCCCGGCATCTGGAGCTGACGAACAGCACACGTGCAGAGACTATTCTGACCAACTGGGCTCACTACCGGGGCAGGCTCGCCAAGATCATGCCTCTCGACTATCGAAGAGTGCTGGAACAGAAGAAGGAGCAAGCGGCAAAGACGTTCGCAATGGTACAGCATGGGTAATCCGAAAGGCTTTCTTGAAATCGGAAGAGTTGGTTTCGAACGCCGGCCGGTTGAGGAGCGGATCCAGGACTGGAACGAGGTCTACAAGGAATTTCCGGAAGACAAACTCAAGGCCCAAGCGTCGCGTTGCATGGACTGCGGCGTTCCCTTCTGTCATCAGGGCTGTCCACTGGGAAACATCATTCCGGACTGGAATGATCTCGTTTATCGAGGGCAGTGGCAAGAAGCGTTGCTGCGTCTTCTGGCGACGAACAACTTTCCCGAGTTTACAGGCCGCCTCTGCCCCGCACCCTGCGAGGGTTCCTGCGTACTCGGAATTAATGCCGATCCCGTCACTATCAAAAACATCGAAGTCACGATCATCGATCGCGCGTTTAAGGAAGGCATCATCCGGCCGCGCCGGCCGGTGAGGCGTACAGGAAAAGCCGTAGCGATCGTCGGGTCCGGACCTGCAGGATTGGCCGCGGCAGCTCAATTGAATCAGGCGGGACACTGGGTGACGGTGTACGAAAGAGACGACCGTATTGGGGGCCTCCTGCGTTACGGGATCCCCGAATTCAAGATGGAGAAAAAGATTCTTGACCGGCGGCTGAATATCATGCTGGAAGAAGGCGTCGTGTTCCGCACCAACGCGAATGTCGGAGTCAATGTGTCGGTTGAGGAGCTGCGCCGCGAATTCGATGCGATCCTTCTAGCCGGTGGTGCCACCGCTCCGCGAGATCTTCAAGTACCCGGACGCGAACTGAAGGGCGTCTACTTCGCCATGGAATTCTTGCCCCTCCAGAACAAACGATGTGAAGGCGACAACATTCCCGATGCCGACTTCATTTCTGCGAAGGACCAGCGCGTCGTCATTATCGGTGGCGGCGATACCGGTGCCGATTGTCTGGGCACGGTGCACCGGCAAGGCTGCCGGTCGGTCGTTCAATTCGAAATTCTTCCCAAGCCTCCCGGCGAACGCGCTGCCGACAACCCCTGGCCGAACTGGCCGAATATCTTTCGAACTTCATCTGCGCATGAAGAAGGAGGCGGTCGCGAATATTGCGTCTTGACCACAAAGTTGACCGGCCGTAACGGCCACGTGGAACAGCTTCACGTCATTCGGGTCGAATTCGAAGGGCGCAATATGCGTGAAATTCCGGGGACCGAATTCACTATCGACGCCGATCTTGTCCTGCTCGCGATGGGCTTTCTCGGCCCTGAGAAGAAGGGAATGCTCGACCAGTTGGGCGTGGTTATCAACGAGCGCGGCAACGTTGCCACGAACGCGGAAAAGATGACCAACATTCCCGGCGTCTTCGCCGCCGGAGACATGAGTCGCGGCCAGTCGCTCATTGTCTGGGCCATCCGCGAAGGCCGCCAGGCGGCAAGATTCATCGACAAGTATCTGATGGGCTCGACGGATCTGCCGTAGAACGGATTCCCTCCTCGCTCCCAAGATCTCAAATTTGCGGTAGAGCGCTTGATTCGCTGCAAACTCAATTTGGATGCGCATCGATGACGGCCTAAAGCTAACGGCTACCAACCGGCACCAGCCAGATGCAAGCAGGCAGGTCAATGAGCAAGCGAGCACGCAGCCTTGCAAACGTGCATACGGCCTGTGCTAGTCCGCATGAGGCGGATCGACGTGTGCTCGCCGGCCTGCAAGTCAGCACGAGATAGATGCGCGGGCGCACGTTGACGAATCCCCTCTTCTGTCCACGGGCGGACATACTGTTGGAAAGCATCGACACAATGTCGCAAACCGGCGGTGCTAATCAGCGGCCACTTTTATGGCTACCAATTTCGGGCGCGATTTTGCCCGGCACGTTGGGTTTTGCATACTTCAGTCAACCAGAAGGAGGACTTTATGAAGTTTTATGTTGTCGCGATGGTTGTTTGCAGTCTCGTTATGTGCCAGATGACGTATGCGCAGGCGCCGATCGTGACCCACGATGAATTGAAACAGGCGCTCGTCAAATCCGACAATGCCCGGAAAGAGAACCTCGCCCAGGTCCGGACATTCTTTTCCAGCGACGTCGCACGCAAGGCGTTCGCAGTAGCCCATCTGGATCCCGACCGCGTTCAAAAGGCGGTCTCCACATTGAACTCCGACGAGCTCGCGAAGCTGGCTGTCCAGACGAGGCAGGTCCAAAGTGATTTCGCGGCAGGCGCTCTAACCAATCAACAAATCACGTATATCCTGATCGCTCTGGGGACGGCCGTCGTCGTTTTGATCGCCGTGAAATGATCATTCGCGCAGCTCTGCTCTTCTCCCAGGCCGCCGTGATCAGCGGCGGTCTGTGGCTTGATGTCCCATTTGTCCGCCAGGACAAGAACGGTTGCGGTTCTGCAGTGGTATGGATGGTGATGCAGTACTGGAGGAAGGCCTCAACGCCGCCTGTCGCCGAGATCCATCGCGAGCTCTATTGGGAAGAAGCGCATGGCATCTATGCGCGAGACATGGAGCGATATCTCAATCGGCATGCATTTCAAACATTTGCCTTCGAAGCCGGATGGGACGACCTTGTGGCGCACATTTCAAAGGGCCGCCCGCTGATAGTTTGCTTGGAACGCAATGCGCGTGGCGTACCTTTGCACTATGTCGTGGTCGCGGGGATCGATCGAGACCAGGACCTGGTCTGGCTTAACGATCCAGCCGAACGGAAGCTGCTGCCGATGCGGCGAGCGGAATTCGAAAAGCAGTGGAGCGCGATGGGCAATTGGACTTTGCTGACGCTGCCGGAATCCGAATCGATTGAAGTTGATACTCCACGACCAGCCGAAGCCGTTCTTGACCAATCCGAGCTGGCGATGGCCAGTTCGGCATTCCGCGCAGAACATTTCACGGAAGCGGAAAAGCACCTGAAATCGGTTCTGCGTATTCATCCCGCGGATCATTTTGTGAACGACTTCTTAGGAACCACCTATCTGCTGGATGGCAACTTCGATGCGGCACTGAAGTATTGGAGTCGTGCAGGCAAGCCAAGGGTGCGTGAGATACACATCGATCCGCCACTGCAAATCGAGGCGATCCTGCTGGATCATACGTTTGCTTTCTCGCGTGCGAGTCTCTTGACGCCGGCGGCCTATGGCGAAACCCGACGACGGCTCGATTCGCTTGGGGTTTTTTCACGATATGAATTCGAACTGACGCCGACCGATATCGGAGATTTCGACCTGACGCTTCGCGCCAGCGAAAGGCATGGACCAAATTTTGTTTCGTGGATCCGCGGCTTGCTTTATCAGACGGTGTATCCCGCATGGTGGAATGCCGGCGGCCGGGCCATCAATCTTGAGTCGCTGATTCGATGGGACCGTGATAACCGTCGCGGCTGGATGTCCCTGTCATCGCCGCTTCGTCAGAATTCAAGCCTCGCATATCGTCTTCAACTCGATACACGCAACGAAAATTGGCTGCGCGGCGGCCAGACTTTCAACTTACGGCGCACCGAACTGAGTGCCGATGTTCATGCGATTTTCAAGGGCGGATGGAATGCGACCAGTGGTGTCGCTGTCGCGCGTCGCGCATTCACCAATTCTTTTGCCGGCGGAACTTCGATCACCTACAAAGCCTCGGTACAGCGCACGGTGCTCACCTTGCCGGAGAAGCGGCTAACCCTGGACTGGTCTGCAAGCGCACAATTGGGAAAACTGTTTGCGCAACCTTCGGAACGGTTCGTTAAGACACAGGAAGACGTCTCCTTGCAGTGGTTTCCGTTCAGCCAGCGGCGAAACGACTACGAGACCAAAGCTCGGCTGCGCCTGGGCAAGAGCTTCGGCCGGTTACCGTTCGATGATCTCTTCATCTTGGGTCTTGATCGCGATAGCGATCTCCAGCTGCGCGGTCACCCCGCGATTCAGTCGGGACGAAAAGGCGCGGCTCCAATGGGTCGCGCCTATGCCCTGATGAATGCCGAATTTGCCAAACGACTTTACGCCAATGGCCTCTTCCGGCTCGACGGCGTTCCATTTCTGGACACTGCGCGCATTTCATCACACGCTCAGTGGCTCGTGGACAGCGGAATTCAGCTTCGAGTGTCCGTTCTGAGCGCGTTTACAATCAGCGTTTCCCTCGGACGCGACCTCCGTACGGGTCAGCATGCGATCTTGATCGACAGCATGCGCGATTAATTGTTGCCGAAATCCAAATCCTGTAATGACGTCATAGGCGATTGTATTGACGACGTGTATACGTAAAAAGATTCGCTGCAGCGCTCGACAAACCTCCGGCCGAGAATCCACGGCTACGCAAGCTTCTCGCCACGAAAGCCCCGTGGGAGTAAATGCCGGCAACAGATGACGTAACCGCGCCGGAAAAGCTAACGGCGGAACAAGACGTTTCGGCATTCAAGTCCGGTGAACCAACTCTTGACGATTGGCTGAAACGGCGCGCCTTAGCCGACGAGGAGTCCGGCGCTTCCCGCACATACATGAACTCAGGTGGCCCGTGTGAACGCCATCCTGAGCGATTCGTCGGCCTCGGACGACAGCGACATGCGCAACACGGTTCACTGCGGCACAACGCTCGCCTCGGCCGGTTTGGCCGTCGCCGAGCGCATAGGGGCCTCTGGCCGGGATCTGTTGTGTGCGATGGTTGTCCTCCATTGGGACCAATAGCTGGGCGCGCGAGTACATGGGAGCCAACGCGTCCTTCACGGGTGTGAATGCGGCGCTAGCTGCAGGCCGCGGCTATACCGTCAACCAGGACATGCTGGAAAATGTCGAAGGGTACTTTGCGGCCTATGGGGGCGGCCCGAAAGGCGCCGCCGAGATCCTGACGAGGGATACCAAGGAATGGGATATCACTAAGTACCTCGCGATCAAACTCGTGCCCGGCGCGCATCAGTTTCACGCCTCAGCCGAAGCGGCCGCCAACGCGGCTCGCCAGGGGAATGTGTCTGCGGACGATGTGGCTAAGATTCTTGTTTCAGGGCCACAGGCCCGGTCGTCGCAACGTCTCGTCCCGATCTGAAAGCGGTGACGTCGTGGTGTCGCCAGCATCGGCATGACCCGGTGGACGCGCAACAAGAAGCGCGCAAACAAGTCTAACCCGGAGCGAACCTGTTGGGAATCATTCAGTAGGTCTGACATGACGGACAGTAGAACGTTGAGCGGCCGCTTTGAACGATGCGCTTGATCGTTCCGTCACAACCCCGTCTCATGCACGGTTGACCTTCGCGATCGTAGACGGCAAACGCGTTCTGAAAATACCCCAATTCGCCGTTTGTCTGCCGATGATCGCGGAGCGACGAACCGCCTGCACTGAGGGCTTGCTTGAGAACTTCTTTGATGGCTCGGGCGAGGACCGCGAGATTCGCGCCGTTTATCTTGGCTGCCTTCCGTTTGGGTGAAATGCGAGAGCGCCAAAGCGACTCGCACGCGTAGATGTTGCCGAGGCCGGCGATGACCCGCTGATCAAGTAAGGCCGACTTAATGGACGTCTTTTTGCCCTTGAGGACTTTTCTCAGATAATCCGCGTCGAATTGCTTCGACAGCGGTTCGATGCCGAGATTCTTGAATAGCGTGTGGGATTGGAGCGACTCAGTGTCGACGATCGTCATCAATCCAAAACGTCGATGATCCGTGAATACGATTCGAGCGGGCGCGTCCGTTTCGAAGACGACGTGATCGTGCTTTCCCCGCCCGATGTCCTCTCCAGCCGGCTTGTACACCCGAATGCCGCCGCTCATACCGAGGTGGATCACAAGCGTCTCACCGCCGTCGAGATCCGCCATGATGTACTTCCCCCGCCGCCACAACCTCTCCACACGTCGACCCGTCAGCCGACTTTCGAAATCCTCAGGAAACGGGGCGCGAAGATCGGCGCGGCGGGTTTCTACAGAGGTCAACCTGCGTCCTTCCACAGTAGGCTGGAGGCCGCGCTTCACGGTTTCGACTTCGGGCAATTCCGGCATGAGGCTATTCTAACTATTCTTTGCTATGCTGGCTTGCGCCGTATCGTCCGAAGTCACGACCCCGGT
>WNGH01008665.1_pt1 | contig 15335 bp, 19 predicted proteins | sample 5400631 | NCBI WGS metagenome assembly WNGH01 (sample SAMN13153373, study PRJNA577476) | soil metagenome | isolation source: 115 cm soil or saprolite under Garry oak tree replicate 1 | place: USA:California | collected 2016-06-15
CAGGCCGAACGGGTGGCCGGCCGGGACCGCGAGCCACTGTGCGGCGGGCTGGGGAGCCAGTGCCATTGATACAACCTCCCGGGCTCAACAACTCTCAGTGCTGACTCAGCAGCCCGAGGCTGACCAGGTCAGCGCCGGGCTCTTCGGTGCTGCACGTGCCGAACGAGGTGAACAACCAGCGGATCTCGGCGGCGGCGCCGGGGTCGAGTGCCCGGACGGCGTCGGCGACCTTGGCCGGGTCGCGCTCGGCCAGGATCGCCGCGATCTCGCCGACGCTAGCGCCGGCGGCCGCTGCCCCGACGGCCAGCAGCACGTTGAGGAAGCCGTGCTGCTCGAGGCCCGCGGCCTGGTCGGTGCCGCGCACCGCGTGGTGCAGCCCGGCCGTGCACTTGAACGGGATCCGGCGGCCCGCCACCGCCGCCAGGCAGCCCGCCAGCGTCGCCTCGTCGGGAAACGCGTCGGGCGTCACGCCCCCGGTGCGCAGCTTGGGCCGGTAGCCGCGCTGGTCGGCCAGGTCGAGCAGCGGGCCTGCGGCGGCCGGGTCGGCGATGGCGGCGAGCGGGAACTCGATGTAGCCCGTGGCGCTCGCCAGCGGGACGCTGTCCAGCGCGGCGGCCACGTCCGTGATCGCCTGGGCGGGTTCATCGCCCTTGGCAGCGGGGACTTCGACGGCCCGCAACCGCAGTCGCGGGTCGGTCGTGACGGCATCGGTCGCCGCGGCCACGGCGGCTGCGCCGCCGGCGACGACCAGCGAGAGGTCGATCCAGGGCACGCTGGCGGTGGTCAGCGCACGGCCAAGCTCGGCGAGCTTCGTCTCCGGGCACACGAAGGGCCCGGTCAGGTCGCCGAACCAGGCGCTTTCGTGGCGGACGTGCGCAGCCACGGCGGCCGGCATCGGCACGCTGCCCGGCGGGAACAGCGATGCGTCGTCGAGCAGGTCGTGCAGCAGGCTGCGCCGCTGCTCGCTGGACAAGGTCGGCGGCTGCGGCGATTTCGAGTCCACCGACCTATTGTCCGGCCCGCGCCGCTCGCGGGCCAGCGGACCCGGGTCGATCCCAGGCGAGCGGCCAGGGTCTATCCCGGGATCTATCCCCGTAATCCCGGTTCGATCCCGGGATTCATCCGGTCGCCCCTACAGAGCGTCCGGCTCCCGATTGGGCGGGGAACCCGGCTGAACGGCGGCCGGGCCGGTGGCCATGGGAACGGTGACGCCCGAACTCGTGACGCCCGAGTTCGTGACGCCCGAACTCTCCGGGCCGCCCTCATCGGCCGGGCTGCCTGCGCTGGCGGGGGAGCTTGCGCTGGCCGTCCGGCCGGCGCTCAGAGCCGCGGCCGCCTTCTCGGCCGCGTCGAGCGTCGACTCCGCGCGCAGCCTGGCCTCGTAGGCCTCCTTCCCGCCGCGCGCGCCGAACAGCCGCCTGCTGTAGACCAGGTAGAAGACCAGGAGCAGGTTCAGGACGAAGAGCGTGATCTTGGTCGCGGTGACGGCCTTGAAGAGCTCGTAGATCTCGAACGGCAGGCCGAGCGAGGTCACGATCATCGCGAAGTACTCGCCCCATCGCTTGGCCTGCCACAGGGCGAACGCCTCGATGGCCGAGACGAGGGCCAATGCCGTTACACCGAGCGCGAGCAGGCGGAGATTCGACGAGCTGATGTGCAGCAGGCTACGGAGCTTCTCCAGCAGGGAGTGGCTCAGGGTGAAGCCAAGCTGCTTGGAGAGCGTCTGGATGATCGGGATGTCCTTGTTGATCGCCTGGGCGATTGTTCGGGAACTCGCGAACCGCCAGATGCCGTAGGCGACGGCCCCGAAGATGATGAACCGGATGCCTCGCTCGATCGCGAACAGCTTCAGGATGAGGTCGCCCCTGATCTGCTTGCCCCGCCGGACGGCTGGAGCGTCGGCGGACGGCCCGGTGCCGTGCGGCTCCCCGGTGACGTAACTGCCGCAGCGCAGGCACTGCCACAGCTCGGTGGAGGCGGTGCTGCTGTGCATCTGCTCGCGCAAATGCCGCTCATCCGGTGCGTACGTGATGTGCCCGACGCGACCGCAGCGGTACAGGCTCCAGTCCATGGTCAGCAGCCTAGCGTCTGGTGGAGCGAGCGTTTCAGCGGCGAACCTGGCCGCCCCGCGCGTCGCAAGGTTTCAGTCGCTTACTGGTTCTTCCCCGATCTCGCCAGGTCGCTCCACAAGAGATGCCGGGCCGTCAGCATCTGGGACGAGCGGTGTTTCCCGCGGCGGGGTCGGAATAATTGAACCTACGATTCCTGCCGAGAGAAGTCTGTCAAGAGCCCTCTCAACGTCCCGCAGGTCGGCCGCTCGGACAGTATATATCTTGTCGTCTTTCCTGAGGGTTAGCTTGGAAGCCGACTCGCGGTAGCGCCCGTAAGAGCTGACAGCAATTATGGCAGACAGCAACGCACCGCACGAGCCGATCGCAACAAGGATAGTCGGTATCAGGAACGAGTTGCTCATTTATAGGCCGCCGTCCAGACGCACAAAGCGCTGGCCACAAGGCTGGCAGCGAAGAGCCAGGAAGAGTATGCGACAACCTCAGATGGCCTGGCGCCGCTGGCGAATGCGAAGGCGAGCGTGTTTCCGGCAAAGCAAGCGAGGCTGAAGAAGCCGGATACTATTACCGGCACATTGGCATCCTTTGCCCCGGCTGCCAGCAGTTCGCCCAGGGCGCCGGCGGAGAGAACGGCTGAGATGATGAAGAGATCGCCTCTGGCGAGAACATAGTCAATGCTGAACTTTCCCGTGGAAAAGCCGCCGCTCAGCATCAGCGCAAAAAGTGGCATCATGCCGAAGATCACACTGAACAACAACCAGACCAGAATGCGCTTGGCCGCAACCTTGAGTCGTGATTGAACTCTTACGTCATATGGAGCGCTACGCTGAGTGCTCGTAGTTACATTGCCTGAACCGCGAGAGTTAGGCTCGGGCGCGTCTGATGACAAGTCGGCTTCCAATGCGGGTCAAGACGTTTGCTTCCGAAGCAGCGTACATCATTCACGAGATTGGATGTGCGGACAATCGCAGGTATCGCTTCTGGTCATTGGGTAGTGAGGTATCTCAGCATTCCTGCATTTGTGGCGGTGAAGCAACTTATGAACATCAAGTTAGCGTAAAATCATCGAAGGCAGCGTCCGGGGAGCGAGTCCGGCTCGCGCGGGCTCGGCCGTTACCTCGGCGTCCCTGGCCGTGGGCGGTCGGCATCCGGTGAGGATGCCGTCGGCGAGTTCGATGACGCGGTCGCAGACGAGGGACAGGGCCTCGGCGTCGCTGCCGAGGGCGACGACTGCGGTGTCGCGCTCCAGGTCCCTGATCACGTCGGCGAGCACGGTCCGGTCGAGCGGTTGCAGGTGGTCGAGCAGGCCTTCGATGATCAGCAGCTTCGGCTGGTGCACGCAGGCGAGGGCGAGCCGTGCTTTCCTGGCGATGAGCTCGGGCGCGGCGCCGAACGCCACATCGGACCACGCCGTCAGCGCCAGCCGGTCGAGGATGGCGGCGACCAGCAGGAAGCGGTCATCGCCCGGCTGGCCAGAGCGCTTGGCGGCGCGTTCGACCAGGCCCCTGATCCGCACCGCGGGCATCGGCCGGGAGGTGCGGCTGGCGATTCCCGTCTGGCGGCCGACCGCGGCACGCCCCGCGGCGAGGGTCATGTCGTGGCCGAGTACGCGGAGACTGCCGTAGCCAGGTGCGATCCGCCCGGACAGCAGGCCGACCAGCGTGCTGGCGGCGGCCGACCGCGGTGTCACGATTCCCAGCGAGGCGCTCCCGAAGTCGGACTGGTCGAGCCGGAAGCTCGCCATCCGCATGGCCCAGCGGCTTTCGTACCTGGCGCCGACGCCCGCCGACAGCACTGGGGCCATGGCTGTCACGGCGTGACCGGACTCCATATCGCCCCCTCGATCACGTCTCGGTCACGTGCTCCCCAAGCAGGGAATATAACTTGCCGTAATCATGGGTGTCCAAGACGTGATCGGCGGGGCGCGGGTGTAATTATCCAGGCCGGCTCCGGACCGCCGGTACGGTGTCGCTGTGCGCAAGCCGATGGATCTGCCCTTCGATCCGATCGAGCGGGCCGCCGCGATCTGGGAGCGCAGGTTCGGCGAGGCGCGGGCGATGGCGGCGGTCACCTCGATCATGCGGGTGCACCAGATCCTGCTGAGCGAGCTCGATACCCTGCTGCGGCCGTTCGGGCTGACGTTCGCCAGGTACGAGGCGCTCGTCCTGCTCAGCTTCAGCCGTGCCGGGGCGCTGCCGCTGCGGCTGATCGGCGAGCGGCTGATGGTCCACCCGACCAGCGTCACCAACACGATCAACCGGCTCGAGCGCGCCGAGCTCGTCGTCCGCAGGCCGAACCCGCAGGACCGGCGCGGCACGCTGGCCGAGATCACACCGGCCGGGCGCGAGGTGGTGGCCGACGCGACCGAGGTACTTATGGCTGCCGGGTTCGGCATGACGGGCTACGAGGATGCCCAGCTCGACGAGATGTTCAGTCTGCTCAAGAGCCTGCGGGTGGACGCCGGCGACTTCAGCGAATGAGCCTGGGCTGCCAGGTCCGGCCACCGTCGCGGGTCACGAATATCTCGTGCAGCGCCCAGTCGGCCGGGACGGCGACACCCTGCTGAGCGGTGGTCATGCCGACGAAGGTGAATCCGCCGTCAGGCGCAGGACCGCTCACGCTGGCCTGGACCCACGTGATCGCGTCCGGCGACCACCAGATGCCCGACGTCGTCGAGAGAACGAGGACGCTGGCGGGGGAGACGGCCAGCGAAGCGGCTGTGCCCTGCGCCTTGACCGCACCGCGAGGCTGCCAGGACCGGCCGGCATCGGTCGACAGGTAAAGCGTCAGGGCGCCGGCCCCGCCCTGCTGCGCGCCGGAGGGTCGTCTGCCGCAGGCGAGGTAGAGGTCGCTCCCATTCGGTGCGATCAAGGCCAGGTCCTGGCTCGTAGCCCGCAGGCACGGTGGCTGGATGCCCGAGGCGACGGTGACGGCATGCCAGCTGACCGCCGTGACCGGCCCCGTATAGATCCGGTTTCCGGCTAGCAGGTAGCCGCCGGAGGAGGTGATTTGCAGGTCCCCTGGCCAGATCGCACCCTGACCGAAGGCCCGCAGCCAGGTCGGTGATTCGCCCAGGCAGTGTGGTGATCGGCGTCCACGTCGCGCCGCCGTCATGGGTTGCGTACAGGCCCGGCCCGTAGGCCCAGCCGTCGTGCAGGTCGAGGAATCTGATCTGGCTGACGCCCGACGATCCGCTTGGTGCTTCGGTCGGCGGGGCGGTCATGGCCGACCAGCTGCGTCCGTAGTCTGGCGTGCCGGCCACCGCGGTGCACAGGCCCTTCGCGCACGCGCTGCCGCCCTGGCCGAGTACCGCGCCGGTATAGGGCCCGACAAAGGTCACCGAGGTGGGCTCGAAGTCGGCCGGCGGCCGGGGGCCCGAGCCGGCGGCTGACAGCGGCGGTCCAGTGCGTGACGGCGCGGTGGCCGACGGGCTCGGCCCGGTGCTGTGTGAGATCCGGGTGCTCGGCGCCCCGCTCTTGCTAGCGACCTTGGCCGGGCCGCTGACGCCGGGCAGCAGGTTTCCCGCGAGCTGGGGGAGTCCGCCCGCCGCGGCGATGATCACCGCCACGCCGGCCGCCGCGCCCATCGCCCGGACCGCCTTGCGCCTGCGCGCCTGGCGGCGGACCCGCTGGTAGGTCCCCGGCGGCGGCTGCAGCAACTCGACATCCCTGCTCAGTTGCGGGCGTGATGCAGGTCGGCCTTCACCGTTCCCTCGGGTCGGCCGAGCAGAACGGCCACCTCCTTGACGCCGAACCCGGCGTAGTAGTGCAGCAGGAACGCGCTGCGCAGCTTGGGCGGCAGGTCCTCGATCAGGGCTCGCACGTCGACGTCCTGGGCGGGCTGCCAGCTCGGCTCGCGGGGGACAGCGGCCGTCATGGTCCTGATCGCGCGGCGCTCTCTGCCGGTCTTGCGCCAGTGGTCGCGCACCAGGTTCGTCGCGATCATGTACAGGTAACTTTGCGGGTTGTCCAGACCCGACCACCGGGACAGCAGCCGGGTGAACGCCTCGGCAGCGATCTCGTGCGCCGTCTCGTCGTCATCGACCAGCCGCCTGATCCAGCCCGCCAGCCGCGGGTAGCACGCGTTGAAGAGCTGCTCGACGGCCTCGCGGTCAGCGGTGCGGAGCCTGGCCACAGAGTTCCTTTGCCTTGCCGTCGTCGCTGGCGGCGTAGCCCATGATGCCTGCAGGGAGACAACGTCACCGGCTACTGCGAGGCAGCCGGAGTCGCTAGCGAGATTTCGCATTTGTTCTACCACACATTCGGCCTGGGCTCGTCCTGTCCCCGGGCGCGTGCACGGGCGGGTCATGTGCGCGTTCCTGTTGTACTGAGACGGCACAGGCCTGCAGATGGTTGGGTCGCTTCGGCGGCATACACTTGCGGCGTCGGTTTAGTAGGACGTCCTACTATCTGGTCGTCTGCTTCCGCTCAGCTGCCGGAGGATGATCATGAGTGTTCGGCCCGAAGGCGACCACGCCCACCCTGGCGACAACGGCAGGGCTCGCTGGCAGCGCCGGTATGACGGCTCCCGGTTGCGGGACGCGGACTTCACCACGCTGTCCGGGCTGGCGGTCGACCCCGCCTACGGGCCGCCGGACGGTGCCGTCGTCCCCGGCTTCGACCGGATCGGCTGGCCGGGCGAGTTCCCGTTCACCCGCGGCCTTTATCCGGCCGGCTACCGCGGCAGGACCTGGACGATCAGGCAGTTCTCCGGGTTCGGCAACGCGGTGCAGACCAACCAGCGGTACAAGATGCTGCTGCAGGCAGGCGGCGGCGGCCTGTCCGTCGCGTTCGACATGCCGACGCTCATGGGCCGGGACTCCGATGACCCGCGCTCGCTCGGCGAGGTCGGTCACTGCGGGGTGGCGATCGACTCGGCCGCCGACATGGACGTGCTGTTCTCCGGCATCCCGGTGGCCGACATCACCACGTCGATGACGATAAGCGGTCCCGCCGTGCCCGTGTTCTGCATGTACCTGGCCGCCGCGCGGCGGCAGGGTGCCGACCTCGGCAAGCTCGACGGAACCCTGCAGACCGACATCTTCAAGGAGTACATCGCGCAGAAGGAGTGGCTGTTCCCGCCGCAGCCGCACCTGCGGCTGATAGGCGACCTGATGGAGTACTGCGCCGCCGAGATCCCCGACTACAAGCCGCTGTCCGTCTCGGGCTACCACATCAGGGAGGCAGGCTCGACGGCCGCGCAGGAACTTGCGTTCACGCTCGCGGACGGGTTCGGCTACGCCGAACTCGGGCTGTCCCGCGGCATGGACATCGACGTGTTCGCTCCCGGGCTGTCGTTCTTCTTCGACGCGCACATCGACTTCTTCGAAGAGATCGCCAAGTTCCGCGCCGCCCGCCGGATCTGGGCGCGCTGGATGCGCGACGTCTACGGCGCGACCACCGAGCGGGCGCAGTGGCTGCGCTTCCACACCCAGACCGCCGGGGTCTCGCTGACCGCGCAGCAGCCGGACAACAACGTGGTGCGGACGGCGATCGAGGCGCTCGCCGCCGTGCTCGGCGGGACGAACTCGCTGCACACCAACGCGCTGGACGAGGTGCTCGCGCTGCCGAGCGAGAAGGCGGCCGAGATCGCGTTGCGCACCCAGCAGGTGATCATGGAGGAGACCGGGGTGGTCAACGTCGCCGACCCGCTCGGCGGATCCTGGTACCTGGAGGCGCTGACCGACCGGCTGGAGGCCGAGGCCGAGGAGGTATTCGCGAAGATCCGGGCGATGAGCCCGGACGGGACGATGACCGGCGGGATCCTGCGCGGGATCGAGGACGGCTGGTTCATGGCCGAGATCGCCGACGCGTCGTTCGCGTACCAGCGACAGCTCGAGAAGGGCGAGAAGAAGGTCGTCGGCGTGAACTGTCACACCGACACCGTCGAGAAGCCGGTGGAGATCCTGCGGGTCAGCCACGAGGTCGAGCGGGCACAGGTACGCGACCTGGCCGGGCGCAGGGCCGCGCGGGACCAGCGCGCAGTGGATGCCGCGCTGGCGGCGATGCTGGCGGCGGCCAGGTCGGGCGGCAACATGATCCCGCCGATGGTCGACGCGGCACTGGCCGAGGCCACGCTCGGCGAGATCTGCGGGACGCTGCGCGAGGAGTGGGGCGGGTACTCCGAGGCACCCGCCTTCTGAGCGGGACGGTATCCGCGGACCGGGAGCGGCAGGCTGAGCCAGGCGCGGCGCCCGGTGCCAGGCGCTCGGCGTGCTGAGTGCCTGAGCGCTGACCAGGATGCGGCAGGATGGAGTCATGCAACAGCCGCGTAACTTTTCGATGACGGGCGCCGTCGACCTCGGCGCCAGGCAGGCGGCCGCGAAGCGTCGGCAGCAGGCGGCGGAGACGGGGACGGGCGGCGAGTCCGCGTTCGTCTTCGAGGTCACCGAGGCGACGTTCAACACCGACGTGGTAGCCAGGTCGCAGGCCGCGCCGGTGATCGTCGACCTGTGGGCCGAGTGGTGCGAGCCGTGCAAGCAACTCGGCCCGGTCCTGGAGAAACTGGCGAACGAGGCCGCAGGCGACTGGCTCCTGGCCAAGGTCGATGTCGATGCCAACCCGCAGCTGAGCGCGGCCCTGCAGGTGCAGTCGATCCCGATGGTGGTCGCCGTGGTCGGCGGCCAGATCGTCGACGGCTTCCTCGGCGCGCTGCCTGAGGCGCAGGTGCGCCAGTGGATCAGCCAGATCCTGCAAGTGGCCGATCAGGTCGGGATGCCGGCCAGGGTCCGCGCCGAGGCGCCGGCCGCTGGTCAGGCCGGTGCTGGTCAGGCCGGTGCTGGTCAGGCCGGCGGGAGCCTGGCGGGCGGTGCTCAGGGCGGCAGCGCCGCGGCGGGGCTGACCGGCGTGCCGGGCTCCGAGCGCGGTGCCGCGCCGGCCGGGCCCGCTGGGACCGCTGGGCCGGCCGAGTTGCTCGGCGACCCGAGGTTCGACGCCGCGCAGCAGGCGATGGACTCGGGCGACCTCGATGCGGCCGCTACCGCGCTCGGTCAGGTGCTGGCCGACTCGCCGGAGCACCCGGTCGCCAAGGCGTGGCTGGCTCAGGTCGACCTGATCAGGCGTGTGACCTCCTACGACCGGGCCAAGGTGCGGCGAGCAGCGCAGGAGCACCCGGACGATCCGGACGCCCAGATCCAGGCGGCGGACGTTGACCTGGCCACCGGGCAGATCGAGGCGAGCTTCGACCGGCTGCTCGGCGCCTTCCAGCGCACCGCCGGCGAGGACAGGAACCGGGTGCGGCTGCATCTGATCGGCCTGTTCGAGGTCCTGCCGCCGCGGGACCCGCGGGTCGCCAAGGCGCGGGCGCGACTGTCCAGCCTGCTGTTCTGATCGGGCCACGCCCGGCCGGAAAGGCCGGGCCCAGCGCCCGGCCATGCCCGTCCGGGCGGCGGGCCCCGGTTCGCCCAGCCGGCCGGCCGGCCGGGCTGGGTGGTGGAGCATCATAGATACATGGAGGAGAAGTCCCGCACCGGACAGCTGCTCGCGGCGACCCCGATGCTCGGCGACGTCAACTTCCGGCGGACCATCGTGCTGATCGTCGAGGATGACCCGGAAGAGGGAACGCTCGGCGTGGTGCTGAACCGGCCGAGCGAGATTCCCGTCCGCCAGGTACTCGAACCGTGGACCGAGCTGGTGACCGGACCTTCCGTGCTGTTCCAGGGCGGCCCGGTGTCGCCGGACAGCGCGCTCGCGCTTGCGCTGCCGCGCGGCGACGACGAGCCGATCGGCTGGCGCTCGCTGGCCGGATCCAAGCTGATGTCCAGGATCGGCCTTGTCGACCTGGGCGCGCCGCCGGAACTGCTGGCCGACGGCATCGCCTCGCTGCGGGTGTTCGCCGGGTACGCGGGATGGGGCGCCGGCCAGCTCGGGGCCGAGATCGACGTCGGCGCCTGGCTCGTCCTCGACGGCCTGCCAGAGGACGCGTTCGCCGACCAGCCCGACCGGCTCTACCCTTCGGTGCTGCGCCGGCAGGGCGGTGAGATGGCGTTGCTGTCCACCTACCCGGACGACCCGGTGCTGAACTGAGCGCGCGTAAGCTAGGAGCCGTGAATGAGGTTCTTCCGGCCGGCGGCACCAGGGTCGACCCCGACACCAAGCCGGACCTGTCGACTGGCGACGGTGACCACGAGCGGTTCGCGCACTACGTCCTGAAGGACAAGATCATGGACAGCGCGGTGAACGGCACGCCCATGATGGCCCTGTGCGGCAAGGTCTGGGTGCCGAGCCGCGATCCCAAGCGCTTCCCGGTCTGCCCGGAGTGCAAGGAGATCTTCGAGTCCCTCCCGGATGGCGCCGGCTAGCGGCCGGCCTTGCTGGCCATGTTCAGGCGAGGACGCCGTGCTTGTCGAGCCACACGTCCACCAGCGTGCGGATCGGCGCGGGATGGCCGACCGGAGCGACGCCGCCGATCGCCTGGCCCGTGGCCGACCGCACGAAGTCCGGGTCGGCGCGCTTGACCGACGCGAAGCCGTGTTGGTCGGCGACCCTGGCGGTATCCACCCGGTGGGCGCCGCTGGTCAGGATCAGCAGTGGCTTGCCGTCGGCCGGCAAGACTAACCGGCCGACGCCGGCGGGATCAGCGTCGGGATGGCCGGTTCGCCGGGCGAGAGCCGCAGCGCCGCGCGCGGAAGCTCTGCCAGCGCCCGGCTGTGCCGTTCCCTGGCCGTCGCGAGTGGCTCGCCGCCGACGATCTCGCCGTCGGCGACCAGCTGCCGCAGCAGGGCGCGGTGGCCGGCCTCCTGATCATCGCGGTCATCCGGCGGGCTGGTGCTGACCACCTCGGCCGTCGCCGTGCCGGCCCGGTCGAGCCTGCGCACCGCCCACTTGCGCCCGCCGATCGTCGGCTTCCCGACCGAGTGCTTGGCGACGGCGCGCAGCTCGCCCGATCCGTCCGCCCGGGCGACGAGCTTGTATACGAGGGCCGCCGTCGGTGCGCCTGAGCCCGTGACCAGCGCGGTCCCGACGCCGTAGCCGTCGATCGGGGCCGAGTCCAGCCGGGCGATGGAACGCTCGTCCAGGTCGCCGGTGGCGACGATCCTGGTGCTGGTGGCGCCGAGCGAGTCGAGCTGGGCCCGGACCGCTCTGGCGACCGCGGCGATGTCGCCGCTGTCGATCCTGACCGCACCGAGCTCGGTTCCCGCCAGTTCCACCGCTGCCTTGACCGCCGCGGTGACGTCGTAGGTGTCGACGAGCAGCGTCGTGCCCGGCCCGAGCGTCTTGAGCTGCGCGGCGAAGGCCTGCCGTTCGTCGTCGTGCGCCATCGTGAACGCGTGCGCGCTGGTGCCCGCGGTCGGCACGCCGTAGTCCAGCCCGGCCCGCAGGTTCGACGTCGAGGCGAACCCGGCGAGGTACGCGGCGCGGGCGGCCGCCACGGCCGCGAGCTCGTGCGTGCGCCGTGAACCCATCTCGATGATGGGCCGCCGGCCGGCCGCGGTGACCATCCTGGAGGCGGCCGAGGCCACCGCACAGTCGTGGTTGAAGACCGACAGGGCCAGCGTCTCCAGCACGACCGCTTCGGCGAACGTGGCGTCGACGACGAGGATCGGCGAGCCGGGAAAGTAGCAGTCGCCCTCGGCGTAGCCCCAGATGCTGCCGCCGAAGCGATAAGACGCAAGGAAGCCCGCGGTCTGCTCGTCGATCACCCCGGCGCCGCGCAGATAGTCGATCTCGCCGGGTGAGAACCTGAAGCTGGCCAGCGCATCGAGGAATCGGCCGGTCCCGGCGACCACGCCGTACCGGCGTTCGCCAGGCAGCTGCCTGGCGAACATCTCGAACACCGTGCGACGATGCGCGACGCCGCTGCCGAGCGCGGCGCAGACCATCGTGAGCTCGTAGTGATCGGTCAGCAGGCCGGTGCCGTGCCCGCCGGTCCCCGCGTGGGGATAACGGCTCGCACGGGCCTGCCGCACAGCGCCGGCATCACTGGTCACGTAGGAAGCCTACGGACGCCTGCTCGGGCACCCGACGCCGCTCCCGCCTGCGGCGACCGCTGCCAGGACGGCCAGCCTGCGACGGCCCGCCATGTAGCGGCTGGGCATGCGGTGAGATGGATCATACACATATGTAGCCGATTGCCACTCGGGTCGCAGGGATAGGGCAGGGCGGAGTGTGGGTACGGCCCGCTGCTGGGCAGTGGAACACTAGAGGGAGGGAGGTGGTAAGTCGTGAGCGTCGCACCTGTGGAGGTCACCAGGGCGGAGACGGACGAGGAGGCGGTCGTCGACAAGCCCTGGCTCACCATCGTCTGGAATGACCCGGTCAACCTGATGGACTACGTGACCTACGTGTTCCAGCGGGTATTCGCTTATCCCAAGCCGAAGGCGGAGAAGCTGATGCTCGACGTGCACCACAAGGGCAAGGCCGTCGTGGCCGCAGGGGCACGGGAGGCAATGGAGCGCGATGCCCAGACCCTGCACGGCTACGGCCTCTGGGCGACGGTCAGCCACGACACGTGAGCCGGGCCAGCCAGCCGCCCGAGCCGACGGATCCTGAGGACCTAGCGCTGCCGGAGGAGTCGATGGCGGGTTTCCGTGCGACATCGGGCGGGGTGACTGCCCGGTTCGCCAAGCCTGAGGCCGCCATCATCAGGGACCTCGTCGGGCAGGTCGTCGAGCTGGTCGTGGCCGACATACCTGCGCCCGACACCGACGAGCTCGCCGCGATGGTCGGGATCAGCGACTCCACCGAAGTGCCCGACGACCCGGTGCTCGCCAGGCTGCTCCCCGACGGCTACCGCGACAACCCAGAGGCGGCACAGGAGTTCCGCCGGTTCACCGAGTCCGGGCTCCGCTCGGCAAAGGTCGAATCCGCGCAACTGCTGCTGCAGACCCTGCCGGCCGGCGGCGGCCGGGTCAAGCTCAGCGCTGATCAGGCCGAGGCGTGGCTGCGCTCGCTCAACGACGTGCGGCTCGCGCTCGGCGTCCGGCTCGGAGTCACCGACGACTTCGACGGGCTCAGCGAGGATGCCCGGCCCGATGACCCTAGCTACGCCTATGTCCAGGTCTATCAGTGGCTGGCCTTTCTGCAGGAGAGCCTGGTCGCGGCCCTGTCGTGAGGGGCGGCTACGATCGCGGCCATGCTGACGATCTCGCGAGCCCTGGTCGATCAGGTGATCGCCCATGCCAGGGCCGATCATCCGGACGAAGCCTGCGGCGTGATCGCCGGCCCGGCCGGAAGCGACCGGCCGGAGCGGTTCGTCGCGATGACCAACGCCGAGCGCTCGCCGACGTTCTACCGGTTCGACTCGATGGAGCAGCTGCGGGTGTGGCGGGAGATGGACGACCGGGACGAGGAGCCCGTCGTCATCTACCACTCGCATACGGCGACCGAGGCCTATCCCTCCAGAACCGACATCTCCTATGCGATGGAACCCGCCGCGCACTACCTCCTGGTCTCGACCGCCGAGCCCGATGGCACCGAGATTCGCTCCTTCCTGATCTCCGACGGAGTCGTCACCGAGGAGCAGGTTCTGGTCGTCGACGACGTGGCTGGAATGATCGAGACCTGAGGCGAGTTGTTCCATCGGCGATTGGCTGTACCACTGAGCCCTGGCCCGCTACACGCCCCGGCCCGCTACACGCCCCGGCCCGCTACACCTGGAGAGCTTCTGATGGCCATCGAGGTCCGCATCCCGACGATCCTGCGCACGTTCACCGGCGGCGCGAAGTCGGTGGAGGGCTCCGGCGACACGCTGGACGCGCTGATCGCCGACTTGGACTCGCGGCACGCCGGTCTGCGCGACCGGCTGGTTGACGACTCGGGGCTACGCCGCTTCGTCAACGTCTACCTCAACGACGAGGACGTGCGGTTCCTCGGCGGGCTGACGGCTCAGGTCAAGGACGGCGACACCGTCACCGTGCTCCCCGCCGTGGCCGGCGGGATGCGCTGAGCCCGTCCCCGCGGCCGTCGACGGCAGCGGCCGGACAAGGCAGGCACGCAGATGCGCTATGACTCCCTGCTCGACGCGATCGGCGGGACCCCGCTCGTGGGCCTGCCGCATCTGTCGCCCGGCCCCGACGCGCGGCTGTGGGCCAAGCTGGAGGACAGGAACCCCACCGGATCGGTTAAGGACAGGGCAGCGCTGTGGATGGTGCTTGCGGCCGAGAAGGACGGTCTGCTCCGGCCGGGATGCACGATCCTGGAGCCGACGTCCGGCAACACCGGGATCTCGCTGGCCATGATCTGCAGCCTGCGCGGCTACAAGGTGGTCTGCGTGATGCCGGAGAACACCTCGGCCGAGCGGACCCAGCTGCTCCAGATGTACGGCGCGTCGATCGTCTACTCGCCGGCCGCCGGCGGGTCCAACGAGGCGGTGCGGGTCGCCAAGCAGATGGCGGCGGCCAATCCCGGCTGGGTCATGCTGTACCAGTACGGCAACGAGGCCAACGCCCGGTCGCACTACGAGTCCACCGGGCCAGAGATCCTGGCCGACCTGCCGGAAATCACGCACTTCGTGGCCGGCCTCGGGACCACGGGCACGCTCATGGGCACCGGGCGCTACCTGCGCGAGCACGTGCCTGCCGTGCAGATCGTGGCCGCCGAACCCCGGTACGGGGAGCTGGTCTACGGCCTGCGCAACATGGACGAGGGGTTCGTCCCCGAACTCTACGACGACGCGGTGCTGACCTCCAGGTTCTCCGTGTCGGCGGCGGACGCGCTGCGCCGGACCCGTGAGCTGGTCTCCCGCGAGGGCATCTTCGCCGGGATCTCGGCCGGGTGCGTGCTGCACGCCGGCCTCGCGCTCGCGGACCGGGCTCAGGCCGCGGGCGAGCGGGCCGACATCGTCGTGCTGATCGCGGACGGCGGCTGGAAGTACCTGTCGACCGGAGCGTACGGCGGAACGCTCGCCGAGGCCGAGGCCAGGCTCGAGGGCGAGCTGTGGGCGTGACCTCTGGCATGATAAACGCCGCGGCGACGGGGTCTACCAGGCGCGTCCCGACCAGCGGTTCGCGCTCGTCGCCCCGGGCGGGACCGCCCCGCCGGCGGTGAACGGCGGCGTGCTGATCGCCACCGTGCTGCGGGCCGTGCTCGACTGCTCGCCGCTGCCGCATCCCGTCGCCACGAGCGCGCACTTCCTGCGCGCGGCCAAGCTCGCTCCCGCCGAGATCCGCGTCACCTGGCTCAAGACCGGGCGGACGGCGGCTACCGCGCGGGCCACGCTGGCGCAGGACGGCCAGGCCGTGCTGGAGACGACGGTGACGACTGGCACGGTCCCGGTCAGCGGCCCGGCTCCGGTGCCGGCCGCTGGTGCCGGGGAGGCGGGAAACGG
>WNGH01006836.1_pt1 | contig 15334 bp, 6 predicted proteins | sample 5400631 | NCBI WGS metagenome assembly WNGH01 (sample SAMN13153373, study PRJNA577476) | soil metagenome | isolation source: 115 cm soil or saprolite under Garry oak tree replicate 1 | place: USA:California | collected 2016-06-15
TTCACCGCAACGCCGGAAGCTTCCCCGAAGTGCAGATCCGCAGGAAGCTTGAAGAAGTTCGCAACCGAATCGAACGGGATCTCCGGCACCGCTTGTTGAGCAAACAGTGCGGGAGTGACTGCCAGGAACAGAGCAAGAACGAGCAAACGTTTCATGTGACCTCCCCAATCATTATTCATTTTTAGAATTGCAGCTTGAATCCCAACTGGATCGAGCGGGCCGCGCCGCTTCCGACCGAGGGGTTGGAAATTTGCACATCGGGCGTGGCTCTGGAACTACCCAACAAGGGATTGCTCCGGCTCGCGGCATTGCCGTTGACCGTTGGTGTGTATTGCGTCTTGTTAAGAACATTGAAGACCTCGAAGCGGAACTGGCCGCTCAGCCGTTCTGAGATTTTCGTATCCTTTGTCAGCGAAACGTCCAGCAGTTTTAGCCCCTGGCCCCGGAATAGACCGCGTGCCGCAGTTCCGTACGTCCCAATGGCCGGGGGAAGCAGCATCGCCCCATTCTTCGCCCAGCAACCATATTTGGACAGAGAACTGGAGTACGTGTAGCCTGGATATAACGGAGTATAACCCGCATCCAAGGCCGCCGCCTTGGCGACACAATCTGCGTTGCTCGTACCGGAAAAGAATGGAACTGCATTGTATCCCAGTCCGCTAAACGCAGAGGGGTTGCCGTAGAAGCTCCACCTCTCGACAGTACTGCCATTTGGAGGGTTAATCCTTCCGCCAGTACCGCTGATGTCGTCGGTCGGGTCGGTGACGCTCCACGGCAACGCACTTTGCACATTGGCTACCGAGCTGATCTTCCAACCCTGTAGCAACTGAGCAAAGCTCTGTTTTTGCGGAAGCGCGTAGCTGAGTGATAACGTCATGCGATGCCGAACGTCGTCGTTACTGTTGCCGTAATCGGATCTGACGTTGAATAAGTTCGACACCAGCGTCGAGTTGTTCCAGTCCCCACCCGCGTGATCCAGCGCGTGCGCCCACGTATAGCCCAAAAGGTAGCTGAGGCCATGCCATGGCCGCTGGGTCACGGTGATTTGCAGTCCATCGTAGTTGCTGTAAGTCTGGTTGGAGATGTAGTTGATGTTCGACAAATAGGGGAACTTACCGAAGTATGGCCTTCTTAGATTTTCACAGTTCGCGCTGCCGGAAGCCGCGGGAGTGATGATCTGAGCCGGCGTATAGGGTGTATCACAGAGAGGTCCCGTCAGCCACCCGGAACCGGGGAGCGGCGCGTTGATGTCGTTTAAACCGATCAGACGTGTGCCGTGACTGCCGACATAGGCAACCTGCAGCGAGAGATCATTTGTAAGAGCATGCTGGATGCTCAAATTCCATGCACCGGCATACGGCCTGCGCAAGTTGGGATCGACCGCTGTGATCGGGCAAGGTCTGTTATTCGGTGCGGGGCCGAGCGGCGAATCGCAGCGGATGGCACCGCTGCTCGGGAACACGGGACCGGCAACACTCCAATTCACGCCCGATGTGAACTGAACGGTAGCAGTCGTGATATCGCCGCCACCTGGAACGCCGTTCAGCAGCGCGCCCGTGGGAATTGAATTTAGACCACCGGCCGACACACCTTGTTGAGACACGAACACGTTATAGCCGGTGATCACGTAAATAAGACTGCCGCCCCCACGCAAGACCCACTTTGAGTTACCGCCAATATCCCAAGCGAAACCCAAGCGTGGAGAAAAGTCGTTAGTCCGAGGAAAAAGCGAGTCGACATTGCGGCCCAGCTGTACGAATCCCGTCGGCGACTTCGGATCGAAGTTTGCCAGAAGATTGTCCGCTTCCCTCAAAGGCAATACCGTCTCGTACCGCAGGCCGAGGTTCAACGTCAGCGTGTTGGTAATGCGCCAATCGTCCTGGGCGAATCCTGCGTATGCCCAGTTGCTGATATGCCGTCCCGGTTGGCCGAGCAACACCTGCGGGGGGCTCGCCGTGTTGAAAGTTCCGGTCAGGAAATTCGAAAGGCTGGTGAAGTTAAAGATGCCGCGGGTTCCCGTATAGGTTCCGCCGTTATAGGCAAGGTGGCGGCTTTCTCCACCGAATTTGAAGGAATGCCGGCCTCGAATGTAAGACAGATTGTCGATGACCTGATGCGTCCAGTCCGGGCCTTGGATCTTTGGAAACGTGTTGCAACAGCCGGTCGTGCTGAAGGGATTGATGGTAATGACCGGAAAGCCGCAATTGGCAGGCGCACCCGCGCCGACGAGCGGAAGCGAATTCGAATTCATGTTGGCCAGGTAGGAGTAATCCGGCTGTCCGATTTTGTTGCAGTCGCCGGGATAGCTGAGCTGGTTTTCCCGATTGAAGCCGCCGCGAAGTTCGTTGACGATTTTCGAACTTGGCAGCGTCGTCCAGTGCAGTCCCATAACCATCGATTTCGCATGGGTAAACGTCGACCAGTACTGTTGCGCGGCCGCATTATTCTGTGGTCCCAGGCCGTCGTAATTGCCGACGAAGTATTCGCCCGCAATCGAGTTCTTTTCATTCAGCTGGTAATCAATTTTGACCAATCCGTTATGAAGCGTGGCGTTGCCGATCGGCGAAGCGGAGTAAGTGACTGTATTCCTGTCCTGAAACACTCCGCGATTTGCTGGGTCCTTGGCGCAATTTCCCGGCCCGTTATAGACGAGACCTGCCATCTTCAAGCTCAGGTCTTTGGGCGCCGTCGAACCGGGCAGGGAATTGCAGGCGTCCAGCACGCTCTGTCCCGGATTGCCCAGGGAGGTTCGCGTAGGCAAAGTCAGCGTTGACGATGGGGCGCCAATCGTATTGAGCTGGCCTTCGTATCCGAGCAGGTAGAAGACTTTGTCCCGCTTAATAGGGCCGCCCATGGTGGCGCCGAAACTTTCCATTTGGGTCGTCTGTTTGGGGAATCCGGCCTGAATGAAAGGATTCCTCGCGTCCAGTGCGTCACTGCGTCCGAATGCATAGGCGGTGCCATGCACTGTATTGTTGCCGGACCTCAAGCCGACGTTAACAATGGCTCCCGGTTTCCAGCCGTATTCCGCTTTGGGAATCTGGACGGTGTTGAATTCCTGAATAGCGTCGATCGGCACGATAGACGTGGCATCGCCGAAAACCGGTGTGGCGTTCACCACGCTTTGTGACGAGAAACCTTCGATCGTATCCATCCCGTTCAGGATGTAGACATTGTGCTCGCGCCGCATCCCATTCGAACTGAGGCTCCATTTTCCGCTTCCCGGAGCAAGGTAAGTGCCGGGCCTCAGTTCCAGCAATTTTTGAAAGTTGCGTCCTTGAACCGGCAGGTCGAGGATCAGCGCATTGCTGATGGTTCCGCCGAGAACGCCGCTTGTCGTTTCCACCAGCGGCAGACCTTCCGTGACAGTGACCTTTTCCGACTGCTCGCCGGGTTCCATCGACAAGTCCACGCGATACTCTTTTCCGACCTCGACGACGATGTTCTGGCGCTCTGTCGCCTTGAAGCCCGGAAATTCGGCTTTCACAACATACATGCCCGGAATGAGCTCAGGTGCGTTGTATGCGCCGACTTCGTCTGTTGTGAGCGTTCGTGTTGTGCCTCGCTGGGTATCGGTAACAGATATAGTCGCGCCTCCAATGACGGCTCCGGTTGAATCAGCGACAGAACCGATAATCCGGCCTGTGCTGCCGGCCTGAGCAAACGCGGGAATCGAGGCACGAAGAAGAAACGCGAGGCTCAGAGTACTAATGCAAACCACTTTAAAGAACTTCAAAGAATCCATCCAACCCCCCTGCATTCATTCGAATCGGCGCGAAACTATCACCTCCAGGAATGTAAAGTCAATCGGGCTAGAATTGTAGCGACGGTCCCGAAATTAAATTCGGCCCGACCGAACTTGACCTGCGAATTTATTCCTCGATATAGTTTGGCCAACTACCGCTAAAAGTGTTTTCGCTTTTTCTATTCAGGAGGGAAGCCATGCGTGCATTGACTCGGCTTTTGATGGGGGTAATTCTTCTTCTTTTCGTACCGGCAATTGCGGCGGCCCAAACGGGAGCGGCTGTGACCGGTGTCGTCGCCGATACGTCGGGTGCGGTGTTGCCGGGCGTAACGGTCGAAGCGAAAAGTCCAGCATTGATTGAGCAACTCCGTTCGGCTGTGACCGACGAGGGAGGCCGGTATCGCATCGTCGATTTGCGGCCCGGCATTTATACGGTGACCTTCGCCCTACCTGGATTCACAACCGTCACGCGCGATGGCATTGAGCTTTCGGGGACCTTCATCGCGACAGTGAATGCGGAGTTGCGCGTCGGCGGTCTACAAGAGACCGTCACCGTTAGCGGCGAGACTCCGATCGTCGACACCCAGAGCACGAAGACTCAGGAAACTTTGCAGAATGAAGTAATCAATTCCATCCCAACCGGTCGCCAATATTACAGTTTGACCGCCTTGATTCCCGCGCTGAATGTGCAGGGGAACGACGTGGGCGGTATCCAGGGTCCGATCTTCAGCGTATTTCAAGCCCACGCGGGACGCCGCGATGAAGGACAGGTTCACATCGAAGGCTTGAGCATGGGATTTCAGGGCTTGGGCGTTTCGTTTTATGTGCCGGATGTCGGGAATGCCCAGGAGGTCAACTTCACAATTGCCGGCGGGATGGGGGAAGCGACAACCGGCGGCCCAGTCATGAATGTCATGCCGAAAGTGGGTGGCAATGAATTTCACGGTACCGTCTTCGCCAGCGGATCATGGGCCGGGTTGCAAGGCAGCAATTACACGCAGGAACTACGTGATGCGGGTCTCCGCGCTCCCAATAAGCTAAAAAAACTATGGGATCTCAATGGGGCATTTGGCGGTCCGGTTCTGAAGGACCGGCTTTGGTTTTACTGGAATGTGCGCTACCAGGGTAACCGCAAATACGTCGCGTTGTGGCGCAATAAGAATGCCGGCGATGTAACCAAGTGGACCTATGATCCGGACTTCGGTCACCAAGGCCTCGACGATGGCACGTGGAAGAACACCAGCATGAGGATCACCTGGCAGGCATCGCGGCGCGACAAGATCAATTTTTGGTGGGACGAGCAGTGGGCATGCCAGCACTGCAATGAAGGAGGCGACACAACAGTTGTGATTATGCCGCTGTCACCTGAGGCTACGGGCCGCGTTGAAGGTCATCCACAACAGATGGGTCAGATCAGCTGGACGTCGCAACTATCAAGCCGCTTCTTACTGGATGCCGGTTACGGGTTGGGGCCACGCATTCTATATGGCGGCCATGACCGTCCGGACAACAATCACGCACTTATCCGCGTTCAGGAGCAGGATGGAATTCTGCCGGGATTGGTCTACCGCGCGCCCGCCGGATTTGGGGGCACCGGCTATTGGTCGCGCCCTTGGGGTACGACGCATACCTGGAGGGGGTCGGGATCGTATTTCACGGGTGCCCACAATGTGAAAGTCGGCGGCTCCTACGTCGTTCACATGGCGACGAACGTACTTTTTTTTAATGATGACCGGCTCGCTTATCGTTTCCTGGACGGCAGACCCAATCAGCTCACCATGTTTGGGCTTAATGGAACGAGAACAAACACGACCGCTGGTTTTGCTTCTCTGTATGCACAGGACCAGTGGACACTGGGTCGCCTGACGCTGCAAGGGGGTATACGATACGAACACATCGGCAGTCATTTTCCTCGGCAGCAGATAGGACCCGATAGGTTCATTCCCACACCCATCATATTGCCGGAGCAAGATGCTCCAGTCGATGTGAAGGACATCAGCCCGCGGTTTGGGACGGCTTACGACGTGTTTGGCAACGGGAAAACGGCACTGAGGGCGTCTCTCGGCCGTTATGCCTCGCCGACAGCTGGAATAGGCCTCTACGGACAGTCTCAAAATCCAATTACTCGCTTCGCGGGACAGACCGATCGCGCTTGGAATAATTTTGAGGGGGATTATATCCCTCACTGCGATTTGATGAACCCCGCTGCTAATGGCACGTTCGTTGACGGCCGCTACGAGTGCGGTCCGTGGGCGAATCAGAACTTCGGAAAACTGGCCACTAACCTGACTTACGATCCCAAGATCCTGAACGGGTGGAACATCCGCGAATTCACCTGGGATCTGGGCTTGAGCGTTCAGCAACAGCTCGCGCCGCGCCTGTCGGTTACGGTTGGATATGTCCGGCGTGTGTGGGGCAACTTCTTCGCGATCGACAACCGGGCAGTCGGACCTGAGGACTTCGATACATTTACGCTGACTGCGCCTTCGCTTCCACGGCTGCCGGGAGGCGGCGGTTACACAGTAACGGCATATGACGTCAAGCCCGCCAAGTTCGGATTGGTCGATAACTTCGTCACATTTGCCAGGAATTACGGAGACCAGATGGAGCACTACAACGCGATCGATGTGAATGTCGACGCGCGCCTGCGCCGCTTTACCCTGGTGGGAGGTTTAAGCACCGGACGCAAGTCGGCCAACGATTGCGATATTGTAGCCAAACTTCCAGAAATGCTGTTGACGACACCGACCGCCCCAAACGCCACCGCCCCAAGCCCTGTTCCCACCCGGCGTGCGCGCGAGTTTTGTGATCTCCAAACACCGTTCCTCACCCACATCAAAGGCCTCACTACGTACACGGTTCCACGTCTCGACATCCAGGTTGCAGGAACGTTCCAAAGTAAACCGACCGTGGGACAGAACTTCCCCAGCATTGCTAGTGAAAGTTTCGCAGGCAACTGGGTAATCACGAATACTCAGGTGGCGCCATCGCTTTTTCGGAATCTGGCAGGGAACGCTGCTGTGACGACAGTGAACATCGTCAAGCCGGGGGTGCTGTATTACCCGCGCCTTAATCAGTTCGACGTCCGTGTTGCTAAGATGGTGCCGTTCGAGCGGAGGCGGCTGAACATCTCGGTCGATATCTATAACGTTCTCAACTCGAGCGTCGGCGACCAGTATCAGCAGACCTTCGGCTCGTCTTGGCTGACTCCTTTATCGATCATTCCGGGGCGCTTCGCAAAGCTGGGTGTACAATTTGACTTCTAAGCACATGAAGAAAGAAATAGCCACAAAAAGGCTCAAGATTCACAAAAGGATTTTGTGTGTTTTGTGCCTTTTTGTGGCTAATCTTTTATCCGCGTCTGCACAGACTAACAACGCTCGAGATGCGCTCTTTGCCGCGATCCAGCGCGGCTCTATCGCGGATGTGGAGCGTTTGCTGAAAACCGGCGTGAGTGCCGGCCTCACGGATGCCGAAGGAACACCGGCTCTGATGGCAGCCGCGCTGTTCGCAGATGCTCGGATGATGGAGCTTTTGCTTCAGCACGGCGCTGATGCGAATCAGCCAGGCCCATCCGGCACGACGGCGCTCATGTGGGCAGTGCCGGATTTAGCAAAGGTCCGGCTTCTTGTCACACATGGCGCGAATGTGAATGCGAGGCCTGAAAACGATCGCACGGCGCTGCTCGTGGCCGCGAGCTATCCGCAAACGGTGGACCTTTTACGGCTGCTCCTGGATCATGGCGCGGATCTGCGCGCACAGGACAAGGGCGGGGCAACTGCACTGGCGCTGTCTTTAAGATCCGCCGACGTTGAAGTGGTCCGATTTTTAGTCGAGCGAGGTCTGGATCCGAACGCGCTGGCTCCGGCAGCGCAAAGCGCAGGGCTGGCACGCCATGATCCCGCCACTGCGAACTACTTGATTTCGCAATTACCGAAGCCGTTTCCCAATGTGTTGAACATTGCAGCCACCTGGCAACCGGCGCCGCTCATTGCTCGCTGGATCGAATTGGGCGCCGACGTCAACGCGACAAATGCCGCGCAATACGCAAGAACACCTGTAATGACAGCCGTTGCATCCGAAACAGAGAGTATCGACACCCTGAAACTCTTGCTCGATCGCGGCGCGGATCCGAATGCAAAGATGACCGAAGGTGAATCGCCGCTTGATTTGGCGATATATAAAGGTGATCGAGCCAAGATCGAACTGCTCGAGCAGCACGGCGCAAAGCGTGGGAACGGCCCGCGTCAGGAAGAGATTCCTTCGGCGGCAAAAGGTGGAATCCAAGATTCACGAACATCGCTGAGCAAGAGTGTGGCGCGTCTCCTTGACGCCGCTCCCGGGTTCCGCGAAAAAACGAATTGCGTTTCCTGCCATCACAATTCCATGCCTGCCCTCGCTGCTGCAACCGTCCGGCGAAAAGGCATCGAGATTGACGATGTGCGCGCGCACAAGAACCTCGATGATCTGTTTACGTTCTTCAAGAGCGCCGTGCCGCGGATGATGCTTGGCGATCCGGCGGTCGGCGGCGAAGCGATCACCGCGGGATATTCCCAGATGGCGCTTGCCGCGGCGGGGCATCCCCTCGACACGACCACAGCGGTGATGACCCATTGGCTCATGGCCCGGCAGATGCCGGACGGCCGCTGGCTGGGCAACGGCGTCAACCGTCCGCCTTCGGAATACAGCACCATCAGCCATACTGCGCTCGCCGTCGGTGGAATGAAGTCCTATCCGATTCCCGGACGCAAGAATGAGGCCGCTCAAAGAATCGCGCGAGCCCGCCAGTGGCTCCTCACGGCCGAACCGAAGTCCGCTGAAGAACGAGCGATGCTCCTCATGGGCTTGGCGTGGTCGGAGGCGCCGCGCGCACGCGTGGCCTCGGCGATCAAGGATGTCCGCGATCATCAGGAAACGAGCGGCGGCTGGTCTCAATTCGGCCGTACACCACCCGATGCCTATGCGACCGGCATGTCCTTATATGCATTGCACACCGCCGGTGTGCCCACGACCGATGCGGCGTATCGAAAAGGCGTGGCCTTCCTGCTCTCGACGCAATATCCCGACGGGGCTTGGCTCGTCAAGTCCCATTCCTTTCCAATTCAGCGTTACTTCGAGAGTGGATTCCCCTTCGGCCGGCACCAATGGATTTCCTCTGCGGGAACCAGTTGGGCGGCCTTGGCCATTGCGCAAACACTGCCTGAGAGAAAAAACTAGCCATCTCACACGATTTGAGGGGGACTGTAGGGGCGGTCTATGACCGCCCGCGATGTCTCGGTTTCGACATTGTGGGCGGTCAATAGACCGCCCCTACAAGTGTGGTCCCCTTGCTCAGAAGATGAGTTTAACTCCTAACTGAATGCGCCGAGAGCTTCCCGATCCCAGGACCGGGTTGCTAGCGAATACGTCCGGAGTTTGCGTCACCGTGGCGAATTGGCACGTACTGCTGTTGCAGGGAGCGGACAAGCTCAAGTTTGCAGGGGCGGTGAGGGTCCCCGGCGGTCTGTAGATATTCGGATGGTTGAAGACGTTGAAGAACTCGCCGCGAAACTCTGCAGACAACGCTTCTGTGAACTTTTGATTCTTGCTCACCGCTATATCCGCGCCCCAGTAACTCGGACCGCTAAAGAGGTTTCTGGGGGCGTTGCCAAACGTGCCCAGGGCGGGAGGAGTCATTACGGAGTTTCCCTGCACCCAGCAGCCGAATGCCGAGAGAGTGGCTTGGGATGCCGCGTGAGCTGTGCAAAGCGAGTTGTTGATGGCCATATCGGCCGCCACGTACGCTACGCCCGTGCGGGGATTGATTCCCGCGAGCGGCGGGCATGGCGTCGTCGCGCAGGCCGCGAAAAACTTTGGGATATCCGTGTTGGCCTTGTCGTCAAAGCGGAAATCGTCGGGATTTCCAAAAAAGTTCCAGCGCGAAGTTCCGCGATTCGTCCCCTGGAAGTCCCGCGTGTCTACAGGGTTCACCGGGATCCCGCTCTGGAATTTGAAGCTGCCACTGACTTTCCAGGCGTCCAGCAGTCCCCAGGCTCCCTGCTTTCCTGGCAGTCTGTACGTCGGGCCAAGGGTGAAATGGTGACGCACGTCATTATTCGTTCTTCCGTAATCCAAACTATTGTTATAGGCGTCCATTTGAAAACTGTCGTTATTGTTGTTCGCAATGCCCAGGGCTTTAGACCAAGTGTAACCGGAGAGTAAAGACAGCCCGTGGAAGTTGCGTGCGGTCACAGACACCTGCAGGCCGTTGTAGTTGGACACGTCACCATTTCGCAGATTCGTGATGTTTTGTATGTAGGGGAACCTTGAGAAATAAGGTCTTCCCGGCCCACCCAGAATATTCGCATCAGGATCTGTACAGGCGCCGGCCGTCCTGGCCGCATTGCAATTGGCAATCAATGCAGGCGTCCAACCGCTCCCGGGAAGCGGCTGGTTGAGGTTCGTCTTGCCCAAGAGGTTGACGCCGTGGTTACCCACATAGGCAAGGTCCAGAACAAGATTATTGGCGAGGGCTTGCTGGAGCGACAACGTCCAGGTCTCGACGTACGGCGTCCTCAGGTTCGGGTCCATGGAACCGATGCTACATGGCGTCCCGGCTCTGCCGGATATGGCAGTACTCGTGGCCACATCCCTGACCCGGATATCAGGGCTGCAACTGCGCGTTGCTGCCGATGGGAAAATCGTTGGAGCTGCGCCTGTGACCGGACCATCCCACTGCACGACCCCCAGAATGTTGTTGCTTGTCCGGGACCAGTTGACCGATCCCACGTCCCGGGAACCGCCCGAAGTAATTAAAGACCCAGGGCAGTTCGATGAGGCATTTGCCGGGATGGATTGAACCCCCGGCGTCGCAGTATCCAGATCTGCAGTATTCACTGCAGTGGAACATCCGATCACCCAGGCCGTTGGATTTCCGGCGAGTCCAAGATCGTTGCCGACTTCCAGATACGAGCGCAGGGTAATCAGTTCATAGATGACGCTACCGCCGGCGCGGAGTACGGTCTTCCCGTTGCCGAACATGTCCCACGCAAAGCCGACACGTGGCGAGAAGTTATTGCGGTCGGGATTGTAGAGCCTCGGGATCTTGGAGCCGACCTGGACCAACCCCACAGCCGGGTCAAAAGAGCCCGTAATTCGTCCGATGCGTGACTGCGTTCGGGTTGCCGTAGAGCAGGGTCGCTGAATTCAATCCGGTGGCTATACTGGGCACGCTGCCCACGGCGGTGCTTGGATTCTGTCCTGCGATGAAGGCCAGAACTCCGTTTCCGCCTTGATTGCCGAAAGAGAAAACGCCCTTGCCGTCTTGCCAGATTCCTCCTTCAAATCTGTCCCTCATGATCACACCGCCGAATCGAAAGGTGTGCTGGCCTCGCAGATAGTTCACTTGATCGTTGATCTCGATGCTTCTTCCCGGCCCTTGAAACTCGGTCTGGCGCGAACCGATCGTGTAGAAGCCGTTCAGGGCGATCTGCCGGGGAATTCCGGCATTCCGCCGGTCGGTGACGCCGGTCGGGAGGCCCAACTGCGCCGCGCTTAGTCCTAACTCCGTGTCGAGGCCCCGTGATGGCTGGTCAATATAGGAATAGCCCACCCTGAACGAATTAACGAGAGAGTTGCTCGGAAGCCATGTCCAGGTGCCTGCGACCATCATGGGTACCTGCAAAAAGTGAGTCCGGTACCGATTGCTGGGCTGGGCCCCGAGGCCGTCTTTGCGATCACCGGAGCCTCGGTAGAAGAAGAAATTGGCGGTGTGTTTGTCGCTGATTTGGTAGTCCACTTTCCCCAAGCCACCCAGCGCCATGACTTCAGTCTGGTTATTGGGGAAGTATGCCGTAATCGGAAGCCTCGGATTCGAAGAAGTTCGGGTTCAGGTAATTCTGTCCTGGTGAGCAGTTCGGATTTAATCCCAACATCGACAGAGATTGCATGCTGCGGTTTGCGGCGGGAGTCGCCAGGCAGGCCAACATGAAATGGTTAGTGGCGTCGGGCGTCCTGCTGCCTGCAACGGAGTTGAGCTTGGGCGTACAGTTGAACGATGCACCGCTGCCGGTGCAATCCAGCATGCCCGGGTCCGTGAACGGGGCGTCGACACGATTCGGGCTCCCCACCGTAAAACTCATCTCTTCGTAGCCGAGGAAGAAGAAGAGCTTGTCTTTCTTGAGCGGCCCGCCTACTGTGCCGCCCCACTGTTGCAGGCTGCTGTTGGTTTTGGGTTGATCCGCGGTGTTGAAGAAATTCCGTGCGTCCAGGTCCTGGTTGCGGAAAAAGCCGTAGGCGGTGCCATGCAGGTTGTTCGTTCCCGACCTCAAGCCGACGGCTACATTACTTCCGGCCTTCCACCCATATTCGGCTTTAGTGTTGAACTGTTGATTCACCTCCTGGATTGCATCGACCGGCAGCAGCGCCGCTGCGTCTCCGTTGACTCCAATGTTGTTGACGACATTCTGGCCGGTATAAGGATCGATACCCGTCAGCCCCTCGACGGTGTATGTGTTGCTGCTTTCGGGGCGGAGCCCATTGGTAGACGCCGCGCCACCGCCGCCGCTGTCGTTACCGAGATTGAGAGTCACGCCCGGCCGCAGCTCGAGCAGGTTGGTGAAGTTGCGGGCCATGATGGGCAGATCGTTGATCGTCTGGTTGCTGACGGTTCCTCCAAGCGTTGCGCTCGTCGTGTTCACGAGCGGAACCTCCTCGAGCACAGTGACAGTTTCGGTTTGAGCGCCGGCCTGAAGAACAATGTCCACGTTGATTTCCTGGGCGACCTCCAACCGGATATTCTCGCGTTGGAACGCGCGGAAGCCGCCAAATTCGGCGCGGATCGTGTACGTACCCGGGATAAGGTTTGGAGCCGAGTACGCTCCCGCCTCATCGGTCGTCAGGTTTCGCGCCACGCCTCGGGCGACATCTGTGATCGTAACCGCTGCTCCGGGGATCAAGGCGCCGCTCTGGTCCTTCACGGTTCCAGAAATACGGCCGTTCGCGGTTTGTGAAAAGATTGGTGCGCACCACAACAATATCGCGACACTCACCGCCAGGAACGTCAAAGCCCTCTCATGAGATCTAAACGGAAAATTCATACACTACTCCTCCCATTTTCTTCGGAATTTTCGTTCCCAATGGGGACGAATTGTGTTGCGTGAATCTGGCACCTGTCAACGCAAAAAACCGGGGAAACAGCCACCAAAAACACAAAAACACAAAAATCCTTTTGTGCCTTCTGTTCCTTTTTGTGGCCGTTCCCCTGACGTTTGACACAAGGTAGAAATCGTGGTGACATTACTTCGGTTAAGGGAGGTTTTCTTAATATGAAAAGCAAGGGCCTATTGTTTATCGTCGCAACAGGTTTGCTTCTGAATGCCGTTCCATTTTTCGGCCACCATGGAGACGCGGGACGGTATGAAGAAAACGCGGTTGTTATGACGGGAACCGTTGTCGAGGTGCAATTGGTGGATCCTCATTCCATCATCGTTCTCGATATTCCCAATGAGAAGGGGCAGGTCGTGCGGTGGCAAGCCGAACTGAACGGCAGAACCGGCCTCACCAAAAACTTCGGCTGGAACAAGAATACGTTGAAATTTGGAGACAAACTGACGATTACCGGGCGGCGTGTCAAGAGCGGTGCGCCTTATATCAATTTGACCGAAAAAGCCAACATCGTCGTGACGGACACGGGTAAAGAAATCTTTCGCACCAACAACTATGAAGCACCTGGGGCGGCTCCCAAACAATAATGAAATGAGAGGTAGAATTTTTTCGCTCCTCCTGGTCTGCCCTACGATTACTGCTCTTGCAGGCTTCGGAATCGCGCAGAATGGTTCCGGGCCGTCTTCCAAGGCGCAATTAAAACAGGTCGCCTACATCAAAGCTTCGAACACCAAGATGGATGACCATTTTGGTAATGGCGGAACGCTGGAAGGACATGGCGTTGCTCTCAGCGGTGACGGCAGTACGTTGGCAGTCGGCGCTCCTTATGAAAGCAGCGGCGCCAAGGGCATCAACGGCAATCAAAACGACAATTCCGTTTATAACGCCGGAGCCGTTTATATCTTCGTTCAGCGGAACAACAACTGGAGCCAGCAGGCATATATCAAGGCGTCGAATCCTGGACAAAGCTACAAATTCGGCTTTCACGTTTCATTGAGCCAGGACGGCAATACTCTGGCCGTGTCCGCTCCCGGCGAAGCCAGTGCAGCGAAAGGCGTCAACGGCGATCAGAACGACAAATCCATTCCACTTGCGGGCGCTTTGTATGTCTTCACGCGAACCGGCACCACCTGGACCCAACAAGCGTACATTAAGGCATCCAACACGGGTGAACCCGGAACTGGGGATCAATTTCCAGAAGGCGACCGGTTCGGTTTCTCAATCGCATTAAGCGCGGATGGCAACACGCTGGCTGCCGGCGCCATCGGTGAAGACAGCGGAGCGAAAGGCATCAACGGCGATCAGAACGACAACTCTCAGCCGGGATCCGGTGCGGTCTACGTCTTCACTCGCAGCGGCACGACATGGTCACAGCAGGCTTACATCAAACAGTCAAATACCGACACGGCCGATCTGTTCGGTTACTCGGTGGGGTTGAGCGCAGACGGCAATACTCTGGCCGCGAGCGCGTACGATGAGGATGGCTCCGCGCGTGAGATCAACGGCGTTCAGGATAGAAACCGGCGCGGAACAGGTGCGATCTACGTATTTACTCGAACCGGAACAAGTTGGGCACAGACGGCGTACCTGAAAGCCTCGAATGCCGAGAACGGCGATTCGTTGGGCTACGCTATCGCCATCAGCCAGGACGGCAACACCATCGTGGGTGGCGCAGCGGACGAAGACTGCATGACACCCGGCATCGTTGCGGGTTCCACTCATGTCTGCCAGGATGACCAACCGCAGGACAACTCGAGCGGCGCTGTCTATGTCTTTGTCCGCAGCGGCAACACCTGGACCCAACAGGCATTCATCAAGTCTTCGAATCCCGGCAAAGAGGACTGGTTCGGTTCGCGTTTAACTCTCAGCGGAGACGGGAACACACTGGCCGCCGGCGCACAGGTTGAGAACGGAGGATCGAAAGGGATCAACGGTGATCAAAAAGATCAATCGGCGGAGGACACCGGTGCCGTCTACTTCTTCACGCGTAGCGGCACAACCTGGATACAGACGGCCTACGTCAAGGCTTCAAACGCGGATCCCTACGACGAATTCGGAAGCGCGATGGCGTTAAGCAAAGATGGCAAGCTGATGGCTGCCGGTGCCCGTGGCGAAGCCAGCGCCGCAAAGGGGGTTAACGGAAATCAAACCGATAACTCGGCGCCGGGCTCCGGCGCGGTGTACATCTTTACATACCAATGACAATTGAACATTGAACAGTGAACATTTCCGTAAAAATGTTCACTGTTCAATGTTCAATTGTCATTTTTCGTTCGGCTTCGAAAACTTCGCAGGATCGATCGTCGCGTTGGGTTGTACTTCGCTCAGCTCGAAATTTTCCTTTCCATCCAGCCAGCTTACGGTCCACTTGAAGGGCATCTTGATGCCGGCCACTTCACGATAATCTGAATAGTCGATCTGTGTCGGAGTGCGGCCGACAACCGA
>WNGH01006362.1_pt1 | contig 15333 bp, 13 predicted proteins | sample 5400631 | NCBI WGS metagenome assembly WNGH01 (sample SAMN13153373, study PRJNA577476) | soil metagenome | isolation source: 115 cm soil or saprolite under Garry oak tree replicate 1 | place: USA:California | collected 2016-06-15
AGGGCGGGCGGCACGGGCTCGAGCCGTATCTGAGGTTCGAATGAGCCAGCGGCTGCCGGTCAAGAAGACGTACAAGCTGTTCATCGGCGGCGCGTTCCCGCGCTCCGAGTCGGGCCGGACGTACGAAGCGGAGGGACAGAACGTCGCGCGGGCATCGCGCAAGGACGTTCGGGACGCGGTGCGTGCTGCCCGGGGGGCGCTGCCGAAGTGGGCCGGGATGACGGCTTACAACCGCGGCCAGGTGCTGTACCGGCTCGCGGAGATGGTCGAGGCGCGGACGACGGAGTTCGCCGACCTTTGCACGGGACAACCCGAGGTCGAGCGCACGGTCGACCGCATCGTCTGGTATGCGGGCTGGGCCGACAAGCTCGCGCAGGTGCTGGGCTCGGCGAACCCGGTCGCGGGGCCGTACTTCAACTTCACCGTGCCCGAGCCGACCGGCGTCGTCGGCGTGCTGGTCCCCGACGAGCCGCCACTGCTCGGACTCGTCTCCCGGCTCGCGCCGGTGCTGGTCGGGGGCAACGCCGCGGTGGTGGTCGCGTCGGAATCGCGGCCGCTCGCGGCGATCGAGCTCGCCGAGGTGCTCGCAACGTCGGACGTTCCAGGCGGCGTCGTCAATCTCCTGACGGGTTTTCGGAGCGAGCTTGCCTCGGTGCTGGCGTCCCACATGGACGTGAACGCGCTGGACGTGACCGGAGCTGACGGCGACATTCCCGAGCTCGAGCGGCTGGCCGCGGACAACGTCAAGCGCATCGTCCGGGGCTCGGTCGAGGACCAGAGCCCCTGGGAGATCGCCGGCTTTCTGGAGCTGAAGACGGTCTGGCATCCGCTGGGAGTGTGACCGCCGGGCAGTGACCTCACGTGGGTTTAGCACGGCCGCGACGGCAGAGCCGCCGCGGCCTCCAGGTCGGCGTCGCAAGGCGACGCCTCAGGGCCCTCGATGGGTGTCTGACCGGGCCGAGTCCGGTGGCGCCGCCGTAAGGCGTACCCAGCCTCCTCCCCGCGACGAGCCTAGTTCAGAATTTCGCACGCGTGGGTGACGCAATCGTGAAGAATCTGCGCCGGTGAACGCGGGCAGGCGTTTCAGTCAGGCGATTTCGGAAGGCGACGGCATCTCGCTGATCGCCCGGGTTACGGCTGCAGACGATGCCGCCCGGGTCGAGGAGCAGGGCGCCGAGGCCGTCTTCGTCGCGGGTCTGGACGACGGAGCGCTGGCGCAGATCCGAACGGCGACCAGCTTGCCGGTCCTCTTGGCGTGGCCGCGCGACCTGGGCCAGCCGCCTCCGGAGGCCGATGCATGTCTCGTCGACGTGGGGGAGGATTTGGGCTCGCTCGCCGAGGTGTCCGTCGAATTCTCCGAGATCTGCGAGCTCGCCTTCCGAATCGACGACGAGGAACACCTCGAGTCCGCGCTCGAGGAGCTCGACCCAGAGATCTTTGTGCTCTCGGCGCCCGGCGCCGACGGCGAGGAAGCGCTCGAGCACGTGCTCGATCTCCTGCCCGATGTTCCGGCCGGGAAGCTGGCGATCGCCGAGGTGCGTGCCGCAAGCGCCGACGATGTCGGCGCGCTCGAACGCGCGGGCTTCGACGGCGTCATCGTCGAGCCGCGCAGCGTGGCTGACCTCGTCGGCGACGCGCCGCCCGACGTTTAGAGCTGCTCGCGGACAAGCGGAAACGTCAGGCAGGTCGGGCCGCCGTCGCCCTTCGAGAGCTCCCTGCCCTCGTAGGCGAGCACCTCGACACCCGCGCGTTCGAGCCGGCTGCGGGTCCTCGGATTGCCCTCCACGACCAGGGCGACGCGCGGCGCGAGCGCGAGCACGTTCGCGCCCATCGACTCGAACTCGTCTTCCGGGACCTCGACGATCTCGATCGCGCGCTCGGCGAGCAGTTGGGCGAGCCGGACGGGGAGCAAGGGCTGGTACGCGACAACGAGATCGCCCGCGAGCGGGCTCAGCAGCGAGAGCAGGTGCATCACCTCGCCTTCGCCGTGCCAGTGCGGCAGGTCGAGCGTAACGACGTCGAGACTTGTGAGCTCCGCGAGCGCGTCGGCGCCGGCCTGGTTCGTCCGGTAGCCGAGACCGACGAGCAGCGTTCGCTCGTCGAGCCGGATCAGGTCGCCGCCCTCGGCGCGCGCGGGCTCGTCGAGGCGCGCCGCCACCGGCACGCCCGCCCGCGCGAAATCGATACCGAGCGCTTTCGGTTCGCCGCGTCTACCCGCCTTTCCGGGCCGGAGCAAGACCGCGCCGTCGTCTGCCATCAGCGCCGGGTCGTAGACGTAAATCGCGTCGGGATCGTCCTTCACCGGCGCCTCGGCCAGGACAACCTCGGCTCCGGCGCCGGCAAGCAACTCGCAGAGGGCTTCGTGCTCGCTCGCGATCCCGGCCGCCTCCGGCTCGGCTCGCCAGCCGTACTCGCGCCAAAACCGCAGGTCACCGGCCTGCGGCGGGCGCACAAGCACCCGCCGCAGCGGCGCTGTCATGGACGAAAAGCTGTGGAGCCCGGGCTCGGTGACGGCCACTAGCCGAAAAAGGCCTTGGCCACGTCGTACCACTCCGGCGGCACGGTTTTCAGCTCCGCGGTCGCGTCTTTGAGCGCCACCTCGACGACTCGGTCGCCCTGCAGCGACGCCATCTGCCCGAACCTCCCCTCGTCTACGAGGTCGGCCGCCGTCAGCCCGAACCGGGTGGCGAGCACGCGGTCGCGCGGAGTGGGGGAGCCCCCGCGCTGGACGTGCCCCAGCACCGTCACGCGCGTCTCGAAGCCGGTCCGCTTCTCGATCTCCCGTCCGAGTGCGTCCCCGACGCCGCGCTGTGACAGCCGGATGTGACCGAACTCGTCCTGCTCGCCCGCATCAGCAAGACCCTCCAGCTCGTAGCCCTCCGAGACGACGACGATCGAGAAGTCCTTCCCGCGCTCGTGGCGGCGGCGGATGTCGTCGCAGGCCTCGTCGATCGAGATCGGCTGCTCGGGGATCAGGATCACGTCGGCGCCGCCCGCGATCCCGCTCATGACGGCGATCCAGCCCGTGTGGCGGCCCATCACCTCCACGACCATCACGCGGTTGTGCGACTCGGCGGTCGTGTGGAGGCGGTCGATCGCCTCCGTGGCGATGAAGACGGCCGTGTCGAAACCGAAGGTGTAGTCGGTGCCGCTGAGATCGTTGTCGATCGTCTTCGGAACGCCGACGACCGGGAAGGCGTGCTCCTCGTGGAGCCGCGCCGCGACACCGAGTGTGTCCTCGCCGCCGATCGCCACGAGGGCGTCGAGACCGGCGCGCTCGAAGGTCTCCCGGACCCGCTCGACCCCGCCGTCGAGCTTGTAGGGGTTCGTGCGCGTCGTGCCGAGGATCGTCCCCCCGCGCGGCAGGAGTCCCGAGATCTCGCGCGGCCCGAGCGGCTCGAGCTCGTCTTCGACCAGGCCGCGCCACCCGTCCCGCACCCCGACGACCTCGTGTCCGCGCTGAAACGACCGCCGCGCCACCGCGCGGATGACCGCGTTCAGGCCCGGGCAGTCTCCGCCGCCGGTGAGCACGCCGACCTTCACGTTCGCATCTTGTCCGTTCTGGCGTGTTCGCCGCTCTGAGTGCCGGAGGCACCCTTCGTTGCAGTTGACGCGAGGAAAGCAGTGCTAGTAGGGTCGGCGCGTCGGCCAGCCTGCCGGGGAGGAGCAGCCATGATCGGACCGTTTCTCATCAAGCTCGTCGAGCGGCCAGAGGTGCTCGGGCACTACCTGAGAGATCCCGAGGGAGCGATGGAGGCGGAAGGTCTCTCGGACAGGGAGCGCGAGATCCTCCTCAGCGGCAACCTGAGGAGGCTGCGCGAGGCGCTGCAGGAGGAGTACCCCGACAAGGCGGTCTTCCTGGGCAACGTCCCGCAGGTCGGCAACGTGCCGATGGTTTTCGGCCACGTGCCGATGACCGCGCCGGACGACACCAGCGAGTCCTAAGCGGCACCCGCTGCCAATGCCCAGCGGCTCACTGACCGTCGTCGGCACGGGGATCCAGGCGGCCGGGCAATTGACGGCAGAGGCGCGGCTTGCCGTCGAGCAGGCGGACGAGGCTCTCTACCTCGTCGTCGACCCGACGACCGCTGCCTGGATCGAGCGAGCAAACCCAAAGCCTCGCTCGCTTTCGCCGTTCTACGAGCAAGGCAAGGACCGGCGGGCGATCTACAGCGCGATCGTGGATGAGATCGTCTCACGCGTCAGGCAGGAGCTCCACGTTTGCGCCATCCTCTACGGGCATCCTGGCGTCTTCGCTTGGCCCGGCCATGAGGCGATCCGGCGTCTCCGTGCCGAAGGGTTCCGCGCCCGGATGCTGCCCGGGATCTCGACGGAGGACTGCCTGGTTGCCGATCTTGGCATCGATCCCGCTTCCACCGGCTGCCAGAGCTACGAAGCGACCGACTTCCTCGTCCGCCGGCGGACAATAGACACCGGCGCGCTCCTGATCCTCTGGCAGGCCGGCCTGGTAGGCGAATGGCGCTTTGAGCCCACGCCGAGCCTGCGCGGTTTGCCGCTCTTGATCGAGCGCTTACTGGAGCTCTATCCGCCCGAGCACGAGACGATCCTCTACGAGGCTTCCCCCTACCCGACCTGCGAGCCGATCGTGCAGCGCCTTCCGCTCCACGCAGTGGGAGAAGCGGAGGTCGCACCGGTCGTGACGATGGTGCTGCCGCCGCTAAAGGAGCCGGAATTCGATCGGGAGATGCTCGAAAGGGTCAGGCTGCGCCTGTCGTGAGCCTCCCAGGCGCGACGATCGCGCGCGCCTTCTCCGCAGCGACCACGTTTTCCTTTGCCTCGTAGAGCCGGACGCCTTCGGCCGCGCACTCGGACGCCTCCTCTACTCTGTTGCCGGCCAACAGCACCTCAGCGAGGCTGATGAGCACGTGTCCGCGCATGTTTAGGACGTCCTTCTCAGCAATCAGCTCCACGGCTTCTCGGGCCAGCATCTCGGCGTCGGCAAGCACGCCACGTTGCGCGAGGATCTTCGCCCGCGCAGACCGCCACGCAACCTGGGCCCAGACGTCCTCTTGCGAGCTCGCTTCCTCGCTGACCATCGTGAGCTGCTCAGCCTCGTCAGCGCGTCCTTGGAGATAGAGCGTTTCGGCGAGTGAGATCGCGATCGACGACAGGTTGAGCTTCTCGCCCAGCGACACGAGCGTCTCGTACCCCGAGCGGAAGATTTGCTCGGCGGCCTCCAGATCCCCCGCAAGCAGCTCCACCGTTCCCGGCCAGTGGCTCCAGGTCGCGAGCGAGAAAGGCATGCCGATCTCCTCGTAGATCGCCGCGCTGCGAGCCGCCAGCTCTCGCGCCTCGTCGAACCTCCCCTGCATGGCCTCGGCGGAAGCCATCGCGTACCCGACATTCGCCTCGAGCACCTGGTCGCCTCTGGCCTGGTCGAGGATCTCGCGGCAACGCAGGAGCGCCTCGGGGACCGGCCTCGGCCCGTCGACCGCTGCGAGCGCGAGAAAGGTGCGGGCGCGCAAGACCTCCCGCGGGGCTCCCGCCCGTTCGGCGTGCGCCAGGGAGCGGGTCATCCCTTCCTCGGCGGCGGCGAACTCGCAACGCAACCAGGCCATCTCTCCGACGACCCACCAGGCTCGGGCCAGGGCGGCGTCATCACCGGCTTGCTCCAGAGTGGCGATCGCGCCCTCAACCTGCCGGAGCGAGTCGGCCATGCTCATCTCGCGTTCGACCAGGAGCTGCATCTTGGAGCGCTCGAGCTCCGCACGAGCGGCAAGGGGTTGATCCTGGCGTATGGCGGCAGCCTCCGTCGCTTCGGTGATCACCTGCTCGGTGCGCGTGAAGTCTCCGGTCTCCAGGAGGGCCGCCGCCAGGTCGAGCAGCGCCTCTGCCCTTTCGGGCTCGTCCCTGAGCAGCGCTACCGAGCGTTCGAAGAGGCCGACTGCGGCAGGCATGTCGCCGCGTGCGGAGGCCCTTCGAGCGGCAGTGGCGAGCAGATTTCCTCCTCGCGCCGCAAGGTCCTGGCCGTGAGCGTCGAGCGGGCCGAGCTCGCTGCGAAACCGGACTGCCTGCTCGAGGTGGTAGGCGACAAGCTCGTCGAACTCGCCTCCCTTCTGCGCCAGCCAGCGCGAGCAGCCTTCGTGGAGCTCCGCGCGCACCTCCTTCGGCACTGCGTGGTAGGCGGCCTCGTGGATGAGCAGATGACGGAACCGGAAGGCGTCTTCGCCCGCGAACGTGGCGCGGTGGGGCCGGATCAGCTCCTTGCGCACGAGACCCAGAAGGCAGTCCCCGACACCGGCGCGGCTCTCAGCCGGAGTCAGCGCCACCACCGAGCCGAGGTGGAAGATGTCACCCTCGACGGCGGCGCGCTCGATTGCCTGGCGCTCCTCGTCACCGAGCTGATCGAGCCGTGAGGCAAGCAGCAGCTGGATCGTCGGCGGAACGCGAACCTGGGAGAGGCTGCGGGCCACGACCCAGCGTCCGTTCCTGCGCACGATCAGGCCCTCCTCGATCAGCATCGCGAGCGTCTCCTCGACGAACAACGGGTTGCCCTCGGCCGCCGCCTGGACCCGGCTCTGAACCTCAGCCGCGAGCGCCGCTTGCCCGAGCAGGTTGTGGATCAGCGTCGCGCAATCTTGGGCGGACAGGGCCTCCAGGAAGATCGTGGTTGCGTTTCGCTTTCCGCCGGCCCAGCCGGGCCGCATCTCCGTCAGTTCTGGGCGCGCCATCCCGACGAGCAAGATCGGCGCGTCGCGCGACCAGTCCGCGATGTGCTCGAGCAGGTCGAGGAATGTCGGCTCGCCCCAGTTCAGGTCGTCGAAGACGAGGACGAGCGGAGTCCGGCGCGCCAGGGCTTCGAGCAGTTTTCGGACCCCCCAAAAGCCCTCTTCCGCCGAGGCGCCCGTCTCTGCCAGGCCGAGCAGCCCCGCAACTCGCTCCGCTGCGAGGCCGGCCGCCTCTTCCCCGGAGAGCAGGGAGGCGATCTTCTTGCGCGCCACCTCCGGCGGCTCGCCCTCGGCCAGGCCGGCTGCCGTGCCGACGGCCTCGAGCAGGGGCCAGAAGGTGATCCCCTCGCCGTAGGGCAGGCAGCGGCCCGTGAGGATGGTTGCCCTGGGCTCCACCTCGTCCAGGAACTCCGACAGCAGGCGCGACTTGCCGACCCCGGCCGCGCCAAGGACGGTGAAGAAGTGGCATGCGCGCTCCGAGACGGCCCGGCCGAAGGCTTGTCGGAGCAGCTCGAACTCGCCCATTCGCCCGACCATCGGAGAGTCGGACCGCCGCTCATGCGCGGGCGCTCCTGGCGTGACCTTCAGCAGCCGGCAGGCGGAAAGCGGCTCGGCCTTGCCTTTGACGGTCAGCGGTTCGAGTGGCTCGACTTCGACCGCGTCCCGTACGAGGCGGCAGGTCTCCTTGGCGACCACGATCTCGTCCGGGGCGGCGCTTCGCTCCAGGCGCTCGGCAACGTTGACGGCGTCTCCGGTGACGAACCAGTCGCCTCGGCCCGGGTCGCCTGCGACCACCTCGCCGCTCGCCACGCCCATCCTCGCTTGCAGCCGCATCCCGTAGTCGATCGCGAGCTGCTCGTTCAGCTCGGCCAGGCGGTCGCGCATCTCGGCCGTCGCTCGAACGGCGCGGAGCGCATCGTCCTCGTGCAGATGAGGAATCCCGAACACGGCCATGATCGCGTCGCCGATGAACTTCTCGACGGTGCCGCCGTGATGCTCCAGGATCCGCCGCATCTCCTCGAAGTAGCGCTCGAGCACTCGCCGCAGCAGCTCCGGGTCGACCTGCTCGCCCAGCGCGGTCGAACCGGTGATGTCGGCGAAGACGACGGTGACGAGCTTCCGGAGCTCCCGAGCTTGAACAGCCTCGGCCCCGAGCGCCGTGCCGCATTCGGCGCAGAACTTGAAGTCGTCCGGATTCTCACGCCCGCAATTCGGACACGTCAGCATAGGGAGAGTGTAGGTCCCGACCTCCCCGAATTACCAGCGCCGCGCCGAGTCGGCTGCACGGCCTAGTCTGGGATAAGCGACCTCGATGAGAGCCGCTCGAGCGGGAACAGCGCGCCTGGCTTGAGTGCCGAAGGTGGGAGTCGAACCCACACGGGGCGTGAGCCCCACCGGATTTTGAGTCCGGCGCGTCTGCCAGTTCCGCCACTTCGGCGCGCAACCAGAGTAACCCGCGTCGGTCGATGACCCCGCTTGCAGGCTCGGCAAGACCGCGCTCTTGCCGAGCCTCAGATCGGCTCTTGGGCGAGAAGGAGGGGGTTCATGGGGGAACCATGGGTTTCCCCATGCTGCTCACACGGGGCGTGAGCCCCACCGGATTTTGAGTCCGGCGCGTCTGCCAGTTCGCCACTTCGGCGCGAAAGGAAGATTAACCCTCGCTCGAAAAGTTGAAAGCGTGGCGCTCTGCCCTGATACTTGCGCGCGGCAGTGAGCAGCGCCCAGGCCGTCACGCCCGTGGAACTGCTCGGCAACCGGGATAGGAGGAAGAGTGACGAAACGCTTCAGGATCGGACTACTCCTCGTCGCCGCCGCTGGGCTGGCTCTCACCGCGGCAGGGTGCGGAGGAGGAAGCAAGAAGAGCAGCAACGGTGGGGGAGGAGGCAACGGGGTCACAGCTCTGCCGGCGTCTTCCTGCTCGCCGGTGCAGTACAACGGCTCCGGTAAGGCCGATCACCTGATCGCCTCGGACCTGCCGCTCATCGGAGGGTCGCGGCAGCAGACAACGCAGATGAACAAGGCGATCGCCTACGTCCTCGACCAGCAAGGGTGGAAGGCCGGCAAGTACAAGATCGCCTTCCAGGCCTGCAACGACGCCTCGGCGCAGCTGGCCAAGTGGGACCCGACGAAGTGCAGCGCGAACGCGCATGCGTACGCGGGCGACAGCAGCCTGCTCGGCGTCATCGGCACGTTCAACTCCGGTTGTGCGGCGATCGAGATCCCGGTCACCAACAAGGCACCGGGCGGCGGGCTGCAGATGATCTCCCCGGCGAACACGTACGGCTGCTTGACCGAGCCGTGTGCGGGCAATGAGCCCGAGAAGTACTACCCGAGCGGGACGCGCACGTATGCCCGCGTCGCACCGAGCGATCCCAACCAGGGCGCCGTCCAGGCGAAGTTCATGCAGCAGCAAGGTGTCAAGAGCCTTTACATCCTCAACGACAAGGAGGCTTACGGGCTCGGCGTCGCCAAGAACACCGAGGGCGCCGCGAAGGCACTCGGGATCAAGGTCCTCGGCTTCTCGGCCTTCGACCCGAAGTCGACCAACTTCCAGGCGCTGTTCACGAAGATCAAGAACACCAACCCCGATGCCATCTTCATCGGCGGCTTGATCGACGAGAACAGCGGCCAGCTGATCAATGACAAGGTCAGCGTGCTCGGCGCCAACACGGCCAAGCCGGCCAGCGCGGGCGGAGGCGTCATGCTCTTCCTCCCGGACGGGTACACGACGCCGGCGATCTTCCTGCGTTCTCAGGGCGGAACGCCGAACGCCAACGGCGCGTACTTCTCCGTCGCCGGCGTCGGGCTCGACAAGTACAAGGGTGCCGCGCTGACGTTCATCGACGGCTTCAAGAAGACGCTGAACGGCGCGGCGTTGAATCCGTACGCGATCCTCGCCGCGCAGGCGGCCCAGGTGATGCTCTCCGCGATCTCCAAGTCGGACGGAACGCGCGGGAGCGTGATCTCGGAGGTCTACAAGACCAAGGTCACCAACGGCCTGATTGGCAGTTTCAGCTTGAACGCCAACGGCGACCTCTCAGGGGCCAGCGGGGCGTCGGTTCTCTACACGATCTACGTCGGCAAGGGCAACAACCTCGTGACGTTCGTCAACGGGGTCGGACCCGTGCCATCGCTCACCCAGGCTGCCCGAAAGGAGGCGGCCGGCTAGCCGCTCGCACTGTGACGAGGGAGGGCTTTAACCGCCCTCCCTCGTGCTCTTAGAATCCCGCAATCGCAGCCGCAGCTCCCACCGCGTCGCCGCCCGCTCCTTCGGTGTTTCGCAGCCGAAAGCGGCCTGCGCTCCTCTCCATCCTCGGCGTCGTCTTCGTCGGCCTGCTCGTCGCCTGGCTGATCGTGAACGCGATCAAGACGCCGACCGACTTCTTCAACGTCCTGTTGATCGGCATCACTCAGGGGTCGGTCTACGCGCTGGTCGCGCTGGGGTACACGCTCGTCTACGGGATCCTGCAACTGATCAACTTCGCGCACGGGGATGTGTTCGCGCTGAGCGGCCTTTTCTCGACCACGGTGATCCTGAGCTGGTTCGGCCTGAGCGATGCGAGCACGACACTCGGGATCGTCGTCGGGCTTGGGGCGACGTTCGTAATCGTCGCCGCCTTCGGGGGACTGGTGAACTCCACGATCGAGTTCGTCGCCTATCGGCGCCTCCGGAATGCGCCGCGTCTGGCTGTGCTGATCACGGCCGTCGGCATGTCGTTCATCATCCAGAACATCTCGCTCGCGATCTACGGCGTCAACGCGCACAGCATCCCGCCGCTGATCTCGAGCAACAACATCTTCACGATCGGCGGCGTCCATTACGCGTGGGACGCGTTCTTCGTGATCCTCGTCACAGCCCCGGTCCTCGTCCTGCTCAGCTGGCTCGTGAAGTCGACTCGCCAGGGGAAGTCGATGCGCGCAACCTCTCAGGATCCCGAAGCCGCCGCGATCATGGGCATAGACGTCAACCGGACGATCTCCTTCACCTTCGTCCTCGCCGGCGCGTTGGCGGGCATCGCCGGGGTCCTCTATCTCGTCGAGTTCAACATGCGCTACGACACCGGCTTCCAGCTCGGGCTGATCGCTTTCACGGCCGCGGTTCTCGGCGGAATCGGGAACCTGACGGGCGCCGTCGTCGGGGCGCTTCTGATCGGGCTGATCCAGGCCTTCAACGAGGGGCTCTCGTGGCTCGCGCCGGGTAGTGACTGGACGCGGTCGCTCGTCTTCGCGATCTTGATCGCGATCCTCGTCTTTCGGCCGGAGGGCCTGCTCGGCGAGCGTACGCCGGAAGGGGCGTGATGGGACCTCGAGCGCGTCAGCTACGTGCGCGGGTCAGCGCTCAGAAAAATCGGGTCGCGAAGAGCGCCAGGCTGGACCAGCTCGCCGCGCAGTGGCGACGGATCCCCTCCGGCTACCGAGGCTGGGCCCCTTTCCTGATCCTTGTCTCACTCGCGATCACGTATCCCTTCTACGTCGCCAACCTGCCGACGAACATCCCGGTGATCCTGACCCTCCCGACCGTCCACGACACGGTCACTGCAGGCGTCGTCACGGCGATCGGCGGCATCCTGATCGGCCTGCCGACCCTGCGGCTACGCGGCGACTACCTGGCGATCGTGACGCTCGGGTTCGGGGAGATCATCCCGCAGTTCGTCCGCAACGCCGACGACCTGCACGGCTTCGACCTCACCCACGGCACGTTCGGGATCAGCCCGATCGACGCGCCCGGGTTCGGCCTGACGTTGCACAACGCCCTCGGCCTGCCGATCCGCTACGACGACTCCTTTCCGCCGACGCCGGACCGGCTCTTCTTCTGGACCGTGCTCGGGATCCTGCTGCTGACGATCTTCTGCTCGATGCGCCTTCGCGACTCGCGCCTGGGCCGCGCCTGGATCGCGATCCGCGAGGACGAGACGGCGGCGGGGGCGATGGGCATCCCGCTGATGCGGACGAAGACGTGGGCCTACGCCATCGGCGCCTTCTTCGGGGGGGTCGCGGGGGCGTACGTCGCCACCTTCAACTCGGGGGCTTTCCCGAGCCAGTTCGACTTCAACATCTCGATTTTCCTGCTCTGCATGGTCATCCTCGGAGGCATGGGCAGCATCTGGGGCGTCGTGCTCGCCGGGACGATCCTCGCTTGGCTGAACGTGGAGGGGCTCGCGAACATCGGCTCCTGGTTGAACTCGAACGTCTTTCCATCCAGCCACCAGATCGACGTGCCCAAGTACGAGTTCGGCATCTACGGGGTGATCATCGTGCTGATGATGCTCTTCCGACCGGTGGGCCTGATCCCGGAGCGCCGCCGCAAGCGGGAGATCGAGGAGGGAACGCGCGGGTCACTCGACGAGCCCCTCTACGAGATGCGCGGCGCCGACGAACCGGGCGCCGGCGAGCGCGGGGAGTCCGGAAGGATTCCGCGAGGATGAGCCAGATCCCGGGCGCTCTGCTCGTCGCCGACAACGTCCGCAAGCAGTTCGGCGGCCTGCTCGCCGTCAACGACCTCGACTTCACGATCCCGGAGCGCTCGATCGTCAGCCTGATCGGCCCGAACGGGGCCGGCAAGACGACTTTCTTCAACATGCTCACCGGCCTCTACCGCCCGACGTCCGGCATGATCGTCTTCGACGGCGTCGACATCACCGACAAGCCGCCACACGCGATCACGAAGCTCGGTGTCGGCCGCACGTTCCAGAACATCCGCCTCTTCCCGCAGATGACGGCGCTCGAGAACGTGCTCGTCGGGATGCACGCGCGCCTGAAGGGCGGCATCCTCGGCTCGATCTTCGGGCTGCCCCGCGTCCGCCGCGAGGAGCGAGATGCCGAAGAGAATGCACGCGAGCTGCTCGCCTTTTCGGGGCTGCGGAGGGTCGACGAAGAGCTTGCCGAGAGCCTCTCCTACGGCGACCAGCGCCGGCTCGAGGTCGCCCGCGCGCTCGCGACGGAGCCGAAGCTGCTGCTCCTCGACGAGCCGACCGCAGGCATGAACCCGCAGGAGACGGTCGCGTTTCTCGACTTCGTCGCGAAGCTCCGCGAGGAGCGCCCGATCGCGATCCTCTTGATCGAGCACGACATGAAGGTCGTGATGGGCGCCTCCGAGCGCGTGACCGTGCTCGACTACGGCGAGAAGATCGCCGAGGGCTCGCCGAGAGAGATCCAGCAGGACCAACGGGTGATCGAGGCCTACCTCGGCAAGGCGGCGACCACGTGAGGGCCGCTGCGACCCCGCGCGAGATCACGCTCCGCCTCGACGACGTTCACACGTTCTACGGCTCGATCCAGGCGCTGAAGGGCATCTCGCTCGAGGTGCGCGAGGGCGAGATCGTGACCCTGATCGGTGCGAACGGGGCCGGCAAGTCGACCACGCTGCGCTCGATCAACGGGCTCAACACGCCGCGCGAAGGGAAGATCTACTTCCAGGGCAAAGACATCACGCGGAGCGCGCCGCACGACATCGTCGAGATGGGCATCTCGCAATCGCCCGAGGGACGCCGGCTCTTTCCCCGCATGACCGTGCTGGAGAACCTGGAGATGGGCGCCTTTCAGCGCCGTGACCGCTCGCGGATCAAGGAGGACCTCGAGCGCGTGTATTCGCTCTTTCCGAGACTCGCCGAGCGCAAGAGCCAGCGGGCGGGGACGCTCTCCGGCGGCGAGCAGCAGATGGTCGCGATCGGCCGGGCGCTGATGGCGCGGCCGAAGCTGCTGATGCTGGACGAGCCTTCGATGGGTCTCGCGCCGATCTTCGTCGAGCGGATCTTCGAGATCATCCGCGAGATCAACGAGCAGGGAACCACGATCCTGCTGGTCGAGCAGAACGCGCTGATGGCGCTCGACGCGGCCGATCGCGGCTATGTGCTCGAGACCGGGCGGATCGCGCTCGCCGATGATGCCAAGAGCCTGCGCGCCAACGAGGACGTAAGGAAGACGTACCTGGGAGAAACCTAAGTACGATCCCAGCCGCAGGCTCACCAAGAGCCGGCCCAGCTTCCGCAGAGGAAAGGACTGAGCATGAATCGTTTGAAGATCCCGTCCCTGGCAGGACTCACAGTCCTCGCCCTGGTCGTCGTTTTCACGGCGGGCTGCGGAGGCAGCGGCAAGAAGGCTTCGAGCACGACCACGAGCGCAAGCACTACCACGACCTCGACCACGATCTCAACCCCCGCGACCGACAGCAAGATCGCCGCGGAGGTTCCCGCGAAGTTCAAGTCGAAGACTCTGACCTTCGCAACGGACGCCACCTACGCGCCGAACGAGTTCATCGGCTCGAACGGCAAATCGATCGAAGGCATGGACCCGGACCTTGGCAAGGCTCTTGGCGCCGTCATGGGAGTCAAGGTCAAGTTCGTGAACACGACCTTCGACGGGATCATCCCCGGCCTCGCCGCCGGCAAGTTCGACGTCGGGATGGCGTCGTTCACCGACACGAAGGAGCGCCAGAAGGTCGTCGACTTCGTCACCTACTTCGAGGCGGGCACTTCCTTCTACGTCAAGGCATCAGGTGGACCGACGATCAACTCGCTCGCCGACCTCTGCGGGCACTCGGTCGGCGTGGAGCGGGGAACGACCCAGGCCGATGACTCCACCGCTCAGAACGGGAAATGCAAGTCGGCCGGGAAGTCCGGCGTCAAGGTCTCCGTTTATCCGGACCAGAACGCGGCGAACCTGTCGATCTCGAGCGGCCGCGCCCAGGTCGGCATGGCCGATTCCCCCGTGGCGGCCTACATCGTCAAGCAGTCGAACGGGCAGTTCAAGTTGACGGGCAAGTCGTACAACACAGCCCCGTACGGGATCGCGATCCCGAAGGGAACCGGTCTGACGAAGCCGTTTCTCGCAGCGCTCAAGGTCCTCATGTCAGACGGCACGTACAAGGCGATTCTGACCAAGTGGGGGATCGCAGACGGCGCAATCACCAACCCGAAGATCAACGGCGCGATTAGCTAGCCCAAGCCGGCACTAGGGTCGATGGCGAGCGACACCGCCGAGCCGGTCCGACCCGACGAAATCAAGGCGATCCCGGTCCGCCGACCGGGCCGTTGGGTCGCGGCTGCGATCATCCTCTACCTCTCGGCCGCGATTGTGAAGTCGATCGCGACCAACCCGCGTTTCGAGTGGGGGATTATCCGCCACTACTTCACTTCGAACCGGGTCCTCCAGGGGCTGATCACGACGCTGGAGCTGACCGTGCTTTGCATGGCGATCGGGATCGCGATCGGAATCGTCCTCGCGGTCATGCGCCTCTCTCCGAATCCTCTGGTCTCGGGGGCGAGTTGGCTTTACATCTGGTTCTTCCGAGGGACGCCCGTGCTGGTCCAGATCCTCTTCTGGGGCTACTTCGCCGCTCTCTACCCAAGCCTCTCGCTGGGAATCCCGCTCGGGCCCCAGTTAGTGCACTTCACGGCCAACGCCGCGATCACCCCTTTCGTGGCCGGAATGCTCGCCCTCGGGCTCAACGAGGGCGCCTACATGGCGGAGATCGTGCGGGCGGGCATCATCTCGGTCGACGAGGGCCAGACCGAAGCGGCGCAGAGCCTGGGGATGACGCGGTTGCAGACGATACGGCGGATCGTGCTGCCGCAGGCGATGCGCGTGATCGTCCCGCCGACCGGCAACGAGACGATCTCGATGCTCAAGACGACCTCCCTCGTCA
>WNGH01003359.1_pt1 | contig 15327 bp, 11 predicted proteins | sample 5400631 | NCBI WGS metagenome assembly WNGH01 (sample SAMN13153373, study PRJNA577476) | soil metagenome | isolation source: 115 cm soil or saprolite under Garry oak tree replicate 1 | place: USA:California | collected 2016-06-15
AGTCATCGTTCATCAAAGTATATTTTCTTAATTTCACGTCTAATTACCAGCACCATCGTAAGACGACGCCTTTCCCTATGTAGTAACATGACAGGCGCACCCGTATCTAGCGAAGGCGGGGCTTGCCTCCACACTCACACTACGACTGCGCTCGAGTGCATACTACGCTATGCGCTAGCCACGCTGCGCACCGACAACGATAATGTCGCCAGGCGAAAGTCCCTGCAGCACTACATAATAGGTATCATCAGTTAATCCTAACACAACTGGAACAGTTATGAAAGCGGTTTGACCAGCTGGTTGTTCAATGACATAGGCCGGAATGGGATTGTCTTGTGCGACAGCGGGATTTTGATTGATCAGTTCCGTGCGCATCTGACGTGCCTGAGCCAACGCAGCGCTGGCCTGTTGCGTGGTAATGAGCGGGGGAATGCCGTTGACGGTGCCAGTGGCGGTGCGCGCGAAGTTTATCGCGGTGACTGGAATAAGCACCACGTTGGGGCGTTGTACCACCACGATGGTGACACTCGCTGTCATCCCAGGCAGCAGGTTCGTGTTCTGCAAGTCATCCTTATTCACATCGATGGTAACCGGATAGCTCACGACATTGGAGACCGTCTGCCCAACAGGCGAGATAGCACTGACCGTTCCCGTAAAGAGCCGGTTGCCATAAGCACTGACCGTGAACCGTGCGGGATCTCCGACCTTGAGATTGGCGGTATCGGACTCGTTCACGGCGGCCAGAACCTGCAATGTTGAGACATCCGCAATCTGAATAAAGGTGTTCCCGCTTGCCGATGACGTCGTAACCGAAGCGCTCGCAGGAGCACCAGGGGTCCCACCCACCGTGCCATTGATGGTGGTAACGATGCCCTCATGTGGCGCCAGGAGTGTAGCGTTGGCCAAGTTGTGCTGCGCGGTCTGAAGCGCTACCAAATTGGTCTGCAACGTGCTCTGGGCCGTTTTGACCAGCCCTTGCTGACTGGTGACACTGGTGGCGGCCATGGCCTGCGCAGTAGCTAACGAACTCGTCGCCGCGTTGACAGTGTTCTGCGCGGTAGTATTATTTGAGTTAGCCTGGGCCATCGCTGAGGTTACCGACTGCTGGTCATTTGTGATCTTGGCCTGCGCTGCCGCGTTGGTGGAGGTGGACGTCGTCTCGGTAACCGTGAGTTGTTTCTGGGCACTGGTGACATTACCCTGCGCTGTCGCGTTGCTGGCACTGGCTTGCGTCTCGGTCACCGTGAGTTGCTGCTGGGCAGTATTGACCGTGGCTTGCGCTGCCGCGTTGTTGGCACTGGCTTGCGTCTCGGTCAGCGTGAGTTGCGACTGGGCAGTTTTGACCGCAGCCGTCGCTGTAGCACAGTCGGAAGCAGTAATGGGAGCAACAGGAGGACAATCCTGTGCCATTGTCATTTGAGCGTTACTCAACGTCGTCTGCGCGGCGGCGATGCTGGCCGCTGATTGCGCCTGGGTATGGCTCAGGCTGGTTTGAGCGTTACTCAGCGTCGTCTGTGCGGCGGCGATGCTGGCCGCTGATTGCGTTTGGGTATGGCTCAGGCTGGTTTGAGCGTTACTCAGCGTCGTCTGTGCGGCGGAGTTGTTGGCCGCCGATTGCGCCTGGGTATGGCTCAGGCTAGTTTGATCATTACTGAGCGTCGTCTGTGCGGTATTGATGCCGGTTTGCGATTGGGTCTGTGTCGTGCCTAAACTCGCCTGCGCATTGTTCAGGGTGACCTGCGCGGATTGAACATTCGCGTTTGATTGTGCCTGAGCCTTGTTCAGGTTGGCCTGGGCCGTGTTCACCCCGGTTTGCGCAGATAAGACTCCTGCCTGAGCCGTGTTGACAGCATCCTGAAGTGAGGTCTTATTGAGTTTGGCGAGCACCTGGCCCTTGGTGACGGTCTGCCCCACGGTGACGTCAATCTCACTAATTGTGCCTGTGCCGGTAAAGACCAGGTTATAGATAGCACTCTGTAAAGGACCGGTGGCGCTGACAGTAAGAGAGAAATTCCCCTGGATAGCTTGCTGAAATTGATAGGTAATAGGGCGTTGGCGGCCTAGATAGAGAAAAAAGGCCAGGAAACCTGCGAGGATCAGCAGCGCTATGAGAATGATGGTAATAATCCCCCTACGCCGCCGCCACCATGGGCGCCTTGGAGGTAATGGAGCTACCTGATCTTCGGGAGCAATTGCGCTAAAATCAGGTAAGGAAAGTACCTGATCTTCAGTTTGTTGCATTGTTGGCGACATACGTTTTCATACTCCTCTCAATCGATTTTGCTGGTAGAGGTATATGATGAAGACCCATAAATAATAGATAGGATAGCTAGCAATTTAAATAGTTCATAAGGTCTTCCTTATTTAGATCGCTCTTCTGCGCTGACCCCTTTACAGCCCAAAAGACAAATAGTTGCTACAACACTTTGCATTATACCGCAGCCAGTCAGGTTGTCAAGCTTTGTCATTCCATCCTCAGCGCAACAATGGGATCGAGTTTTGCCGCACGAACCGCCGGGTAGAGACCAAAACTAATACCAACGACTGCTGAAACACCGAATGCCAGAACAACAGCGATAATACTGAAGACAAACGGGAAGCCAAGGCTTGTGGTAAGACCAAAGCCGCCGAGCAAGCCTACAACGATACCGATTATACCACCGATGACACTGAGCATAAGAGCTTCTAGCAGGAACTGGTTGCGGATATCGCGCTGGCGCGCGCCAATAGCCATACGTACACCGATCTCGCGAGTGCGCTCTGCAACGGAAACCAGCATGATGTTCATGATACCAATCCCACCCACCGAGAGCGAGACGGCAGCGATACCTATCAGCAGGATTGCTAATTCGGCAGTATTCTGCTGAGCCGTCTGGACCAGTTGGTTCCCGCTGAACACCTGGAAGTTATTGGCCTGTGGCACTCCCCTCAAAGAAGAGTTACTTCCTGGTGTCGTTGATCCACCGGTTTGTTGTCCACCATTCGTGTTGCCTCCTCCTCTTCCACCATTGCCTCCTCCTCTCCCACCGTTGCCTCCTCCACCTAGTCCACCCAGGACATTGCCGCCACCGAATTGCTGACCTGTAGAGGAAGGGGCCGATCCTCTAAGATGATGACGCGTTCTGAGCAACGTAGTAATGTTTTGCTGCACTTGTGCGACGTTGTTGACATCATCGACCTGCACCTGGATTTGATCAACATAGACAGGAGAGGGTTTCAGGCGCTCATTGACGGCACCAAAGGGAACAAAAATGACATCATCCACGTTTGCAAAGCCCTGCGATCCTTTGGCCTGAAGCGTGCCGACGACGTGGAATGCCTGATTATTGATGAGGACTGTTTGACCAATTGGGTCTGTACCTGTGGAGGAAAAAAGATTCTGCACTACAGTCTGTCCGAGCACAGCGACAGGGGCACTCACCTGTTCGTCCCCGTTACTAAACCATGAGCCCTCAGCAATCTGCCAACTCTGAATAGTTTGGTAATTGGGGTAGACACCACGTATTCCTGTATTCCAGTTCTGGCTCCCGTAGACTACCTGTCCGGACGTGGTTAGAATAGGAGTCATTGCGACCACGTGGTCAAGCTGTGCCACCGCCTGGGCATCGGACATGGTGAGCGTCTGCTCTGTTCCAGCAGCGCCGCGAGCGCCATTGGTCGAGGCAGCACCAGGCGAGATAGTAATAACATTGGTGCCCAGACTGGCGAACCGCGCACTAACACTCTGATTTACCCCTTCCGTCAAGGACACAACAGCAATAACTGCCGACACGCCGATAATCACACCGAGCATGGTCAGGAATGAACGCATGCGATTGGCCTGAAGGGCCTCCAGAGCGCTGCTCAAGATGGCATCAATTTTTACGCCACGCCTTGGTTTTGAGTGCCATGAATTCTGAGCGAAAGCTCTCTTTGGAGCCTGTTGGACTGTGGGAACCTTTCCTACTGAATTTATTGTTACTGGCGCCTTACTTGCCGAGAGTTGTGATGCTTCTGCCATAGAACAATCCCCTCAATTTATTGCTTCGACTTTATTTCATGAGGTTGTATGCTCGATCTCTCACTCATGCTTTCATCGACAAATATTCTATATTCTCTTCCAATTAGCAAAGAGAAGAGAGTACTTCCCCTCTAACGTGATTACATTATAGCAGGGGAATCTCAAGAAATTATGAAAGAATTGTAAAGAATGTAGGTTTTGAACACCACTTGTCCCATGACATCTCCTTGTTCCACACCACGCATCTGCCCCTTGCGAAGCAGGTGCATCACCTCCTATCCTTGTAACGTGTTCCCTGCTGGTTCCGGTGCGAAGAAGCCGAGGCCAGCTTTGACGCGTCGTTTGATGAAGCGGTGATCTTGTTCGACGATGTGGTTGCGATCCTTGACGGGCCGCAGTTCACAGCTGTCGGGAATGGTTCCCTCTGCTTTGAGCTCGACTTCATGCCTTGGGGGAGGCCGCCTTTGTATCGACTGTGATCACGCGAGGGGTGGTACTATGAGGCGCAACAAGCGTTTTCGCGAAGAAATCTTTGGCTGCTTGGGCATCCCGGGTGGGACTGAGCCGAAATTCCAAGGGGTTTCCTTGAGAATCTTCGGCGCAAGAGAGGGACATCCAGACCTTTTTCACTTTCATGTCCGTCTCATCGACGCGCCAGGAGTCATGGGTGGCTTTGAGGTGCGGCTTGCAGCGTTTCTCCAGTTCTGGCGCGTCGTGCTGCACCCAGCAGTGGTAGCTTGACAACATTTCCTAACTATGTTATAACATCTAACATAGTTAAATATTGTTATTCTCGATAATAAAAGCAAGGAGCATGGGCGTGGGGAGCAAACAACGGCGCCAACGCGAACGCCAGGAGTTGAGGCAGGCAATCTTAGCCGCGGCGCGAGACATTGCGGCGCGGGAGGGTTGGCAAGCGGTGACGATCCGCAAGGTCGCAGAGGCCATCGAGTATACCCCTCCAATTATCTATGAGTACTTTGCCAGTAAGGAAGCGCTCCTGTTTGAATTGTTGCGCGAGGGCTTCTGGCAGGTGGGGCAAATCATCCAGGCTATCCAGGCGAGGGGCGGCCCCGCGGAAAACGTTCTCGCGCAGGTGGCCCTCGCCTACTGGCGCTTCGCTTTCGCCTCGCCAGAGTTATACCAGGTGATGCATGGCCTGGGTGGCGTTCCCTTTGGCACCAGCGAGACACCACAGGAAGCACGCAGCGCGTTTGCCGCCGTGCGAGAGGCGGTACGCGCCGCTCTGGAGGCCCATGGAGTTCAGCGTCCAGACCTTGACGGCGATGTTGACATCCTCTGGAGTACGCTTCATGGGCTGATCTCGCTCACCATGGCAGGCCGGATCGCTGGCGGAGAGCCTCGGGCCGAATCTCTGGTCGAGCGTGTGGTGCATGACTTGCTGACAGCATGGGAAGTCGAAGGGCAAGTGGCACCTGACTCTCGGCATCAGCCAGGGGATCAGCTCTCCTTCTGAGCCCGCGCGACAGGATATTTTTTTGCTTTTTACTTAACTTAGTTAGATTATTAATCGCCGTTAGAAAGGAGAAAGTGATGATCTTAGTCGTTGGAGCCAGTGGTCGCTTAGGCGGCACGATTGCTCGGCACCTCCTCAGCCAGGGTGAACGAGTGCGTGTCCTGACAAGGACCCCGGCCAAACTGGAGCACCTCAAGGCACCAGGGGCTGAAGTGGTCGGAGGTGATCTTCGTGTTCCTGCCTCACTCAGCAACGCGTGCCAGGGAGTAGAACAGGTGATTACCACCGCTCATGCCGGCGAAGGCAAAGGGACGAACGTCTCTCGCAGCGTAGATGAGGCAGGAAACCGTCATTTGATCGATGCAGCCAAAGCTGCCGGAGTACGTCACTTCGTCTTCATCTCCACGCATAGCGCACAACCAGATAGCCCGGTTGATCTGCTTCGCTTCAAGTACCAGACCGAAGTGTATCTCCGCGCATGTGATATGCCCTTCACGATCCTGCGTCCCACGCACTTGATGGATAGCTGGGTAGATCTTCTCGGTCAGTCCATCCTCAAGAAGCAGGAGGCCACGATCTTTGGCCGTGGGACCAATCCCGTGAGCTTTGTTGCCATCGACGATGTGGCCCGTTTGGCGGCGCTGGTGTTGGAGCAACCGGAGGCACGCAATTGGACTGTCGAGATCGGGGGGCCAGAAAACCTGACCCTCCACCAGGTGGTCGAGGCCTTTGAGCGGGCCCTCCATCTGCGCGTCAAGGTCAGGCACCTCTCTGTGCCAATGCTGCGCACCATCCAGTTGCTGATGCGTCCCTTCAACCCGGTGCTGAGCCGCCAGCTTGGCATGGCGATCTTGTTGGACACCGGCAAGCAAAGCTGTGATATGACAGAGACGCTGAAATTGTTTCCTCTCCAGCTCATGCGGTTGGAGGAGTTCATTCAGATGCGCTACGCCTCGTCTGCCTTGCAGCAACCGGCGGTGCCCGCGGAGGAATACCCATGAATCCTTTCGCATCTCTACTGTTCTACGTTGGAGCTGCCCTCATGTTGCTTGATGCGGGCCTGTATTCTCTTGGCGCTCTTGGCGGGATACGCGCTGCACTGAACCCTCCCGACACCTACTGGAATCGACGGCTCCTCCTGAATCTGCTACTCGCCAACATGGGACTGTACTTTACGGCGCTTTTCACCGGGATTGGAGCCTTTCTTGTAAGCTCAACGTCCAACGCTGCACGCCTGGTGCTGGGCCTCGGCGTGGTCGTCTGTCTTTACAGTGCGGTGAGCGTTCCGCCTCTGACTCCCAGGGATTGGCCGCATACGCTCCCTCGTGTTCTGGCTGGCGTACTCATTCTCGTAGGACTCCTTCTCGGGTAAGTTCTGCTGTAAATTGGAGAGAAAGATGTTAGGAAATCAACCCGTTGCCTCCGCCTCCTCGCGTTATTCCGCCTTTTTTGGCCAGAGAATTCCCCGCAACCAACCGAGCAAGACGATCAGGAGGCCAAGGGGAATGAGTACAGGTTTACGATACCATGCCCCCAGGTGCGTGACGACCGTTCCGAGTAAACGCACCACGACCACGAATGGGGTCATATAGGCACGAATGTAACTCCCAAAGGCTGATTGCTTGTACGCCTCTAAGTCAACCCATTTGATGATCAGTGCCGATGCAATCATGGGTGGGACAAACGCGACGATGAGTCCTGCAACCAACTTCCGTTTCCAGAACAGGTAGAGAGAAACCACTTCCGCACAGCCATCCGTGAAGAGTTTGAGCGGGTGAATCTGGTGGTAGAGTGTTTTTTCTTGAGGAGTCATACGGTTCCTCCTTTTGGGCTCACTTCCCTCCCCCGAGGGATTATTGTGCCTTCTCATGCACTTGTACTGTAAACCTTAATGGTACGCTTGTCAATCCTGATAAAGGTGCTCCATCAGCTATCGACAACATACAAAACATCCAAATCTAGACAAGCATGCTAGACTTGGAGGTAGTATGAAGAAAGAGTAAGATCTTAATGCAAGCATTCAGGCCATTGCGCATTCTGTTCCCTGAAGGATCGAGTCTCTCAGCACGAGAAGCTCTTTCGGCTCTCGGGCGGCAAGGCTACACCATTGATGTGTGTGACCCCAATCCGTGGTGTGTCTGCCGCTTTTCGCGCTTCGTGCACACTTTCTACCGCTGTCCCTCCTGGGGAACGCATCCACTCGAGTATCTCGAGTTTTTGGTTCGTCTGCTCAAGCAAGAGCGATACGATGTCCTGCTGCCCGTCCACGAGCAAGCGTTTTTGTTTGCACGGGTCCGTGAACAACTCTCCCAGCTCACCGGTGTAGCTGTTGCCGATCTCGACCCCTTTGTATTGCTCCAAAGCAAAGCGGCTTTCGTCTCCTTGCTCGATGAACTTGACCTTCCCCATCCGCCGACGAGACTCTGCCATAGCAGAGCCGAATTGGAACTGCCATGCACGTTTCCCTACTACATCAAAATGGCATATGGCAGATCCCTGTGGCATCCATCGCTTTGCGGTCGTCCACTCGAGGACGATGGCACCCCAACGGGTGCGGTTTTCCTGGCGGCAATAACGATTTCACTTTGGCCCACAACTCATCCGGGATTCGCCAACTTTGGCTGGCTTTTGGGAGCTTCCTATCCACTTCTTCCTTCTTCTTTGTCTTTGTGTATGTGGTAGATAGTATACTCCCTATTGGGATAGGCTCTAAGCAGGCGGAAAGAAGGTGCCGACCGCCAGCATCAGGTAGAAGGCGCAGAGGAGCAACCCTTCGAGCCAGGTCGATTCTCCATCCAGGCTGATGAGCGCGTAGAGTCCGGTCACTAGAGCAAACAGCGCCACTTCCAGCAGCGAGAAGTTGAGGTCGAGCGGCACGCCGATGAGCGGACCCGCGAGCACAAGGATAGGCGCAGCCAGCAATGCGATCTGGATTGACGAGCCAGCGGTAATGGCCATCGAGATCTCCATGTGATTACGGGTGGCCGAGGTGATAGCGGAGTAGTGCTCAGCAGCGTTGCCCACAATCGGCAGGATGATGAGGCCGACAAAAAAAGGACTCAGTCCGATCTGGTGAGTCAGTGGCTCGATTGTGCTCACCAGCACCTCACTCATGACCGCAGTGACTGCCGTCACGCCGGCCAGGACGGTGATCGGAAGCCAGAGCGTGGTCCTCCACCAGGTGGCAAGTGTCGCGAGTGGACCTGCGGAAGCTTGCCTTCGCTGTGTGGCGGTTTCCCCTGCAAGCGCCGATGCGTGGGCAGGGTCATGTGGCACGCTCGCCTCGTCACCAGAGACGGCTGTTGAGCTTGAGAGCATGTCTGCGTGGGACGCGTGCACGCCAAAGACCGAGTAGGCGATGTAGGCCGCGTAACACACCAGCAAGATGATGGCCACCCCGATGCTGAGTTGGTGCAATTGGCTGCCGCGCACCACGGCATCACCGGGGCGCGTGCTCTCGCCCACCGTGGCCAGCAGCGATGGGATCGCCATGCCGATCACCGCCAGGGTGAGCATGGTCGCATACTGGCCCGCCACGCGGCGACTAAACCGTTGCCGCCGGTAGCGCCACCCACCCACGAGCATCGCTGTGCCCAGCACGAGCAGCGCATTGCCGATGATGGACCCGGCCAGCGAGGCCCGCACCACCTCGGGTAGACCCGCGGCCAGCGCGGTCAGGCCGATGATGATCTCGGCTGCGTTGCCGAAGGTCGCGTTGAGCAGACCACCGATGCCATGCCCCAGGCGCTCCGCCAGCACCTCAGTGGAGAGGCCGATCAACCCGGCGAGCGGGATGAGTCCTAGCGCCGCGAGTACAAAAGTGATCAGGGGCGACGCATGCAGGGCCTCGGCGAGGACCGCTGCCGGGGCCGCAAGTATGAGCAAATAGAACCAACGATTCATAGTCTTTCAGTCTCCCATCTAGAGGGTTGGCGGGAACGCCTCGCTGTCAGGGTCCTGCTTCAAGCTGTTCCATAGTTCGTGCGCAGCGCGTTCCCGGCCGGGTATTGTGTGATATCGACTCAGTTTCCGCGCGATCGGCGCATCCCCAGTTTCGTCAGTTCCCGTCCCCAGAGCACGAAGCTGGCTGCCGCAGTGCAGAACAGCCAGTCGGTGATATTTAAAGGGACCGTGCTAAAGGCGCTCTCAAGGAGCGGGAGGTACACGACCGCCACCTGCAACAGCAGCGACAGGAGGATCGCTAGCCAGACCCATTTGTTGGTAAAGAGAGAACGGAATGCGCTGGTCTCATCGGAACGCGCGTTGAAGACGTTGAACAACTGTGCGAGCACGAGTGTGGTGAACGCCATGGTCTGCGCATAGCGCAAGGTGCCGTGGCCCGGAAGCAGCCCGCCGGGCAGGCTCAAGTCCATGACGAGCAGGGTGCTCACGCTCATGATCACGCCGACGATGCCAATGCTCACCCACATCATGCTCGAGATGACGCGACTCTTTGGATCGCGTGGCGGTCTGTGCATCTGCCGTGGGTCGCGCGGGTCAACCCCCAGACCTAGCGCCGGTCCCGAGTCGGTCAGGAGGTTTATCCACAGGATCTGGGTCGAGAGCAGCGGCACCACGATCGCCGTGCCCGTTTCTCCAATCAGCCCGATAACGCTCGCCAGGACGACGCCGCAGAACATGGTTAGCACCTCACCGAAATTCGAGGAGAGCAGGTAGCGCAAGAACTTCTGGATGTTGGCAAAGATCGCACGTCCCTCCTCGACCGCTGCGACGATCGAGGCAAAGTTGTCATCGGTCAGAATCATATCGGCGGCATCTTTTGCGACATCCGTGCCCGCGATGCCCATGGCTACGCCGATGTCGGCCATCTTGAGCGCGGGCGCGTCGTTGACACCGTCGCCGGTCATCGCCACGATCTCGCCGTTGGCTTTGAGGGCCTGGACAATGCGCAGCTTGTGTTGCGGGGCCACGCGCGCGTAGACCGAGACCTCGTGCACCGTCTCCCGCAGCGCTTCATCGCTCGATTTCTCCAGTTCGGGCCCGCTGATCGCCTGCCCGCCTTCCTTGATAATGCCCAGTTCGAGCGCAATCGCTCCCGCCGTGATCGGGTGATCGCCTGTGATCATTATCACCCTGATCCCTGCTCGCTGTGCCAGCAGCACCGACTCTGCCGCCTCCGGTCGCGGCGGATCAATCATCCCGATCGCACCAAGCCAGACAAGCTCCTGCTCCATGTGCTCGGTGAGTGCCCCCGCTTCGTCTAGCTCCTCACGCGGCACCGTACGCAAAGCCACGCCGATGGTGCGCAACGCCTCAGCGGCGAGGAGCGCAACCTCCGCGAGAATGTCAGCGCGGCGCTCGGTGGTAAGTGGTCGGGCCTGCCTGCCGAGGCCGACCTGTTCATACGCGCAGCGGGCCAGCAGCACATCAGGGGCGCCTTTGGAGAAGATCATCATGCGCTCGCTCCGCGTGGTGTCCTCGTGGGCCGTGCTCATCAACTTGCGCTCAGATGAGAACGGCGCCTCTGCCATGCGCGGAAAGCGTCCCTCCAGGTCCTCCTCCTGCAGTCCCACCTTGTGCGCTGCGACCAGCAATGCGCCTTCCGTCGGATCTCCCTGAATGGTCCAGGAGCCGTCAAGAGAGAGCAGTGTCGCGTTGTTCACCAGGTAGGCGGCACGCAGCGCCGTCTCTACCTCTTCCTTTAGGACGGGATCATCGAGCGGCTGTCCCGCCTGCAAGGCGCTCCCCTGTGGATCATAGCCGACGCCCGTGAAGTCAACGCGCCCGCTGGCCGTCACCACCACCCGCACGGTCATTTCGTTCTTGGTCAGCGTTCCTGTCTTGTCGGTGCAGATCACCGTCGTCGAGCCGAGCGTCTCCACCGCCGAAAGCTTGCGCACGATGACGTTGCGCCGGGCCATACGCTGCATGCCGAGCGAGAGGACAATGGTCGTGATCGCCGTCAATCCCTCCGGCACCGCGGCCACCGCCAGCGAGACCGCGAGCAGTAAAATATCGACGAGTTCCCCGAGCGTCCCTATACGGTCAACGAGCAGGATCGTCGCGCTCATCACGATGGCGATGACGATGACGACGATGCCCAGCCACTTCCCGACCTGGTCGAGTTCCCGCTGGAGCGGCGTCTCTTTCTCCATGGTCTGCTGGAGCGAGCCTGCAATCCGTCCTAGCTCGGTCTGGGCTCCCGTTGCTGTGACGATGGCCCGCCCGCGTCCCGCCGCTGCTGCCGTGCCGCTGAAGACCGTGTTGCTCTGATCCCCAATACCGACCTCCTGGTCAATCGGCGTGCTGCTTTTGGAGACCGGGGGGCTCTCGCCAGTCAGGGCAGCCTCCACCAGGCGCAGCGCAATCGCCTCCAGCACGCGTGCATCGGCTGCAATGGTATCTCCTTCCTCGATGGCGAGGATGTCACCCGGCACCACCTCGGTCGTCGGGATGGTCTGCACGTAGCCATCGCGCAGCACTCTTGCGGTCGCCGCTGTCATGGCTTGCAGTGCCGCGACCGCCCGCTCAGCACGATTCTCCTGCACATAGCCCAGGAGGCCGTTGAGCAGCACGATGGCGAAGATCGTCAGCGACTCGTAGGGGAAGGCATTGTCTCGCTCGATCCACCAGACAGCAAACGAGATGACGGTGGCAACGAGAAGCAAGACGGTGAGTGGATTCCAGAACTGGGCGAGAAACCGGCGCCAGACCGGGGTGGGAGGCGCGCTCGGTAACGCATTCCTGCCGTAGCGCTGCAAACGAGCCTGGGCCTCCCTGGTGATCAGCCCGTTTCTGGCGTCACTTCCCAGCGCGGCGACCACGGCGTCAGCGGGATAACGATAGGCCGACCGGTTCTCCAGAAACTCTCTGGTAATCATACGACGTCTCTCCCTGACCTTCCAATCCAGAGCCTTGAGTGAATTTGCCAAAAAAGCGGTGGGGAAAGTTTTTTTGTCTCTCCCACGGTGTTTTCGAAGGAACCTTCAGAGAAGGAACTCACAATGGTAGATGTAGACACCTTTGTAATACTACTGTACGTCATGATCGACGATTTCTGCCAGTCGCAAGGACCTCAAGTAACGTTGATGTGCAGCGAACTCGTGTCATGAAGGGCAAAGTACCAAGCCAGAAGCTATTTTCCTTTTTCCAGGCAAGAAGCAGCCTGGTAAATGCTTCTAGATACAAAAAGTGCCGAGAATGACTCGGGTCGACACTTTTCACGTCCAGATGAGTATAGAGATGAGTGTCAGTGAGCACAAGAGACAGGAGATTTCTACTTTGCCTCTGGTGACACGAGTGTTGGGTTTAGGCCAAGAAAAGGGTCGGGGCTCAAGTCCCGACCCCCTAGGAAGTCTCCACGGTACGTGACGTGTTTGCTCTCTCACCGTCTCTGGCGACTGTCGAGGCGCTTACTGAACCAGCTCTCGTTCGCGCTGCGTCGCGGTCTGGAAAGCCTCGACCAGCTTGCGCGAGAAGGCCAACGGAGCGAAGAGGTTCCTGCGAGATTTCACGAGTATCACTTGTCTTCATTGACAAGGAGCAGCGCTCGCAGGAAGCGGTCATGCTCTCTCCCAGCCGACGATGCTGGAGCAAGGGTGGCTAACCATTGCCTACTTACTCACTCTTGCTTTTCCTCCCTTTCTTGTCTTGGGAGACCAGTACCAGGCCGGAACAATGCGTCCATTATCCGACCCTGGTCCAAAGATAGTGTCCCGGACGTTAAAGAAGGTTCCTTCTCACAGTCTCTCTGTGCTTCCAGGAAGCGTTTGCCAAAGCCACTGTTTTGACTCACTGAAGATAATCATAGCCTGGCTCTCTGAGTTAGGCCTGTGAAAAGGCTGAGATGACACTGAGAAAGCAAGCAGGCACACTTAAAGTGATACTGCTGGCGAACCCAAAAAGTGGGGAAAGACATCGGAAAAACACCATTTTCTCCAGTAAAGTGGGGAATAAATACCATTCATCATCCGAAAGGACGGGCAAGTGGGGAAACATTCTCTCCAAATTGGAGTTTGCCAGTAGTATCTAACCGGACAGTGCTACACCGATTTTGGAATGCGTATCAGGCGGTGATTCCAGAAGAGCAGCATACGGCGGTCGGGAAGGAAACAGGAGAAACAGCCCATGTGGAGCGCTGGAATAACACACTGCAACAACGTTTAGCTCGTTTTGTTCGCAAAACACTCTCTTTCTCCAAATCTCTGTTCATGCATGATGCATGTCTGAACGTTTTTCTCCATCGCTACAACCTTGAACGAGCGGCCATTCTCATGTGAACCACTACCTTGTGGTGAAGAAGGAAAAATTGGATTATACTCAAGAAAGGGACGCGCATTCTCTGAACGGTGTGAGAAAGTTTGCGAGATGAAAAAGTCTACGGAAAGTGCACTGCGATTTATCGAAACAGCCATCCCGGGACTCAGAATTGCCCGCACCTACCGGCGAAGCTGGCTGAGGGCTGACCTGTTCGCGGGAGTGACTATCTTTGCCATGCTCGTGCCGCAGGGGATGGCCTATGGCGAACTCGCCGGGGTTGCCTCAGTCGTTGGCCTGTATACAGCCATCGGCGCACTGATCGGCTACGCGATTTTTGGCAGTTCGCGGCGGCTGATGGTCGGGCCGGAGTCCTCTTCCGCGCTCCTGGTGGCCACAGCGGTAGCGCCTATTGCTGCCGGTGGCGGCCCTCTACGCTTTGCTGTACTAGCGTCTCTCCTGGCACTGCTGGTCGGCGTGATTGCACTCGTATCAGGCCTCGCAAGGTTTGGCTTCCTTGCCGACTTCGTTTCCAAGCCCATCCTGATAGGCTACATCACCGGGGTTGCCATTGTTATGATCGCGGGCCAGTTGGGCAAGCTCTTCGGCATCAAGATCGCGAGTGAAAATTTCTTTCAAATGATAGGGGAACTGCTCACGAACCTGGGTCAAACCAACGTGCTTACGCTCGTGATCGGGCTGGTACTTCTCGCCTTCCTCATCATGCTCCGCCGCTTCGCGCCGAAAGTCCCCGGTGGCCTCATCGTGGTCGTGGTTATGACCATGCTTTCAGCGCTCATCCAACTGGATAAGTACGGGGTCACCGTCGTCGGTCCGATCCCCTCTGGGCTTCCGCAGTTCGGCCTGTCTGATTTCAGCTTCGCCGATGCGTGGAAACTCCTACCCTCAGCCCTCATCCTGACCCTGATTGTGTTTACGGACTCAGTGCTCACAGCACGCTCCTTCGCAGTGAAGCAAGGAGAGAAGGTCGACGCCAACCGTGAGTTGATCGGGCTGGGCGCCGCCAATATCCTATCTGGATGTATCCAGGGCTTCCCAGCATCGGTCAGCCAATCACGTACAGCCGTCAATTATGCGGCAGGAGGGAAGACACAATTGGTCGGCATCGTCGCCGCAGCGTTGCTGGTAGTCTTCCTGCTCTGGTTCACCCGGCTACTGGAGAGCTTGCCACAAGTTGCGCTGGCAGCCATTATCATCGCAGCTGCTATCAACCTGATCGAGGTTAAGCCCCTGTATAAGGTATATCGTGTGCGACGGGTCGAATTCTTTCTTGCACTGGTGACGCTTGTCGGGGTTTTGAGCATCGGCATCCTCGCGGGGGTCCTGATCGCGGTGTTGCTCGCGCTGCTCGTCGTCATCAGTCGAATCTCGCGGCCGCATGATGCTGTACTTGGCCTGGTCGAGGGAGTCGATGGGTACCAGGATATCGAAGCGTATACCAATAGTGAAACAGAACCAGGGCTGATCGTCTATCGGTTTGATGCACCGCTCTTCTTTGCCAACGCGAACTACTTCCTCAGCCGGGTGCAAGAGTTGATCGCAACAGCCGAGTACCCTATCAAGTGGATGCTGATCGATGCCGAGGCCATTATTGACATCGACGTGACCGCTG
>WNGH01004263.1_pt1 | contig 15324 bp, 8 predicted proteins | sample 5400631 | NCBI WGS metagenome assembly WNGH01 (sample SAMN13153373, study PRJNA577476) | soil metagenome | isolation source: 115 cm soil or saprolite under Garry oak tree replicate 1 | place: USA:California | collected 2016-06-15
CGCACCAGCGTAATGGGCGTTTCCTGCCCGGTTTCATAGCGGAAGGTCTGACCGTTGCGCCGGCAATACGCCACGACGTCGCGCATCGCCGCGACCGTCTCCTTGTATACCGGATCGTTGGGGTTTTCCGGGATGAACCCGGCGTGACTCTGCACCGCGGGAATCCCGCATTGTTTGGCAAAGTCCGAGCCCTGCTTGATCCGGGCAATACGCGCGGCGCGCGTGTCGCGCGGCACCACGCCGATCGTCAGCGGCCCATCGTAAAAGTCCCAAACCTCGCGACCGGGTCCACCGACCACCACCGAGGTCGCTTCAATGTGGTGCTGCTCCAGAGCTTGCAGGAGTCGCGTGCTCACTCCTCGTTGGAAATCGTCCACGTACACCTGACACGTCGGCAGGCCGAGATCATGCACCTTGGCAATGGCCGCCTCAGGATCTTGCCCAATCCCGATGATCAGACCAAGACGCAGCGGCTGCTGCGACGGGGTGAACAAGGTCGGCCTGATGTGCGCCGCCATGACTCCCGCAGATGTCTGAAGGAATTCGCGGCGATTGAAGGTCGTGGTCATAACTAGCGCGGCGCCTCCCTCAGTGAGCGGCACGCGCCGCGAGCACATATGCCAGGTTCGCGGTGCCGTCCATGATCGGCTCGTTGGTCGAATAGTCGCCTACGTCGTCGTGGTACACGATGAAACCGGTGTTGAACGGGGCGTACTGGTCCGCTGCCAGCAGCCGAATCCCCCGCAGATGCTCGAAGATCGAGCGGTATACCGGCCCGTCCACCAGCCCGCCGGTGAGCTGCAGGTGCAGCTGTTGGGCGACGACCGAGTGGGGCGTCCGGGGGTAGGTGGCCCCCAGACCGATCACCATGGAGACGCCCCAGGGGTTGGTGCCGAACAGCCAGTCGAGCGCCGCGGTCTGGTACTCGAGGTAGCTCGAGTCGCCCGTCATCCGCCGATAGAAATAGGCCTGGGTGGCGAACGACGCAAGCAGGTTGTTGGAGCACCAGATGAAAGGAATGCCAATGCGGAACCCGTTACCGGCGCGGCGCGCCACGGCCCCGAGGCCGCGGGCGTAGTACTCGGCCACGCGTCGCTGCGCGCTGTCCGGACCCCCCGGCCCCCGCGGCCCCCGCGTCGCGCGCCAGATCTCGTAGTGGCCGTTGTTGTGCCAGGGATACCACTGATAGTGTCGCGCCGTGTCCTGTCCCATCCACGGGCTCACGGGCTCGAGCGCGGCGTACTGCAGCGCGGCGCCAAGGTAGGTAGGTTCGCGCGTCAGGGCGTACAGCTCGGCCGCCCCGAGCTCCATGTCGTCCGCCCAGTCGTCCTCCTCGTAGAAGTACGGCGCCCGGGCAGGCGCGGTCTGACACACGCCGGGGTGCGCCGCGCCGAGCGCGTACACCGCCCGCGCGCGCTCGGCGAGCCGGCGGGCGAACACACTGTCGCGCTCGCGGAACGCCGCGGCGCCCAGCGCGAACGCGGCCGCGTACTTCCCCGCCGTCGACGCCAGGCCGGTGGAGCGGTTCTTGAATTCGAACAGCCCCTGCGGTTTTCCCGTGCAGGGATACACGGGGCGCCGTCCTCCCCGCCCCCACCCGTAGTCTGCCGAATCGTTGACCGGCAGGTCCCAGAACGTGTGATCGCGATCGTCCCCCAGCTGGTTCAGGAGCAGGTCGTCCTCCGGATACATCTTGAGCAGCCAGGAGAGCCCCCAGCGGGCCTCGTCCAGCACGTCGGGGATCCCGTTCGCGCCGGACAGATCCGTTCGCCTGAAACTGGTCGGCAAACGCCTGCGCGTGGGATGATCGACCAGTACGCCGTCGCTGCGCTGGTGTACGGAGTCGCGGAACACCGGGTTGTAGCCGGAGCGCTGCTCCCGCAGGTAAGCGAGCAGCGAGTCTGCCGTACCCCGGTAGACGTCATCCCCAATTCGCACCGGGAGTGAGGTCACGCCCGCCGCCTCGATCCGATAAACGCCCGTCTGTCGCAGGGTGGAGAAATCGAGCCGGTACGTGGCCGCGCAGGGCCCGAACGGCCCGGCCGCGTCCGGAGCGCGCGGCCCGAAAACCCTCCGGTTGTGCTCGTCGACGACGGAGAAGCTCGTGATGACGCGCGGCTCTAGCGCGCATACGACGGCCACCTTGGGCGCGTCGGGCAAGTACCCGACCTGATTTAGGCGGATCGCCAAACCGGCGGAGGGGGCCGGGGCCGGACTAGGGGGCTCCTGACGGGCGACGCAGCACAAAAGTAACGAGACGCTGAGGAAGACGCCGAGTCGCCGAGACGCTGAGTGGATTTGAGGTGCCAGTGTTGAGGGTTTGCCTGGCAACTCCTCCCTCATATCCACTGGGCGCCTCGGCATCTCGGCGTCTTCCTCATCGTCTGTGCCTCTCACTACTCAAGGACGCATCGAAATCGAGCCCAACCAGCCCCAACGGGTCAAACGTGATGTGGCCGTACGCCGCGAGCCAGTGGAGGTGCGGGCCGGTCACCCGCCCCGACGCGCCGACCTCGCCGATCAGCTGGCCGCGCCCCACCGTGTCCCCGACCGCGACCAGGGCGCGGCTCAAGTGCAGGTACCCGGTGACGAGCCCCGCGCCGTGATCGATCAGCACGGTGGTGCCGCTCAAGTACAAATCGGCCACCAGGGCGACGACGCCGCGGTTGGCTGCTTGCACCGGGGCGCCGCGCCGACCGGCGAAGTCGACGCCCAGGTGGCGGCTGCGCAACACGCCATTGAACACGCGCGCCACGCCGAAGCGACCGGTCACCGCGCTCGATCGCGGGCGGACGCACGGCTCGTGCCACAGTCGCGGTACCTCGTGGGCCAGCCGGTACACGCCTTCCACGAGATCGCGCTCTTGTTGAATCCGTCCCGTGAGCGAGTCCGGCGGCTGTACCAGCGCGGGCGCCGCCTGCAACCGCTCGCGCGGCGCCCGCCGCCGCCGGGGCGCGAACCATGCGACCACGGTGTCGGTCGCTCCCCCCACCCGCTCGATCGTTGCGCGAGTCGCCACGCTGTCCACCGCGCCGAGCGGCACCGCACCGAGCGCGCGAAAGCCGTCCGCGCCGCGCTCAAAGTGCAGCGGCTCGCCCGCCAGCTCGCCCCGTACCGTTGTCACGCTGTCGCCGGCGCCAGAGCGGAGCTCGAGCAAAACCACCGAGCCCTCGAGCGGCACCCGCGGTCGCGAGACGAGGCGTGGCGGCCTCGCGACACTCTGGGCGGACATACTCGGCACGCCGCAGCACGCGACCCACGTGATGATCGACCGCCACACCGCCGGCATGCGCGGGATACCCGAACGCGACACACTCCGTTCCGCGCGCGGGCGAAACCCGCACACCGCCCCGGGGGTAGCTACGAATGTCTTCGTATTCGAGTCGGAGGCACGCCATGACCGTGACACAGGCCCTGGGTTGGGCGCTGCTGCATTCGCTGTGGCAATGCGCCCTCGCCGCGGCCGCGCTCGCCGCGCTGCTCGCCGTCTTGCCGGCACGAGCGGCGCGGATCCGCTACGCGCTCGCCGCCGCAACCCTCGCCCTGACGCTCGCGCTCCCGATGGCGACGCTGCTGCGCCTGGAGCGCGCGTCGCCCGAGACGACCGGCGACGGCGCCGTGGTGGCGGGCTTCGCCCCCACCCCCACCTCGCCGACGCCGGCGGCGGCGCCCGAGCTCAACCCGCTCTCGCCGCAGGCGGCGCGCCGCTACGGCCCGGCGGCGCCCGCTATCTCCGCGATTATGGTGCTGCGGCTGGCGCCGCGCATCCGCGCCGGACTCGAGCCCCTGCTCCCCTGGATCGTGGTGCTGTGGCTCACCGGTGTGGTGACGTTATCGCTGCGGCTCGCATCAGGGTGGCTGGCGGCGCGGCGCCTGCGCGCGCTGGGCACGCGCCCCGCGCCCGAGGCTTGCATCGCGGCGCTGCACCGCCTCGCCGCGCGCCTGCGCGTCAGCCGGCCGGTGCGCCTGCTCCAGTCGACGCTGGTGCAGGTGCCCGCCGTGCTCGGGTGGGTGCGCCCCGTGATCCTGCTCCCCGCCAGCGCCCTGACGGGGCTCACCCCGCTGCAGCTCGAGGCACTGCTCGCACACGAGCTGGCTCACGTGCGCCGCTACGACTACCTCGTCAACCTGATCCAGTCGGTGATCGAGACGCTGCTGTTCTACCACCCGGCGGTGTGGTGGATCTCCGCGCGGGTGCGTGACGAGCGCGAGCACTGCTGTGACGACCTGGCGGTCGCGGTGTGCGGCGATGCGCACTTCTACGCGTCGGCGCTCCTCGGCATGGAACGGCTGCGGGTCACAATGCCGACGCTGGCGCTCACCGCGGCCGGCGGCTCCCTCATGGGTCGCGTCCGCCGGCTGGTCGCTCCCCCGCCGGTGGAAATCTTTCCGCGCTGGACCGCGGGTGTGCTGGCCGCGTCGCTCGTCCTGGCCGCCGGCGGCTCCCGCCTGCTACGCGCCGGCGCAACGCCGCTCGGTCTCCCGTCGGACGGCGCGAGCACCGCGCCCGCCAGCGTGCTGCGGTATCCCGATCCGGCCCAGCCGCTCGCGCACCGCTGGGACTGGGCGCTCGAGCGAGGAGCACGGATGGGCGGCGGATTCTGGATCGGGTACCGGGTGCAGCAGGCCGCTACGAAGGAGCACCATCGGGAGCGGCACGACGAGCGGAGCGACGAGCCGGGCGCCGGGGGCTTCCGCGGCGTCCCCCTGGCGCCGGTGATCGCGGACAACGGTGACGAAGACGATCTCGCTCTGCTGTTTCGCTTTCGCGCGCGCAGCCCGGGCCAAGCGACCTTGGAAAGCGTGCGCGTAACCAGTCTCGTGCTGCCGGTGGACCTGGGGCGCACGCCGCTGGTCTGGCTCGGACCGGCGGATGACGCCGCCAGCCTGGCCCAGCTGCAGGCCCTCTTCGCCGGGGCGCACAGCGCGGACTTGCGGGAAGATCTCGTCACCGACGTCGGCCTCCACGGCAGCTCCCGGGCGGTGGTGCCGCTGCTCGACGGCTGGCTCCGCGGCGATGTGTCCTCAGGGGTGCGGGCCCAGGCCGCCGAATGGCTGGGACATCATCCTGACGCGGCGGCCGTCCGTGGGCTCGCCCACGCTGCACGGCACGACCCCGCCTCGCGCGTACGCGAGCAGGCGGTCAAGGCGCTGCGGATCAATCCATTTCCGGCGGCGACCGATTCGCTGCTCGCGCTCGCCCGGACCCACGACGATTCCGACGTGCGGCGTGAGGCGGTCGAGGGCCTGGGCCACAAGAGCGACCCGCGCGTGCTGCCGGTGACGATTGCGATCGCGCGCTCCGATCGCGACGAGGATGTCCAGCGCGAGGCGATCGAAGGCCTGGGCGAGATGAGGGAGCCGGGGCTGCGCGCCGTCATCGACATCGCCCGCACCCACGCGGACCCCGACGCGCGCAGCCACGCGGTCGAGACCGTCGCCGAGGCGGCGCCTCACGACGTCGCGCTCGCGGTGCTGGAGGGCGTCGCCCGCCGTGACCCCGACCGTCACGTCCAGCGCAAGGCGGTGGAGGAGCTGGGGAAGGTGGGTGGCCCGCGCGCGGTCGCGCTCGTCATCGCCTTCGCCCGTCACCATCCCGTCGCCGAGGTGCGACGCGAGGCCGCGAAACAGCTCGGCGAGTTCAACGCGTCGGACGGCACGACGACGGCGTTGCTGGAGCAGACCGCCTTGGAGGGCTCCGACGTCGATTTCCAGCGCGAAGCGGTGGAGGCGCTCGCCAGTCAGGGCAGCCCGCAGGCATTGGAGGCGATCGCCCGCCTCGCCCACGTCCATTCCAGCGCCGACGTGCGGCGGGAGGCGATCGAGCGGTACGCCAAGGTCGCGGCCCCCGAAAGCGCCAGGGTGCTGCTCACCGACCGGCTCGCAAACGACCGCTCGCCCGCGGTGCAGTCGGAGGCGTTGCGCCGGCTGATGGCGCTGCCCGGTGGAATCGGGATCCCTGCCGTGACCGAAGCGGCGCGCGCCCACCCGAACCCCGAGCTGCGCGCCGACGCCCGCGAGCGCCTCGAAGAGAATCGCTAGCCGTCCCGCGGAACACCTCCGCCATGACGGGGTGACCACCGTCAGAACTGCAACAGATAGCTGAGCTTCAGGAACACCTGCCGCCCGACGGAGGTCGTCGGGTCGTCCGTGCGATACAGCGCGGGCGGAGTTCCCGGCAGGATGGCGAGGTTCTCGTAGCCGTCGCGATAGCCCACATACAGCGCCGTCCCCGGGTTGACGAGGTAGGTGAGCAGCACGTCGACGCCCCAGCGGTGCTCGGGGTCCACGCGCGACTGGGTCGAATCGCGCCGCACGATCGCGTAGTCCACGATGGCGCGCAGCGAGAGCGCGCGCGTGAACTGATAGTTCACCTTCTCCCGCAGGATGCGATCGGTGAACACCGGCGCGCCCAGTCGCGTCGCCAAGCGCTCGTAGAGGAACGTATGGTCGATCCGGAATTGCGGGGCCGGCCGGAAGGTGAACCCGAGCTCTCCCTGCACGGCGTCGCCGAGCGAGGGATCGGTCCCCTTGGGTGGCTTGTGATTCACCGCGGTCCCCAGCTTGAGCTGCGCGGACCCGGCGAGCCACTTCAGCCACTCGCTCTCGAGCGTCAGCTTGGTCTGGTAGGTGTCGAACGGCAGGTCGTCGAACAGCTCGAACGCCTGCTCCCGCGCGACGACGAGCTTCGTCTCGCCGCGCAGCTTCACTTCGAGCGAGGCTTCGAGCGATCGGTCCAGCAGGCGTCCGTCCCGGTCCCAGTCGAACTGCATCGTGAGGGTGGGCCCGACCTTCACCACGGGGCCGTGCGGCCGCCGCACCAGCTCGATCTGCTGCTCGAACTCGCGGATGCCCACCCGCTTCACGAAGCCGAGCTGCGTCTCGAACGCCGGGCTCAGGTCGAGATAGGTGGCGCTGTAGTCGAGGTTGCGCCCGTCGCGCAGCAGGTTCGCGTACCAGCCGGTGCCCGACGCGCCCGCGCCGGTCGAATCCCGCGTGGTGGTCGCGATCGCCTGGCCGGTGAACACCCAGGTCTTGCTCAGCGCGAGCCGGGTATCGGCGGAGACGACGCGGTTCCAGGCGCCGCCCAGCGTCCGGTTGCTCCCGAGCACACCGACCGCCGACTGGCGGCCCAGCTCGCGCTCGATGCGCACCGCCGCGATGCCCGCCTCGTCGATCCCGAACGTCCGCGCGGGCGCGCGGTCGTCGATCCCGATCGCGCCGATCCCCCAGCGGCCCGCCTTGCCCGTGAGCCGCACCCCCTCCCCGGGGTCCGCGATCCGCCGCGAGAAGAGCAGGTTCACCGGGGTCTGGAAGTAGCCCGCGTTCTCGATGAAGAAGGGCCGCTTCTCCGGGAAGAACGTCTCGAAGCGCTCGTTGATCGTCACCTGCGGCTCGTCCGATTCCACCTGGCTGAAGTCCGGGTTGAGGGTGGCGTCGAGCGTGAGCGCGTCGCGGATCACCCCCTTCATATCGAGGCCGAAGCGGCGGTCGCTCGCCGTACGGAACGCAGGTGTCTCGGTGTCGAGAAAGCGGGCGCCCGTGAACGCCCCGTAGGGAATCGCCTGGAGGTTGCGGCCGGGGGAAATGTCGGCCAGTCCGTCGAGCGTCCCGAATTGGGGCACGAGCCCCGCGAGGCGCTTGGTGATGTAGGGCCAGTAGGACTCCTCGTTGTTGCGGCGGATGTAGCGCGCCAGCGCGATCCCCCAGCGCTGCGCGGGCGTCCGCGGGAAGCGCAGGCTCCGGAACGGGATCGCGAACCGCAGCACATATCCGTCCGCGGTCACGCGACCGTCGGCCTGCCACACGGCGTCGAAGCTGTAGTCGTCGTCCTGCCCTTCGGTCACCAGGGCATCGGCCTGCACGCCGAGCGGGTTCGCGGCGAACAGATACGCGTGCTTGCGGTCGCCGAACGTGTCGAGGTAGAGGGCGACGCCGTCGTCCGACGCGATCTCCTCCCGCTTGGCGAGGCCGGCGCGCACCAGCGCCGGCCGGTCGCGGCACACGAACACGACGTACAGGTTGGCGTCGTCGTAGCTCAGGTAGGCCATCGTCGGGGCGCCCGCCGGGTTGCCGTCGCCGGGGTCGCGCTGGCGAAAGTCGCTCACCACCGTCTCACCTGGTCGGGCGCTGTCGCCGCGAACGAAGTCATCGAGCTCGGGCGGCCGGGCGGCGCGGGCGATCTGCAGGGTACGCTCGGGCTCCTGGCCGGCGACCTCGCCGGCGGCAGGCGCGAGCAGCAGGCTCACAACGAGCGATTCACGAATCGGGCGCATGGCATCGACTCCGGTCCGTCACAGGGTCCTCACGCCATCTTGCCGGCCCCGAATACCACGGCGCGTGGCAGTTGAGCTGCCCTCGGATCAGACCGCGAGCGCGGCGGGATGGGCGTTGGGTCGGGGCCCGACTTCCACCGGCATGACCTCCCAGGCTTCGGCCCGGGCAAGAATGTAGTTCGCGATGGCGCCGGCGGCGCCGGCGACGGCGGTGAAGTTGGGGAACTCGTTGACCTCGAGTACCGCCACTCCGTCCGCCGTTTCGACCGTATCGACCCCGTAGATGTCCAGACCGAACACCCGTCCGCAGCGCAACGCCAGGTCCACCTGCGCCGCCCCGGGCTTGAGCGGGTGCGCCACAGCGGACGGCTCGCCGTTGAACGGCGACGGCTTGCGCGTGGCAAAGACGCGGTCGCCGCACACGTAGAACTTCAAATCGAAGCCGTCATTCGGCAGGTAACGCTGCGCCAGCACGAGCTGCTCCGGCCAGTGGACGTCCCACAGGTCGTCCCGGCGGCGGATCAGCCGCAACCCCTGGCTGTTGTCACCGTACGTCGGCTTGAGCAGCAGGGGGAACCAGTCCTCCGAGAGTCCGGCCACCACCGCGACGTCGCTCGCCAAGACCGTGGGGGCGCAGGGCACGCCGGCGCGCTCCAGCGCGACCGCCATCTCGGCCTTGCTGCGCACCCGCTCCGTCGCCGACCGCGTGTTGATGGTGAGCATGTGAGCGGTCTCGGCGTACGCCAGCATCGCGAGCCCCAGCGCGTCGCGGCAGCGCGCCACGACGACGTCGGACCGGTTCAGGTCGAGCGGCGGGCTCGAGTCGGGGGAGAAGATCCCGGACTGCGGGTCGAACCGCGCGCCCTGAGGACACAGCACGTCGGGCTCGAGGCCCCGCGCCTCCAGCTCGCGAATCACCGCGCGCGGCATCTCCTGGCGCAGGTACCGCCCTTCGACTATGAAGGCGATCTTCGGGGCCATGATGGGACCGTGGGGCGGCAAGTTCTGTACCTCCCGCGGCAGTTTCGAGCGCAACCATGCGACCGTGTGAGCGCAGTCACACGCCGCGTCGCGCAACGTCTTTTCTGTTGCGTGAGGTCGGCGTCGCCCCGATCCAGCAGTGCCGGCGCACCACGCCCTGTCGGAGCTAGACCACGCCGCGGCCGGAGGACCTTGCAGAGAGGAGGTACACCGGCACACCGAGCGCCAGCAGACCGGCGCCGATCAGCGCATTGCGCGGGTTGGCAAGGATCGCGCTTGCTACCACGTACAACGCCGCCAGCACGAACAGCCCCGGGGTCCAGGGATACCCCGGCACACGGAACGCCCTCTCGACCGGCAGCGGCGGTACCGCACCGGCACCGGTGATCCGGTCTCGCGCCCTATAGATGAAGAGCCCCGCCACGGTCAGACCGAAGAAGATCCAGTCCCCGAAGGCCACATAGTCCACCAGCTGAGCGAACGTACCCGAGAGCGTGAGCACGGTCGCCCAACCGGCCTGCACCAGGATCGCCAACCCGGGCGTCCGGTAGCGGGGGTGCAGCACGGCGAGTCGCGGCAGGAAGACGCCGTCTGCCGCCATCGCCTGCAGCACGCGCGGCGTCACCAGGATCACCAGGTTCAGAAACCCGAAGGTGGAGGCGGTGATGCCGGCCGCGATGAGCGTGCCGCCGGCGGGACCGAGCAGCGCGCGCATCACGTCGGCCGCCGGCGCCGTGCTGCGGGCGAGCCCGGCGAGCCCGAGCACGCGCAGGTATGCGACGTTCGCGAGCAGATAAACGACCACGACGCCCGCGACGCCGAGCACCAGCGCGCGCGGCAGGTTCCGCTTCGGCTCGAGGATCTCTTCGGCGATGAAGTTGGTCTGCTGCCACCCCCCGTAGGTGAAGAGAATCGGCACCAGTGCGGCACCGAGGGCCACGGCCACCCCGACCACGCCGACCACCCCGCCCGGGGCCGTAGAGGGCGGTAGGAGGCGGTAAGGGGCGGTGGGCACCACAGCGAATAGACCGACGCCGATGAGCGCGGCGAGCGCGGCGAGCTTGAGCAGCGTGAAGACGTTCTGCGTGACGGCCGCCGGTTTGACGCCTACGTAGTTGATCCCCGACAACAGCGCGATCGCGCCGATCGCCACCGGCACCGTGAGTCGGGCGGAGAGCCCCGCCAGCGCCAGCGCATAGTTGGCGAACGTGACCGCCACTGCGGCGATCGCGCCCGTGGCGATCACCAGCAACAGGGCCCACCCGTACAGGAAGGCCGGGAGCGGTCCCCACGTTTCACGCAGGTACACGTAGCCGCCACCGGCGCGCGGGCAGCGCCGGCCCAGCTCGCCGAAGCAGAAGGCGCCGATCAGGGCGATCGCCCCACCCACGATCCAGGCCGCGAGCGCCAGCTCGGGCGACCCCACCCGCTCCGCGACGGCCGCGGGCGTGCGGAAGATCCCGCCGCCGATGATGCCGCCGATCACGGCCATCGTGCCGGAGAAGAGACCGAGGCGCCGCGCGTAGGTGGTCAGGACGGGGGACCGGGAAAGGGGAAGGGGGAAGGGTACGGCATGGCGCAGAAATTAACACCCTTCCCCCTTCCCCCTTCCCCGCTGCCCCTACAGTTTTCGGGACGCACTTCTCGAGGAGCCCTCCGATGCCGCCGATCACTTTCACCGTCAACGGCAAGTCCCGCTCGGTCTCGGACAGCGCCGACACCCCGCTGCTCTGGGTGCTGCGCGACACGCTCGGCCTCACCGGCACGAAGTTCGGCTGTGGCATCGCGCAGTGTGGCGCGTGTACCGTGCACCTGGACGGCGTGGCCACACGCTCGTGCGTGACGCCGATCGCCGCGGTGGCCGGCAAGCGCGTCACGACGATCGAAGGACTGTCTCCCAACCGCTCCCACGCGGTCCAGAAGGCCTGGATCGCGGAGGATGTGCCCCAGTGCGGCTACTGCCAGTCGGGCCAGATCATGGCGGCCGCCGCGCTGCTCGCGAAGAACGCCAATCCGAGCGATGCCGAGATCGACGCCGCGATGACGAACATCTGCCGCTGCGGCACGTACCAGCGGATCCGCGCCGCCATCCACCGCGCCGCGCAGCGGGCCTGACCATGAGCGCGCACACTGAGCTTACCCGACGGGAGTTCCTCGAGACGGCGGGCGCCGCGGGCGCCGGGCTCGTCATCGCCTTCCATCTCCCCTCCGGATCCCGCTTCCGCACCGCCGCCGCCGCGCCGCTCGCCCCCAACGCGTGGCTGCGCATCGGCGCCGACGAGAGCGTGCTCGTGATCGTGGACCGCTCCGAGATGGGCCAGGGCGTGGCGACCGCGTTGCCGATGCTGCTCGCCGAAGAGCTCGATGCCGACTGGTCCAACATCAAGATCGAGTTCGCACCCGCCGACAAGGCGTATACCAACCCGATGTTCGGCATGCAGGGGACCGGCGGCAGCACCAGCGTACGCGCCGCCTACACTCCACTGCGCAAGGCGGGGGCGGCGGCCCGCGAGATGCTCGTCGCTGCGGCGGCCGAGACGTGGGGGGTCGACAAGGCCACGTGCCACGCCGACAAAGGCGCGGTGATCCACGCGCCGAGCAAGCGGCGCCTCACCTACGGCAAACTGGTGGCGAAAGCCGCGACCGTCTCGATGCCGCACGACGTGCCGCTCAAGGATCCGAAGGATTGGAAGATCCTCGGCACGCGCGTGCGGCGGCTCGACACACCGCCCAAAGTGGACGGCAGCGCTCAGTTCGGGATCGACGTGAAGGCCCCCGGGATGCTCGTCGCCGTGATCGCGCGCTCGCCGGTGTTCGGCGGCAAGGTCAAGAGCTTCGAGACGACCAAGGCGAAGGCCGTGCCAGGCGTGCGGCACGTGGTGCAGATCTCGAGCGGCGTCGCGGTCGTGGCGGACGGCTACTGGCCGGCCAAGAAGGGCCGGGACGCGCTCGACGTGAGCTGGGACGAGGGCTCGAACGCGCAGGTCTCGAGCGCGAGCATCGCCCAGCTGTTTGCTCAGCGGGCGGAGCAGGCCGGCGCGGTCGCCCGACACGACGGCGATCCGACCGGCACGCTGGCGTCGAGCGCGGCGAAAATCGACGCCGCGTACGACCTCCCCTTCCTTGCGCACGCCACCATGGAGCCGATGAACTGCACCGCCCACGTCCGCGCCGACGGCGTGGACATCTGGGCCCCGACCCAGTTTCAGACCGGAGCACAGGGACTCGGCGCCAAGATCGGCGGCGTCGCCCCGGACAAGGTTCAGGTCCACACGACCTATCTGGGCGGCGGATTCGGCCGGCGCTTCGAGCTGGACTTCATCCAGGAGGCGCTGGAGACCTCCAAGGCCGCCGGGACCGCGGTCAAGGTGATCTGGTCCCGCGAGGACGACATCCGGAACGCCCAGTATCGCCCGGTGAATCATCATCGCCTGCAGGCGGGACTCGACGCGAGTGGCAAGCCGGTCGTCTGGACGCACCGCATCGTGGCGCCGTCCATCATGGCGCGGGTGTTCCCCGATACGATCAAGAACGGGCTGGACGAGGAGGCGGTCGAGGGCGGCGTGGGCATGCCGTACACCATCCCCAACGTCCACGTGGATTACCAGCTCACCGACACGGGGATCCCGGTCGGGTTCTGGCGCTCCGTGAACAACTCGTACAACGCTTTCGCCGTGGAGAGCTTCATTGACGAGCTGGCGCACGCCGCGAAGCAAGATCCGTACGAATACCGGCGGGACCTGCTCGGCAAGGCGCCGCGGCATCTGGGGGCGCTCAATCTCGCCGCGAGCAAGGCGGGCTGGGGTACCGCACCGCCGGCGGGCCGCGCCCGCGGCATCGCCGTGTACAAGGCGTTCGAGAGCTACGTCGCGGAAGTCGCAGAAGTGTCCGTGGCCTCGGACGGGGCGGTGAAGGTGCATCGGGTGGTGTGTGCCGTGGACTGCGGGCCCGTCGTGAATCCGTCCATCGTCGAGGCCCAGATGGAGAGCGCGATCGTCTTCGGGCTCACGGCGGCGCTGTACGGCGAGATCGGCATCGAGGGCGGCCGCGTGAAGCAGAGCAACTTCCACGACTACCAGATGGTGCGCCTCGCCGAGATGCCGCAGATCGAGGTGCACATCGTCCCGTCGACCGACGCGCAGGGCGGCGTCGGCGAGCCGGGCACACCGCCGATCGCGCCCGCGGTGTGCAACGCGATCTTCGCGGCGACGGGGAAGCGGGTTCGCAAGCTGCCGATCGGGAAAGTGGTTTAGGGCCCAGGAGCGATCGTACAGGTATCCGGAGTCTTCGGTTTATGAGGGACTGAAGTCCCTCCTCGGCGGCGCTGCGTCCTTAAGGACGCGCCCCGGCCGAGCACGGACTTCAGTCCGTCATATCCCCACGGAGGACACCATGGGCACGAACGCATAGACACCGACTTCGCCCCCAACGCCTGGCTGCGCATCGGCGCGGACGACGTCGTCACCCTGACCGTGGACAAGTCTGAAATGGGCCAGGGATCGCAGACCGGGCTCGCGATGATCCTCGCCGAAGAGCTCGAGGCGGACTGGGCGAAGGTGCGGCTCGGGCCGGTGCCCGAGAACCCGGCGGGCTGGTCGCGTCGCATGTCCACCGGCGGCAGCACGGCGATCCGCACCTCGTGGGATCCGCTGCGCAAGGCGGGTGCCACGGCGCGCGAGATGCTGATCAGCGCGGCCGCCGCGACGTGGAACGTGGACCGCTCGACGTGTCACGCCGAGCAGGGCGTCGTGATCCACACACCCACCAAGCGCCAGCTCCCCTACGGCAAACTCGCGGCCCGCGCCGCCCAGGTCCCTGTGCCCAGCGACGCGCCGCTCAAGGACCCGAAGGACTTCCGCCTGCTCGGCACGCGGGCGCCGCGGCTCGACACGCCCGCCAAGGTGGACGGGAGCGCCGTCTTCGGAATCGACGTCACCGTACCCGAGATGCTGATCGCGTCGATCGAGCGGTGTCCCGTGTTCGGCGGCATGCTGAAGCGGTACGACGGAGCCAAGGCGGAGGCGCTCCCGGGGGTGCGCGCCGTGGTGGCGCTCGAGCCGAGCCCCTGGACCGGGCGGGGCGGCGCGTGGGCGGCAGGTTGCGCCGCCGGCGTCGCCGTGGTCGCCGATACCTACTGGCACGCCGTGCAGGGACGGCGCGCGCTCGAGATCGAGTGGGACGAGGGCGAGGCCGCCACGCTCGGCTCCGACGGCATTCGCGCCGAGTTCGCCCGGCTCGCCGAGCAGGCGGGGGTGGAGGCACGCAAGACCGGCGACGCGGAGGCCGCGCTCGCCGCGGCGACGCAGCGGGTGGAGGCGGTCTACGAGGTGCCGTTCCTGCACCACGCCACCATGGAGCCGATGAACTGCACGGCGCACGTGCGCGCGAACGGGTGCGACGTGTGGGCCCCCACGCAGAACCAGACACGGGCGCAGGAGGTGGCGGCCGAGCTCACGGGACTCTCCAAGGATCGGGTCCGCGTCCATACGACGTTCCTGGGCGGCGGGTTCGGGCGCCGGCTCGAGCCCGACTTCGTCGCCGAGGCGGTGCGCGTCTCGCAGGCGGTGGGGGCGCCGGTGAAGGTCATCTGGTCACGGGAAGACGACGTGCAGCACGGCTTTTATCGCCCGGCGACGTACAACAAGTTCACGGCCGGTCTCGACGCCGCGGGCGCGCCGGTGGCCTGGTCGCATCGGATCGTGGCGCCGCCGATCCTGCTCAAGTTCGGGCCGCTCGACAAGGGGATCGACCGCACCTTGATCGACGGCGCGGCGAACCTGCCGTACGCGATTCCCAACGTCCTGGTAGACCAGGTAGCGATGGACTTACTGCCCGTGCCGCGGGGCTTCTGGCGCTCGGTGGGGATATCGCAGAACGCGTTCGTCACCGAGTGCTTCTTCGACGAAGTGGCCGTCGCGGCGAAGCAGGATCCCTTCGAGCTGCGCCGCCAGCTGCTGAAGGACAAGCCGCGGCACCTGCGGACACTCGAGCTCGCAGCCGAGAAGGCGGGCTGGGGCTCGCCCCTGCCCAGCGGGCGCGGGCGCGGCATCGCCATCGCGGAATGGGC
>WNGH01003365.1_pt1 | contig 15321 bp, 15 predicted proteins | sample 5400631 | NCBI WGS metagenome assembly WNGH01 (sample SAMN13153373, study PRJNA577476) | soil metagenome | isolation source: 115 cm soil or saprolite under Garry oak tree replicate 1 | place: USA:California | collected 2016-06-15
CAGGTGCGCGGCGTTGCCTCCGATGTTGGCGGCCTGGGCCACGAACCACGCGACGACGAGCACCCAGACCAGCGTCCAGCGCAGCCGATGGCCCATCGCGACGGTCACGATTCGGAGGCTACCGCCCGTATACTTTTCATGCAGGACGACCTGCGATCCGCGGCAGGAGGGGAGCCGTGTTCCGAGGACTGTCCGTCTACACCGGAAACGCCCACCCCAAGTTCGCGAGAGACATTGCCGCCCATCTGGAGGTCCCGCTCGGCGACGCCGACGTCACAAAATTTGCCAACGACGAGATCTTCGTCAAGATCAACGAGAACGCGCGCGAGCACGACGTCTACGTCGTTCAGTCGCTCGTCGGCCCGTCGGTCAGCGACGCGATCATGGAGCTACTGATCATGCTCGACGCGTTCAAGCGTGCCTCGGCTGGCCGCATCACGGCCGTGATGCCGTATTACGCCTACGGCCGGAGCGACAAGAAGGACCAGCCTCGGGTCCCGATCACCGCGCGCCTGCTCGCCGACATCATCGGAGTCGCCGGCGCCGACCGCTTCCTCACGATGGACATGCACCAGATGCAGATCCAGGGCTTCTTCTCGATCCCCGGCGACGAGCTCTCGGCGCGAAACCTCCTCGTCGAGTCGTTCCGGTCGATCGTCGAAAAGGATCCGGACGGCGTCACGCTCGTCGTGCCGGATCTCGGTTACGCAAACGTCGGAAGGCGCATTGCCGAGGCGTTGGGCATTCCGCTCGTCTTCATGCAGAAGACACACCGCGACAACAGTGGAAAGAGTCAGGTCGTTGGGGTCATTGGGGACATCGACAAGCAGCGCGCGATCATCATCGACGACGAGATCCTCACGGGCACGACGATCCTCAATACGATCCGTATCCTGCAGGAGCGCGGCGTCAACGAGATCTACGTCGCGTGCACGCACGCGCTGCTATCGGGCAACGCCGCGGAGCGTTTCGCCGAGAGTGGCATCGTGAAGCTCATCACCACGGATACCGTGCCGCTCCGTCCCTCGGCCGCGAGCACCGGGAAGTTCGAGGTCCTCACCGTGGCGCCCCTCTTTGCGGAAGCGATCCGCCGCATCCACGAGGGCGAGTCCGTCGGCGCGCTCTTCAACCCGCCCGGGTTGCAGCTGCCGCTGCAGGTCACCTAGCGATCGCAACTCGCAGTCCCGTGAGCTTCATCGGTGGGTTGTTCGACTCGAACGAAGGCGAGCTTCGCAAGCTTCGCAAGATCGCCGTGCGCATCAACCAGCTCGAGCCCGAGATCCAAAAGCGGAGCGACGTCGAGCTCGCGGAGAGCACGACGCGGTTCCGCGACCGTCTAGCGAAAGGCGAGACGCTCGACGACATCCTTCCCGAGGTCTTCGCGTCGGTGCGCGAGGCGGCGAAGCGGACCCTCGGGCAGCGCCACTTCGACGTGCAGCTCATGGGTGGTCTCGCGCTCCACAAGGGTCACATCGCCGAGATGCGGACCGGCGAGGGCAAGACCCTCGTCGCATCGCTCGCCCTCTACGCGAACGCGCTGGAGGGGAAGGGCGCCCACCTCATCACAACGAACGACTATCTCGCCAAGACCGGCGCGGGATGGATGGCCCCCATCTACCGGGCGCTCGGCGCGAGTGTCGCGTACATCGCGCACGAGAAGAGTGCGATCTACGACCCGACTGTGGAGCTCGAGGCGGTCGATCCGCGGCACCGCCACTGGCGCGACGTCAGCCGTCGCGAGGCGTACGAGGCGGACATCACCTACGGGCAGAACAGCGAGTTCGGGTTCGACTATCTCCGCGACAACATGGCGATGGACCTGAACGACCAGGTGCAGCGGCGGGGACTGCATTACGGGATCGTCGACGAGGCTGACTCGATCCTCATCGACGAGGCACGCACGCCCCTCATCATCAGCTCCCCGGCCGAGGACGCGACCGAGACCTATTACACGTTCGCGCGCGTCGCCGCGCAGCTGCAGCCGGAGACCGACTACGTCCTCGAGGAGAAGTACCGGGCGGTCGTACTCACCGAGGACGGGATCGCGCGCGCGGAGAAGCTCCTCCGTGTGAAGAACATGTACGAGGGTGACGTCACCGCCGTGCACTACCTGGACAACGCGATCAAGGCGAGGGCGCTCTATCACAAGGACAAGGAATACGTAGTCAAGGATGGCGAGGTCATCATCGTCGACGAGTTCACCGGGCGGCTCATGCCCGGCCGGCGGTGGAGCGACGGTCTTCACCAGGCCGTCGAGGCGAAGGAAAACCTCAAGATCCAGCGCGAGACGCGGACCTTCGCGACGATCACGATCCAGAACTACTTCCGCATGTATACGAAGCTCGCGGGCATGACCGGTACGGCGGCGACCGAGGCGGAGGAGCTCTTCAAGGTCTACAAGCTCGAGGTCACGCAGATCCCCACGAACAAGCCGATGGTCCGCAAGGACAACCCCGATCTCGTCTACAAGACCGAGCAGGGCAAGTGGGACGCCGTCGTGGCCGAGGTGAAGGACCGCAACGAGGCCGGGCAGCCGGTGCTCATCGGCACGACGAGCGTCGAGAAGAGCGAGCGGCTTTCGGAGCAGCTGCGCCGGCACGGCATCAAGCACGAAGTCCTGAACGCGAAGAACCACGAGCGTGAGGCCCTCATCATCGCGGATGCCGGCCAGCGCAGCGCCGTCACGCTCTCGACGAACATGGCCGGCCGCGGTGTCGACATCCTGCTCGGGCAGGGGATCACCGACCTCGGCGGGTTGCACGTGATCGGCACGGAGCGCCACGAGGCGCGGCGCATCGACAACCAGCTGCGTGGCCGCTCCGGCCGCCAGGGAGACCCGGGAAGCTCACGGTTCTTCAGCTCGCTCGAAGACGACCTCATCCGCATCTTCGCGTCCGAGCGCGTCGCGGGGCTCATGGCGCGCCTCGGCTTCGACGACGCGACACCGATCGAGTCGGGCATGGTCACGGGTGCCATCACGCAGGCGCAGATCAAGGTCGAAGGGCGCAACTTCGACATCCGCAAGCGCGCCCTCGAGTTCGACGACGTTCTCAACAACCAGCGCAATGTCATCTACGGCCAGCGCCGGCTCATCCTCGAGAAAGGTGACGTCCGCGAGACCGTTCTCGAGTTCCTGCGGCAGGAGGCGGACGGTCTTGTCGATACGGCGGCGCCGAACCCGGACCCCGAGGACTGGGACCTTGACAAGCTCGCGTCGGCGCTCGGGCCGATGCTCAATCGAGCCGACCTTGCCGCCTCGAGCTTCGGCGAGCTCCGCAATCAGAACGACCTGCGCGATCGCGTCGCAGAGATCGTCGAGGAGACGTACGAGGCCCGCGAGAAGGAGCTCGGCGAGGAGCTGACGCGCGCCGTCGAGCGTTGGGTCCTCCTCCGCACGATCGACACGCACTGGGTCGAGCACCTCACCGCGATGGAGGAGCTGCGCGAGGGCATCTATCTCCGCGGCTACGGCCAGCAGGACCCGCTCGTCGCCTACAAGCGCGAAGCGCACGGATTCTTCGAAGAGATGGAGGCGCGCATCGCCAGTGGCGTCGCCCAGACCATCCTTCGAGTGACTGTGCGGACGGCCGAACAAGCGGAGCAAGAAGAAAAGACACAAACGACACAGACGGGCGGCGGAAGCACGACGACGACGACACGAACGAGCGGGAACGGCAGGCCAGCTTCTGGATCAGCGCCGAGCAAACTGCCGGGCCGAAATGAGCCTTGCTGGTGCGGATCGGGCAAGAAATTCAAGAAGTGCCATGGAAAGTGATCGACGTGAGACCAGGTGAGGCGTCGCGGGTGGCACCGGCGAGCGGGTTGTGCACGAGCCGCGGGTGCCCCGGGGACCCGCCGCGCGGAGTGAGCGCAGCGAACGACGCGAACGGTGGGGAGGGTGCGGCGAGGGCACGGCCCCGAGCCGGGGACAGGACCCGCGACGCGTCCGCTGAACTCCGTTGATCCAGATCCCTTTCGATCCCAACGTTCATTTGGGCCCGATCACGCTCGCTTGGCACGGGATCTTCACTGCCGTCGGCATTTTCTTCGGGGTCTGGCTGCCGCTCCGACTGCTTAGAGGGAAGATCAGTGAGGAGGACGGCTGGGCCGTTGCCACGTGGGGAGTTGTCGGTGGCATCATCGGCGCGCGGCTCGTCCACGTCATCGATCAGTGGCAGTACTACGTCGCGAACCCTCTGCAGATCTTCTTTATCTGGACCGGCGGCATCGCGATCTGGGGCGCGGCAATCGGGGGCGTGCTCGGGGGGTACATCGCCGCGGTGCGTCGAGGCGTGCCGATCGGCTACGGCGCCGACGCGGCCGCTCCCGGTATCGCGCTCGGCTTCGCGATCGGGCGGATCGGCGACATCATCAACGGCGAGCACCACGCGACACCGTGCACGCCGCCCGAGGGCATCTGCGTCGGCTTCACGCACCCGGACACGCTCGGTCAGGCCGGGCCGGTCCACCTCGTCGTCGCGTACGACATGATCTGGGATCTCTCCGCGGTTGCCCTCACGCTGTGGCTGCGTCGCTTCATTGGCCGCTGGCCGGACGGCGTGATCTTCTGGATCTGGGCCCTTCACTACGCGGTCGGCCGCTTCTTCCTCGGCTTCCTCCGCATCGGCGATCCGACCTACGCCTTCGGTTTTCGCCAGGACCAGACCATCGCGCTCCTCGTCTTCGCGGCGGCGGTCACTGTGCTGTTCCGCCTCACCACGCGCACGCGCGCGCAGACGCGTACTTTCGCGGTCTGATCGACCTCCCGTTCGATCCGAACCTTCACGTCGGATCGGTCAGCTTCGCCTGGCACTCGATCTTCTCGCTGGTCGGGATGATCGTCGGCAGCTTCGTGTCGTTCCGCGCCGCACGCTACCTCATCCGCGACGACCGGATCTACCCGTTCGCGATCGCCGTGGTCGTCGGCGGTCTCCTGGGCGCTCGCGTCGCGCACGTCCTCGACAACTGGAACGTCTACGCGCCCCGTCCTCTCGACATGCTCGCCTTCTGGAACGGCGGGATCGGGACGACCGGCGCGCCCGTCGGCTCGACGATCGCGGGCTTTCTTGCGGCGCGCCGCCTGCGGCTTCCTCTCGGATTCATGTTCGACATCTCGGTGATCGGCATAGCCCTCGGCGAGGCGATCGGCCGCGTCGGCGACATCATCAACGGCGAGCACCACGCCATCGCGTGTTCGGGGCTTCCGTGGTGCGTGCGCTACACAAATCCGGCGACACTCGGCCAGGTCGATTACGTGCATCCGGTCGCGGCCTACGACGGTCTCATCATGGTCCTGATCTTCATCGTGCTCGTCGTGTACTGGCGCCGCGTCCGCGGGCGGCCGCCCGAGAGTCGCGTGTACTGGGCCTATCTCCTGCTCTTCGGCGGCTTTCGCTTCCTGACTTCGTTCCTTCGTCTGGACCCGCTCTTCATCGACGGACTGCAGGAGGCGCAGCTGTTGGGCCTCATCTATGCGGTGGCGGGCGGGATCATGCTGCCGATCCTGACCGCGCGCGGGCGTCTTGACTCACGCGGACAGCGTGCTACTACTACAGCCACGTAGTACGAGGGCGGTGAGCCGATGAGAGTTGCTGTGACCGGGGCGAACGGGTTCGTGGGGCGCCACGTGGTCGCCCGGCTGCTGCTCGGAGGGCACGATGTCAGGCCGCTGATCAGCGAACGCCCCGGCGCCGAGAAGGAGCTCCCCGACTCCGGCGGGCGCACGCTGGACGTACGACGCGCCGACGTGCGCAAGCCCGAGTCGCTCCGCGGCGCGTTCGACGGCATCGATGCTGTCGTCCACACGGTCGCGGTCCCGACCGAGCGCAAGCAGAAATTCGCGGAGGTCAACGTCGCCGGTGTCGCGCACGTCGTCGCCGAGGCGCGGCGCGGCGGGGTGCGCCGGCTCGTGCACATGGGGGCGCTCCGCGCGGACCCGGCTTCTCGTTACCCGTATTTGAGAAGCAAGGGTCAGGGAGAGGCGCTTGTGACCGGATCGGGAATCGCGCACGTCGTGCTGCAGCCTTCGCTCCTCTTCGGCGAGGGCGACGACTTCTTCCCGCGGCTTGCGTTCAGTTTGATTTTTCCGGTGGTGCCCGTGCCCGGTGACGGTAAGGCCCGATTTCAGCCGGTCCACGTCGACGACATCGCGCAGGCTCTCGTCGCCGCTGTGGAACGCCGCGAGATCTCCGGCGTGCACGAGATCGGCGGCGCCGAGCCCGTGACCTATGACGAAATGCTGGCCGAGACAATGCGCGCCACCGGCAAGCGCCGGCCCATCCTGCACGTGCCGGTGCCGCTCATGAAGCCGCCGGCCGTGGTCATGGGCCTCGTCATGGCCGACCCGCCGGTCACGGTGGCGCAACTGGACCTTCTCGCGGTCGACAACACGCCCCGCCAGAACGCGCTTGAACCCGTTTTTGGTGTGCGTCCGCGCCCGTTCAGGGGCGCTCTCGACTACCTCCGGCGGCGGCGCGGCAGTTGAAAAAGAACAGATTTTCGGCCTCGGATTTCGCGTTTTGCCCTCTTCTCAAGCCCCACTCTCGCGGATAAGATTCGTACGAAAACCGACACAATCGCAGTGGGGAGAGCGTGGCGGGTCTTCTGATTCGGTAACCGGCACGCCCTAGAGAGGACATCGCGCCATGAAGGAATGGATCGTCTGCGAGGACAACTGCCTCAAGTGCTCCTACGGAGCGACCCTCGACTGTGATGGAGACTGTCCACGTTGCCCGCGCAACACCTATTGCCCCTGCGTGACCTTCGTCTCGTTCGCCGCGGGCAAGCTGGCTCCCGTGGTCCAGCCGGTCACCACCACGTTCGATCGCCCTCGCAAGCGCTAGCACGCCCTTGACCGTCGACCAAGCGGCGCTCTTGTCTCTGCGCGACCGCATCGAACGCATGGCGGTGTTCCTTTGACCTGCCTGCTCTCAAGCTTGAGGTCGCGGAGCTAGAGACCGAATCCTCCAAGCCGGACCTCTGGCAGGACCGGCAGCGGGCGCAAAAGATCCTGAGGCGCCTCGGCAGAGAGCGCGATCGTATCGAGCGGTGGGAGCGTTTTCGCGCGCGCGCCAAAGATCTGAGCGAGCTCGCTTCGATGGCCGACGGCGATCCGAAGATGGAAGCCGACATCGCCCGCGACACCGTCGAGCTCACCGCGGACGTAGCGCGTGCCAGCCTCGAGGCGCAGCTCTCGGGGCCCTACGACGAGCGCAGCGCCGTCCTCGCGATATCGGCGGGGGTTGGAGGCACCGACGCGGCCGATTGGGCCGAGATGCTCGTGCGGATGTACTTGCGCTGGGCCGAGCGACGGGGCTTCAAGGCGGAGCTCCTGGAATCCACCCCGGGCGATGAGGCCGGTTTCCGAAGCGCGACCCTTACCGTTGAAGGTCCGTACGCATACGGCTATCTCAAGACCGAGCGCGGCACGCATCGCCTCGTCCGCATCTCACCATTCGATTTCCAGAAGCGGCGACAGACCTCGTTCGCGCTCGTCGACCCGACGCCGGAGGTCGAAAGCGAGGCCGAAGTCGAGGTGCGTCCCGAGGACCTGCGGATCGACACCTATCGCGCGACCGGAGCGGGCGGGCAGAACGTCAACAAGACCGAGACCGCGGTCCGCATCACACATCTGCCGACCGGGATCGTCGTCGCCTGTCAGAACGAGCGTTCGCAGCTCCAGAACAAGGAGACGGCGATGAAGATCCTCCGTGCCCGGTTGCTCGAGCGGCAGGTGCGGGAGCAGGAAGAAGCGCAGGCGAAGGAACGCGGCGAGCTCCGCTCGGCGGACTGGGGGAGTCAGATCCGCTCCTACATCCTCCACCCGTACACGCTGGTGAAGGACCACCGGACCGGTGTCGAGATCGGCGACCCGACCCGAGTGCTCGGTGGCGACATCGATCCCTTTATCGAGGCCGCGCTGTCTCGGCCGCCTGGCGGACCGACAGGCGACGGTGGCACCGGCCCTGCACGGACATAATCCGCGCATCGAGCGCTAGAGGAGGCTTGTCATGGTGAGCGTGAAGGACCTCCAGGACGTCGTTGACGACCTGAAGGGTCAAGCGAGCAAACGCGCAAATGACCTGTTGGAGGAAGGGACCAAGCGCGCGAACGAATTGTTTGGTGAAGGAAGGACTGAGGTGCGCCGCGCTGTCGGTGGCCACTCTGATGGAGCGATCGTTGGAACGCTCGCGCTCGGCCTGCTGCTCGGCGCGATCGTCGGGGCTGCAATCGCTCTGCTCTTCGCGCCCTTCCCAGGAGACGAAGCGCGTCGGCGTCTCAGCGAGAGCGTCGAAAAAGTTCGCACGACCGAGCCCGCCGCTAAGGCCGGCAATGGCTCGACGCGTCCTATGTCGAGTGTCGGCAGCACGCCCTACGCATCGAGCTAGACGAAGAAACGCGCAGAACCGCTAGGACTCGGACGAGGGGGCTGACGGCGCAGTGGGACCCGAGACCCTGCGTGGTCGAGGGAGGGACCCGCGAGCACGGCAGCCCCCCGGCCGAGGCCGATTGGCATCTAGTTAGCCCCGATCTCTCGGACGAGCTCCAGCAAGTGTTCGCGCGTGTTGAGATTCGGGTCATCAGTCACGCGCTCGAAGAGCTCGTTGAGAATGTGCCCGACGCGCGGGCTCGGCGGAATACCGAGCTCTTTCATGACGTCATTGCCGTCTATCGGGAGATCCTTCAGCGAGAACGCCGATGCCGCGCGGATCTCTTCCTGCACGCGCTCCCACAGCGTCTCGAGCGCGTACATGCGCGGCGATCGCGCGCCGCTCCCGATGTTGTCGGCCTTGCGCAGCGCGAAGAGCGCGGGGATGTTCTCGAGTCCGACCTTGCGAACAAAGCGACGCACCGCCGAGCCGGTCCAGTCCGTCTGGTACCAGAACATGTGGTTCCGGATGAGGTGCGTCACTTGCGTGATCGTCTCCTTGTCGAACCGCCACCGTCGCAAGATGTCGCGAGCCTTCGCCTCGCCGACGAACTCATGCTGATGGAAGTGTCCGTCGGCGAACGTCTCGGGCTTGCCGATGTCGTGCAGGAGCCCGGCTAGACGGAGGACGAGGTCGTCCGGCGGCGTCGCGTCGGCCGTGACGATCGAGTGCTCGAACACATCCTGCGCGACGGCCTTGTCCTGCGGGATCGTCTTCGCGATCTCGAGCTCCGGAAAGAAGACGGCGAGCAGCCCGAGGTCGCTCAACATCCGGAAAGCGACCGACGGCTTCGGCGCGGAGAGGATCTTCACTATCTCCTGCTGAATGCGCTCGCCCGACAGCGTCTTGGCGAGCGGCGCCGACTCGCGGATCGCCTCGGCGGTCCGCTGGTCGATCCTGAAGCCGAGGAGTGTCGCGAAGCGCACCGCACGCAGCATCCGGAGTGCGTCCTCCTGGAAGCGATCGCGCGGCTCGCCGACCGCACGAACGATCCGCGCGTCGAGGTCGCGGTGGCCGCCGAATGGGTCCACGAGCTCACCGGGCTTCCCGTCTGTCCCGGGGTGCCAGGCCATCGCGTTCATGGTGAAGTCGCGCCGCGAGAGATCCTCGTGGAGCGAGTCCGTGAACGCGACCGACGTCGGGTGGCGGTGGTCCGCGTAATCAGCCTCGACCCGGTAGGTCGTCACCTCGATGTCGTGATCGCCGTGGCGGACGACGACGGTCCCGAAACGGTTGAGGTAGAGCGACTGCCGGAAGACCTGCTGGATCGCTTCCGGCGTTGCGCTCGTCGCGATGTCCCAGTCGTGCGGGTCGACACCCCGCAGCGCGTCGCGAACGGATCCACCGACGACATAGGCCTCATGCCCAGCGGCGACGAGGCGCGCGACTACCCGCTCGACGTCGGCGGGCACTTGGATGTGCGGAATAGGGCCGGTCACTCGCGAAGTCTAGAGAGCGCCGGCGATTACATACCGAGGTATGCGCGCTGCACGTCGGGTGAGGAGAGCAGCTCCTTGCCGGTACCGGTCTGGACGATCGAGCCCGTCTCGAGAACGTAGGCGCGATGCGCGATGTCGAGCGCTTTGCTCGCGTTCTGCTCGACGAGGAGGATCGGCGTTCCCTGCGCGTTGATCTCGGTCAAGACGCGAAAGATCGTTTCGCAGAGGATCGGCGCGAGTCCGAGCGAGGGCTCGTCGAGCATGAGGAGCTTCGGACGCGCCATGAGCGCGCGGCCGATCGCCAGCATCTGCTGCTCGCCGCCCGAGAGCGTCCCGGCGAGCTGCTTCGTTCGCTCCTTGAGGCGGGGAAAGAGGTCGTACACGCGCGCGATGTCAGCCGGAATCCCGGCGCGATCCTTCCGCGCGTAGGTTCCCATCATCAGATTGTCGAAAACGACCATCCGAGGGAAAAGGCGTCGGCCCTCGGGGGCATGACCGATACCGGCGCGCACGACGTCATGCGCGGGCACGGCCGTGATATCCCGTCCGTCGAAGACCACGCGCCCGGTCGTGGCGTGATTGAGGCCCGAGATCGTCCGCAGTGTCGTGGTCTTCCCCGCGCCGTTCGATCCGATCAGCGCGACGATCTCTCCAGGGTTGATGCTGAGGGAAACACCGCGGAGCGCCTGAACCCGGCCGTAGAACACGTTGATGCCGGCGACATCCAGGAGTCCCACTTAGTGCTGCGTCCCCAGGTATGCCTCGATGACGCGTTGGTCGCGGCGCACCTGTTCGGGCGTCCCTTCGGCGATCTTCTCGCCGTGGTCGAGCACGACGATCCGGCGGGACACACCCATGACGACCTTCATGTCGTGCTCGATGAGGAAGACGGTGACCCCCTGGTCGACGATCTTGTGCACGAGTCCCATGAGCTCGACCTTCTCCTGCGGCGTGAAACCGGCGGCGGGCTCGTCGAGAAGCAGAAGTGCGGGATTCGTCGCCAGCGCGCGAGCGATCTCCAGGCGCCGCTGCGAGCCATAGGGCAGGTTACGCGCGTATATATGGGTGTATTGCTCGATGCCGACGAACTGGAGGAGCTCCATCGCCCGGTCTGTGACGCGCTGCTCCTCGCGGTGCTCGGCTGGTGTTTTGAAGAGCGAGTCCCAGAGCTTCGCGTGCATTCGGCAGTGCTGCCCGAGACGCACGTTGTCGAGGGACGACATGTACTCGAAGAGCCTGATGTTTTGGAACGTCCGCGCGATGCCGAACGCCGCGACCTGGTGCGGCTTTGCGCCGGTGATCTCGCGGCCCTGAAAAACGATCCGTCCCGCGGTTGGCGGAAATATGCCGGTGATGCCGTTGAAGAGCGTCGTCTTGCCCGCGCCGTTCGGGCCGATGAGCGCGAAGATCTCGCCCTTCTTGACGTCAAAGGTGACGTCGTCGACGGCCACGAGGCCGCCGAAGCGCTTCGTGACGTGGTCGATCCGCAAGATCGCGCCATCTCCGGCCTGGGGGCCGCGGGGCGCAGCCCCCCGATCTGTCATGTCGCCTCCGCGTTCACGTCTTCGATCGTGGTGTCTTCGTGCACGCCCTTCTGGAGCTCTTCCGCGCGCTGACGGCTGGGCAGGAGACCCTGCGGCCGGAGCAGCATTGTGAGCACCAAGATCAGACCGAAGATGAGGTACTTCAGTCGCTGCACCTCCCCGGCGAGACCGGGCCAGTCGCCACTCGGGCTGTTGAGACTCGTCGCGCCGATCGAGTTGGCGAAATCCGAGGCCTGCTGTGGGAGGCCGGGCAGGATGTTGAAGATCACGTAATAGATGAGAAGCGCTCCCACGATGACGCCCGGAATGTTCCCCATCCCCCCGAGCACCACCATGATCAGGATCGTGATGGAGACGGTGAAGCCGAAGTTCTCGGGCGACACCAGCGACAGCTTGGCCCCGTAGAACGTCCCCGCGAAGCCGCTGAACGCCGCGCCGATGCTGAAGGCCAGCAGCTTGACACCGACCGTGTTGACGCCCATCGCCGCCGCCGCGACCTCGTCCTCGCGGACGGCCATCCAGGCGCGACCCATGCGCGACCGGCGCAGATTGTTCACGAGGACGACGGAGATCGCGACGAGGATGGCCATGATCACGTAGTAGGCCAGCGGGTCGATGATCTTGAAGTTCGGGACGATCGCTAACGCATCGCCGGACCACGGCCCGTTCAGCCAGATCGGCAGGGCCGGCGTGTCGAGAGCGGAGATCCCGTTGACGCCGCTTGTCCACGTCGAGGCGTTCCGGAAGAGACGTGGCACGATCTCGCCAAAGCCGAGGGTCACGATGGCCAGGTAGTCGCCGCGTAGCCGGAGGGTCGGTGCTCCGAGGATCGCCCCAGCTGTCGCGGCGGCGAACATCCCAACGAGCAGCGCGATCCAGAACGGGATGTGGATCGCCTGGTGTATCGGCGTGAACTCCATGTGGTCCGAGCCGATGAATGCGTACGTGTACGCGCCGATCGCGAAGAAGGCCGCGTATCCGAGGTCGAGGAGGCCGGCGAATCCGACGACGACGTTCAGTCCGATGGCGAGCAGCACATAGACGCCTGCGTCCGCGGCCTGCGAGATCAGGAAGCTGCCGCTGCCGCGTGTGACGATCTGAACCGCGATCGGGAACGCGATCACGCCGAACGTGAGGAGAAGGAAAACGACCGCGTTCGGGTCCTTTCGAGGGTCGCGCTCCAGGATGGATCCGAGCCGCGAGAGGAGCCTCTTCATTTCTCCGGCACGCGCATCCCGAGGAGTCCGGTCGGCCTGAAGACGAGGACGAGGATCAGGATCGCGAAGATGATGACCTGTGTCCAGGTCGACTCCATGTATCCGTCCCAGAGCGCCGTGATCAGACCGATGAGGAGACCGCCCAGCGCCGCGCCTTGAATGTTGCCGATGCCGCCAAAGACGGCCGCCGTGAACGCGAAGAGTCCCGCCGAGAACCCCAGATCGAAGACCATCGTGTTGTAGTAGAGACCGAAGATCGTTCCGCCGGCGCCCGCGAGTACCGCGCCGATGAAGAAGGTCGCCGCGATGGTGCGATTGATGTCGATCCCCATCAGCTCGGTCGCGTCCTGGTCCTGGGCAGTCGCGCGCATTGCTTTCCCTAGCCTCGACCGGCTCACAAAGAGCGCCAGGACGACCATGAGGATCCCGGCGACGACGATGACAAAGATGTCCTTCACGCCGATCGTGGCCCCGCCGATCACGAAGCCGGTCGTGGGCAGCAGGTTCGGGTAGGGCACGTTGAAGGGACCCTTCCAGAGGAACATCACGCCCTCGAGGACGAAGGACATTCCGACCGCGGTGATCAGCGGAGCCAGGCGCGGCGCGCGGCGGAGCGGTCGGTAGGCGACACGCTCGATCGAGACGTTGATGGCGCCGCAGATGAGCATCGTCACGATGAAGACGGCGAGGAGCGGCAGGATGATCCCAGCGGTACCGGCCTTGCTCGCATCAAGGCCGAAGATCGGAAGCAGGAAGACCGAGATGAACCCGCCAAGTGTGAACAGGTCGCCGTGAGCGAAGTTGATGAGCTCGATGATCCCGTAGACCATCGTGTAGCCAAGCGCGACCAGCGCGTAGATCGCGCCGTTGGCCACGCCGAACGTCAGTATCTGGAGGAAGTAGCTGGGTCCCTGGCCTACGACCTTCGTTGCCAGGATGAAGATCACGTAGAGGACGGCGAGGATCACCAACAGGTTCACCAGACGGCCAATTGGAGCCTCGACGAACGCGATCCGTGCTTGTTTCAGCGAGCCGACCACATGTCCCCCTCAGCGGGGAGGGGGCGACATCGCCCCCTCCACCGACGTGTGTCTGCTAGCCGCCGACCCCGAACTGCTTGACAAATACCCAGTCGAGTGGTGACCCCTTCGTCAGGAAGATCGCCATCGTGGGCGAGGTCGGGTCTCCGTTCGCGTCGAACGTGTACGTGCCGGTGGTGCCCTTGAAGTTCTTTGTCGCCGCAACCGCGGCGCGGACCTGCTCGCGGCTCGGCATGTTGCCGCCGTTCGCGTCAATGGCCCGGCCGATCGCTTCGATGAGGATGTTCGCGCAGTCCATCGCCGGGAAGGTGTACGAGCCGACGTCCTCTTTCTTGGGGAAGCGCTTCGTGAACGCGTCGATGGTCGCCTTCGCGTCAGGGTTCTGGTTTGCGTCCGCGGCGGCCACGGTGCCGTACAGGTTCGCGGCGTTGTCTGCCGCGTCCTTGATGCACTGCGCGTTCACCCCTCCGTCAGGGACCATGTACGGACCGTCCAGGATGCCTTTCATCTGGGCGCGCGGGATGCAGATCTTGGTGCCACTCGTGGCGCCGGCATAGATGGCCTGCGCGCCTTTGTTTTTCGCGTCGGTCAGGAAGGGCTTCCAGTCGTTGGTGGTCTTTGTGTCGAAGTCCTGCCGGACCACGATGGTGCCACCCTTCTTTGTGAACTCCGTGCTGAACTTGTCAGCGACGCCCTTGCCGAAGGTCTCGTTGTCCGACCAAACGGCGATCTTGGTGAACTTGAGGGTGTCGTAGGCGTAGTCCGCCATGGCCGGTCCTTGGAATGTGTCGGCCGCCGCCACGCGGAAGTAGTTGTTGACGCCGTTCGGCCGGAGTTTCGCTGGCGTCGTGCCGGTGTCCGCCTCGCAGTAGGCGAACGTCTGCGTGAGGCACTCGTTCGTGTTCGCTGCGCTGATCATCGTGAAGCTCGCGCGGTTCGCGATCGGGATCATCGCGCGCGCGACGTTCGAGTTGTTCGGCCCGACCATCCCGAGGATCTTTGAGTCGGCGATCATCTCCTGGATGTTCTGCGCACCCTTCTGCGGGTCGTGGTTTCCGTTCACGGTGTCGTCCCAGCCCTTGAAGGTGAGCTTGAAGCCCTTGATCGAGCCCGCTGACTCCACCGCGAACTGGATCCCGTTCTGTGCGGGCAGTCCGTCCGAGGCGTCGCCACCGGATGTCGGCTGGTCGCTGGCGACAATGATCTCGCCCTTCGACGTGCCACCACCGCCGCCACCTGTGCCGCTTGTGCATGCCGTTGCCAGCATCGCGAAGCCGGCGATGATCGCACCGGCTGTGTTCCAACGTCGCTGCATTAGGTCCTCCCACTTGCGATTTGCGTCGTCGGGCCTTCGCGTGTTCCCCATTCATCGAACGACCCGCGTTTGACGCACGAGCGTAGGAGGCGGCCGAGCAGGCGTCAATCAAGGGCCGTGCCAGCATGTGACCGTGAGGGCCATCGGGCGCTCCTTCTCCGCCCACCCGGCGCGGCTCGCGGGCGCGCTCTTAACCTTCGCCGCGCTCTCCGCCATCGTCTGGTACCTCGCCTCGCCGCTCTTCGTTCGCACCTATAGGGATGAGGCCATCCCGTCGCCTGCTCCCTCGCTCAATGCGTCAGGCGCGTTTCCGAGCACGACCGGCGTGCTGAACGCG
>WNGH01008021.1_pt1 | contig 15314 bp, 17 predicted proteins | sample 5400631 | NCBI WGS metagenome assembly WNGH01 (sample SAMN13153373, study PRJNA577476) | soil metagenome | isolation source: 115 cm soil or saprolite under Garry oak tree replicate 1 | place: USA:California | collected 2016-06-15
CGAAGGCCGTCGCCGTGTACTCCATCCGCGCGGTCTGCAGCACGCGCCCGCAGGCCCACGTCTCGTAGCGGCGCGGGCGCGGCCGCACGCGAGCGACGGCGAGCAGCAGCACCGGCAGGAGGATGCCGCCCGCCAGCGCCAGGGCCACGGCGGGCATGGACAGGCTGGCGAACTCTCCGGAGACCTCCAGCGTGAGCCAGGCGCCGAGGGTGACCGGCGGCGGCGCGGGCACCAGCGTGGCCGCCACCACGGCCAGCGCGGGGACGATGCTGGACGCGCCGAGCGCGAGCGCCGCGCACGCGACGGCGGTGGCGACCATCGCCACGCGCATCGTGACGGGCGCCTCGTGCGCGGCTGCGGCCGCGTCGCTGCGCGGCAGCGCGAGGAACGTGATGCCGAACGCCTTGACGAAGCAGGCGACGGCGAGGCCGGCGGCGAGCGCGAGGCCGGCGATGGCGAGGGCGAAGACGAGGTTCAGCGAGGGCTGCGGCAGCAGGACGTTCTGCAGCAGCGCCTGGAACATGAGCCACTCGCTCACGAAGCCGTTGAGCGGCGGCAACCCGGCGATCGCGACGGCGCCGACGAGGAAGCAGGCCGCCGTCCACGGCTGGCGCTTGATCAGCCCGCCGAGCGCTTCCATGTCGCGTGTGCCCGTGCCGTGCAGGACGCCGCCGGCGGCCATGAAGAGCAGGCTCTTGAACGCGGCGTGGTTCACGACGTGGTAGAGCGCTGCCGCCAGCGCCAGCAGGGCGAGCCCGGCCATCGAGGTGGCCGCGAACGTCAGCGCGGCGCCGATGCCGACGAGCACGATGCCGACGTTCTCGATGGAGGAGAACGCGAGGAGTCGCTTGAGATCGCGGTCGACGATCGCGTAGAGGACGCCGGCGACCGCGGAGATCGCGCCCACCAGCAGGAGCGTCGCGCCCCACCACGGCAGCGCGGGCGCCAGCCAGACGAAGCTCGCGCGCAGCAGGCCGTAGATGCCGAGCTTGATCATCACCCCCGACATGAGCGCCGAGACGTGGCTGGGCGCGGCGGGATGCGCGAGCGGCAGCCAGACGTGCAGCGGAACGCCGCCCGCCTTCGCGCCGAAGCCGAGCGCCAGCAGCGCCCACGCGAGCGAGCGCGCCCCCGCGCCCAGCGCCGGCGCCGCCGCCGTCCAGTCGGCGAACCGCGCGCTGCCCGTCCACGCCGTGAGCAGCAGCATGCCCGCGAGCAGGCAGGCGAGCCCCGCGTGCGTCATCACCGCGTACACCCAGCCGGCGTGCGCGGACGCCGCCGGCTCGCGCCCCGCGCGCGCCCCGTCGAGCACGAGGACGTAGGAGGCGAGCGACATGAGCTCCCACGCGAGCGCGAACGTCATCACGTTGGCGGCGAGGGGGACGGCGAGCATCGCGGCGACGAAGACGAGGTAGGCGAGACAGCCGCGTCGCTCGCGACCCGTGTACCCGATGGCGTAGAGCGACGCCGGCACGGCCGTGGCACCGACGAGCGCGACGAACAATCCCGCCAGGGCATCCATCTCGAGGGCGAGGCCGCCCAGCGGGACCAGCCAGTCGACGTCGACGGCCCAGCTGGCGCCGAGCATCCCGGCCACGCCGGTCGCCGCCGCCGCCGCGCCGAGCAGGGCGGTCAGCGTGTAGACGAGCGCGGCCATCAGCGCGGACGTCCCAGCGCGTCGAGCAGGCCGGCGAGCAGCGCGGCCGGGGAGGGTGGACAGCCGGGGATCAGCGCGTCGACCGGCACGATCTCGCGCACGCCGCCGACGACGGCGTACGAGCCGCGGAAGAGGCCGCCGTCGCCCGCGCAGTCGCCGGCGGCGATCACGATCTTCGGATCCGGCGTCGCGTGCCAGGTGCGGCGCAGCGCCTCGGCCATGTTGCGGGTCACCGGTCCCGTCACGAGCAGGCAATCGGCGTGGCGCGGAGAGGCGACGAAGTGCAGGCCGAAGCGCTCGAGGTCGTAGTGCGGGCCCGTGAGGCCGCCGATCTCCAGCTCGCAGCCGTTGCACGAGCCGGCGTCGACCTGCCGGATCGCGAGCGAGCGACCGAACCGCGCACGGATCTCGGCCGCGAGGAGGGTGCCGAGGCGCTCGACCTCCGCCTCGCGGGCGGGCGGCTCGGTGACGACGCCGGTGCGCAGGGCCACGCGGAGCTGGCGCAGCACGGGCTCAGCGCCGCCGCGTCACGCGCTGCTCGCGCTGCAGCTCGCGCAACATGGTCTGCGTGCCCTCGAGGTGGCGGCTGAAGATCCGCCGCGTCACGTCCAGCAGCTCGCCCACGGCCGGGTCGCGCACCGTGTAGCGCACCGTCGTGCCGTCTCGGCTGGCCTCGACGACACCCTTCGCGCGCAGGCGGGCCAGGTGCTGGGAGACGATCGACTGGTCGAGCTGGAGCGCCTGCTGCAGATCCTGCACACTGCGGCCGCCGTGGCGGAGGATCTCGAGGATGCGGACGCGGGTGGGGTGCCCGAGCGCCTTGAAGAAGTCCGCCTTCAGACTCTGCAGCTCGAAGCGCCGCCGTGGCTCGGACACCTCAACGTTGATATAGCAATATAGCTATATAGTCAATGCTCCGCTGCGGAGCGCGCGCGCCCGGCCGCGCGCACGGCCGCGTACACCTCCAGGGTGCGGGCCATCGCCGCGTCGATCGAGTGCCGCGCGAGCACCAGGGCCTGGCCCCGGCGGGCCAGCGCGCGCGCCCGCTCGGGATCGCGCAGGAGGTCGAGGATCGCGGCGGCCAGCGCGGGGGCGTCGGCGGGCGGCACGAGGCGCCCCGTCTCGCCGTCGCGGATCAGCTCGGGCGTGCCGCCCACCGCGGTGCCGACGACGGGCGTGCCGACGGCCAGCGCCTGCGGGATGACCTGCGACATCGCCTCCGACCTGGTCGAGGGCAGCACGAGCACGTCGAGGGCGGCCATGACTTCGGGCACATCGCGACGAAAGCCGGTCATCAACACGCGGGGCTCGAGGCCCATCTCCTTGACGCGGCGCCGGACGTCTTCGAAGCCGATGCCGTCGCCGACGATCAGAAAGCGCGCGTCGGAGCGTTCGGCCAGCACGAGGCGCGCGGCCTCGAGGAAATGCTCGTGCCCCTTGCTGCCGCGGATGTTGGCGACGAGGCCGACGGCGGGGCCGCGCAGCCCGAGCTCCTCGCGCACGCCGGCGCCGGAGACGTTCGGATGGAAGCGCGCGGTGTCGAGGCCGGGGCCGATGGCGACCACGCGGTCGGCGGGGACGCCGGCGCCGCGCACGATGGCCGCCACCGCCTCGCCGCTGGTGATCACGCGGTCGGCGAGCCGGTAGACGAGCGCGCGACGCGGGGGAATCGGGATCGAGACGTGACGGCTGCGGACGACGGGGACGCCGAGCGAGCGCGCGGCGAGGCCGGCCACCCACGCGTCAATGGAGGAATGAGTGTGGACGACGGCGACGTCGTTCGCCCGGATGACCCGCCGCAGCGCCGCGACCGCGAGAAGGCTCCAGGGCCCGCGCATGCGCACCGCGACCGTGGCGACGCCTGCGCGCTCGGCCTCGGCGAGGAGCCGCGTGCCGGGCTGGGCCGCGATCAGCGCCCGCCAACCGTGCGTGGCCAGCCAGCGCGACTCGGCCAGGATGCGGATCTCCTGCCCACCGAACCCGCGCGAGGCTTCGGTGTGCAGGACAACGGAGCCGGGCGCCATCCCGGCTCCGTTATAACAAAGCTACCAGCGGCCGCCGCCGCCGCGGCTGCCACCGCCGCCACCACCACCGTACCCGCCACCCGGACGGCCGCCGCCGCCCCGGCCACCGAAGCCGCCGCGGCCACCGCCGCCACCGCCCGCGCCGGGGCTCTTGGCCTTCTCGACCTGGATCGTGCGGCCATCCAGGCTCGTGCCGTTGAGCTTGCTGATCGCCTGCTCGGCTTCCTCGTTCGTCGTCATCTCGACGAAGCCGAAGCCGCGGGAGCGGCCCGTGTCGCGGTCCGTGACGACGCTCGCGGACTCCACGTTGCCGCACGCGGCGAACGCTTCCCGCAGCCGGTCCGTGGATGTGGAGAACGAGAGGCCTCCGACGAAGAGTTTCACAGCCATGGGGCGCGCTCCTATGTGGCCTTCCGAACTGTGCACGCGATCCCTGGACTCGGAAGAGAACCGGGACGCGGCCTGAGCCCGCGGGCGGGGGTTCACGGCGAACCGGCGACCGCACCAGACGGGTAAAGTATACATGCCGTGATCAACGATTTCATCGAGCAGTTCACCTACCTCGGGATCTTCGCCGCCCTCTTCCTCGGGGGCGTCGGCGCGCCCATCCCCGAAGAGCTGCCCGTTCTCGCGGCCGGGGCCCTCGCCCACGAGGGGTACATGCGCTGGTGGATCGCGCTACCCGTCTGCTTCGTCGGCGTCCTGGCGGGCGACTCGGTGCTCTACTGGATCGGTCACCACTGGGGCGAGCACATCCTCGACTGGGCCATCGTGCGGCGCGTGCTGACGAAGCGGCGCGAGCACGCGCTGCTGGGGGCCTACCGGCGCCACGCGGCGAAGACGGTCGTCACGGCGCGCCACGTGATGGGGCTGCGCGCGGCGGCCTTCCTCACGGCCGGCATCGCGCGCGTGCCGTTCTGGAAGTTCATCCTGGTGGACGCGGCGACGGCCCTCCTCGGCGTTCCCACGGGCTTCGCGCTCGCGTATTTCTTCACCGACCAGTTCGCCGGGATCCTCCACGACGTCCATCGCGTGGAGCGCTGGATCACGCTGCTCGCGCTCGTCGCGCTCGGCACGTGGATCGTCGTGCTCGCGTGGCGCAAGAGTCGTGCCGTCGAGCAGGACGTCGACGACGGCGTGCTATAGTCGGCGCCAGTGGCCACGGTGACGGCCGAGCGCAAGCCCTGGCACGCGATCTTCCGGCTGCTGGAGCGCGACGAGCGCGTCTTCGCCGTCCTCCTCGCGGTGGCGATGGTCGGCGGTCTCGCCACGCTCGGCTTCGTTCCGCTCCGGCCACGCGAGCGCATCGACCTCGTCTCCCTCGTCGTGTGGTTCGCGCTCTACAAGGTCGGCATCTTCGCGCTGGTCACCGTGCAGCCGCGCGCCACCCGCGCGATCTTCCTCGGCGCGCTCGGCATCGACTTGCTGCTGGTCTTCGTGCTCGTGTTGCTCACGGGCGGCGGCGGCAGCCTCTTCTACCTGCTCTTCTTCCCCCTCGTGGCCGTCAACGCGTACTACTTCGGCCCCTGGGTCGCCTTCGTGGCCGCGCTCATCGCGGGTGGGCTCATGGCGGCCGCGGCCTCGCTGGCCCCGCCGTGGATCGGCTGGACGGGCGTAACACTCCTGGTCGTGCTGTTCGGCCTGCCCGCGGTGACGGTCGGAATCGTCGCCGACCGCGAGCGGCGCGCGCGCGGCGAGGTCGAGGGCTTGCTCAACCGAGGTGCGCAACCCCATCAGCGCCATCGAGCTGAACGCCGAGATGCTCGAGGACATCGTGCGCGCGCGCTCGGGCATGGACATGGAGGAGGCGGGCGGGCTCCTGGCGGCCATCCGCGATCAGGTCAACACCCTCGACGCCCTCACCGAGGAGTACCTGGTGTTCGCGCGCTTCCCGAAGGCGCACTTCGAGGAGGAGTCGATCAACCACCTCCTGGAGGAGCTGGCGGCCTTCGTGCGGCCCGTCGCCGACCGCCAGGGGCTCGTCATGACGGTCGAGACCGATCCGGCCATCCCCACGATGGAGATCGACCGCGTGCTGCTCCGCCAGGCCATCCACAACCTCATCAAGAACGGTCAGGAGGCGCTCTCGCGCGGCGGCGCCCTCACGATCAGCAGCCGCGCGCTTGGCGATGGCGTCGAGATCGCGGTGGCCGACACGGGCCCGGGCATCGCCCCCGAGGTCGGCGACCGCCTCTTCGAGCAGTTCTTCACCACGAAGCCGCAGGGCACGGGGCTCGGGCTCTCGATCTCGCGCCAGATCATCGAGGAGCACGGCGGCGAGCTGCGCTGGGCCAACCGGCCGGGCGGCGGCGCCGTGTTCACGATCCGGCTGCCCGTGAAGGTCACGCATGCCTGATCGCACCTTGCTCGTCGCCGACGACGATCCGGGGCTGCGCGAGAGCCTCGAGCGCACGCTGACGCGCGAGGGCTACCGCGTGCTGCTCGCCTCCGACGGCCGCGCCGCCCTCGAGCGTCTGCAGGACGGGGCGATCGACCTCATCGTCACCGACCTCAAGATGCCCGGCCTCACGGGGCTGGAGCTGCTGCGCGCGGCCAAGGCCATCGCGCCCGACGTCGACGTCATCCTCCTCACCGCCTTCGGGACCGTCGAGGAGGCGGTGAAGGCGATGAAGGACGGCGCCTACGACTTCCTCACCAAGCCGTTCCGGCGCGAGCAGCTGCTGAAGCTGATCGACAAGGCGCTGGAGCGCCGCGAGCTGATCGAGCGGAACAAAGTGCTGCAGCAGCGCCTGGACGACCTCCTGCGCCAGGGCGCGATCGTCGGCGGCAGCCCGGCCTTCCGCCGCATGATGATGCTCGTCGAGCAGGTGGCGTCGTCGTCGGCCACCGTGCTCATCCAGGGCGAGAGCGGCACCGGCAAGGAGCTGGTGGCGCGCGCCATCCACGAGCGCTCGACGCGCGCGGGCAAGCCGTTCGTCGCCGTCAACTGCGCGGCGCTGCCGGAGACGCTGCTGGAGTCCGAGCTGTTCGGCTACGAGCGTGGCGCCTTCACCGGCGCCGCCGGCCGCAAGGAGGGACGCTTCGAGCTGGCCGACGGCGGCACCCTCTTCCTGGACGAGGTGGCCGACCTCTCGGCGGTGACGCAGCCGAAGATCCTGCGCGTGCTGCAGGAGGGGGAGTTCGACCGCCTCGGCGCCACGCGCAGCATCAAGGTGGACGTGCGCCTGGTCGCCGCCTCCAACCAGGACCTCGTGCAGATGGTCAAGGAACGGCGCTTCCGCGAGGACCTCTTCTACCGGCTCAACGTCATCACCGTGCACGTGCCGCCGCTGCGCGAACGCCGCGAGGACATCCCGATGCTGGCCCAGCACTTCCTGCGCGTGTACGCGGCCAAGAACAACCGCCGGCTCGACGGCCTCACCGACGACGCGCTCAAGCGGCTGGAGGCCTGGGCGTGGCCGGGCAACGTGCGCGAGCTGGAAAACGTCATCGAGCGCGGCGTGGTGCTGGCGCGCGGCACCCAGGTGGACATCGCCGACCTGCCGCCCGAGATCGCGGGCGCCACGCCCCTGCCCGAGGGCGTGGTGTCGGTGCGCATCGGCACGCCGCTCTCCGAGGTCGAGCAAAGGCTGCTCGACGCGACGCTGGCCGCGACGGGCGGCAACAAGACGCTCGCCGCCAAGCTGCTCGGCATCGACGTGCGCACGGTGGCGCGCAAGCTCGAGCGCTGGGAGGAAGAGAAGAGCGCGGACGAGCCGCCGCCCGCCGAGCCCGCGCCCGAGCAGCCCTAGCGTCGTACGCTATCCTGAGCCCATGAAAGCCCTCCAGCTCACGCGGGAGTATCCGCCCCACATCTACGGCGGCGCCGGCGTGGTCGTGGACCAGCTGACCCAGGCCCTCACGAAGCGGATGAAGGTCGAGGTTCGCTGCTTCGGCGAGCGCGAGCCGACGCAGGACGGCGTGGTCGTGCGCGGCTACACGCCGTGGGAGCGGCTGAAGGCGGACAAGAGCGGCGAGCCGCGCTTCGCGCCGGCGCTGGAGACGCTCTCGATCGGGCTCGCCATGGCGCGCGATCCGGTGGACGCCGACGTCGCGCACGCCCACACGTGGTACGCGGATATGGCCGGGCTCTGGATCCGCACGCTCTATCGCATTCCGCTTGTCGTCACGCTGCACAGCATGGAGCCGCTGCGGCCGTGGAAGGCCGACCAGCTCGGCTCGGGCTACCTGCTCTCGTCGTGGATCGAGAAGACGGCGGTGGAGGCGGCGGACCGCGTGATCGCGGTCTCGAACCGGATGCGTGACGACATCCTCACGCACTTCGAGGCGGACCCCGCGCGGGTGGTCGTGATCCACAACGGGATCGATCCCGAGCGGTTCCGTCGCACCGACCGGCGCGAGCACCTCGACCGCCTGGGCGTGAAGCCGCCCTACGTGCTCTTCGTCGGGCGCATCACGGACCAGAAGGGGATCTTCCACCTGCTGGAGGCCTCCAAGAGCCTGCCGCCCGGCGTGCAGGTGGTGCTCTGCGCCTCCGCCCCCGACACGCCGGAGATCGAGACGCGGCTGCGCCGCGCGCTGACCGAGCGCTCGAACGTGCTCTGGATCAACGAGATGGTCAAGCACGAGGTCGTCGTGCAGCTCTACAGCCACGCCGCGGTCTTCTGCTGCCCCTCGGTCTACGAGCCGTTCGGCATCATCAACCTCGAGGCCATGGCGTGCGAGACGCCGGTGGTGGCCTCCGCCGTCGGCGGCATCCTCGAGGTCGTGGTCGACGGCGAGACGGGCATCCTCGTGCCGCCGGCGGACCCCGCGGCGCTCGCCGCCGCGCTCACGCGCGTGCTCGACGATCCCGCGCTCGGCCGGCGCATGGGCCAGGCCGGGCGCAAGCGCGTCGAGGCGCAGTTCTCCTGGGCGAGCGTGGCCGAGCGCACCGAGCGCGTCTACGCCGACGCGATCGCCGACATCAGGAAGTCCTCGGGCGACTAGCGCCGCGTTGCTCGAGGCGCTGCGCGGCTTCGTCTTCGACCTCGACGGCTGCGTCTGGCAGGGCGAGCGCCTCAACCCGGGCGCGGCCGAGACGCTGGCGGCGCTGCATCGCGCCGGCCGCGGTGTCGCCTACCTCACCAACAACTCGCGCGCGCGTGGCGCCGAGGTCAGCGCCAAGCTCCGGCGGCTCGGCGTCACCCCGAGCGAGCCCGCGCTGACCCCGCTCGAGATCGTCGGCGACGTCGTCGCCGAGCGCTACGGACCCTCGCGCGTGCTCGTCATCGGCGCGCCCGAGCTGGCGGCGGTGGTCGAGGGCGCGGGCCACACGCTGGTGGACGTCAAGGCGTGGCGCAACGCGACGGTCGTCGCCGTCGGCAACGACTTCGACCTGACCTACGAGCGCCTCGCCGCCGCCGCGCGGGCCGCCGCCGCCGGCGCGCCCGTGGTCACGCCGAACCTCGATCCGCGGCTGCCGCTCGAGGACGGCGACTTCCTGCCGGGCTGCGGTGCCGTCGTGGAAGCCGTGTGCGTGGCCGCCGGCGTGCGGCCCGTCGTCGTCGGCAAGCCGGAGCCGCCGCTGTTCCGCATCGCGCTGGCGCGTCTGGGCCTGCGGCCGCACGAGGCCGCGATGGTGGGCGACAGCGTCACCTCCGACGTCGCGGGCGGCCACGCCGTCGGCATGCGGACCGTCCTCTACGCGCCCGACGGCGCACCGCCCGACGCGGCCGACGTCGTGGTGCGCTCGTTCGCCGAGCTCGCCCGGCTCGCCGGCGTCGCGCCCTAGTCGCGTCACGAAAATGTCCGAGGCGCCCGTCATTATGAATGGCTCGGCCTCGTGGACGCTGTCCGCTCCGGCCGGCGCCGTCATGGACCTCGACGCGCAGGCCGTGGGGCCGAAGGTCGAGGGCAACGGCTTCGCGGCGAGCTTCGGCCCCTACGAGGTGAAGCGCTTCCTGATCCGCTGAGCCGGCTCAGCTGGCCGCGGTGAGCCGCGTGAGCGAGCGGCGTCCCGCCACCACCCCTTCCAGCGTCCGCAGCAGCACCCACGGCTCGATCGGCTTGCGCAGGGTCAGCCGCGCCCCCGCCTCGCGCGCGAACTCGAGCGCGTTGCGGCGCATGGAATCGCCGTCCGCCGACATCGCGATGCAGACGGAGTCGGGGAAGTCGCGCGTCAGCTCGCGGATGGTGTCGATGCCGTTCTTGCGTGGCATGAAGATGTCCACGAGCACGATGTCGGGCGGCCGCTGGCGGTACTTCTCGAGACCGTCCTGGCCATCCACCGCCAGCGTGACCTCGTAGCCCTCCGTGCGGAGCAGCATGTCGAGGACGTCGCGCGTGTCGTCGTGATCTTCGATGACGAGGATGTGAACCGGGGGGGGCCGGAGCCCGGCGAGTCTGGCGCCGGGGAGCGTCGTGACGGAAGGAATGTCGTCGAGCGTTGGGGGTCGAACCCCTTTCCCAGAAATTGCCATGCAACCTCCGCCTGGGCGTGCTGGATCAAGGCTTGCCAGCCGCGTGCCACGCGTAAGTCCGCGTCGTGGCGTGGGTCGGGGTGCTGGATTGAGAGAACTTTTGCCGACTCTTGTACGCGAGGTGTCCGACGCCTGGCGAAGGTATGGCCCTTGCACTACGGCCTCGAGATCACACGCCAGGTGCGCGAGCGCTCGCCGAAGACCGCCGTCATCGTGCTCTCGCGCTACGTGCAGTCGTGGCTGCTCCAGGCGGTGGGCCGCTCGGTGCGCAGCGGAAGCTGGAGCTGCTGCGGATCCTGCGCTGACTGGGCGCCGAACTGCGGCGCGATCGGGAACGATTGGGCGACCGCGAGCCCGGGACCGAGACAGACGCCGAGCGCAATGCAGGTTGCGAGGGCCCGAACACTCACGCCGATCACCGATATCACACGTCGCCGAGGCGCGGAAAGGGCTTTTTCGTCGTCGCGCTCGCGTGCAGGCGCTCGATCGCCTGATGGTAGTGCGTGAGCGCCGACGGTTTCTGGATCACGTCCACCGCGCCCATCTTCTTGACGTCCTCGATCTCGTCGGGCGTCGCGTGGCCCGTGATCACGACGACGGCGAGCGAGGGCCGCAGCCGGCGCACTTCGGCCATCACGTCGAGGCCGTTCATGCCGGGCATCGACACGTCGAGGAACATCGCGTCGAACGCCACGCTCTTGAGCCGGTCGAGCGCCTCGCGCCCGGAGTGCACCACCGTCGTCGAGTGTCCCTGGCGTCTGAGCGACGTCGCCAGCACCTCGGCCACTTGCGGCTCGTCGTCGACGATCATGATCTCCATTTCTTTTCCTCCTCTTTGTAAGCCCTACAATTTGCCCGTGAACTTTCTACAAACCAATGTTCCCCAAACCACCGACTTGAATGTCTAAGTACTTGTAATAACTGTAATCATGGTGTGGGTAAACCCTTGGCACATGCGCTGCAATTCCCTGCAGACAGTCGAGAGTTTCGCAGTCGATACCACTGAATGGAGAGAGCAGGCGATGATTGAGCCCCTGATGGCCCTCTGCACCAGCAGCAAGATGCAGCCAATCCGCGATCTGATTTCGAAGGTCGCGAGCACGAACACGACCGTGCTCCTCCGAGGCGAGAGCGGGACCGGCAAGGAGGTCCTCGCGCGCGCGATCCACAAGGCGTCGCCGCGTGCCGGCAAGCAGTTCCTGAAGGTGAACTGCGCCGCCCTGCCGGGCGAGCTGCTCGAGTCCGAGCTGTTCGGCCACGAGAAGGGCGCGTTCACCGGCGCCTATCGCCAGAAGCCCGGCAAGTTCGAGGCGGCCCACCAGGGCACGCTCCTCCTCGACGAGATCGGCGAGATGCCGCTGCGGCTGCAGGCCAAGCTGCTGCACGTGCTCCAGGACGGCGAGTTCTCGCGCGTCGGCGGCGAGAAGATCATCGACACCGACGTGCGACTCATCGCCGCCACCAATCGCGACCTCGAAGCCAGCATGCGCGCTCATCAGTTCAGGGAAGACCTCTATTATCGGCTGAACGTCATCGAGGTCCGCATCCCGCCGCTCCGCGAGCGCCGGGAGGAGATCCCGGGACTCGTCGACTTCTTCCTCAAGAAGTTCAACGTGCAATACGGTCGCGCGGTGGATATCCCGCCCGACACCATGCGCGTGTTCGTGGACTACCACTGGCCCGGCAACATCCGCGAGCTGGAAAACGGCGTCAAGCGCGTCGTCGTGCTGGGCACGGCTCGCCCGGTGCACACCGAGATTCTCGGCAACATCAGCCGCGGCCCCCGCGTGAGCGTGCCGGGCGCCCCCGCCGCCGCCGTCGCGAGCCCCGACGCGCCGATCAGCCTCAAGGAGATCGCGCGGCAGGCCGCCCGTGAGGCCGAGCGCGTGGCGATCAAGGAAGTGCTCGACCGCGTCCACTGGAACCGCGCGAAGGCGGCGCGCCTGCTGCAGATCAGCTACAAGGCGCTGCTCTACAAGATCGTGCAGTGCGGCCTCGTGGTCCAGGATACGGAGCCGGAGAAGCAGAGGGAAGTCATCGCGTCCTGAGCGGGGCGAGCCGCTCGCGAAGGGCGAGCCCCAACATCAGAGCGAGGTAGAGCAGGACGCGCAGGATCATCGGTCGGCCTCCTCAAGGCCGACGGAAGCAGCAACTCTCGTGCCCCGCTCGGGCGCCGCGGTCAAGTGCGCGGTTCCCGACGCCGGGCACCCCGCGGGCCCGCCGTCGCAAGGAAATTCTTTTCCGTCTTCGGGCACCCGGGAAGGCCCGCGTCACGCGTGTTACCCTAGCGCCAATGTTCGACATCGGGCTGCAGGAAATGCTCGTCATCGGCGTGCTCGCGCTGCTCGTCTTCGGGCCATCGAAGCTGCCCGAGCTGGGCCGCATGATCGGCCGCGCGCTGCGCGAGTTCCGCCGCGCCAGCGACGAGTTCCGCTCGACCGTCGAGACGAACCTCCACATCAACGAGCCCGATTCGCCGCCGACGGTGTCGGAGTCGCAGCCGGCGACGAGCGAGCCCGCGACGGCCACGCTGCCGTCGGAGACCGAGCCGCTCGCGCCGGAGACGAGTGACGTCGCGGTGGCCCTCGATGCCGAGCCGATCGCGCACGGCGAGCCTTACTGCGCCCAGCGCGGGTCACGGCTGTTTCATCGCCGCGAGTGCGGCTGGGTGGCGCGCATCCCCGAGCCCGAGCGTATCTACATGAAGACGATGACCGAGGCGCGCGAGCAAGGCCTCGCGACCTGTCCCGTCTGCGAGCCCTGGGAGCCCTCGTAGGGCCCTCTTTTTTTGCTTGCGTTCCTCAACATCCGTTGAGTATCGTAGCGAGCCAAAGGAGATGTCATGCGCGACCTGACCGACAAGCAGCGGGAGGTCCTGGGCTTCATGCGCTCGTTCGTCGCGAAGCACGGCGTGCCGCCCACCGTGCGGGAGATCGGCGACCGGTTCAAGGTGACGCCGCGCGCCGCGTTCGATCACCTGCGCGCGCTCGAGCGCAAGGGCGCGCTGCAGCGGCGCGTGAGCGCGGGACGCACCTCGCGAGCGCTGACGCTGACGGATCCGCCGGCCCGCGCCACGTACGCGGTGCCGATCCTCGGCCGCGTCGCGGCGGGTCAGCCGCTGCTCGCGAGCGAGAACCGCGAGGGCGAGCTGCACATCGCTCCCGCCTCGCTGCCGGGCCGCGGCGAGGATCTGTTCGCGCTGCGCGTGCGCGGCGAGAGCATGATCCAGGCGCACATCTGCGACGGTGACCTCGTGCTCGTACGGCGGCAGGACAGCGCGTCGCCCAACGACATCGTGGTCGCGCTCGTGGAGTCGGAGTCCGGCGAGGGCGAGGCGACCGTCAAGCGCTTTTCGCGCGAGGGCGAGCGCGTCGTGCTCAAGCCGGAGCATCCGACGATGACGCCGATCGTCGTCGACCCGCGCCGCACGCCCGTGAAGATTCTCGGCAAGGTCGTGGGAGTGCTTCGAGGCTTTTGAACGCGACGGAGGCTGTGATGATGAACACGCACGCTCTGACGTACCCGGCGCTCCAGCGCCGGCTGATCTCGACCCGGCGCTCGCGCGCCCTTTTTTTGCCGCGGACCACTCAACACGTGCCGAGCCGCGGCGTTCTCGTCGAGCTCGCGCGCGCCACGGTCGCGCTCCTCTCGCTCGCCACCTGGTGCGCGTCCCTGCTATTGATCGCCGGCTGACATTCCGCGCTTGGAGTTTCGTTCGTCGCGATGCAGTGCGGAGGGCCGCCAGCCCAGGGTGGGCTGCGGGGCGGCGCGGCTCTGTGAGACCCGTGTTTCGGGTATAGCGTCGGTTCCGGGTGTGAATCGGTGCCCGCTGACAGGCGCCGAACCAGCGTCGATTTGCGTGGTCGAACAGAGCCGCGCCGCCCCGCAGCCCGCCCGGTGACTGACGACGCGCGCTACGTGGGACGCGCGGTGCGCTCGAACACGCGAGCTTCGACGAACAGATCGAGCAGCGCCGAGTCGAGCGCGCCGGCGCGGCGCTCCGCGTCGAGGATGGCCAGCGCCTCTTCGGCGCGCAGCGCCTTCTTGTACGGCCGGTCGCTCGCGGTGAGCGCGTCGTAGATGTCGGCGATGGCCATCATCCGCGACTGCACGGGAATCGCCTCGGCGCGCGCGCCGTAGGGATACCCGCTGCCGTCCAGCTTCTCGTGATGCGAGCGCGCGATCTCGGGCACCCGGCGCAGCTCCTTCGTCCACGGGATCTGCGTCAGGAACTGGAACGTGTGAACGACGTGCTGCTGGATGGCGACGCGCTCCTCGTCGGTGAGGCTGCCACGCGGGATGGCGAGCACGCGCGCTTCCTCCTGGGTCAGCACCGTGCGCGGCGTGCCGTCGGCGTCCTCCCAGGTCTGCGCGGCCAGTTTCAGGATCTCGGCGGTGAATGCCTGCGCCTGCACGCTCGGCTCGTTGGCGACGCCCACGAGGTCGAGCTGCCGATCTAGCTCGGCCAGCGCGACGGCCAGGTCGGCGTCGAGGCGCGCGGCGTGGGCGGCGTAGTCGGCACCGCGCGCCAGCGCCCGGTCGAGCTTGGCGCGCGAGGCGCGCAGCGCGAGATCGCGCTTGAGCAGCTCCACGCGGTGGCGGATGCGCTCGAGATCGGCCGGGTAGAGCTTCTTGGCCTTCACCAGCACCTGCTCGCGCACGCCGACCTTGCCGAAGTCGTGCAGCAGGGAGGCGTAGCGCAGCTCCATCATCTCGTCCTCGCGAAACTTCAGCTCGCCGTAGGGGCCGGTGTCGCAGCGGTCTGCCGTCTCCGCGAGCGCCACCGTGAGGTCCGCCACGCGGAACGAGTGACCCGACGTCGTCGGGTCGCGCGCCTCGATCGCCGTCACCGACGCCTTCACGAATCCCTCGAAGAGCTCGCGGATCGACAGGTACAGGCGCCGGTTGTGGATGGCCACCGCCGCCTGGGAGGCGAGCGAGCCCGCCAGCTTCTCGTGCCGGGGCCCGTATGACCGCACGTGCCGCTCGACGTCGGCGGGCTCGGTGAGCCGCGCGGCCCAGTCATCCTTGCAGTTGATGAGCTGCAGCGCGCCGATCGTCTGGCCCTGCGGCGTGCGCATCGGCACCACCAGCATCGACTTGGTCCGGTAGCCCGACTGCTCGTCGAACCAGCGATTGATCGTGAACGGCGCGTCGGCCGGCGGCGCGTAGGCATCGGCGAGATTGATCAGCCGGCCCGTCAGCGCCACG
>WNGH01010780.1_pt1 | contig 15312 bp, 15 predicted proteins | sample 5400631 | NCBI WGS metagenome assembly WNGH01 (sample SAMN13153373, study PRJNA577476) | soil metagenome | isolation source: 115 cm soil or saprolite under Garry oak tree replicate 1 | place: USA:California | collected 2016-06-15
TTCCCGCCTCGTCTGATTTTCGGCAGGCGGTGCTACATCTCGGTTTTTGGAGGGTGGCGGATTGATGGATGAAAGCTTTTGCTGTGTCGCGTAAGATTCCTCTTCCGTGCTCATGGCCAAACGATCTAAATCCCGCACCCCCTCAGCAGTCGTCTCGGCTGGGTCTCAGGAGTTGCGGCTGTTTTCAATTCCAGGCATTCCGGAGATTCGCCCCGGCAATAATCTCGTCAAATGCTTGACCAGCGCCGCCCGTCGAGCCGCCATCCACTTCGCACATGGAGACATTCTCGTCGTCGCCCAGAAAATTGTCTCAAAGGCGGAAGGCGCCCTGGTTCGGCTAGCAAGCGTAAAGACTTCGCCGGAGGCCCGCGCGCTCGCTGCGCGACTGAAAAAGGATCCTCGCGCGATCGAAGTGGTCTTGAGGGAGTCGCGGCGCATGGTCCGCAGCGATCATGTGCTGATAACCGAAACCCGCCACGGTTTCGTCTGCGCCAATGCAGGCGTCGACCATTCGAACGTCCCGGGCCACGATGTTGTAACACTGCTCCCGCGAAATCCAGATCGCTCCGCAAAACAACTCGCTGCCGCGCTCCGCAAAAGAACTCGCAAACGCATAGCGGTAATCATCAGCGATACGTTTGGCCGCCCCTGGCGCCTAGGATTGACAAACGTTGCCATCGGGGCGTCAGGCGTTCCGGTGCTCCTCGATTTGCGGGGTACGCGAGACCGTCAGGGAAAGGCTCTCACCGCAACGATTCTCGCCGTCGTCGACGAGCTCGCCGCAGCTGCCGGTCTGCTGATGGGCAAATCGGAGGGCTCCCCGGTTGTTCTGGTTCGTGGCTATCGTTACGCGTCCGTAGACGAGCCGGCGGCCCGCATCATCCGTCCCGCTGTCGAAGACCTCTTCCGGTAATCCCATTTCTCACCGCGCGAAGCGAAGGCCCTCATCTGATCCACACCTCGGCGCAAGCGTTGGGTTGAAATCCTTCACTTGGGTTTCCTCGAACCGTCTCCTCCTCTCCGCGTCAATGTGTTAAATTCCTTTCGTACCGCTGCTGGCCTGCCCATGCACACTCCACGCCATCCCATCGCCCGCGAAGCCGCCCTTCTTTTTGCGGAACAAGCCACCTTGTCAGACCTGCTGGCCGCCGCTGCGGAAATCCGCGCCGCCGGGAAGGGAACTGTCGTCAGCTTCTCAAAAAAAGTCTTCATCCCTCTCACCACTCTTTGCCGCGACTATTGCAACTACTGCACGTTTCGCAAGGACCCGGGCCAGCCTGGCGCTCATTTCATGAGCCCCGACGAAGTCCTCGCCCTCGCCGAACGCGGCCATTCGGCCGGATGCCAGGAAGCTCTCTTCAGCCTCGGTGAACAGCCCGAACGGATTTTCCCCGAAGCCCGGGAATTCCTCCGCACGCAGGGTTATTCGCGCACGCTCGACTATCTCGCGGCTATGTGCGAACTCGTTCTGGAAAAAACCGGACTCCTTCCTCACGCCAATCCCGGCGTCATGGACCGCGCCGCCCTGGCACGTCTGAAAGATTCGAACGCCAGCGTCGGCTTGATGCTGGAAAACGTCAGCCCGCGGCTAATGCGAGATGGCTTGCCGCACGCCAACGCCCCAGACAAGGTGCCAGCGTTGCGCCTCCGCGCCATCGAAGAAGCGGGGAAACTCTCCATCGCGTTCACGACTGGAATTCTGATCGGTATCGGCGAGACCATGGAAGAGCGCATCGACTCTCTCCTCGCGATTCGGACGCTCCATGAAAAATACGGTCACATTCAGGAAGTCATCATTCAGAATTTCCGCGCCAAGCCGGAAATCCCCATGGCCGCGCATCCGGAGCCGTCTCTTGAAGATATGCTGCGCACTATCGCTCTCGCCCGCTTGATCCTCGGCCCGCAAATCAACGTCCAAGCCCCGCCGAACCTGAGCTACGACGATTTCCCCCGTTTGCTCGATGCGGGCATCAACGATTGGGGCGGGATTTCCCCGGTGACCAGGGATTTCATCAACCCGGAAGCGGCCTGGCCGCAGGTCGCGCGGCTCCGAAGCGAGACGGAGTCCCGCGGCTTCACTTTGCGCGAACGCCTAGCGCTCTATCCGGAATTCGTCCATCGCGACGAATTCCTCTCTTTGCGCGTCCGCAATCGCGTCAGAGAAGTAGCCGGGACCGACGGATTCGCGCGTGACGCCGCCTACGCCGCCCGCATCTGATTTGTCTATGCCTTCAACGAGAAAACTGAAAATCACCGCCCTCGCCGGCGGCGTTGGCGCTTCAAAACTCCTTCTCGGTCTGTACCAAGTGATGGACCCGAGCTTGTTGACGATCATCGTCAACACCGGCGACGACATCGTCCTTCACGGCTTGAAGATTTCGCCGGACCTCGACATCGTCACCTACACGCTCGCGGGAATTGTGGATACTGCAAAGGGCTGGGGATTTCGAGGTGAAACTTTTCATGCGCTCAAACGTCTCGCCCGCTATGGGCGCCCCGATTGGTTCAATCTCGGCGATCGTGACCTCGCCACGCATATCCATCGCACGGCCATGCTGGCCGAGGGAAAGACGTTGTCCCAGGCTGCGGACTCCATTCGAACCGCCCTGCTCGTAAAATCGCGCATCCTCCCGATGTCCGACGAACCCGTTCCTACGATGATCGATTCGAACGAAGGGCTGCTGCATTTTCAGGAATACCTAGTGAAGCACCGCACCGAGCCAGTTGTCAGGGGTATTCGCTTTGCGGATGTGGAATCAGCGAAGCCCGCCCCGGGCGTCATCCAAGCCATTCGCGATGCCGACCGTGTGGTCATCTGCCCCAGCAATCCCTTGATCAGCATCGGCCCGATTCTGGCAGTGTCCCAAATCCGTGACCAACTGCGAGCTCACAAAGAAAAAGTTTACGCGATTTGTCCCATGGTGGGCGGGAAATCACTGAAGGGCCCTTCCGACAAAATGCTTGCCCAGCTAGGCCACGAGCCGACCGCCCTGGGCGTTACCAAACTGTACGCTGACTTCACCGGCGCATTGGTAATCGATCCCGCGGACAAATCGCTGGCAGCCGCGATCGCCGCTCTAGGCCTGAAAGTTGTAATTCTTCCAACGGTCATGACCACGCGCACGCAGAAGCGCAAACTCGCCAGCGCTCTCCTGTCCTTTCCCCTGTAGGGCCGCAGTGGGCGCTCATGCTTGGCGCGATCCGCAAGTAGCGACTTTCAATCGCGACCCACTCCAGAACTTGGTCATCACTTCGCCCGGACGCTATCTCAAAGGCAATCCCGTAAATCGAATCCCCGCACCGTGAACCTTGTAACGCGTATTCAATCCAATCAGCAGCGCCGTCAGTGATTCCACAATGCGCGCGTTCTCCAGTTTTCCTCCATTGAGCGGCCGCGCCCCGCGAATCTTACTGACCAGCTCGAAAGCCACCTGCTTGGCTTTCTCATCGTCGCCGCATACCAGAACGTCGCAATCGACAGGTTCGTTTCCAGCAAGCGACTCCGCTCCAAGATTCTGGAACGCCGCTGCGAGACTCACGCCTGGAGGCAAAAGCTCTTTCGTCTGCTCGGCTGCCGAGCCCTGCCACACTCCAAGAACCCGCGTCGCTGCGCCGCCCACGGCCGCCGCCAGAGGCACGGTCGTATCGATTACCATGGTTCCCGGCTTCCAAACACTCTTCAATTGTTTGAGCAGTGCTGAAACGCCCGAAAAGGGAACAGTCAAAATCGCTACGTCGCAAGTTGCCGCCGCCGAAGCGTTATCCATTCCCTCGATCTGCGAATCCCGGCCAATCCGCTCGCGCAAGCGCTTCGCCGCTTCCTGTGCCCGAGCCGCGTCGCGCGAACCAATCAAAACATTCTCCCCGGCCTCGGCCAGGCGGTAGGCGAGCCCGGAACCTTCGGCCCCCGTTCCGCCCAGCATTGCGATCTTTCGCGCCATTACTCTTCACCCCGTTTCAAATCCGCTGCTTCGCTTTTCCCGCACCCAGTATGGTATCTTCAAAAACTTCCAAGATGCCAAACTCCTTACTTTCGTCATTTGAGTTTCGCAAAGCTCTCGGCCATTTCACAACCGGCGTGACTGTGGTTACCGTCGAGCGCGAGCCCGGGAAGATCCACGGCATGACCGCCAACTCGTTCACCTCCGTCTCACTCGACCCCATGTTGATTCTCGTTTGTGTCGACCAGCGCGCCAAGATGCTTCGCCTGCTGCAGAAGAAAAAGCGTTTTGGCATAAGCGTCTTAAAACAAAACCAGCAGGCCGTTTCTGAATACTTCGCAAAACGCGAACACAGCATCGAGGCGGAACAGCGGTTGGGAATTCAGATGCGGCGGACACTCGGGGGAGTTCTCGTCATCGATGGCGCGCTTCTCCAGATGAGTTGCAAAGTGATTGCCTCGCATTTGGCTGGTGACCATACGATCTTTATCGGGGAAGTACAGGACGCGGAAATGAATGAAGGCGAGCCGCTGGTATATTTCCGCGGCGAATATCGAAAAATTGCTCGCCACTCCTAAGCCTGAGTGCCAGATAATTTTCGGGGGCTGACGGGGAAAATGCTCTCGAGAAAAACTCCTAGCGTTCGGAATTCCCGGAAGGCCGCGGCGATTCTGTCGAATCGCCCATCTCTTTGCGGTGGCTCTTCACTTCGCGCAGTGCATAGATCGGTTTGTTCTGCGATTCATAATACGTGCGCGCGATGATCTCGCCGAGCAATCCCATGGAGAAAAACTGCACGCCGCTAATAAACAGTGCCACGGCAAGCAGCATCAGCGGCCCGTGCTCCGCCATGATCGCCTTGTGCAGGTAAAACTTTTCGTAGGCCAGGAAGCACGCCAGCAGGGAACCCAGCCCCGCCCCCGCCACTCCCAGCAACCCGAAAAATTGGAGCGGCCGCGTCGAATAATCCAGCAAAAACTTCACGATAATCAAATCCAGGAATACACGGATGGTGCGCCCAATCCCGTAATTGGATCTTCCGCTCTTTCGCTCGAGGTTTTCGATGGGCACTTCCGCGATTCTTGCGCCCGTCGAACTTGCCAGAGCGGGGATGAACCGGTGCAGCTCGCCGTAGAGCTGAATTTCCTGAATGATCTCCCGGCGATAGGCCTTGAACGTGGTGCCAAAATCGTGCAGATCGATTCCCGATAGCTTGGCCATCATCCAGTTGGCGATGCGGCTGGGAAGCTGCCGCATCAGCCAGTGATCTCGCCGGCGGTGGCGCCAGCCACTTACCAGGTCGTAGCCCTCTTCTATTTTCTCCAGAAAGCGTGGAATCTCTTCGGGGTCGTGCTGCAGGTCGCCGTCCATGGAGATGATGACCTCGCCCCGGGCAAAATCAAAGCCTGCTTTCAACGCCGGCGTCTGCCCAAAATTCCGCCGCAGCCTCACCAGGTTCACGCGCCGGTCGTGCTCATAAATCTCAGAGAGCACCTTGAACGAATCGTCCTTGCTGCCGTCATCCACAAAGATCAATTCGTAGGGTTCGCCGATCCCGTCCATTACTTCCGTCAACTTCATGTAGAGAGGTGGGATGTTTTCCTGTTCGTTGTAGAACGGAACGACGATGGAATACCGAATGGGAGAATCGCTTGCCATTCTTTTCCGCGAACTCCTTTTCTTAGGCTTCCTGGGCCACGAAGCCATAGTCTATCAGGCGAATCCCCAGTGAGGCGACAAGATTTCGGATCCCCGTGTCCGTCAGGATTTGGAGTTCGCTCTGCCGAGAATCCTGCAGCCGGGTCTCTGTCCTGCGCAACGCAGCATCAACATAGCCGGGGTGGCACATCAGCTCGGTCGTGCCGTCTGGCAGGCTCTTCACCAATTGAGCCACGCCCTCCAGTGTCAGCTCTCCGGTTTGCGCAATCCCGCAAAAATGATCGGCCGTGGAAATACCCGCGTGCTCGGCTTGCTCACGCGCATCGCGCGCCAGCAATTTCAATCCGCGCGCCTGCACGCCTTGTTTGATGACCACCGCGGTATGCTGTCTTGAGCCGGAAGAAAGTGCTGCGCGCAGGCTAGACGCTTCCAGCGAAACTCGAATCGCGCCGATGTCATGCCGCTTCGCAAGCCGCAAGGCGATCTCAAACAGCCCCGGTAGCATATGTACATGTTTGTGCCCGTCGAGGTGCGTTGGCGCGATCCCGGCGTCGCGGACTTTCTGAATCTGCGCCTCCAATTCGGTCTCCACTTCCGCCAGCGAGAGCCCGCGCCGCGCGCGACGCAGAAGCAGGCTCTCGGGTCCGCCCGCGAACTCGCCGCCGTCATTCAGAAGACTGGTAACGCTTTCCCGGTCGGCCACCGGCGGGCCATCGCTCAAGTTCAAATGCACGCCCACCCCTAAGCCGGGCGCCGACCGCGCCGCCTCCACACCCCCAGCAAACGCAGCGCCGTTGGCCAGCAGCGAAGTGCTGGTCACAATCCCGTGATGAAACGCCTCGACGATTCCGCGGTTTACGCCGTCCGTCCACCCCAGGTCATCCGCATTGACGATCAGATTCTTCACCGCCTGTCCTGCTCTCGCGTGCTCACCTGTCCTTTCGGACAGCTACTCTTTCGTGTTCCCATCCGTATTCGTACCATTGACCCTTTTCGTCCTCAACTTTAGCATGTCGTTATAGAGGCGAAAATGAAGGTAAAGCTGCGTGAATCCAAGCGCCTTGGTTCACGGCACCACGAGAAGCGCCGTGGCCGCCGCATGAACTCCCGGGTACCCGTGCGCCTTGAATGGGACGACGAAGCCGGGAAGCGCATCAATGCGGCGATTATCGTGTGGAAAGGCAGCCAGCGCCCCGACGGTTGGGAATACGGCGTTGAACTGGTCACCCCGGAAATGGATTTCTGGGGGCTGGATCTGTGAAGCCAGCCACGAATATAAAACCTGTGCCCACCACTCACGCGGTGCGCCCCGCGATCGCGCGGCAGCCTACCGCCGAGGAACGACGCCGCGCCCAGCGTGTCCTGCTGCGTATGCCTGTACTCGTCCATATCGCCAAAAGGCCCGAGCCCATGAAGGGCTTTACCCATACGGTCAGCGCTACCGGCGGGATGATCATACTGCCCGAGGGTTTTGCCCAGGGCACCAAGTTCACTCTCGAAAATCCAAGGACGCAGCAGCGCGTCGACGTGAGCGTTGTCCGTTCGCCGCAGATGAATCAGGAAGGCTCACTCGTTCCTATAGAGTTCGTGGCCGCCGCGCCCCAGTTCTGGAATATCATCTTCCCTCCAAACATCACCTGACCCCGCGAGTGGCAGAGGCCCTGGACTTCAGGCCGGGGTAAGCTACGACTAAAGCGGTGTCGCCTGCTGTTCAATGTAGCGCTTGATGAGGTCGAGTGGTGCGCCGCCACAGGATGCGGCGAAATAAGAAGGCGACCACCGGACATTCTTCCAGTAGCATTTGGCGATGCGCGGTAACCGGCGTCGTAGAACATAGCTGGATACACCTTTTAAGGAGTTCACCAGCGATGAGACGGACACTTTCGGCGGGTAATTCAGCAGCAAATGTAGGTGGTCGCGCTGGCCGTCCAGCTCTACCAGCTGGGCCTGCACTTGGCGACAAAGACCAGATGGACGTGCATTGCAGAAGCGCAATGCCTACCGTGTCTAAGGTCTTGGAATCCCTTTCCTTCAGGAAGGGGAGGAGGTCAACCCCTGGGAGCCTTTTTCGAGTGTGGTTGCGGTGAGGAGGCCTCAACTCACCGGTTCTGGCCCCTACGGAAGGGAGACTACGAGTGGCAAAGTACGATGTGGCGATTATAGGAAGCGGTCCAGGCGGGTATGTGGCGGCGATCCGGGCGGGCGAACTTGGCCTGAAAACAGTTGTCGTAGAGAAGGATCCCTACCTGGGCGGGACCTGTTTACACGTGGGCTGCATTCCGACCAAGGTGCTGCTGCATCACGCCGAGGTTTACGATCAGTTCAAGAATGGCGCGGAGCTGGGGTTCGAGGTCAGCGGGCTGAAAATCAACTGGGCCAATGTCCTCGCGCGGAAGGACAAGATCGTCAAGAAGCATTCGAAAGGCATCGAGTTTCTCTTCAAAAAGAACCACGTGGAGTGGGTGCAGGGCTGGGGAAAGTATGAAGGCCCTGGGCGCGTAAGCGTGGAGAAAGACGGGAAGAAAACCGAGCTCGAAGCAGCCAACATCCTGATGGTGAGCGGGTCGGAGGCGAAATCGCTCCCCGGGATTGCGCCCGACCACAAGACCATTCTCACGAACCGTTCGATTCTTCAGCTTCCGGAGATCCCCAAGACCCTGATTGTGGTTGGTGCCGGCGCTGTCGGCGTGGAGTTTGCGTCCATCTACAATTCGTTCGGGACCCAGGTGACTATCCTCGAAGCGCTGCCACGTGTTGTGCCGGTCGAGGACGAAGAGATTTCCACCGAGCTGACCAAGGCCTTTCAGAAGAAAGGCATTCAGGTGTTCACCAGTTGCGGAGTGGAATCGGTGAAGAAGGACGCCAAGGGCGTTACGGTGGCGTTCCAGGACCAGGACGGCAAGGCCCAGACGATGCAGGCGGAGAAACTGCTGCTGGCCGTGGGCCGCCAGCCGATGACCGAGAATTGCGGTCTGGAGAAATCGAGGGCCAAGCTAGAGCGCGGATTTGTCCAGGTGGGCGACAACATGGAGACGGCCGAGAAGGGGCTGTATGCCATCGGAGATATCGTTGCGGGGCTGCCACAACTGGCGCACGCGGCGATGATGGAGGGGATTATCGCGGTAACGCACATTGCCGGGAAGCCGGCTCATCAGATCGTGAAGACCCGCATTCCGAACGCCACGTACTGCGAACCGCAGATCGGCTCGATTGGACTAACGGAAAAGCAGGCGCGCGACTCAGGCAACGAAGTAAAGATCGGGAAGTTCCCGTTTGTGGGGAACAGCAAGGCGACGATTCTGGGGAGTCACGGCGGATTCATCAAAGTGGTTTCCGACAAAGCGTACGGCGAGGTGCTGGGGATTCACATCATCGGGCCGCTGGCGACCGAACTTCTCGCGGAGGCGGCGACGGTGTTGAACCTTGAAGGCACTATCGACGACATGATGAACATGATGCACGCGCATCCCACGGTATGGGAAGCGCTGGGCGATGCTTTTGCCTCGGTGCGAGGATTGCAGATTAACGTTTGACATCTAGCTTGTAGGGGCGCAGCATACTGCGCCCTTACAAAGAAACTCGGCCGGTGTTGAATAAATTCCTGACCGTCGACTTGGGATCGCTTGGCTATACGCAAGCTTACGCGTTGCAGAAGCGCGTTGTGGCGGCGCGGAAAGGTGGCGCAATCGAGGATGTGCTTCTGTTTTGCGAGCATCCGCATGTGATTACCCTGGGGCGAAACGGCAAGCTGGAAAATTTGCTGGCCTCGGAGCATGTGCTGCGGCAAAAAGGCGTGGAGTTCCATGCCACCGACCGCGGTGGAGACATTACCTACCACGGGCCAGGACAGATTGTGGGATATCCGATCCTGAACCTGGGCGCCATCCGGCGCGACGTCGAGTGGTACGTGCGGACGCTGGAAGAGGCCATGATCCGAGCGACCGCGGAGTTCGGGATTACCGCGGAGCGCGAGCCTGGGAGGACCGGCGTTTGGGTCCAGGCTGGCAAGCTGGCGGCGATCGGGGTACACATCAGCCGCTGGGTTAGTTCACACGGATTTGCATATAACGTGTCGACGGATTTGCGGAATTTCGACCTGATCGTGCCGTGCGGGATGGCGGACCGCCAAGCCACGTCGCTCGAGAAATTGCTGGGGCGCAATGTCCAGGAAAGGGACGTCGCGCCCCGGATTACCAGTCATCTGGGTGCGTTGCTCGGACTGCAGATCCAGGAAGTATCGAGGAAAGAACTGCTTGAGAAGCTGGAGCACGCCGAGCAGGCCGCCCTGGTTTCCGCATAGGAATTGGAGCAGGGGATGAAGAAGGAATTGACGCGGCAACAGTATTTGGATCTGTACTACTACATGCGTCTGAACCGTGGTGTCGAGGACATGATGGTGAAGCTGTTCCGGCAGAACAAGATTGTCGGAGGGCTTTACTCCAGTCTGGGCCAGGAAGCGATTTCCGTGGGAACGGCGTACGCCCTGGAGAAAAAGGACTGGCTGGCGCCAATGATCCGCAACATCGGGGCATTACTGGTGAAGGGCGTGCGGCCGCGCGACATTTTCATGCAGCACATGGCCAAGTACGATTCGCCGACCAAGGGCAAGGACGGCACGAGCCACTTCGGGGATCTGGACGATCTGCACATCGTTTCGCCGATATCGATGCTGGGCGATCTAATTCCGGTGATGACCGGCGTGGCCATGGCCGGACGCTATCTGGGCCAGAAAACCGTGGCGATGACCTGGATCGGGGACGGCGGAAGCTCAACCGGCGTGTTTCACGAAGGGCTGAATTTTGCAGCCACACAGAAGGCCCCGTTTGTTTTGATTCTTGAGAATAATCTGTGGGCGTATTCGACGCCGGTCCGCAAACAGGTGCCGCTTGAGCATCTCGCGGACCGCGCCAAGGCCTATGGCATCGACAGCTACATTGTCGACGGCAATAATGTGGTCGCGATGTATTCCACGGCGAAGGAAGCGGTGGAACGGGCGCGAGCGGGAGAAGGGCCGATTCTGATCGAAGCCAAGAGTTTCCGGCGGATGGGCCACGCGCAGCATGATCCGGCTGAGTACGTGCCGAAAGAGATGCGCGCATATTGGGAAGCGCGCGATCCGATAGCGCTCTATGAAAAATTCCTGACCAGCGAAAAACTGCTCGACGCCAAGGACAAGAAAGAGATCGAGGAGAACATCAACGCCCTGCTGGTCAAGGAACGGGAGTTTGCTGAGAATTCTCCGATGCCACCGCCGGAATTTGCGGAGACCGGTGTGTACTGTACGGGAGACGATTGTCACAAGATCCGGGCGAAGTGGGAGCGGCCGATTGCGGAGGTGACGCCGCCCAGATCGAGCGTCGAGGCGGTTTGGACGGTTCTGGGATTTGGATCTGGTAAAGGCTCCGGAGGAGCGAACGCGCCGATGCACTTCGGCGATACGCAGGCTGCGCAGACGATACCCGCTGAGGCGGGCAAGCCCGCGGGGAAGCCGCCAGCGAAAGTAACGCCCAAGAAAACCGTGAAGACCGCCCCGACCGGCGCTTCGAGAAAGGCGCGGAGATAGCCATGCCTGGAACCAACGGAGGCGCGTCGAACGGAACGCCTGTCACGTTTCTCGAAGCCATCAAGCAGGCCATGTTTGAAGAGATGGAGCGGGACCCGGCCGTCGTACTGATCGGCGAAGACGTGGGCGTGTACGGCGGGGCATTCAAGACCAGCGAAGGGTTGCTGGAGCGGTTTGGTTGGGAGCGCGTGATCGACACGCCCATCAGCGAGAGCGCCATTATCGGCGCGGCTTGCGGGATGAGCTACTGCGGCTTGCGCCCCATCTGCGAAATGCAGTTCATCGATTTCATCGTTTGCGCCTTCAATCAGATTACCAACTTCGTGGCCAAGGGACATTACCTATGGAATGCCCCGGCGCCGATGGTGGTGCGCGGGCCGTCCGGAGGCGGGGTGCATGGAGGGCCGTTCCACTCGGCGAATCCGGAGATGTATTTTGTACACACGCCGGGGCTGAAGGTCATCTATCCCTCAACGCCGTACGATGCCAAGGGATTGCTGAAAGCCGCGGTGCGGGACAATAATCCGGTGCTGTTCTTCGAGCACAAGTTCCTCTACCGCCGCATCAAAGGAGAGGTTCCCGCCGGGGATTACACCGTGCCGATAGGGAAAGCTGTGGTGCGCCGCGAAGGGATACACCTGACGATTATTTCCTACGCGGCGATGATGCATACTTCGCTCGAAGCGGCCGAGGCCCTGGCCAAGGAAGGCATCGAGGCGGAAGTAATCGATCTGCGGACGCTGCTGCCGCTGGATGAAGAGACGATTTTGAATTCGGTGAAAAAGACCAACAAATGTCTGGTCGTGCATGAAGATACAAAGACGGGCGGAATCGCGGGCGAGATCGCGGCAATTTTATGCGAGAAGGCGTTTGGCGACCTGGACGGGCCGCTCATGCGCGTAACCTCGCTCGATACGCCGGTCCCCTCCGCGCCATCGCTCGAGGAGTATTTTCTTCCCAACATGAAAAAGATTTTTTCTGCCGCCAAGGAATTGGCGCGGTACTAGGTTTCTTCACCAGAAGAGGAGAGCGATCATGGCCGTGGATATCGTAATGCCCCAGATGGGCGAGAGTATTTTCGAGGGCACCATCACCAAGTGGCTGAAGAAGCCCGGCGACAAGGTGGAGCGCGACGAGCCCTTGTTTGAAATTTCCACCGACAAGGTGGACGCGGAGATACCATCGCCGTCGGCGGGCGTGCTGAAGGAAATCAAGGTCGGCGAAGGACAGACGGTGCCGATTCAGACCATTGTCGGGGTCATTGACGCGGCGGGCTCTGCGGCTCCCGCTGCTGCTCCTGCGAAAACGGTTGCGGTAGCTCCCGCTGCTGCTCCTGCGTCGGCCGCGCCGAGGCCCAGCGCTCCTGCTCCGGCCGCCGCGCCGGTTGCGGCTGCACTGGCTTCCTCGGGTTCCACGGGCGAGCGGATTCACAGTTCGCCGCTGGTGCGGCGTATGGCCAAAGAGCACGGCATCGACCTCTCTACCATCGAGGGTACCGGCGCGGGTGGGCGAATCAGCAAGCAGGACATCGAGGCCGTGATTGCCTCCGCCGGCGCGCCGGCTGTGGCGGCGCCGGGTTACTCTGCTCCTACTCCGGCGACGTCTTCGCGGCCAGCTCCTCCTCCAGCACCGGCAGCCGCACCCGGAGTCTCGGGCGGGCAGGTGCACGTAGCGCTCGAAACTGCCGTGGCACGCGAAAAGATGTATTTCGGCAATTACGAAGTCCAGCCCATGAGCACCATGCGACAGCGCATTGCCGAGCACATGGTGGCGTCGAAGCGTGTTTCCGCGCACGTCTACTCCGTCGATGAAATCGACATGACCAAGGTGGCCGCGCTGCGCGCGAAGTCCAAGGACGAATTTGAAAAGCGCTATGAGACCAAGCTGACCTTCATGCCGTTCTTCGTGAAGGCCGCGGTCGCGGGACTGCGCGCGTTTCCCACGCTGAACGCCTCGCTCGACGGGATAAACGTGATTCTGCACAAGGAGATCAATGTGGGCATCGCCGTGGCGCTCGACTGGGGACTGCTTGTCCCGGTGGTGAAAAACGCCGACGAGAAGAACATTCTCGGTATCCAGCGCAACATGAACGACCTCGCGGAACGCGCGCGCTCGAAAAAGTTGAAGCCTGAAGAGGTGCAGGAAAGCACGTTCTCAATTACCAACCCGGGCACCTTTGGCGGCTTGTTCGGTCTGCCGGTGATCAGCCAGCCAAACGTGGGTATCCTCGGTCTCGGCGCCATCGAAAAACGTCCAGTGGTGATCAACGATTCCATCGCCATCCGCTCGATGTGTTACGTGACGCTCAGCTACGACCATCGCGTGGTCGATGGTGCCGTGGCCCACCAGTTCCTGCACAAGGTGAAGGAGACACTGGAAAACTGGTCGGAGCCAGTACTTTAACAGACGCTCCGAGCGAGGCGGGCAACAAGTCCGGGGGCGCAGCACCACCGCAGTTTCGGGCAGCGCGCGAAGGAAAGCCTCCGTGAATCAGGCTTTTCTTTTCGCGGTGAACCATTCCTGCTTTCGCGGTGTCCGAAATTGGGACGAGCGTTCCCGCTAGTGGCCAGACTGAGGCGCTCCCTTCTTCCTTCGTTTCGCACAAACCATTCACACGAAAGCCGTTATTTGCAGGCATCGCTGGCAGTCGGGCTGCCCGCAACTCAAGATAAGACGCTAGCACCCCGGGGGTACGCCGGGGCGAGCCATGGTGATCGAAATCTCAATGGACCACGAAACGATGCCGCCGCGAATTCTAATCGCCGATGACCAACAGGACGTTCTTGACGCCCTGCGGCTGCTGCTCAAAGGGCACGGCTACAGCATCGAAACGGTGAATTCACCGGCGGACTTGCTGGCGGCGGTGGCGCGCCAGGAGTTCGATATTCTCCTCATCGATCTGAATTATGCGCGCGATACGACGTCCGGCCGGGAAGGTTTGGACGTGCTCAGCCGGCTGAGGGAGATCGAGGACGCTCCACCCGTCGTGGCCATGACCGGATGGGCCACCGTGGGCTTGGCCGTGGAGGCCATGCAGTACGGCGTGAGCGACTTTGTCGAGAAACCGTGGACCAACACGCGGCTGCTGGAAATTCTTCGGAAGCAAATCGGCGTGGGTCGCGAGCAACGCCAATCGCGGCGCCGCGCCGCGGAAGAGGCCCGGGCGCGGGAAGAGGCCCTGATTCATCAGCAGGAGCAGGAACGGGAGATCGCAGAAGCCAAGGCCATTCAGGAAAAGCTTCTGCCGCGCGAAATCCGGCAAATGCCGGGATTTGAAATCGCTAGCGCGTGGCAATCAGCCCGGCTGGTAGGAGGCGATTATTTCGACATTCTTCCGCTTGATGAGAAAACGCTGGGAATTTGTATCGCCGATGTGGCCGGGAAAGGAATGCCGGCCGCTTTGTTGATGTCCAACTTGCAGGCGGCCGTGCGCGGGCTCTCTTCCCCTTCCCTGGCGCCAAATCTGCTTTGCAGCCGACTGAATTCCATTGTCTACCGCAATACGGACAGCGACCGGTTCATCACTTTTTTCTACGCGCAGCTGGAGGGCGCCACGCGCCGTTTGGATTATGTGAACGCCGGCCACAATGCGCCGTTCGTGGTGCGCTCCGACGGCTCTCACCAGCGCTTGCGGGATGGCGGTACCGTGCTGGGCGTCTTCGCCACTCGGACTTATGAGATGGGCTCGGCGCAGTTAGCTCCGGGCGATAGAGTGATTCTGTTTACCGACGGTGTCACGGAAGCTTCGAACCGCGCTGGAGAGGAGTTTGGCGAAGCGCGCCTGCTGTGTTTGCTGACGGATCAACGCACGCTGTCCGCCGACCAATTGCAGGCCAAAATCCTGGCGGTGGTAACCGAATTCAGTGGGGGCCGCTGGCAGGACGATGCCACTCTGCTGGTGCTTGCCGTGAGTGCCTAAAGACCTGTGAATGCAGAAACATGCCCAGGCGGCCCCCCAGACGGTCCAGTGCGGGTTGCAGGGCAAGGCGATAACGAAAAGCTTCTAACCAACAGGTCCAGAACGCCGGTTTAGAAGCCGGGCATTGAGCTTTTCGAATCCCTCACTCGGGGAGGCGCGATTCCGCAAAATGAAAAAGCCGGAACGATAGTCCCGGCCCTTTCCTCACGCGCGTCTCGGATTTTCAAAAA
>WNGH01035737.1_pt1 | contig 15312 bp, 15 predicted proteins | sample 5400631 | NCBI WGS metagenome assembly WNGH01 (sample SAMN13153373, study PRJNA577476) | soil metagenome | isolation source: 115 cm soil or saprolite under Garry oak tree replicate 1 | place: USA:California | collected 2016-06-15
AGAGCGTGCGGCTCGAGGAGATGGTGGCGTTTCTCAGGGATGGCGTGGCGACCTACAAGCTGCCGGAGGAGATCGAGATCTTCGACGAGTTCCCATTCACGCCGACGGGCAAGATCCAGCGCCATGCGCTGACGCGCCAGGTGCTCGCACGCCGCTCTTCGTGATGACGATTTTCGACATGCACTCTCACTGGGGCACGCGGCGCGGCTATCCGTTCCAGACGCCCGAGGAGCTGGCCCAGCAGGAACGCGTGTTCAAGTCCAAGCCGCGCTACGTGAGCGAAGCGGAGATGGCCGAGCACTTCCGCAAGACGGGCGTGCGCGTCATGCTCGACCTCGGCGTGCGCATGTCCCAGCCCATCGAGGAGGCGCGCGCGCTGCACGACTACGCGTTCGAGACCCAGCGCGCGCACCCCGACGTCATCCTCGGCCACTGGCTGCACATCGACCCGCGCCACGGCCACGACGCCGTCGACCAGCTGGACCGCTGTCTGCGCACTGCGCCCGGCGTGGTCGGCCTCGGCGTGCCGGGCTCAGGATTCAACATCCCCGCCGACGATCTCAGCTACGAGCCGCTCTACCGGCGCTGCATCGAGGCGCGCGCGCCGGTGCTGATCATGGTCGGGACGACCGGCCTGGGCGCCGGCCAGCCCGGCGGCGGCGGCGTGCGCCTCGACGCCAGCCATCCGCGCCACCTCGACGAGGTCGCCGCGCGCCACCCGGACCTGATCGTCGTCGCCTCGCGCCCGGCGTGGCCGTGGCAGACCGAGATGATCGCGATCCTGCTGCACAAGACCAGCGTCTGGTACGAGCTGCACGGCTGGTCGCCACGCTACTTCGCCGCCGACCTCAAGCTGGAGATCGGCCGGCGGCTGCAGGACCGCGTGATGTTCGGCGCCGACTATCCCCTACTCGGCTACGAACGCCTGCTCGGCGACTGGAAGGCCGAGGGCTACGGCGAGGAGGTGCTGGACCGCGTGCTGCGGCGAAACGCGGAGACGTTTCTGGCAACGCTGGGGCGCTGAGCGTGAAGCTGCGCCTGCGCGGGTCTCAGGCGGGTCGCCTGCGCACGGTAAGCCGCACGTCGCAGTCGAGAGCCTGAAGCAGCGTCACGAGCCGATCGACCGACTTGCTGTAGTTCGTCTGATCGAGGAGGCGATAGAACTGCGCGGGAGAGGTGTCCAGCCTCCGGATGATCTCTCGCCGCGACAGCGGACTCTTCTCGACGCGCTTTTGCGCCTCGAGCGTCAGCGAGTACAGCAAGCGATCTCGCAGGTGGTCGGGGTCCTTGTTGTAGTCGAGGACCTGCTCGATATGGACGCTGCCCTCGCGACCGGATGCCAGCGTGTACGTGAATCCCTCCGACGCGAGCTCGCGATCGATCCGGATCGTGCGGATCGGGTCGTCGCTCGTGGGCCTGGGCTCGAACCGGGCGAACGGGTAGACGAAGCTCTGCCGGGGCCGTAGTGATCTCTACGGTCTTCCGCCGCGGATTTGCGATGACCTTACGAATCTTCATAACCGCCCTCGGCCTGCAGCTGGCGAATCAGCCAGAGAACTTCCTTCAATGCGGCACCCTTCATCGGCTTCGCATTATCGAGGTCCCACTTCGCCACAGGAACACGTAGTCGCTGAATGGTTGTATCGAAATCTGGACGTTGTCAGGCTCAGTGAGCGAGCGTACTGTGTTTCCATGCCGATTGATAACTTGATCCTTCAAGGCTCCGCGAGCGCGGGGAAGCCTGGCCGTCGGCTTGTCACTCCGGCCGTTGCTCAGTGGGCGCTCATCGGTATTCTCGTGATTCTCTTCGGTCTGTCGCGCACAGAAGGAGCGATCGGCACGTTCCTCAGGTCGTTCTCGACGTTCCTGTTCCCCTGAGTCTTGACATGGGTCTCGAGCTGCCCCACATCGGGACTTTCTACATCCTGGCGATCATCGTGTCCCTCTTTCTCGGCGCGCTTACGAGTTATGCCTTCAAGGCGCACAACGTCCTCGCGGCCTTGTATCACGGCGCCACGGCGCCACTCACTGTGGCGTTCCTGACCGGCATCGACACGCACGCCCGCTGAGGAACGCGGAGGCGTTCCTCGCCACGCTGGGGCGCCGAGCCTTGATCCGGCCCTGACCTTCAGAGCGACGCGAGGATCGCCCGATACTCCGGCTCCGGGAACGCCCGCATCGTGAGCGTGCGAACGTTCCCGACGGCGCCGAGCGACAGCGCCAGCTTCGCCATCGTCGCATCGTCCGGCAGCGTGACGACGGCCACCGTGTCGTACGGCCCCATCGTCAGGTAAAAGGATTGCACGTTACCGCCGAGCTCCTCGAGCGTCCGCTTGAGGCCGTCGAGGCGCCCGCCGGCTTCCCGCACCGTGCGGATGCCCTGCTCCGTGTAGTTGAAGAGAATCATGTACGTGTTCATGGGTTCACACCATCACGTAGCCGCCGTTGACGTCGATCGTTGCCCCGGTGATGTGCCGCGCACCCTCGCTGGCGAGGAACAGCACCACGGCCGAGATGTCTTCGGGCTCCGCGAAGCGTCCCAGCGGGATCTCACGCCGCAGCTGCTCTCGCGCCTCGGGGCTCAGGATCTCGGCATTGCGTTCCACGTCGGCGGGCCCCGGCGCCACCGTGTTGACGAGGATCTGGTGTGGCGCGTACTCCTTGGCCAGATGTCGCGTGAGGCCGAGCACGCCGGCCTTCGTCGCCGTGTAATGCACGCCCAGCGCGGGGCTCGAGGTGCGCGCCGCGTTGGAGGCGAAGTTGATGATCCGGCCCCCGCCGGCCTTGATCATGTGCGGCAGGACGAACTTCGCGCAGAGGAACGTGCCCTTGAGGTTGGAGTCCATCACCATGTCCCAGTCGGCCACGGACAGCTCGTGCGTCACCTTGCCGAGCGTGTAACCCCCGGCGGCGTTGACCAGCACGTCCACCCGCCCCCACGTGCGCACCGTCTGCTCGACCATGTCGCGCACGGAGGCTTCGCTTCGCACGTCGCAGACCACGGACAGGGCGCTGCCGCCCGCGCTTTCGATCTCCTTCGTCGTGTTCTTCGCACGCTCCGCGACGAGATCCACCACGGCGACGCGGCAGCCTTGCGCGGCGAAATCGAGGGCGACGCGCCGGGCGATGCCGCGCCCGGCTCCGGTGACGATGACGACCTTGTCCATCATGTCTCTCCCTTAGAATCCGAACCGTTTCGGGATCCACAACGGCACTGCGGGCAAGAGCGCCATCGCGATCGTGATGCCGATCACCACGGCCATGAACGGCCAGATGGCCCGGTTGGCGTCCTTCATCGGCGCCTTCACGATCGACGCGACGATGTAGAGGCTCAGCGCCACCGGCGGGCTGATCAGCGCCGTCTGCACGGCCATCACGACGACGAGGCCGAGCAGGTGCGGATCGATCTTGTAGGCCGCCGCGGCCGGCGCCAGGATCGGAATCAGCATGATCATGATGGGCACCGCCTCGAGCGCCAGGCCCAGCAGGAACAGCACGCCGATGGCGACCAGCATGAACACCTCGGCGGAGGTGGTGAAGTCCAGCGACCATTGGGCGACGACCCTGGGGACCTGGTTGCGGACGAGGATCCACGACACGACGTTGGAGGTGCCGAGCAGCAGATAGATCACCGCGCTCGTCTTGGCGCCGACCAGCAGGGACTTCTTCAGATCCGAGAGGGACAGCGTGCGGAGGACGAACATGCCGATCAGCACCCCGTACGCGGCGGCGACGGCGCCCGCCTCCGTCGGCGTGAAGACGCCGCCCAGAATGCCGCCGATGATGATCGCGGGCACCACGAGGCCGAGCGCGGCGCCCCGCAGCGCCCGCAGCACCCGGCGAACGCTGAACCGCTCACCGCTCACCGGGAAGTTTCGCCGCCGCGCCTGGATGGCGACCAACGCCATCATCGTCAGGCCGATCAGCACGCCCGGAATGATCCCCATGAGGAAGAGCTTGCCCACCGAGATGCCGCCGCCGTAGACATAGGCGAAGACGAGCATGGCGACGCTGGGCGGGATGATGGGCCCCATGACGGCGGATCCCGCAATGACGGCGGAGGTGAAGCCGCCCGGGTAGCCTTGCCGCACCATGCTGGGCGCCAGCATCGATCCGATCGCGGCGCACTCGGCCAGGGCGACGCCAGTCACGCCGGCGAACATCATGCTGGTGACGATGACGACGTAGGCCAACCCGCCGCGGAAGTGACCGACGAGACTGTTGGCGAAGGCGATGAGGTTGGGCAGGATGCCGCAGCGCTGCATGACGTCGCCCGCGATGACGAAGAACGGGATGGCGAGCAGCGGAAACGAATCCATCCCCGAGAACATCAGCGTCGGCAGCACCGCGATCGGGACGACGCCCGACAGCCAGATGAAGGCGAGCCCGCCGAGCCCCAGGCAAAACGCGACCGGCACGCCGAGCACCATCGTCACGGCGAACACGGCCACGAGCACCAGGATCAGCATGGGCTCAGAGATCTTCGATGGGCAGGTCGCTGCCCTCGGCCTGGACCAGGCCGCAGCGCCGTCCAACGATGACGAGCGCCATCAGCACCGCGCCGACGGGAGGAGGAAGAGCAGCGCGAGGGCGTCCGCGACGAGCGAGGCGACCTTGCCGACCGTCGGACCGAACCGATCGCCGATCCCGCCCGTCGCCACGTGGGCGCCGTCCCGCAGCGCGACGACTCCACCCAGGAACGCGACCCAGACCATCGTGTACCGCGTCAGCTCCTCGGTGAAGATGAGCGAGGAGCCGAACCCGTAGCGGAGGACGACCTCCACCACGACGGTCAGGAACACCGCGCTGATCCCGACGAGGGTCAGCGCCTCTAGGATTCGCGTCGCGCCGCGGACCAGCGCCCGCATGGCTACCTGTTGAGCGCGATTCCGATGTCGACGAGCTCCTTGCCCTTCGGCCCGAGATCGGCCAGCGCCTGGCCGTAGAGGCCGTGCGCCACCTTGCGGAGCTCCGTAATGGTGGTCTCCGGGACGGCGTTGACCTGCATCCCCGCCGCCTCGAGCTTCTTGAGGAGCTCGTCGTTGTCCCGCTGGCTAGGCCGCGCGGCTCATCAGCACGTTGCCCGGCTCGTTCACGTGCTTGGTCAGCGAGTAATACTTCTGCACGTCCGGCAGCTTCTCGAAGAAGACGACGCCCGGCGGGTTCTCCTGGCCGTCCACCACGCCCTGCTGCAGCGCGGGATAGACCTCCGCCCAGTCCATGGGCGTCGGCGAGGCGCCGAGCGCGCGCCAGAACGTGACGTGGATCTTCGTCGGCAGCGAGCGCAGCTTAAGGCCCTTGATGTCCTCCGCGACCCGGATCGGCCGCTTGTTGTTCGAGATGTGGCGGAAGCCGTTGTCCCACCAGCCGACGACCTTGAACCCCTTCTCCCAGAGGAGCGCATCGACGGTGTCACCCATGCGGCCGTCGAGCGCCTTGAACATCGTCTCGGTGTCCTTCCACAGATAGGGCAGCACGAAGGTGCTCATCTCCGGGACGAAGCGGCTCACGTGGGCGACGCCGCAGAGCACGAAGTCCGTGCTGCCCAGGCGCGTCATCTCGAGGCTCTCGCGCGTGGCGCCCAGCGCGTTGGAGTGGTAGACCTGCACCTCGACCTGGCCCTTCGTCTCCTCGGCCACCAGCTGCTTGAACTTCTCGGCGCTGCGTCCCCACGCGTGCTCCTTGGAGTTGGGCGACGAGAACCTGAGCACGTACTTCGGCTGCGCCGCCACGCTCACGGCCAACGCCGTCAGAATCATCACCGTTATCACGCTCGCGAGCATCTTCCGCATGGCTCTCTCCTTGTCACCGCGGTGGTGAACAACCTGTTGCTTCGTCACTAATTTAGCCCTTGAGGCCGCCAGCGCCCCAGCCGGCGATCAGATAGCGCTGAACGGCGATGAAGAAGACGAGCGCGGGAATCGTGACCATGACGCCGGCGGCCATGATGAGCCCCCAGTCGACGACGGCCATGTGGAAGAATTCGTTGATGCCGATGGCCAGCGTCTTCAGCTCGTCCTGGCCGATCAGCACCAGCGCGAAGAGGAAGTCGTTCCAGGCGACGATGAACGTGAAGATCGCGGTGGCGATGATGCCGGGCAGCGCCAGCGGCATGACGACGTAGACGAGCGCCTGGGCGCGGTTGGCGCCGTCGATCAGCGCGGCGTGCTCCAGCTCCAGCGGGATCGACTGGAAGAACGCGCGCAGGATCCACAGCGCATACGGCAGCGAGAACGAGATGTAGGTCAGCGCGAGCCCCGGGATCGAGTTGACCAGCCCGAGCTGTCGGGCCAGCAGGAAGAGCGGCACCAGCATGATGATCGGCGGGAACATGTAGGCCAGCAGCGTGACGCGCGCCACGAACGTCCGCCCGCGGAACGCATACCGGGTGAGGCTGTAGGCGCCGATGACGCCGGCCACGAGGACGATGACGGTCGTCAGCGCGGACACGATCACCGTGTTCTGGAAGTAGGTCCAGAAGTTCGTCTCGTAGAAGAGCTTGCGGTACGCGCGCAGCTCCCACTCGTGCGGCCAGAACGTCGGCGGCGACGCGAGCAGCTCGTGACTGACCTTGAGCGAGGAGACCACCATCCAGTAGAGGGGAAACGCGCAGAACGCGAACAGCCCCAGGCGGAGCGCCCATGCCGCCGCCCGAGAGATGGGTCGCCCGCGGCGGCGGTCAGGCATCCTGTTCCTCCTCGGCGGGAGGGAACGCGATGAAATAGATCGTCACGGCCATGAGCAGCAGCGCGAGCATGATGTTCGAGAGCGCCGCCCCCATGCCCGCCTGGTAGTAGGTGAACGAGCGCTGGTAGGTGAAGACGGGCAGCGTCCGGATCGCCTCGCCGGCGCCGCCGCCGAATCCCAGCAGCCACGGCACGTCGAACTTGGTGAACATCCAGATCCCGCGCAGGAGCAGGACGATCAACAGCACGTTGCGGAGCTGGGGCAGCGTGACGTGGAAGAATTGCCGCACGGCCGAGGCGCCGTCCACGCGCGCGGCGTCGTAGAGCTCGGGCGGGATCGTCTGCAGCCGCGCCAGCACGTTCACCAGCACGAACGGAAAGAACGTCCACACGGAGAGCACGATCAGGACCCACATGATCGTGGCATGGGTCAGCCAGGCCTCCGGCATGCCGGGGATGTGCAGCGTGCCGAGCACGTACGGGATCACCCCGTAGAGGTCGTTCATCAGCCAGCGCCAGACGAACACGGCGATGACCGTGGGGATCATGTAGGGGAACAGGGCCACGCCGCGCAGGAAGTCGCACCCCACGAAGCGCCGGTGGAGGATCAACGCCCCGGCGACGCCGGCGAGGATCTGCAGCGTCGTGCTGCCGACGGCGTAGACGGTGGCCAGCCAGGCGCTGCGCCAGAAGTCGGGATCACCGAGCATCTGGGCATAGTTCCCGAGACCGACCCAGGTGCTGGTGGCCCGCAGCGAGTGCTTGGCGTAGAAGCCGAGCCACACGTTGTAGCCGACGGGGAACAGCGTGAACGCGAGCACCAGCAGGACGGACGGCAGGAGCAGGCCGATGCCGATCCACGCCTCGCGCCGGCGACGCGAGGGAATGGCCTACTTCGCCTTGCCGATGATGTCGCGAACGATCTTGTCGCTGGCTTCCTTCGCCGCCACCTTTGGATCTCGGCCGCGCTCCACCACGGCCATCACCATGTCCGCGAGGATGGGCGACGCGGCCACGTCGCCGATCCAGGGGATCAGCACGTCTTCAGGGTTGCTGACGAGCAGCGGGTGCGCCCGCCCGATCTCCACCCACTTGAGCTGCGCGTCGAGCCACGGCTTCCAGCGCTTGCGCTCGGGATGGTTCAGGTAGCTCGGGTCCTTGAAGTCCGCCTTGAAGATGGACAGCAGGTGGACCGGCACGGAGTCGCAGTACCGCCGGTAGTTCTCGGGCTTGAAGAAGAACTTCAGGAATTCCTTCGCCGCGGCCTTCTCGTCGGCGGGTGCGTCGGCGTAGATCACCCAGGGCTCGTTGTCGAACTGGGTCAGTGGCGCCTTGCCCATTGGCCCGATGGTCTTCGGCCACACCTGGAACACGTCAGGATTTCGCTTGTCGGGCGGCGCGTACTGGTCGATGTAGCCCGCCGTCCGCCCCCACATGAGCACGGAGGCGGCCTTGCCCGTCGCCCACGCCGAAAGCGTTTCCAGATAGTCGTGCGACGACCAGCCTGGCGGCAAGAACGGCTTGAGCTTCTTCCAGAACTCCAGCATCCCGATGATCTGTGGACTCTCGAGCGCGGGCTGGCCCTTGGCGTCGAAGACACTGCCGAAGAACGGGATGCCGGCGAGCGTCAGCGCGTAGTACTGCGGCGGCTTGTTGAGCTTGGGCAGGTCACGGAGCAAGTCGTCCCACGTCCGCCAGCTCTGCGGATTCACCCCGGTGCCCGGCAAGTAGTCGCCGCGGCCGCCGAAGATCTCGGCGCCCCACGCATGCGTGATCCCCCAGTACTTGCCGTCCGGATACTTGAGCCACCGGAGCACCGATGGAAAGATCTTGTCCTCGCCGATCGCCTTCACCACGTCGTCCACCGGCTCGATCAGGCCCTTGGCGCGGAACGACGTTACCACGTAGCTCTGGGTGTGCGACGCGGTGGGCGGGCTCTTGGCCGCCATCGCCGCCTGGAGCTTTCGGTCCATGTCGCCCCAGCCCATCCCCTCGGCCCGGATCTCGATGTCCTTGTGCAGCTTGTGGAAGTCCTCGACGATCGCCTTCACGGCCGCGCGCGTCGCCGGGTTCGGCTCGGTGTCCCACATCGTCACGGCGATTTTCTTTTGGGCGGTCGCCCGGCGGGGGGCCGCGACTACGGCGGCGCCAGCGGCCAGCGTCGTGAGGAACTCGCGCCGGCCGAGTGTCCCTTCCTTCCGCTCCGTGACCAGCCGCTGGAGACCCGCAGTGTCCCGACGACCCATGGTGGTCCTCCTCGTCGCAACCCCGTCCGGGGCCGCGGTGGGGCGCCATCTTACACGAGGGTTGGAGCTCGTGTGTCGGCCACGAGGGGCACGGCGCCGGGCCGTGGCCTGTCATTCATGTCATGAATGGATATCATTCACGGTGTGAAGAAACGGGTGCTGCCCCGGCACGCCCAGCGCGCGCTGGCCGACCGGCTGCGGGTGATGCCGGCCGTGGTGGTCACCGGGGCGAGGCAGACGGGCAAGATCACACTGGCCCAAGCGCTGACGCCGGGCGCGCGCCGGTTCGTCTCCCTCGACGACCTCGATGCTCTGGAGCTGGCCCGGCGCGACCCGGAAGCACTAGTCGAGGGGCCGCCCGTCACGCTGGACGAGGTTCAGCGCGAGCCCGACCTGCTCCTGGCCGTGAAGCGCGCGATCGACCGCGACCGTCGCGCCGGCCGATTCCTGCTCACGGGCTCGGCCAACCTGCTGCTCATGCGCGGCGTGTCGGAGTCGCTCGCCGGCCGCGCCAGCTATCTCACGCTGTGGCCCATGGTTCGCCGCGAGCAGCGGGGCCTCGGCCGCTGCGGGCTCTGGGAAGAACTGCTCGGGGCCAAAGACTCCGAGTGGCTGGACCTCCTGCGCGCCGACAGGACCGGGCACGAGGACTGGATTGAGCTGGCGCGCCGCGGGGGCTTCCCGACCCCGGCCGTGCACCTGAGCACGGTCGCGGAGCGCGCGGTGTGGTTCGAGGGCTACGTCCGCACCTATCTGGAGCGCGATCTCCAGACTCTCTCGTCGATCTCCGCGCTGCCGGATTTCCGCCGGCTCATGCGGGCGTCCTGCCTGCGTCTGGGTCAGCTCGTCAACCAGACCGAGCTGGCCCGCGACGTGGCGCTGCCGCAGCCGACCGTGCACCGGTACCTCAACCTGCTCGAGACGTCGTACCTGCTGGTCCGGGTGCCAGCGTACGCGGTGAACCGCACCAAGCGCCTCATCAAAACCCCCAAGCTCTACTGGGGCGACGCGGGCCTGGCCCTGCACCTGGGCGGCGCGGCCGAGCCCACCGGCGCTCACCTCGAAAACCTCGTGCTGCACGACCTGCTGTGCTGGCGGGACGCGCGGGTCGAGCGCTCCGAGATCCTCTACTGGCGAACGGCGGCGGGCGAGGAGGTGGACTTCGTCGTCGAGGCCGGCCGCCACCTCGTCCCGATCGAGGTCAAGACCACGTCACGCCCTCGCCTGCGCGATGCCGGGCCGCTGCGCGCTTTCCGCGCCGAGTATGGCAAGGCGGCGCGCGCGGGCCTCCTGCTGCACACCGGCTCCACGCTCGAGTGGCTCGCCCCGGACGTCCTCGCTGTGCCGTGGTGGCGGGTCTGCTGAATCGTTGATGCCGAAGTCAGCTCAGCTGACTCCGGAACCGCCAGGCGCTGATGCCGACGAACAGGCTGGCTAGCGCCACGAGCGCGATCAGATTCGGATAGACGACGTCCAGCCCGGCGCCCTTGACGAGCACGCTGCGCGCGATCGTGGCGAAGTGGGCGATGGGGTTGAGGAGCGTGAGCGGCTGCACCCACTTCGGCATCGCCTCGATCGGCGTGAGCCCGCCCGACAGCATCGCGAGCGGCGGATTGATGAAGAAGCTGATCAGCTGCGTCTGGCTGGCCGAGCGCGCGAACGTCGAGACGAACGTCCCGAGGCCGATGCCGGACAGCACGCAGCACGCGCAGGCGGCGAGCAGGAGCGCCGGGCTGCCGCGGAACGGGATGCCGAACACCAGCCGGGCCACGGCGATCACCAGCATGACCATCGTCATCAACAGGACGAAGAGCGGGGCCATCTTCGCCGTGATCATCTGAAGGGAGCTCGCCGGCGTCATCAGCAGCTGCTCGACCGTCCCCCGCTCCTTCTCGCGGATCATCGTCGCCGCCGACACGAGCGAGCCGTTCAGGATGATCAGCGTTCCGAACACGCCCGTCACGATGAACCAGGCGTTCACCAGGCCGGGATTGTAGAGCAGCGCCGTCCGCAGCTCGACGGGCTCCGCGCGTGTCCCGGCGAGATCGCGGTTGAGGAAGGCCACGGCGCCCTCGACGTAGCCCTGCGCGATCTGCACCGTATTCGCGTTGCCGGAGCTCCTTCAGCGCCAGCGCCCAGAAGCGGCCCCCGAAGAGACGGCCGAGGGCCTGCCTCACGCCTTCACCTGCATGCGACGCATCGCGCGCCAGGCGAGCCCGTAGAACACCAGCCCGATGGCGCCGATGGCCAGCACCGCCCACCACACGGCCGGCCAGCCGCCCCCCTGCAAGAAGGCGTCGCGCACGATGACGATGTAGTAGCGCGCCTGGACGAAATTCGAGATCCACCGGAGCGTGCCGGGGATGTTCTCGATCGGGAAGATGAGCCCCGAGAGCAGGAAGGAGAGCAGGAAGCCGCCCAGCGCGACGGCCTGCACGGCGGCGGCCTGGTTGGGAATGGCGGCGCCGACGAGCGAGCCGAAGCTCATCACGCAGAACACGAACAGCACGCTGCCGACGATCACCGGCGTGGGGTCGCCGGCGAAGCGCAGGCCGAAGAGCGTGAACATGAGCACGGCGAGCAGCATGCACTGCGCGAACCCGATCACCATGCCGGCCAGGATCTTGCCAAGCAGGAACTCGTGCGCCGAGATGCTCGAGACGTAGACCTGTAAGATTGTCTTCTGCTCGCCCTCGCGCGACATCGCGAGCGCGGCGAGCACCGTCGGGAAGATCGACAGGCCGAGCACGAGGAACCCGGGGCCGTAGAACTTTCGCGGCTCGCGGCCGGGATTGAACCAGAGCCGCGTCGCCGTCTGGATGGCCGGGACCGTCGCGCCGCCGAGCGGCCGCGCGAAGGCGCGCGTGATCTGGCCGGCGCTGCCGCGGATCAGCTGGGCGGTGTTGCCGTCGGTGGCGTCCACGAGCACCTGCGCCTCGACCGGCCGATGGCGGCGGATCTCGCGCTCGAAGTGCTCGGGGATGATGACCGCCGCGCGCGCCCGTCCCCTGGCCAGCATCGTCTCCGGCGACGTGGCGGGCGGCAGGGTCACCACGCGATAGGTCAGCGACGTGCGAAACGCGTCCGCGTACCGACGCGACAGCGGGGTCTGATCGAAGTCCTGGATGACGATCGGGATGTCGGTCACGGTCAGCGAGACCGTGGTGCCCATCAGCGCCGTGAGGCCCACGGGCAGCACGAGGGCCAGCCCCAGCGCGAGAGGGTCGCGCAGCAGCTGGGTGAGCTCCTTGCGGGCCTGGGCGATGATGCGCCGCATGCGATGGGCCGTCAGGCGGCGACGACGCCCTTCTCGGCGATGACCAGGAAGACGTCCTCAAGCGAGTAGTCCTCCTCCCTCGCCTCGCGCACCTGGATGCCCTCGCGCGCCAGCCTCGCCGCGAGGTCGCGCGCGGCCGCCTGCGCGTCGCCCTCGACGATGACGTGCAACCGATCGCCGAAGAGCGACACGCGCCACGGCTCGAACTCCGTCTTCAGCACGGCCACCGCGCGCTGCGGGTCGTCGGCGAGCACCTCGAGCACGCGGCCGCCCTGCGCCGCCTTCACGCCGCTCGGCGTGCCCTCGGCCACCAGCTCGCCGGCGACCATGAATCCCAGCCGGTTGCACTGCTCGGCTTCTTCGAGATAGTGCGTGGTGACGAGGATCGCGGTGCCCTGGTCCGCGAGCTGGTTGATCATGGCCCAGAACGCGCGGCGGGCGATCGGGTCCACGCCCGACGTCGGCTCGTCGAGGAACAGCACGCGCGGCTCGTGCATGATCGCGGCGCCGAAGGCCACCCGCTGCTTCCAGCCGCCGGGCAGGCTGCCCGTGAGCTGGCCGCCCTTGCCCGGAAGGCCGGCGAAGTCGAGCACCCAGCGCTTGCGCGCCTCGCGCCGCTCGCGCGGCACCTGGTAGACGCCGGCGAAGAAGTCGAGGTTCTCGTCGATCGTGAGGTCGTCGTAGAGCGAGAACTTCTGCGACATGTAGCCGACCTGCTGCCGGACCTCCTCGGAGCGCAGCTCGCCGACCTCGCCCGCCAGGCGCACCTCGCCCCCGCTCGGCTCCAGCAGCCCGCAGAGCATCTTGATGGTGGTCGTCTTCCCCGCGCCGTTGGCGCCGAGCAGGCCGTAGACCTCGCCGTAGCGGACTTTCAGATCGATGCCCTTGACGGCCACGAAGCTCCCGAACGTCTTGCGCAAGCCGCGTGCGCCGATGGCGACCGGGTCGCCGGCCCGCTCGTGCTCGCGGCGGTCCGGGAACGGCAGCACACGCGTCTCGCCCTCGAGGCCGCGCAGGATCGCGACGAAGGTGTTCTCGAGCGTCGGCGACGCAGTTCGCACGCTCTCCACAGCGTCACCGAGCGCCTCGCGAACCGCGCGTTCTCCGGACGTCACCTCTCGCACCAGCACGTCGAGCCGGTCGCCGAAGCGCTGGACGTCGGCGATCCCGTCGCGCTGCCCCAGCGCCGCCTCCGCCCGGCGCAGATCGGTCGCGCGCACCTCCAGGCGCTGCAGCCCGAGGCTCCGGCGCAGCTCGGCCGGCGTGCCGGTCCGGTGCAGGCGCCCGTCGTGCATGAGCGCCACGCGGTGGCAGCGCTCCGCCTCGTCGAGATACGGCGTCGCGAGGAGAATCGTCATCCCCTGCGTCGAGAGCTGCGCGAGCGCGTCCCAGAACTCGCGACGCGACACCGGGTCGACGCCGGTCGTCGGCTCGTCCAACAATAATATTTGCGGCTCGGCCACCAGCGCGCAGGCCAGCGCGAGCTTCTGCTTCATGCCGCCGCTGAGCCGGCCGGCGAGCCGGTCCATGAAGCGCTCCATGCCGAACATCGTGAGATACCGCTGCCCGCGCCGCTCGATCTCTCGGACGGGCACGCGCCGCAGCTCGCCGACGTAGCGCAGGTTCTCCGCCACGCTGAGGTCCTGGTAGAGGCTGAACGCCTGCGTGAGGTAGCCGACGTACGCGCGCGCCTGTCGCGCCGGCTGGCCGAGCAGATCGGCGGTGCCGGACGTCGCCTCCATCACGCCGCCGAGGATCTGGAACGTCGAGGTCTTTCCCGCGCCGTCCGGCCCGATGAGCCCGAAGATCTCGCCCGCGCGCACGTCGAGGTCGATGCCACGAACCGCCTCGAGGGCTCCATACCGTTTGGTCAGCGCGTGCGTGCGGATGGCGACGTCCGGCGCGGGGCGCTCCTCGATCGCCCGCGTGCTCATCGTCGCGCCTGTCGTGTGGGCCCGTCGCCGCCATCGACGAGGATTTCCCCGTCCGCCGGCATGCCGGGCTTGGCGAAGCCGACGGCGCTGTTGAGGCGGAGCTTCACGCCGACCACCTGCTTCACGCGGTCCTCACGGAAGTACGTGTTCTCCGGCGTGAACGACGCCCGGGGATCGACACGCAGCACGTAGGCGTCGATGGGCTCCGCGGGCGCCGAGTCGAGGTAGACCCGTGCCGGCTGGCCCACGCGGACGCGCCCGATCTGGCCCTCGGGAACGAACGCTCTGAGATAGACCTCGGCGAGGTTCACGAGCGTGATGATGGCCGTGCCCGCCATCACGACCTCGCCGGGCTCGGCCGTTCGCGTGGCGACCGTGCCGTTGAACGGCGCGATGACGCGGAGGTCCCGTCGGTTGGCGCGCGCTTCTTCGAGCTGGGCCCGCGCGCGCTCGGCCTCCGCCTGCGCGGCGGCGATGTCGGCCTTCGCCTGGAGAATCTGCCCCTGCACGGCCGCGACCTGGGAGGAGCGAATGGCCGGGTTGACGAGATTCGCCTTCGCCGCCGTGAGCGCGCCGCGCGCCGCTTCCACCTGACGCCGCTGTGCGGCGACGACCGCCGCCTGCGCCTCCTCGTTTCGCTGGGCTCGCTGCGCCTCTTGCTCGGCGACCAGCTCTTTCTTGAACAGACGCGTCATGGCCTCCCGGTCCCACTTCGCCTGCGCGTACGCGGCGTCGGCCTGCGCGAGCTGGGCTTCCGTCGCCGCGAGCTTGCCCTCCGCCTCGTTCACGCGGCCCTCGGCATCGGCGCGCGACTGATCCACACCGAGCCGGCTCTGCCGCAGCTGCTCGTCGAGGACGGCGATCTGGTGCTGGGCCAGACGCGCTCGCGCCTCGGCCTGCCGGACAGCGGCGGTTGCCTGGTCCTCACGCGCGCGCACCTGCTCGTCGTCGAGCGTGGCGATCACGTGCCCCGCCTCGACGCGATCGCCTTCCCGCACCGTGATCTCGCGAATTCGGCCCGAGGTCTTCGCGGCCACGGCGGAGTCGTCGCCCTCGATGCGTCCGCTCACCGCGAGCACGCCCGGCGGCAGCGCGGGCGGCGCGAGCACGAAGCGCCAGACGGCGAACCCGGCAAGACCGAGGATCGCCAGCGCCGCGACGATCGCGAG
>WNGH01004088.1_pt1 | contig 15309 bp, 17 predicted proteins | sample 5400631 | NCBI WGS metagenome assembly WNGH01 (sample SAMN13153373, study PRJNA577476) | soil metagenome | isolation source: 115 cm soil or saprolite under Garry oak tree replicate 1 | place: USA:California | collected 2016-06-15
TCGTTGTCGATGATCGTCAGCACGGCGGTATCCGGGGTACCGAGAGTAGCCCCGCCGGTGGGGTTGCTCAGAGTGAGATTCACGGTCTCGTCGGACTCATGGAGTGTATCGTTGATAATAGGGATAGTGAAGGTTTTGCTGGTCTGTCCGGCGGCGAAACTGAGTGTGCCGGACTTGGCGGTGTAATCCGAACCCGCCGTGGCCGTTCCATTACTGGTGGCATAATTGACTGTCACTTTGCTCGCTGTACCGTCCGTGCGGATCACGGTAATCGTGACGCTGGCCGTACCCTCTGTCACGCTGTAGTTTGCCTGACCGAACTGCAGCGTCCCGGCGGTGTCGTTATCTACAATGGTCAACACCGCTGCAGCCGTCTCGCCAAGCGCTCCACCGGTAGGATTGCTCAGCGTCAGATTCACCGTTTCATCGTTTTCAGCCAAGGTGTCGTTGACGATTGGAATGGTGAACGTCTTGGTGGTCTCGCCGGCGTTAAATGTCAGAGTCCCCGACTTGGCGGTATAGTCCGCGGGAGCCGTCGCCGTGCCGTTGCTCGTGGCATACTGAACAGCAGACACGCCGGTCGTACTACCCGTGCGAGTGACCGTGATTGTGGCGCTGCCTTCGCCCTCGCCAACGGAGTAGGTGGCGGAGTCGAACTGCAAGGCGGGTAACTCGCTCAAGGCATCAAGGATTCGGATCCTTGGTTTCGTGATGGAGTTTCGCGCATCCGTCACTGGTAATCCAGCGTCCTGAAGCGCGCTCAGCAGCTGGTCCACTGTAGCGGTGGGCGTAGCCTGCTTCAGGATTGCAAAGGCGCCGGCCACGTGGGGCGTAGCCATGGAGGTTCCCGCGAAATTTGCGAAACCGCCGCCGGGAATCGACGAGTCGATCCACTGGCCGGGGGCCAGGAGCGAGAGGAATGAAGCGCTGTTGGAAAAAGAAGAAACTTCATCCGCAGTAGTGCCTAGAGAGCCGTCCTCAGTGGAGCCGACGCTGACCGCGCTGGAGATACACGCAGGGGAAGAGAGTGCGTTCGTGAAGCCGTTGTTCCCGGCGGCGATAACCGTGGCGATGTCTGCCGATCTCAGGCTGTCGATGATAGGCTTCAGCGGGTCAACATCGCAGTTCGAGTCGAATCGACCTCCGCCGAGGCTCATGTTGACCGCCGCAAAATTGAGCGCGGCGCGCCGGTTGAACACCCGCTGCAGCCCGTCCATTATGTCTGAGGTGAAGGCCAGCGCGCAGGGAGAAGGCAAAGAGAAAAGAGAACAGATCGAGGAATCACTTATCGTTGTGAAAACCTGGACCGCCATGATCTTGGCGCCTTTCGCAACGCCGGAGAACGGCGCCACGGCGCCATCCTGACCGTTCCCGGCTGCGATACCGGCAACGTGGGTGCCGTGGTCGCAATCGGGCAGCACATCGCACGGCAGGCCGGATCCCTCTACAAATGAAGACTCTACGCCGCCGGGGCATACACTGGTCGCGAAACTATTGGGATCATTGGTAGAGAAACACGCCTCCTCGACCACCAAGGAATGGATGGGTCTTGTCGACGCCCGTGTCGAGCACGGCCACCACCGTGCCGCCACCGTCTAAGGCCAGCCCCGCAGACCCCCCTGGCCACACTTGGTCCGCCTGAACTAACGGAACGCTCTCGGCCAGAAACGGGGCGTTCAGTTGATCCTCTACCACCTCCACGACGCCTCGCAACAATTCGAGCGTCCGCAGGCCATCCGCCCCCACCTGGAGGGCGATGAAGGGGAAGTCCTCGAATTGACGCCGCACTTGGTGCCTTACGTTGAGAAGGCCAGCCCTGACTGAGTTCTGTGCCCGTGCGATGTCCGCCCGGCGGAGGCTTTGCAGGATGTCGCTGTTAACCCACGTGCCCGGAGTGTCACTCACAGCAAGTCGCACGATCACGCGAACCTCACCCTCACTCTGAGCCTTCTGCATGAGCGTCTGTGGAATGAGCTGAGCGTAGACGCTACGAGCAGCGAGCGAAAGTGAAAGAAAGAAAGACAAGATCAGAAGTTGCATCGAGAAGAGCCCGACCAACGCGCGGAGCATCATAGGTCAGATGCCTCCACGCGAACAGACTTCTTGATCCGAGTTTTTTTCTAGGAGCTCCTCGGGCGTGAAGACTTGTTTTCTGACTGCTCCTTCGAGTTGACACGCTGCAAGATCGCGCTCGGCATTCGCCCGTAACCCCCGAGCGATTGCCTTATGGATTCTCGAAGAATTAAGCGAAGCGCCCGTCAGAACCGCTGTTGGGAAGAATCGCTGTAGGTTCAAGAGATGTTTTGTTCCGCCTCGTCCATCGCTGACTCAAAAGACTTCTTTTGTCTTTCTGCTACACAAATATCCCGCCCAGATACGCCTTTTCTGCTGGGCAGTCAAGAGCCATCGCCCTCGCGATTGCTTTAACGAGGATAAAATTGTTTGGCAGAGAAGCCGGGTGCGAGCCCACATTATTCATGGTCAGAGGGAAAACTACGACACTGTGTCGATCGAGGGATGAGCCTGGAGGAGTGAAGGCACAGAGACGAACAGCTTCAATGCCGTCTTTGGTGCTTGGCTCGGCGCTCGTATTTTTTCCCAGGCATTCGCTCCAGTAACTCAGTTTGCAGGCCGCTCCAAGGCACAGGCTTATTGCCTTCGCTTTGGAGGGCTCGCCCCTCGTTCGCTGTCACGAGTGCATAATCTGGGCTAGTTCATGGGAATGAATGTTATGACGTGAGCGAGGCCGGGCGCTGCTGGAGGTCGTGCAACAGGACAATATCAATTTTTCAGCTTCTACTTTTGGTTTCTGGTTAGCTCCAAACTCTAAATGACCAAAAACAAGTCAGCTCTCGCCTCCCGTTACGCGTAAAACCCTGAGGCATTATCGTTCCGTCCAGCGCTCTAGGTCTCGCTTCTCCACGTAGCCAGGCTTGTTACCGCGCTTGGATTCTACTCGTAACCAATCGCCCTCGGCGCGGAGAACGTTAACCTTGACGTCCGCTGGTAGCTTCGCCGCGACCCTATATTGGAGTCCGGGTCCTTCCCGCAGGTCAGTTTCCTTGATGGTTCTATAAGGACCCGCAACTTCTGCAACGACGGTCTTGGTTTGTGCAGTTTGTTGGTCCTGCACAGGTCGAGCGTACTGCTCGTTGATATACCCGGGCTTGTTTCCATGTTTGGATTCAACCTTTAACCAGGCACCTTCCCTGCCGACGACGTTCACCTTTACGCCTTTGGGAATCGTGGTGACAACTTCATAGTTGGTACCTGGCCCTTTTCGGACGTGAACGTCGGTCGTGGTGAGGTAGGTTCCCTGCGGCGATTGCCCAGCCGCTGCGTCGGCGGACAAGAGAAATGCCGCTAACAATAGCCTGAAGCCAAATTCAGCGGTCCGCGAGAACGGTTTCATAGTTTGCCCTCCGTCATGAGCAATCGCAACTCCTGGTTTTTCCGGTTACTCTTTCCAACAGCCCTGCGCCTCAAAAGTTAGACCATCCATCGTGCGAATTGTTAGCTCTAGAATGCCTGAGATCTCGGCGAAAGCAATGGTTTGCGAACTTTGCTCCGATCGAGCTTGCACGCATGTCACGATCTGCTTGCGCGAACAGGGGCGCAAGATTTGACATTGACCTTGGGCTTGCCATATAAGTGCACTCCTGGGTCGGGCGGCAGAAAAGTTTGTTGGATCTTTTTATCTCGGTAATTTGATGATGAAGATAACTGAGCGAAGAGGGAGGAGCTCATGCTGAAGGAATTCAAAGAATTCGTGATGCGTGGCAACGTGCTTGATTTAGCAGTGGCCGTGGTGATCGGCGCAGCCTTTGGCAAGATCATCGCCTCGTTTGTCGAGGATGTCCTCATGCCGCCAATTGGGTTGGCTTTGGGCAATGTCGATTTCTCAAACTTGTTCATTAACTTGTCCGGGAAAGACTATCCAAGTGTGGCCGCGGCCAAGGCTGCGGGTGCGGCGACCCTCAATTACGGAATCTTTCTCAATATGATTATCAACTTTTTGATCATTGCGTTCGCGATCTTCATTCTGATCAGGCAGATCAGTCGAATGCAAAAACCCGCACCAGCAGCGGCTCCAACAACCAAGGATTGCCCGTATTGTCTGTCGGCGATTCCGATCAAAGCGACACGCTGCGCACACTGCACCTCGGAATTGAAATAGCAGTCAACTGATCAAAATTGCCGCTTCTACCGGCAACTTTCGGTAGAAAATAGACTGCCGAGACTCGGATTTATGACCGATTTTTTGCTTGACAAGCCCGGTCATCTATACTACCGTCTGCGTAAATTTTGTCCGTAAAATTTCTCGAGGAGGTAAAGATGGGCAAGAATAAGTATATAGCGTTGAGTGCGTTGGGGTTTTTCCTGAGCGGTTGCACAGGAACAGGACTAACGAAAAATCAGGCGGCACTGCTTGGCGCTGTTGGTTGCGGTGCTGTCGGTGCTGGTGTGGGAGTTGGAATAGGGCATACCACACATCACCGTGAGAACGAAGGAGCGGCCGCAGCGATCGGCGCAGTAACCGGCGCCTTGCTTTGCGGCGCTCTAGCTTATTTGACCACCGAGGAACCAAAGCCACCACCACCGCCGCCACCACCGCCACCACCACCTCCGCCGCCACCACCTCCGCCTCCTCCGCCGCCTCCTCCACCACCGCCGCCACCACCTCCGCCGCCGCCGAAGGTGGAACGGACGATTATTCTCGATGATGTTCTCTTTGATTTTGACAAGAGCACCATCAAGCCTGAAGCGTCTGCCATCTTGGATAGACTCGTTGCTTTCATGAACGAGAACAAAGACAAGAAGGTCAGTCTTTCCGGACACACCGATAGCATCGGAAGCGACGCATACAATCTGAAGCTCTCCGACCGACGTTGGACGTCGGTTAAGAATTATCTCGTAAAGAAGGGCGTTGATACGGGCCGAATTTCGGGCCAGGGATTTGGCGAGTCGAAGCCCATCGCCGATAACAAGACCAAAGAGGGGCGCTCGAAGAATCGCCGCGTCGAAATCAAAGTCAATTAGAGAAGACCGGGGACCCCGATGCGAAAGAGAAGCACGATTTGGATTACTCTCTCACTTTTCGTATTGCTGTCCCCGTTATTCTCCGTCGCGCAAACCGTCAAACAGAAGGAAGTCATAAAGGAGAACGATGCGAAGATCGAGCAATACAAGAAGTGGTTGGATCAAGTTGGTTCCAAGGGCTTGAATTATTGGTTGCGTCTCGACAGCGGTCATAGGCCGCACCGACTCTATGTGGGAGAAGGTTTTGAGAAGGCTGACTACAATGAAAAAGAACGCTTTATCGAAATCTTCTCCCGCTATCTCGCAGGGGTTCCAGATAAGAATATGTTGATCGATATCTATGATCCCGCTAGCGGAAAAGCTATAGGAGAATATGGCTTCGGCGGGTTTCGGCTTTTCTAGCTTTTTTCCTCACTTCAGTCCCTCCATATATCTTTAACAAATCTTTCATCAGCGTTTTCTCTTCAGTGGTCGGGAACGGGAGAAGGGTCTGCTACTATAGCGAGAGCCTCTCGGGGTTTTTCCCCTTCGGCGATAAACCATGCGGCCTTTGAAGCAGTTGCGGCAAGATGCCCGCAGAATATTCGCTGCAGGAGTTGCCGCTGTAGATCCGGCCAAAGCAGTTAAACGATATCTTCGTCGTCGGGGCCGTGTGGTCAGGGTCGGCGACCGTCGATACGACCTTTCTGAATATCGCCATCTCTATGTTGTGGGCGCCGGCAAGGCCTCGGCACGGATGGCCCGGGCGGTCGAAGACATCTTGGGCGAATCGATTGACGGCGGAATTGTAACCGTTAAATACGGCTACTCCGTTCCGGCGAAAAGGATCAATATTGTCGAAGCTGGCCATCCCTTACCGGACCCAGCGGGCGTGAGGGCAGCGCGACGAGTTATCGCTACTGTAGACCAGGCCGGCAAAGATGATCTCGTAGTTTTTCTTGTTTCCGGTGGCGGCTCGGCTCTTTTGCCGTGCCCGGCAGACGGGCTCACGCTGAAAGATAAACAACGCACGACTCAAATTCTTCTAGATTGTGGCGCCACAATTCACGAGGTGAATGCAATACGGAAGCACATCTCGAAGGTTAAAGGAGGTCGCCTGGCACGGTTGGCTTATCCGGCGACCGTGGTCTCATTGATCCTCTCCGATGTCATCGGCGACTCGTTGGAAAGCATCGCCTCCGGACCCACGGCTCCCGACGCGAGCACGTTTTCAGATTGCCTGCGGATCATAGAGCGCTACAGAGTTCGGCAAAAAATCCCGCCAGCGGTAAGAGCCTTTTTGCGCCGCGGCGCCAAAGGCGATCTCGACGAAACGCCGAAAGCCGCAGATCCGGTTTTTGCAAAAGTGCAGAACGTTTTGATCGGAAGCAATCGCTTGGCGCTACAAGCCGCGAAACAGGAGGCCGAAGCTTTGGGTTACAACTGTTTACTCCTATCGAGCTTGGTTGAAGGAGAAACCCGAACAGTCGCCGCAGTGCACGCGGCGATAGCCAAGGAAATCAGCCTGACGGGCAATCCGGTTCGTCGACCCGCTTGTGTTGTTTCCGGCGGTGAAACCACCGTGACCGTTCATGGCCCCGGATTGGGCGGTCGGAACCAGGAGTTCGCTTTATCTGCCGCGATCCAGATAGCTGGGCGGAAACGGGTCGTCATCCTGAGCGGCGGGACAGATGGAACCGACGGACCGACGAATGCTGCGGGAGGCATGGTCGACGGCGGGACGTTGCAGAGAGCAGGAGCTAAGGGCCTGGATCCCACTGATTTTCTTCGAAGAAACGATTCATATCATTTTCTGCACTCGACCGACGATCTTCTGATTACAGGCCCCACCTATACGAACGTGATGGATCTCCACGTAATGCTGATTGCGTAGCGTGGCGTCTCCACCATTGATTTCGAAATCTTTCGTGATTAGAGTGCCATTTTCTGTAGGTAGACGGGGAACAAATTCTTTTTCCATGAAAATTAAGGGAGCGGTAAATGATCGACGTCAGTCTAAAAGGAGTTCGCTGTCGGGCGGCTCAAGAGATATTGGATCTCGGTGGAAACATCGGCGCTGCCACGGAAGGAACCATCATCTATGAGCTCGAAGGAGAAGGCGGGCAGTTAGTAAATGTGCAGTGGGACAACGGTACGAGCTCGCTGGTTTCCTCGGAGGAGATTGTGATCACCGACGGCGCGGTGATCTGGCAATAGCGAAAGATTATTTTCTTCCAGCCTTTGGTCCGTCCGCAACGCCGCAAACGTGTCGCAGGTTGATACTCATTCCCACAAGCTTCTTCTTTGAAACAAGCACTTCTCACTCTCGGTGACAGAACTTCCTGCAGATCGGCACTGATTCACGGGTGGCGTTGAATGAGGTAGGCCATGCCTCAATCGGGGCGTTTCCCTACGCGGTCCGCGGCAAGTCTGCTTGTCTGATTTCATCCGTTTAGTGAGGAAAAGACTGACAGGGGAGTTATCGCTTTCCATTGAGATATTTTTTTTCCGACTACCCGGTCTCCCCCTGGTTGCCTGCTACTTCATGATTCAAGGGCAAATACAGCTTAAAGGTGGTTCCCTGACCGGGCCGACTTTCCACGTCAATTCTTCCGCCGTGATTTTTGACGATCCGCGCGCAGATGGGAAGGCCCAGCCCCAAACCTCTTCGCTTCTTTGCGCTGAAGAAGGGTTGAAAGATTTTGGCCAAATTATTCTCATCAATCCCAAATCCCGTGTCCGCGAGGCGGAGCACGATCCCCGAAGGACTCCGGTCGACCCATTCCACCTTCGTTTCTACAGTCAGTGTTCCGCCGTCCGGCATGGCGTCAATGGCGTTTAGATAGAGATTGATCAAAACCTGCTCCAGTTGCTGCGGATCGGCATAGATCCGTGGCAGATCCGCCTCGAATGCTTTTACGACCGCTACCTTCTGCTTGTACAGACGGTTTTCTACCAACTGAAGCGTCTTCTCAATGCTGGCCGCAACATTGGTTAAACATAGTTCGGTGCTCCTGGGGCGGGCATATTCCATCAGATCACTGATGATCTTCTTACAACGCTTGGACTCCTCATCGACGATTTTTAAGGGTCGATAATTGGGGTCCGCGGGATCCGTGCCGCTCAGCATGTCTTCGATAAACCCCATGATGATTCCGAGAGGGTTGTTGAATTCATGGGCCATGGAAGCGGTGATCTCACCGAGAGAAACCAGACGCCCCGAAGCGATTAGCTGCTGCTCCAATTCCTGCGACTGCTGCCGTAATTTCTCCTCGCTACGGCGCAGAGCGTCGACGACTCGCTTGTGCTCTGTTACCTCATGAATGAGCCAGCGAAGGCCGACGGGTTGTTCTCGCGCGTCGCGTACGGCAGTAACTGTCAAAGCCGCGTCAAAAGGGTTCGACTCCGTAGGAACCAGCCGACCCTCCCATTTTTTTACCGCGCTGTCGATGGGAATACCGATCAACTCGGCGCAAAACGACATCTTGTCTTGTGGATGAACAAAATCGGTGATCGGTTTGCCCACCAGGGCAGCCAATGGAGTGTTCAGCTGTTTTACTGCGGCCTGATTGGCTTCAAAGATATTCCCATGGATGTCGGTGACCAGGTCGCCGTCGGGCGCAAACTCGAAAAGCTCCTGGTAGCGTTTGCGTTCATTTTCCACCGCCGCCTGGGTCTGAAATAATTCCTCGTTCTGCGCGCGCAGCTCTTCCTGCATGACTTGGAATTCCTCGATGGCCGCTTGTAGCTCTTTATTTTTTTTGTGCAGCTCTTGTTCCGCTCGAAGCCGCTCGGCAAATTGTCCGATCTCCCTGCCTATGGCTTCCACGGTCTTGAGTAGCGGTTCGTCGGGTTGGCGAATGTCACTGCTGAAAAACTCCATTATGCCCAGGATCTCGCCTCCCAATTTGATCGGGAAGGCAAAAGCTCCGCGCAGACCCTCTCGGGACACCACCGAAGCGCGTGGGAAATTGTTGTCTTGAGTTACGTCGGGGATCCAGGTGGCCTCGCGATTTTTCCAGACCCGGCCGGGAAGACCGATCCCCATCGGAAACGTGAACTGTCGGCAGATGGCTTCAAAGGCAGAGAAGTCTCTGGTTGCCGAGCGCCATACCTCGACACAGCGCAGGCGTTTAGCGTCGTCGTCCACCTCCCAAAACGCGCCAAACTGCCACTCCAGATACTCACTGATCACCTGAAGGGTCTTTCGGGAAGCTTCTGCTAGCGTTCGCGATTCCGCCAGCAATCGCGTGACCGCGTGCTCCATTGCGGTACGGCGCTCTGACCGTTTGCGCGATGAAATGTCACGTGTCAGACCGCGGGTATGAATGAACTTGCCATTTTCCCACATCACGCTGGAGTTAATCAGAACATGGCGGATCGCGCCATCTTTGGCCCGCATGCGCGCTTCATAGTCATGCAGCGTCTCGCCGCGTCTTAATCGCTCCAGGATGTCTTCGATCATCTCCTGATCGACGTGAAATTCTGCGATGGGGTGGCCGACGTACTCGTCGCGGGCGTAACCGAAGATTTCGAGCTCGGCTCGATTCGCCCGCAAAATGATTCCGTCAGGGCCAACCCAATGGAAGGGAATGGAGGCGTTCTCAAAAAAGTCAGCGAGCTCATGTTCGCTCCGCCGGAGTTCTGCCAATCTTTCCGTCCTGCTGATCTCATCCTGTGGCATGGTTTACCGTCGATAGGGTTTTTCGCCTGATTTTTTCAATTTACGGGTAAATAGAGTTTAAAGGTTGTGCCATGACCCGGCTGACTTTCTACGTCGATTCTGCCGCCATGATTTTTGACGATGCGCTGACATATCGGAAGGCCCAGTCCTAAGCCTCTTCCCTTCTTTGCAGTAAAGAAGGGTTGAAAGATTTTGGGTAGATCGTTCTTCTCGATGCCAAATCCCGTGTCCGCTACCGTTATTACCACCATCCGATCCGTCCCATCAACCGGTTCCGTGTTTGCTTCGACGATGAGTTTTCCGCCCTCCGGCATAGCGCCGATGGCGTTGAGATAGAGATTGACCAAAACCTGCTCCAGTTGCTGCGGATCGGCACTGATCTTCGGTAAGTTTTCGTCCACGAGAGTGGCGGCTTCGATTTTTTGTTTATACAAATGATTGGTTATGAGATTGAGCGTTTTTCCCACCGTTTCTTTGATGTCGGTCAGGGTAAGCTCAGTGCTCCTCGGGCGGGCGAATTCCAAAAGCTCTTGAATGATTCTCTGACAGCGCTTGGTTTCCTCGTCGATGATTTTCAAAGATTGATATTGAGGGCTTGAGGGATCGGTCTCACTTAAAAGATCTTGAGCAAAGCCCATGACAATCCCGAGCGGATTGTTGAATTCGTGAGCCATCGAGGCGGTAATCTCCCCGAGAGAGACCAAACGCCCCGACGCGATCAGCTGCTGCTCTAGTTCATGGGCCTGTTGGCGCAATTTCTCTTCGCTCTGGCGCAGCGCTTCTTTGGATTGCTTGATGTCATGGATATCCGTGCTGAATCCGTACCACATTAAAACATGCGCGCCAGGATCCTTAACTGGAATAGCCCGGGTGAGCCACCAGCGATACTCACCGTCGTAACGCCGGTTTCGCACCTCGATCTCGTACTCCTTTCCTTCGCGCAAGCTCTTGGTCCATTGCTCGGCACATGTCTCATAGTCGTCCGGATGCAAGACGAGACGCGGCCAGTCGCGCGCGTTTTGCGCGGGCGCCAGGCCGGTGTAGGCGTACCAGCGATCGTTGGCAAACGTGATCGTGCCGTCTGGCGCAGCCGTCCATACGACCCCCGGCATCATATTGGCGACATGCCGGAAACGCTCCTCGCTGGCACGGAGCGCTGATTCCCGCGCCTCCAATTGTTCTCCGGCCTTCCGAATGGCCCTAGTGACTTCGCTAACTTCCACGACAACATTGGTAGACTCGGTCTCAATGGGCGCTCCAGTCGGTAGTGCATTCGCAGACCGCGCCAGCCCGGAAACCGGTTGAGCGATTCGCCGGCCAAACAGCACAGCGAGACCAACCGCGAGGAGCACGGTAGCCAGTGCTCCTGCCGCCATTGCGACCGTGGAACCGCGCAGCGTCTGTTCGATCTTTTCTTTCGGCACTCCCGTCGCGACCGTCCAGCCGGAAATGTTCGAGCGACTATGCGCGGAATACAAGCGTTGCCCCTCCGGTCCAACGCTTTGGTATGCTTCCTCGGGAGTTTTGCGAAATTTTTCATACAGGGCCGGCGCCGGCCGGCGGCCGACCCACTGCTCATTGTTCAACGTCCGGGCAATGATAATGCCTTGCTGGTCTAACAGAGTCATCGTGGCATCCGGCGGAACCGGATAGCGCAAAATAAAGCTTAACCATGTCGACTGCGGGATCACAGCGGCGAGAACGTACGCAACTGTCTTTTGTTGCTTTAATGGCACCATAATCGCCATGGCGTAACTACCGTCGAAGTTGTCTTTGAAAAGGGGCGACACTGCCGGTTGCCCGGATCTTACGACGGCTGACAGCGTTGCCAAGCCAATGGGTGTCCTAGGCACTCCGGCGCCGACCGGACTGTCCAGATTCATCAATTCCTGCCCTTTCCTGTCGGTGAGAATGATATTCACCCAAATCAATTGGTCGGCTCGAACCCGCTTCGCTTCCTCGTAAAACCGTTGTAATTCCCCGGCCTGCAGGTAGGGAGATTTCCCCAGGATTCCGAGTAGTCCGAGGTAGCGTTCAAGCTCCGAGTCGAGCGCTATCGACATCGCCCGCACACGCTCTAGAAATTGCTGCTCGAAAGCTCTTCTCTGTGCTCGCCAGAATATTGCCGTCATGGCCGCCGAGAAGACCAGAAGCGGAAGGACGGCGCCGAGCACGAGTATGACGAGATGAGTTCGAATCTTCATCGAAATTAATGGCGATTCGAATTGGGTTGGACTCTATGATGGTCCCCTTTATCAATATACAATGAATTTTCTTGTCAGAAAGGCCGGTATCTTTTAACTATGCTCGCTCACGGGTGGCGAGCATGGCTGAGCAGGCGACTGAACAGGAGGCGAGCGGTAGTTCCACGACCAGCAGAACCAAGAGATACCAAGGCTTTTCGCGGGATCAACTGCCCGCGAATGTCAGGCCGGCAATATAGTGCGGATGACGCTTTTCAGTTGTTGGATATCCAGCGGCTTGGTGAGATAGGTAGTCGCGCCTTTCCGGAAGCTTTCATTGCGGCTGTCGATTGTGGGGTAAGCGGTAATCATGATCACTTTGATCGACGGGCAACGGTTTTTTATTTCTGCGAGGAGGGCGAGGCCATCGAGAGGAAACATCTTGATATCGAGGATAGCCAAGTGAAACCCGCCGTTTTCGAGCAGATGAAGTGCTTGATAGCTGTTGGGCGCTGTTTTAACCCGGTAACCCTCCTTACTGAGAATCCGGTCAAGGAGTAAGAGAAGGTTTTCTTCATCATCGACGACTAATACCGATCGGTGCACTGCTGAGTTACTTTCTCTCGTTGGTGACTGAACGCTATCCATAATCTTTAGTCAGGTTCATTTATCAATTGCCTGGCAATCGATGGTTCTTCGAACGGAGCCAGACGCTCGTGGTCTTTGCAGCGACCTGGTGCCTCTTGGTTAAGTCGCCCACCAACATCGCCTAGGATTTTTTTGAGCCCACCACCACTAATACAACCCCACCCGCTAGTGCCAACCCACCTAACAACGGCGGAAGAGGCACGGTTTTTTCTTTTTCAGCCGTCGCCTGCAGAGGACCGATATCGACTATCTTCTCTCGTGTTGTGTATGTGATCCCCTGATACGCGAGCGCCACAATGCCCAAGATTATTAGCGCAATCCCTATCAGTATAGTCGGCTTCATCGTCTTTACCCTCCGAGGCTACAGCGCGCTGCGACCCTGGACGATATTGATCGCTAACACGACGAGAGCGATGACGAGCAGCAGATGGATCAGACCACCGATCGTGTATGCCGTAGCCAGCCCTAGTAACCACAGAACCAGGAGAACCATGAAAATGATCCAAAGCATGTTTCCGCACTCCTTCCTCCGAGGTTCGCTGATGCTTTCCACGTCAAAGAAGGCCGAGTCGGAATTGAGGAAAGAATTCTCTAAGCCCCTGGGCTCCTGTCCTGGTAAGCCTTTTGAAGCTCCGTTGCTTTCGATTCGAGCGACTCACCTTGGCGGCCGATCCATTCCTTCGTCATTGCGGCGATCTTGTCGGCGCCTTCGCGCAGTTTTTCCGCCTGCTGATTCAGGTAGTCCAATCCTTCTCCCGTGCGGCGGCGAACTTCTTTTCGGGTGTCCTCTCCGGAGCGTGGAGCCCATAAAAGCCCGGTCAACAAACCTATACCTATACCGATCAGGAATTCCGAAACTCTAAATTCTCCCTTCGTCATGATCCTCATCCCTTCTTGTTTATCGATTAAAGAAACTATCGACATATCGCGTAACACGCGCCTCACTGCTTCTTCTGAACTTGCAGATTGTTCTTGACGCTTTTGACGCCGCTGACTTGCGACGCCAATTGTTCCGCTCGTGCCTTTTGGTCCGGTGATTCGACAATGCCAGTTAGGGAAACCACTCGGTTGGTTGTGTCAACGTCGATTCGGGTCAGATTTGCGGTTTTCTCCCCGACCAATTTGGCTTTCACAGAAGCTGTGATGGTCGAATCGTCCACGTACTCGCCGGCGGTTTCACCCGTCATTGACGTGCAACCCCCGATGAGTAGGAGACCCGCTAACATAATGGATGATAGTCTGATTGCGTAACGCATAACTCCCTCCCTCTTTCTTGCCGAAATGCCGTCTAGCTTAGTAAATAATTGAACCGGACTCTATTTGTCGCTTCCGTTCCTCATATTCACGACGAGATATTCTCTCGCTTTTATAATCGTCCTCAAGCTTATCCATCTGCCGCTTCGCGTTATATTCATAGCCGGCTCCTGTAGCCAAACTGCCAACGGCGGCTCCACCTAAGAACTCGCATCCCCATTGAGTAAAACCGAGGAGCATCAACAAAAGAAAATATTTTTTCATGGCCTCGTCCTCCCTTTGGTTAAACTTTAACTGAGCAGGGCACCTAAAATCCTCTGACCGCGGTTCCTACGAGCGAATGAGCCTTCAATGGTAGATCTCTTTCAATCGAGGGGAGGGGCCGTGCGGCCTGATATCCCCGCTGCTCGATGTCGATTGGAGTCTTCTCAATCGCGGGATTGGTTGACAAGCAAACCGCTTGACCCCACCAGGAGTCTCCGGCCTCAACTCTGAAGCGCTTACAATTGATCAAGGCCCGAGACTTTGCTGATCGATTAATCACATTCGCGTTACCTCGAGGCTTCATATTCTTCCCATAGCCAAAAGTATGATGAGTATCAAGAGAATCAGTCCAATCCCGCTGCTCGGATAGTAGCCCCAGCCCGTGCTGTACGGCCAGCTTGGCAGGGCGCCGATGAGTAATAGAATGAGGATGATGAGCAGAATTGTTCCCATAAAATCCTCCTTTTAGGTGTCGCCGTTAAAAAAATTTGTAACGCAAATTTTTGCTTGTTTCGCCCCTGTCGTTACGCGGCCTTTTCCCAGATCCGACTCGCTCATCTTGTTTTGATTCGACTTGGGGGTCGATACTTTAATTTGTCTTTCTCTATGCTTTCATGACACAAAGGGTGTGCCAATTTGAAACGAGCATGTGATCGCGATTTTCAAAGGATTTTTTTTACGCGGCAAACTACCGAGCCATGTTTTGTCAGATTTTTCTTACAGAGCCCCGAAAAAACTGACATGAGGCGCGCTAAAGTTGCGAACATTGCAGAATCTTCTGCATGAGTGGGGCCTTGAATGCATACGCAGCTCCCTATCGTTTGACGTTACGCTCGTTTTTTAGCTGACCAAACAGGCCCGACTTCGGATAAATGCTCTTTGATACCCCGTTAACTTGCTGCCGGGGGAGATTCACTATACCTATACCCGAGAACCGGGATTACCTCCTAGAACGGCGGGATAGGAAGTAGCCAATACCAAAGCCAATCAGTAGTGATGGTACCGGATAGCGGCGAACAAACTGGACCAGATCGGCTCTCAGAGTTCGAAAGGTCTCGTTGGAAAAAATTGCGTTCGCGATGTCTTCGGTGCCTGCCTTCAGATTTTCAACGCTATCGCGGACAGTGGCGGTTCCATCCCGCGCCTTTTGCTTAAGGGCGTTGCTCGTGCGTTCTAAACGATCGGTTGTCTCATCGAACTCTTTCAACCGTCGATCGATCTCTCGCTGGGCTTCGTCGTACAAATAGCCGTATTTTT
>WNGH01006570.1_pt1 | contig 15309 bp, 14 predicted proteins | sample 5400631 | NCBI WGS metagenome assembly WNGH01 (sample SAMN13153373, study PRJNA577476) | soil metagenome | isolation source: 115 cm soil or saprolite under Garry oak tree replicate 1 | place: USA:California | collected 2016-06-15
TTCGCGCACTATAACCTTATGAGGGTTCATAGCTCGCTTCGGGTTACTCCAGCTATGCAAGCAGGAGTCGCGGATCACATTTGGACGTGGCAGGAGCTACTTTCGGCTAATTAGGACACTACCTAGCGCGGGAATGTATCGTCAGGGCGTGCAAGTGACAGCTACGTTCATAACACTCCCGCCGTTCACCATGACCATTCCGTTGTTCGCTACCGTACAGGTCTGGCCCGTAGGCTGCATATAGACAGTGACCTGGTAACTGCCGTTTGACACGAGATGAGAGAAGGTGAAGCTGCCGTTCGCCATTACCGTGAGAAACTCATAGGGAACGAGGTACAGCTGTACCGACTGCATGGACGCAAGGTTAGAGACCGTCCCGCCGATAGTGTAGCTCCCCATCATTCCGCCGCCGCCCCCGCCATACCCCCCGCCCCCACCGCAGGACGCAAGCAGCAGCGAAAGCGCGAATGCGCAGTATCTCGAAGCTTTCCTGACAAACCCGCTCTGAACACCCATGGTGACCTCCTTCTCGCCTTTCGCGATTCATGCTCCCACTGCTCAAAGCGCCGACCCAGGCTCGATCGTTCGTCAGCAATTGCTAATCCTGCTCCGCATCAGGCGTTCCATCCTTTTTCGCGCGGACCAGGATCTTGGGAACGTAAAACAAGCGACGGCGGGGATTTATTCCAGGCTGACGGGTGGTGTCAGGAAAGCGCCTTGCTTTGTAACAATCAATTCCAGCGCCGACCGCATACTGCTTGCGGCAGCGCGGGCGGCGCTATCGGCCCCTCACGCGCAATTCGGCGGCAGCCCGATCGGATGCGCGCGCTCGACGCACTTCGCGAGCGCGAGTATCCGCGGCTCGGAGTACCTCGGACCGACGATCTGCAGCCCCACCGGGAGCTTCGATGAGGTGAGCCCCGCCGGCACGCTCGCCGCGGGCAGCGCCGCGAGCGAGACGAGGAAGGTCTGCGCGATCCAGTCGATGTAGAGCTTGAGCTTTTTTCCGTTGACCACGTCGGGATAGTTCTTCTCCACCGGAAACGGCGGCACGGGCGCCGTCGGCGTGAGAAAAAGATCGTACTTCTCGAGCAGCGCGCGCCAGCGGTGCCAGATCTCGGCGCGCTTTCTCTCGGCGCGCGCGACGTCGGTGATCGTCGTCCCGAGCCCGGCGCGGATGTTGCCGGCGAGGTTGTCGCCCAGCTCGCCGATCCGCTCCAGGCGGTCGAGGTGGTTGCCAACCATGGATTCCCCGCGCAGCGCGAGAAACGCGTCGCGCCCGTCGGAGAAATTGACCTCGATCTCCTCGAGCGACGCGCCGGCGCGCGCGAGATCGCGCGCCGCCTCGCGGCAGACGCGCTCGATCTCCTCATCCACGCCGATGCCGCCGATGTCCGCGGCGTACGCCACGCGCATCCCCCTCAAGCCTTTCGTTTTCGCGACGAGCTCGTACGCGCTCCTCCACGGCACGGCGGACGAGAGCGGCGATTTCAGCGAAAACCCCGCCATCGCGTCGAGCAGGAGCGCGCAGTCCTCGGCCGAGCGCGCCATGGGCCCCGCGACGCTCTGGTCGTGCCAGGGAAGCGTCGCCGGATGCTTCGGTATCAGGCCGGGCGTGGTGCGCAGGCCGACGACGCCGCAGAACGCCGCCGGCGTGCGCAGGCTCCCGCCGAAATCGGTGCCCTCGGCGAGCGGCACCATGCGCGCGGCGAGCGCCGCCGCGCCGCCGCCGGTCGAGCCGGAGGCCGACAGCGCCGTGTCCCACGGATTGCGCGTCGCGCCGAACACCTTGTTGACGGTGTTGGCCCCCGCGCCGAACTCGGGCGTGTTGGTCTTGCCGAGCACGATCGCGCCCGCCGCCTTCAGCCGCACGACGACCTCGGCGTCTTCGGTGGGCACGTGATCCTTGAACAGCGTCGAGCCCCAGGTGGTGCGGATGCCCGCGGTCGGCGTGAGGTCCTTGATCCCGACCGGAACCCCGTGCAAGGGACGGAGCTTCCTGCGCTTGCCGATCGCGCGCTCGGCCTCGCGCGCCCACCCGAGCGCCTTTTCCGGCGCGACCGTGCAGAAGGCGTTGATCTCGGGGTTGAGCCGCTCGATCGCGGCAAGGTGCGCCTGCGTCACCTCGAAGGGGCCCGCCTTCTTCGTGCGGATCAGCCGCGCGAGCTCAGCGGCGGAAAGGTGGGTGAGTTCGGTCGGCATGGCCATGCCGGACAATGCTACTCCGCCTTCGCCCCCGAGCGGCGGATGATTTCGCCCCACTTCGCGCTCTCGGCGCGGACGAAGGCGGCGAACTCATCGGGCGCCATCACGCGCGGCTCGATGCCGAGAGTCTCCATGCGGCTGAAGACTTCCGGCCGCGCGAGCGCGCGCGAGGCGCGGTCGTTCAGCCGGTGGACGATGTAAGCCGGGGTGCCCGCGCGCGTGCCCAGCCCGAGCCACGGGGTCGCCTCGAATCCGCGCAGGCCCGACTCGTCGAGCGTGGGGATGTCCGGCGCCGCGCGGATGCGCTTCAGCTCCGCCACCGCGATCGCGCGCAGCCGACCGTCGCGGATGTACTGGAGCGTGGTGCTGGTGTTGACGAAGCTCATCGCCACGCGGCCCGCGAGGAGGTCGGTCGTCGCCTGCGCCGCCGAGCCCTTGTACGGCACGTGCGTCGCCTCCACGCCGGCGAGCGATTTCAAGAGCTCCATCGCGAGGTGGCCGGTCGAGGCGACCGCCTGCGACGCGTAGTGCACGTCGCCGTGCTGCGCGCGCATCCAGTCGAGCAGCTCGCGCAGGTTTTTCGCCGGCACCGAAGGATGCACGACGAGCAGGAGCGGCGCGACCCCGAGCAGCGCGACCGGGGCGATGTCGGCCGCGGGATCGAAAGGCATCGAGTCCATGAGGTGGGCGTTGATGGAAAACGGGCCCGGCGGCGATACGAACAGCATGTGGCCGTCGGCCGGCGCCTTCACCACGATTTCCGCGCCGATGTTGCCGTTTGCGCCCGGGCGGCTCTCCACCACGAACGGCCGGCCGAAGTTCCGGGTGAAATCCTCGGCGAGCGCGCGCGCGAGGAAATCGACGGAGCCTCCGGGAGGGCTGGTCGCGATGATGTGCACGGGACGGCTCGGCCAGGCCTGGGCGAGCGCCGCGAGCGGCAGCAGAGCCGCGAGCGCGGGCAGCCATCGGATCCGCCATGCCGTCATCGTGATTCGGTCGCAACGGAAACCGCGCGATGAGCTGCGCTTTGCGTCAGTTTCTTCACGCATAGCCCCGCGCGATGAGCTGCGCTTCGCGTCGGCTCCATCGCGCGGAAGTAACCCGGCGCGGAGCGTCCGGAGTTACTTCTTGTTGAACTCCTTCCACGGATCCTTCACCGCGGTTCCGACCGTCTCGATCTCGACGTTGGCGAGCTTGCCCCCGACCCTGCGCACTTCGCGCAGATACTCGTTCTGCACGATGTCGCGCGTTTCCGGGTCGATCGAAATGGGCCCGCGCGGGCTGTCCGGGTCCTTGAACTTCTTCAGCAGCTCCATGGTCCGGTCCGGATCGAGCTTGCCGTTCTGCTCGCGGATCGCGTACATGATCGCGGCCATGCCGTCCCAGCCGCCGACCGCGACGAAGTTGGGCGTCTCGTTCGCGCCGTAGTCGCGCTTCCACGCGGCGACGAACGCCCTGTTCGCGGGACGCGTCGCGGCGGCCGAATAGTGGTGCACGGTGAGCACGCCGAGCGCGACGTCGCCCATGTTGTCCAGCTCCTCGTCGGTGGTGACGTCGCCCGGCCCGATCAGCTTGACGCCGGCCTTCGAGAGGCCGAGCTCGCCGAACGCCTTCAGAACCGCGGTCGCGGTCTTGCCGGCCGGGATGAACACCATCAGCGCGTCAGGCCTCGCGTCCTTCACGCGCTGCATGTAGGGAACGAAATCGGGATTCACCAGCGGAACGCGCACGGTGCCGACGACCTCGCCGCCGGCTTCCTTCGACGCCTTAACGAAGGCGTCCTCGCAGTCGTGCCCGGGGCCGAAGTCGCTCACCATCGTGTAGGCGCGCTTGAACCGCTTCGCCGCCCATTGGCCGAGGGGATAGCAGGACTGCCACAGGGTGAACGAGAGGCGCGCGATGTAGGGCGAGCGCGTGGTGATCACGGCGGTCCCGGCGTTCATGATCACGAACGGCACCTTCGCCTCGGTGGCGAGCGGCGCCATCGCGAGCGCGTTCGGCGTGAAGATCACGCCGGTGAGCAGATTCACCTTGTCGCGCACGATCAGCTCCTGCGCGAGCTGCCTCGCCTTGTCGGGGTTCGGGCCGGTGTCGTCCCGGATGAGGAACTCGATGTTCACCCCGGGCGGGAGCTCCTTCTGGTGCTCCTTCAGATAGAGCCGCATGCCCCGTTCCATGTACGGGCCGAGGTTGCCGTTCAGCCCGGAAAAGGAGCTGATGAAGCCGATCTTGATCGTCTGCGCCGCGGCGGGCAGCGCGCCGAGCGCAAGCCCGGCTGCGGCGGCGAACGCGGGCCACAGTCTGCTGATTTTCATGTTTTCCCCTCCAATGACGGAGCGCACAGGATGCTGCAAACCGCCGGGAAAATCAATGTGCGCGCCCGCCGCAAACCCCTTGTCAAAGGGGGTCGACGCGCCGAAGGCGCGCGGGGGGATTTTTTTCACCTCTCGGCAAATGACGTGCATTACACTCAGGCACCGGGATTCTTTTCACAGCGGGAGGCCCAAGTGAAACCATCAACCCTGCTCCGCATCGCTTCGGTGCTTTCTCTGATTTTCTGCGCCGGGCACACCTATGGAAGCCTGTTCGCTCCGATCCGCGAGCCGGCAGATGCGGCGGTATTCATGGCGATGCAGTCTTACCGGTTCAGGATATTGGGAGCCATCCGGACGCACTGGGAGTTCTACCGCGGGTACAGCATCCTGTTCAGCGTGACCCTGCTCCTGCTCGCCGTGCTGCTGTGGCAACTGGCCGCGATCGCGAAGACCGACGCGGTCCGGATGCGCCCGCTCCTCGTTTCGCTGTTTCTCGGCTACCTGGCATTCACGGTCGTGAGCGGAAAATATTTCTTCATCGCGCCCGCGGCGTTCTCCGCCGCCGTCGCGATCTGCCTTGCCTTGGCAATCATGTCGGCACGAAAAACCCAGCCGTGAAGAGGGCTTGGCGACGGCTACGCCGCTCCGCGCCGGCCCTCTAGAGTAAAATCGCGCGAAACCATACCTATACAGCAGCGCGATGTCCTCCCCGGCCAAGAAACCTCAGGAAGCCTCGCACTCGAACTTCATCCGCCAGATCGTCGAGGCCGATCTCATGGCGGGCAAGTACGCGAAGCGCAGGTGGAACGGCAAGCCCGGTTCCGTCCTTGCGCTCGACGAGGCCGCGCTCGATCCGGCGAAGATCCGCACGCGTTTCCCGCCCGAGCCGAACGGCTATCTGCACTACGGCCATGCAAAATCGATCTGCCTCAACTTCGGCCTCGCGCGCGACTACGGCGGCGTCTGCCACCTGCGGTTCGACGACACCAACCCCACGAAGGAAGAAGAGGAATACGTCGATTCCATCCGCGACGCGGTGAGGTGGCTCGGTTTCGACTGGGGCGACCACGAGTACCACGCCTCGGATTACTTCGAATACCTGTACCAGTTCGCCGAGGAGCTCGTGCGCCGCGGCCACGCCTACGTGGACAGCCTCTCCGCCGAGCAGATGCGCTCGATGCGCGGCACGCTCACCGAGCCCGGAAAGCACAGCCCCTACCGCGACCGCCCGGTCGAGGAGAACCTCAGGCTCTTTCGCGAAATGCGCCTGGGCAAGTTCGCCGACGGCGAGCACGTGCTGCGCGCGAAGATCGACATGGCCTCGCCCAACATCAACCTGCGCGACCCGGCCATGTACCGCATCCGCCGCGCCGCGCACCACCGCACGGGCGACCGGTGGTGCATCTATCCCACCTACGACTGGGCGCACGGCGTGTCCGACGCGCTCGAGAACATCACGCACTCGATCTGCACGCTCGAGTTCGAGGACCACCGGCCGCTCTACAACTGGTTCAACGAGCGGCTCGCGGAAGACTGGACCGGATACGACGGCGTGAAGAGGCCCGGCCTCCTGCAGCGGCCGCTGCCGCAGCAGGTCGAATTCGCGCGCCTGAACCTCACTTACGTCGTGCTCTCCAAGCGCAAGCTCATCCAGCTGGTCGACGAGCACCGCGTGGACGGCTGGGACGACCCGAGAATGCCCACGCTCGTCGGCGCGCGCCGGCGCGGCTTCACGCCCGAGGGCTTCCGCGTCTTCGCCGAGCGCATCGGCGTCGCCAAGGCCGACTCGTGGATCGAGTTCTCCGTGCTCGAGGACTGCATGCGCGAGCACCTGAACGAGGCCGCGCCGCGCCGGATGGCGGTGCTCGATCCCTTGAAGCTCGTCATCGAGAACTACCCGGAGGGCAAGGCCGAGGAGTGCGAGGCCCCCAACCACCCGCAGAAACCGGAACGGGGCAGGCGCAGGCTGCCGTTCTCGCGCGAGCTGTGGATCGAGCGGGAGGACTTCGCCGAGAAGCCGCCGAAGGGCTACTTCCGGCTCTTCCCGGGCAACAGGGTGCGCCTGCGCTACGGCTACGTCGTCGAGTGCACCGGCTACGACAAGGCAGCCGACACGGTGCGCTGCAAATACGATCCCGACACGAAATCAGGCACGCCCGGCGCGGAGAAGGCCAGGGTGAAGGGCAACATCCACTGGCTGAGCGCGAAGCATTCGCATGCGGCGGAGGTGCGGCTGTACGACCGGCTGTTCAAGGTCCCTCACCCCGGGGCGGGAGACAAGGACTTTCTGAAAGACCTCAACCGCGAATCGAAGAAAGTCATCACCGCCCAGCTCGAGCCGGCGCTGAAAGAAGCAAGGGCGGAGGAGCGGTTCCAGTTCGAGCGGCACGGCTACTTCATCGCCGACCCCGTCGACTCGAAGCCGGCCGAGCCCAAGTTCAATCGCGCGGTGACGCTGCGGGATTCCTGGAAGACCTGATGTCGCCGATGAATCGGGCCGTTGACGCAGGCTGGGAAACCGCGACCTGGGAAGGCAGCCGGCGCGCGCAACTGCGCGCCGCGCTTTCGCTGACGGTTCGCGAGCGACTGCAGGCGCTCGAGGATCTGGCCGAGTTGGCGCGGCGGCTCGCCGCGATGCCTCGCACGCAAGGCCAAGTTGCAAATTCCGGCCGGAGCTCTGGCCGCTCTATCCCGTCAGGCTAAGCCGATCACCGCGGGCCGGTGTACCGGAGAATCCAGAGCCCCTGGTTCTTCTGGGTGACGTAGATATAGCCGCGCGCGTCGACCAGCACGTCCTCGCTCTGCGCGACGAGTTTCGTCGGGAGCGTTCCATAGCGCCGGGTCGGATCGGGCGGAAGGAAGTAGCCGACCTCCCGGGGCGCTCGCGCGTCCGAGATGTCCACGATGCGCAGGCCCGCGTTGAAGTAGGTCAGGTATACGAGCCTGTCCGAATGCTCGACGAACGGGTTATGGTAGTGCTGGTTCTGATTGTGCGGGCCGAATCGTCCCCCTTTCTCGCAGAAGTTCTTGTAGGGCGCGCCCGCGGGCGGCACCGGGAGCGGAAAGAGGGAGAGGAGCGCCGGCTTCGCCGGATCGGCGATATCGACGAGGGACGCCTGGTTCAGCGGCTCCTTGCAATCCTCGCGAATCGCCTCGGAGTTCACCACCGCGATCTTGCGCGAGGGCAGCGGCAGCACGCTGTGCACCCCGATGAAGCCGAGGAACGGCGGCGTGAACCCGAGCTGGCCGACGAGCTTCGGATGGGAGACGTCGGCGATATCGAGGATGACCAGGCCCGCTTCCCCGTAGGACAGGTAGGCGAGCGAGCCTTCGACGTACGGCGGCCCGTGGAGCGAGACGTCGCGCTTCGGCGTTTCGCCGCCCGCCAGGTGCTGTCCCGGCACCCACCAGCGGCCGGCCTCGACCGGTTGCGCCGGGTTGCCGATGTCCACGATCACGTAGATGTTGCCGCTGTAGCCCGGCATCCCCGCCGCCAGATGCATGGTGCGCCCGCCCGAATAGAAGTTGCGGTGGGTGCCGGTTCCGCCGGTCTTGTACTGACCCAGGCGCTGCGGATGCACCGGATCGGCCAGGCTCCAGATCACCACGCCCTCGTCGTTCGGTTGTGCCGGATCCCCGCCCCATCCCTGCCCGATTTTCTCGAGCGCCGTGATCATCTTGTCGCCGCCGATCTCCATCTGGATCGTCCAGGTGTTCGAAGGGCCGGGGATGAAGTTCGCGACGCGGGGCTTCGCGGGATCGGTCACGTCGAGGATCGTCCAGCCCCGGTGCCAGAGGTGGCCCGCGTAGAGATACCAGCGGCCGTTGCGCTCCTGGATGGAGAGCTTGAACGGCGGCCGGCCGTCCACTTCGCTGTAGCCGACGACGCGGACGTTGCTCGCGATCGCCCCGGACGGAATCTGAGCGAAGGCACCGGAGAGGAAGAGACTGCCGACAAGACACGCGAGTGCGGGAACACCAAGCAGCACATTACGCATGGGGATTTCCTTTCGGTGCGAGCATTGCCCGGCGGGCGGCCTCACCGCAGGATGCCGGTTTCGCGCATGTATTTCAATACGCCCGGATGGATCAGGTCCTGCCGCGGCGCGGCGGCGAGCGTGTTGGCGAGCGTCGATTCCTTCGCCTGCGCGAGCTTCGCGCCAAGCGCGGCTGCGCCCTTGTGCAGCGCCCGCGCGAGCCTGTACGCGGCCTCGTCGGGCAGCGACGGCTGCGCGAGCACGAACGACCAGGAGCCGAGCGCCGCGACCGGCGCGTTCTGGCCCGGATAGCTCCCCGCTAGCAGCGTGACCGGCTTGATGAAGGGGTGCTTCGCGAGGATGCGCTTCATTCCGTCCGCATCGGGCGTGATGAAGCGCGCGCCCGCGGGCGCTTTCGATATATCGACGAATCCCGGCCAGCCGACGCCGCCGCCCCAGAGCGCCGCCGCGCGGCCGTCGAGCACCCTCTTCGAGCCGTCGCCGGCGTGCTCGAGAAAGATCGGCGTGAAATCCTTGTCGATGTCCAGGCCCAGGCCGTCGAACACGTAGCGCGCGAGCACGACGAAGCCCGAGCCGCTTGCGCCCCAGGCGATGGGCTTGCCTTTCAAATCCGCGATCGTGCGGTACGGGCTGTCCCCGCGCACCATGAACATGCCCGAGTTCGGATACATCGCGTTGATGATGCGCAGGTCCCCGCGCGGGCGGCCGATGCCGGCGAGCGCCTCGTAGGTCACTTCGCCCGTCGCAAGGCCGATGTCGATCTCGCCGGCCTCGATGAGCGGAACGTTCTCGGTGCTGCCCTTGGTGCTGCGCTGCTCGACCGAGAGCGTCTCGTCCATTTCGTTGAGCACCGCGGAATACGCCGCGCCGTAGATCTGGAAGCCGCCGCCCGGCGTCGCGGTGCCGAGTATCACGGTGGTGCTGCCCGAGGACATCTTTGCCTCCACGTCATGCGTTCGCGCGCAAGCATACAATAGCGCGTTCGCTATAACACCAAGAGACTCCCGCAACTACGCTGGTAGACTCGGCCATGTCCTTCGAGAAGGTGATACTCAAGCGGGGCGGCCGATATTGAAGCGCGTTGCTACTGCTCTGGTGTTCGCGGTGTCGTTGGCGCTTTTCGCTCACGCCGTGCATTCACAAACGCTGCAAAAGCTCGCCACGTATCAGGGCGAAGACCGGCAGCAGCGCCTGACGGAGGGAGCCGAAGGCTCGCTTCTTTTCTATACGACCTTCCCGGTCGAATACGCCGATCAACTGATCGAGCCGTTCAAGAACAAATACGGAATCAAAGTCGACGTCTGGCGTGCCCGCTCGGAAATCGTCCTGCGGAAGGTCATCGCCGAAGCGCGCGCCGGCGGCGCGAGCGCCGACGTGATCGCCATCATTTCGCCTCAGGAGGAAGCGCTGCGGCGCGAGAATCTGCTGCAGGAAATTCACTCTCCGTATCACAAGGGCCTGGTCCCTTCCGCCGTGCCCGCGCACCGCGAATGGGTCTCGACCCTGCACCACGTGTTCGTGCAAGCCTACAACACCGACAAGGTCAGGAAGGAGGATCTCCCCAAAACCTATCGGGATCTGCTGGCGCCCAAATGGAAAGGAAAACTCGCGATCGAAGGCGACGACCACGAATGGGTGTCGTCGGTGATCGCGGACATGGGCGGGGCTGAAGGCGTCAAGTTCTTTCGCGACCTCGTCGCAGGGAACGGGCTCTCGGTCCGCAGCGGCCATCCCTTGTTGACGAACCTGGTCGCCTCCGGCGAAGTGCCGCTGGCGCTGACCGTCTATCAATACAGCGTGGAGCAGGCAAAGAAGAAGGGCTCCCCGATCGACTGGTTCGCGATCGAGCCTGCGGTGAGCATCACCAACGCGATCGGTGTCGCCAAAAGGGCGCCCCACCCGCACGCCGCCTTGCTGTTCTACGACTACATCATCAGCGCGGAAGGACAGCGCATGCTGGCAAAAATCGGCTACGTCCCGACCCACGTGAAAATCGAATCGCCGGTCAAGGGCGTCAAGCTCAAGTTTCTCGATGCCGGGACCTTGCTCGACGAGCAGGAAAAATCGTTCGGCCTGTTCGAGCAGATCATCCTCAAAGGCGCTGCCCGCTAGAGTTGTACGTCCGCTTTTGGCCGGTTCGCGACAGGGTAGTAAGCGACCCCTAGCGAACGGCGTTATATTGAACGCGAAGCGCACAGCCAAGCATCCCCGCAAAGGAGGACACCATGTACAGATCGAAGCTCGGCCGGCTGGCAATCCCTGCCCTTTTCTTCCTCGCAGCCTGCGCCACCCCATATTCGCCGACCCCCTACTGGACCATCAGGGAAACGGCCTTCAAGAGCCTGACGCCGGGCACCACCACCAAGGCGGAAGCGCGCAAGCTGATCGGCGCCCCGCTGACGGAAACACACTTTGGGCGGCTAAACGAGGACGTGTGGGAATACCGCTACCTGGAAGGGACAACCATCGTGATGCTGGCGCACGTGCATTTCGATCACAACGGCACCTACACGTACAGCTTCCATATGCTCATTGGCAATGCACATAGCGTCAAGGCCCGACAGTGCGCGGCGATGGCGCTTACGGTCCGGCCGCTTTGAGCTTGGCGTAGAGACCTTGAATGGCGTAACCAAGAACAGCTCAACGCTCTTAACCCTGCGGTGGCCTACTACATTGGGCAGACTCGAATTCTCGCCAGAAACAATTCGAATCTGCCCCATTTATTCCCCGCGTGAAAAGCGAAACCCCTCCGAAGAGGGGTTAGCGCTGGGAGCGGACCCTGCGTGCCAATCCGCGTGCTTCACTTCACCTGGACGACGTACAAGAGGATCTCGGTCTTGCCGATGTTCTTGGCAGTGAAGGCCGGGCCTGGTTCGTTCAATCTGACCTGTCCAGCCTTATAGGTCACGTTCTCCTTCTTGCCGTCGGAGTAGATGCGCTGGATCGTGCCGCCCTTCAATGCACGGACGACACGGGACGAGGACGAGGGGACGCTGGTATTTTCGGCACCCGGCTTGAACGCAATCTCGTACACCCGCACCTTGTCACTCTCTAGTAGTACCTTCTGTGTGGCCGTAGCTTTGGCCGCCTTCTGCTGCGCCATCGCGGAATTCACGACAGCCCCTGCCAATAGGAATGCAGGGACAAGCAGTCCCGCCAGAACAGCAGCGAACCTTCTCATGATCTCCCCCTTTTCCCGCCGGAAATGGCGGCGCGAACCATTCTACGCCCCCTCGCGCCTTCGAGGCCCGCTTGTCGTATGGAATCACCGGGACTAGCATGGCCGCTCGCGCAGGCCAATACATGCACAGCGAGGGCTTATGAGAGCAGCAGCGACCCGCATCGCAAGTGTCGTCATCGGCATTGCGTGCTGCGGCACGGCAGCGGCGCAGGACTACCCGAGCCGGCCGATCCGCCTGCTCACGCCGGCCGCACCGGGAGGCACGACCGATATCCTCGCGCGCATCTTCGGCGCCCGCTTGGGCGACGCGTTCAAGCAGCAGGTGGTGGTCGACAACCGCGCGAGCGCATCCGGCGTGATCGCCGGGGAGCTGACCGCGAACGCGCCGCCCGACGGCTACACGCTGCTGCTCGCCTACCACCAGCACACCGCCAACGCGGCTCTGAATCCCAAGCTGCCGTACCACCCGGTGAACAGCTTCACGCCGATCACGCAGCTCACCACCGCCGGGCTGATGCTGGTGGTGAACCCGGCGGCGACGCCGGTGAGGAACCTGCAGGAGTTCGTGGACTGGACCAAGAGCTTCAAAGGCGCGCTCAATTACGGCTCGGCCGGCAACGGCACCGGCGGACATCTCGCGGGCGAGATCTACAAGCTGATGGCCGGCGTGAAGGCCGAGCACATCCCTTACAAGGGCGCGGGGCCGGCGCTGATGGACTTGGTGGCCGGGCAATACCACTACATTTTTGCCGGCATGCAGGGGGCGCAAACCCTGGTGCGAGCGGGAAAGCTGCGTGCGCTCGCGGTCACCACACCCAAGCGAATCGCGGCATTGCCCGACCTGCCCGCCATGGCGGAAGCGCTGCCGGGGTTCGAGGTCGTGGGCTGGTACGGCGTGATCGGGCCGGCCGGGCTGCCCGAGCCCATCGTCGCGCGGCTGCACGACGAGCTCGTCAAGATCCTCAACCGGCCCGAGGTGCGCGAGCGCATCGTTGCGGACGGCTCGGAGCCGGTCGGAAGCGCGCCCGAGGAATTTCGTCAGTTCATGCTCGCCGACCTCGCCAAGTGGGCCAAGCTCGTCAAGGAGAGCGGGGCGAAGCTGGATTGAAGCGCTCAGTACGGCCGCTTGGCACCCTTGACCGTCGTTCGCCACATCAACCGACGTTGCGTCGAAGGAAAATCCGTGCGCGCATGGGAAGAGCAGCGGTTGTCCCACAGGAGGAGGTCGCCGACGCGCCAGACGTGCTCGCAGACAAATTCCTTCTTCTCGGCGTGGTCGAACACGGCGTTGAGCAGCGGGTCGCTCTCTTCCTTCGGCATGTCGACGATGCCGGCCGTCATCAGCCGGTTGACGTAGACCGCCTTGCGGCGCGTGTCCTCGTTGGTGCGGAATACCGGGTGGATGCACTCGCCGAACGCTTCGGTGCCTTTGCTGTCACCTTTCCGGGTCGAGCCGTAGTTGTAGTGATGGATGGCCTTGCGGCCGCCGAGCTTCTCGCGCACCGCGGGATCGAGCGTGTCGTAGGCGGCATAGCCGCTCGCGAACAGGGTATTGCCGCCGGTGTCGGGAATTTCGACCGAATAAAGCAGGGTCGCCTTGTCGGGCATCTCGGAGTGGATCATGTCGTGGTGGAACATCATCTCGCCGTCCGGCAGCGCTCCGATCGGCTCGCCGTTCTCGCGGACGTTCGAAATGAGCATGATCCCCGGCAGGAGCCGCGAATAGCCCTTCGGGAAGAATTGCGGCGGCCGACGCGGCATGCCCATCTCGCCGAAATAGCCGGTGACGCGGACGAGGTCTTCCTGCTCGAGCCTCTGGTCCGGGAAAACGATCACGAGGTGATCGAGCCAGGCCCGATAGATCGCCTTGATGGTCTCGTCGTCGGGCTTGTCGTGCAGGTCCAGCCCGCGAATTTCCGCCCCGATGTGCTGGGTGAGCGGAACGACATCGAGTCGGGCCTTTGTCGTCGCGATCACGGGCATATCGTCATCGTACGCTTCTCATTCGACCGTGATCGCACCGCTGGCGATGACCCGGCGGTTGCGATCGAGCTCCGCGCGCAGCTCCCGGGCGAACTCCTGCGCGGTCGAAGCGATGATTTCGAAATCGTTCGCCTCCAGCGATCGGCGCACGGCGGGGGCGCGCGCGGCGCGCATGAACGCGTCCTGGAGCCTTCTTGCCGCTTCCTCTGGAATCCCTGCGCCCGCGGCAAAGCCGATCCAGCTCCGGTAGCTGTAGTCCTTCAGCTCCGCAATCCCGGTCTCCCCGTAAGTAGGCACGTTGGGCAGGAGCCGCGAGCGGCTCGTGCTGCTGATCGCGAGCGGCACCAGCCGCCCGGCTTCGAGCGCCGGCTTGACTACTGGCATCCCCGGCACCATCAGGTTGATCTGGCCACCGAGCAGGTCGTTGAAAGCCGGCGCGTCGGACTTGTACGGAACGTGCACCGCCGTAATGCCGAGCTTCATGAGCAGCTCGGAGGTCGAGAATTGCAGGCTCGTGCCGTTGCCGCCCGAGCCGTAGGTGAGCTTGCCGGGGTTCGCCCTGGCGTAGGCCACCAGCTCCTGCATGGTGCGGACGGGCAGCGACGGATGCACGGTCACGACCACAGGGTGGCCCACCGCCTGCGACAGCAGCGTGAAATCCTTCAGGGGATCGTAGCCGACGTTGCGATCGACGAGCGGGTTGATCGTCGCCGACGCGGGCGAGATCACCGCGAGGGTGTAGCCGTCGCGCGGCGAGCGCAGCATGCTGTGGATTCCAATCTTCTGCGACGCGCCGGGCCGGTTCTCCATCACGATCGGCTGGCCGAGCAATTTCGAGGCCTCGGGCGCGACGATGCGCGCGACGATGTCCACCGGGCCGCCCGGGGCAGCGGGCAGGACCAGAAGAATGGGCTTGACGGGAAAGCTCTGCGCGTGGCCCGCCAGCGTATACGTGAAACTGCAGGCGAGCGCGGCGGCGGCGCGAGCGACCGCGCGCTCGAACGTCGGGGGCTTCGTCATGAATGTCCTCCCCACGTTTTGCATGACAGCGTGGATGATTCTCCGTTTCCCCATTCGACGCAACTGCCCTCGGAGTTCGGGTCGCGGCCATTATCAAACCCGGTGACACAAAGGAGTAACATTGCCGTGGGGAGCGCGAGGCAAGGGGTCTCGCGACCCCGTCCACCATCCAGGGAGAAGATCATGAGCCGTCGAAACAGGCTTGCCGCAATTGCGGCTTCGCTACTGCTTCTCACACTCGCGCTACCCGCCCGCGATGCCGCCGCGCAGAGCATGAAGAGCGTCGCCGGCTCGTATACGGTTGCTTCGGTTGCCGCGTATGGGCCTAATGCACGCGGCAGGATGATGTTGGGTGCGGACGGCCGCTATTCGATCGTCCTCGCACGCGCGACGCTGCCGAAATTCGCCTCGAACAGCCGCATCAAGGGAACCGCGGACGAATACAAGGGGGTCGTCGAGGGCAGCATCGCCCACTACGGCACGTACACCGTCGACGACGGGGGCAAGGCGATCACGTTCAACATCGAGGTGAGCACCTTCCCAAACTTCGACGGAACGTCGCAGAAACGCGCCATGAAGATTGCCGGCGACCAGCTGACCTATACCG
>WNGH01007422.1_pt1 | contig 15300 bp, 10 predicted proteins | sample 5400631 | NCBI WGS metagenome assembly WNGH01 (sample SAMN13153373, study PRJNA577476) | soil metagenome | isolation source: 115 cm soil or saprolite under Garry oak tree replicate 1 | place: USA:California | collected 2016-06-15
TCCGTGTGGCGTACACTGAAGCATCCTTTCAGCGTCATCCTGGATTTCTAAGGCTGCCGAATTTCCGCTCGCCATCTTGATTCTGAACCGATAACGGTTTCTGAACGGTGAGGAACATCCTTTTGTATAGCCCCGGATAACGGTGTCACCCGCAACTTCATGCCACCGCCTGGATGTTCCTTCTTCTGCCGGAAGTGGGGAAGTTCAGGTGACTCACAAACAAGATCTACGGTATCTCGGCTTCGAGTCCAACAACGACGGCGGCCGAGAATTCGATTTTTCAATCACGACCCTCGCTCGCGGGACGAAAGTCGTTTCCGTCGAAGTCCCTGCATTTTTCTTCGTCGGAGCCGACCGCATCTCGTTCCAAGAAGGCCCGGGCATTTGTTATGAGAAGCTTAAAGAACTGTTCACCGACGAGCAAACATGCGAGAACGCAGATCGAGTTCGGATCTCCCCTGACGATGTGACTCGGCACAGATCCCTGCCCAAAAGCCACATCAACGTCAGACATTGGATGAGTTGAGCCGGTGAGCAGTGAAGGGCTATCCAATCGGGACAGTCGGCGAGGGTCGCAGTCAATCGACTGCCCAAGACTGTAACCAGCGGAGAACCATCAGGACTTTCAAATGAACAAAAAGTTGTATGTGGGGAACCTGTCTTTTAAAACCAGTGATGCAGAACTTGAAGAGCTTTTCGGCAAAGCTGGGAAAGTAGAGAGTGTTCGCATCATGAAAGACATGGTCACAGGGCGAGCGCGCGGTTTTGCGTTCGTCGACATGGCCAGTGAACAAGACGCCAAAAACGCGGTTTCAATGTTTAACGAGTATTCACTGCATGGTCGGAGCCTAACGGTCAGCGAAGCTCGCCCGCAGGAGCGCAAAGGCGGGGGCTATCGTCCAGGCGGTCGTGATCGATGGTGAATGGACAGGATGTACATTTTCGCTTTGCTTGACGATTCACCGAAGTAATCGAATGCTCATATGCATATTTCCCAATGGCCCAAATCGACGCATACACGCTGGTATCTCGGTGTGCGCTGCAAGAAGTGCCGGTCGCCGATTCTGTTTGCTCTGGATCGCACCCAAGGAGATAACTGCTTCGTACCGGCTAGCAAGCTCGTGCTGACTTGCTCTCAGCCGGATTGCTGCCACCGGGCTGATTACAGCAGGGCAAAAGTTTCACGATTTCAGAAGAACTGAAGTTTGGCCGACGTCAGGAGGTGCCATGAAAGGCAAGGTCGATGTCCCTAATGCTGAACTCAAAGTGTGGTGTGCACAGTGTTGCATTCGCATTGCGCGGAACGAAGAACGAACCGTGCTCCACGGCAAAACCTATCACACGCGCTGTTACTCCAAACTCCATCCCACCAGTTCCAAACTGAAAGCCTGATCTTTAGCCGAGGCGCTCACGTCTGGGGTCACTGATTTCTCGCTCCGTCATCGAGCCGCACTCCGCAGCATTTCCTCGACTAGAACTCCCAGTCTGTCTTTCGCAGCGCCCGCAAAACCGTGCGTGATGGCCATCTCTGCAATCTTCCGATCTGCGAACGCCGTCATCACAATCACGCTCGGATGCGTCTCGGAGACATTCCGCTCGGGTTGACTTCGCACGAGAACATCGAAGAATGTTTTGGGAAAAATGCGGATGGTCATTGAAATTGAAAAAGGCGCAAAGAAGGAAGACGCCTCGAAAGCCAATGATGCGATTCCCGGACTCCCCCGAGATCCCGGCATCTACTACAAAAGTTCTCAAGCCGCGCGGACCCAGCTAAAGGAAGTGGAAGCGGCAAAGACGGAAATGCAACGAGGCTTTGCGACCCTGGTCACCGGCATCGGCTCTCTCAAGTATAAAGCGATATTCAACGGAGCGAATGCGGCGCTGCAGCTCGAGGAATCCCGGCCGACGTTCTATGTCCGACTATATAGCCCGCTTATAACGGCGATAGACGTGCGCGGGTCGGTTATTCTCAAGATGGACGAGAAGAAAAAGACTCACGAGGTATTGCTCGGGTCCTTCAACCAGACCGAAACAAAAAGGGGCCAAAGAGGATTCCGTACTCCGCGTGGACATCAAGCAGCCTGCAAATGATGTGATCGCGATCGCGCCCCGCGAAGATCTCAACGCCGGAGAATATCTTCTAAATTTCGGGTCCACAACGGAGGGCTACGAATTCAATGAGTTTTCGGACAGGCAGAAAGGTCTGTTCTCAAGGCGCTCGCGCGGACGCTATCTATTTTGTTCAGGCCGGCAGAGTGAAGATTACTGTTGTCTCATCTGCAGGAAAGGAAGCCGTCCTTGCAGTGCTGGGCCCTCATGATTTTTTGGTGAAGGCTCCTTGGTCGGACAATCTCTCCGGATGAGCACAGCAACGACACTGGAAGCGTCAACATTGTTCCGGGTCGAGAAACAAGCGATGCTTCGTGCTCTTCACGACCAAGCCGAGCTTTCCGAAAAGTTCATGGGTTCTCTGCTGGCGCGCAATATCGACCTTGAAGAAGATCTCTGCGATCAGCTTTTCAACCATAGCGAGAAGCGGCTGGCCCGGGTTCTCCTGAAGCTCGCGCGCCTGAGCGAACACAGCACCATGCGGGATGCCGAAGTACCGGCATTGAGTCACGAGACTCTGGCCGAAATGGTAGGCACGACGCGTTCGCGCATCAACTACTTCATGAATAAATTCAGGAAAATGGGGCTGATCGATTACAACGGAAGTCTTACCGTAAGGACAGAACTGTTGACCGATTTAGTCTTGCATGATTGACGCAAATCCATGTGATCGACCTGATCTCCGGAAACAATCTGTACGTGCTCGGCGCGCTGTCAAGCCGCTGGTGCAGTTTTGGAAAGAGCTGAACGGAGTAAGCATTAATGGGCCGGCCGCGCCGCGCGAAGGTCTTGGCGAAGATGTCTCCGGCGTAGCTGTTCATCCAGCTAAATCTCTACGGTCTTGCCGAAAGGACGCCTTTCTATTGCCGTGGCGAGTGAGGCGGCGCCGAGCGCATCAGTTACCCGCAGGCGCGCCCGCACTTCGACGTCGTGTTCTTTGTGGTCGTCAACGAGAAGGATGTAAGTTTCCCGTTGCACGACGCCATCAAGCAGCATGCTGGCTTCGGCGTTTCCCTTGGGTGAGCGTTGGACCAAGATGTGGTAAACGGTTTCTCGATAACGATAGTGCACCTTGAATGCATTCCAGGTTGAAGGAAAGCGCGGGTCAAAATACAGTTTGTCGACCTCGAGCCGAAGTCCGAGGAGCGACTCCATGATTAAGCGGTACATCCAACCTGCCGATCCTGTATACCACGTCCATCCGCCGCGTCCAGTATGAGGCGACACCGCATAGACGTCGGCCGCGACGACATAAGGTTCTACTTTGTAGGTCGCAATCGTCTGTGGAGATCCGCCGTGGCTGACAGGGTTGATCAAGTGGAACAGTTCCCACGCGCGCTCGCTGTCGCCCAAGTCCGCGAACGCCATTGCCGCCCAGACTGCGGCATGGGTGTACTGCCCGCCGTTCTCTCTTACCCCCGGGACGTATCCTTTTATGTAGCCCGGGTCTAGCGTGGACTTGTCGAAAGGCGGGTCGAGGAGCTGAATTAACTGCTTGTCTCGCCGCACGAGGCGATCATCCACGGACTTCATGGCGCTCCGCGAGCGCTTCGCATCGCCAGCGCCGGATAGAACGGACCAGCTTTGCGGAATCGAATCAATTTGACACTCGATATTAATCGTCGAGCCGAGCGGCGCGCCATCGTCGAAGTACGCACGACGATACCACTCACCGTCCCAACCATTCTGCTCGATATTTTGGTGTAGCTGCGCTGCCTCGCTCCGGCAACGTTCCGAGAACGTGTCGTCACCGCGCATGCGCGCGATCTCGGCGAATCGCATCAGCACGTCGTAAAGGAAAAATCCCAGCCAGACGCTTTCGCCTTTACCGTGTTGCCCCACGAGGTTCATGCCGTCATTCCAATCACCGGAGCCCATGAGTGGAAGTCCGTGCTCACCGAATCGAAGCCCCCAGACGATGGCGCGCACACAGTGATCGTATAGGCTGGCCGCTGCTTCGGAACGGACTGGCAAATCGTAGTAAGAGTCCTCGTCGGCCTTTATCGGGCGGCCTTCGATAAAATGGACGGGTTCGTCCAATACGCCAGTATCTCCGGTGGCCATGACGTAGCGGGACGCGGCCAACGGCAACCAAAGGTAATCATCGGAGCAACGCGTCCGCACGCCTCGGCTCGAGGGCGGATGCCACCAATGTTGAACGTCCCCTTCGCGAAACTGATGCGCAGCGCAGAGGAGCAAGTGTTCACGTACGAGGCGTGGCTCGGCATAGATCAGCGCCATCGCGTCCTGCAATTGGTCGCGAAAACCGACAGCGCCTCCCGGCTGATAGAAGCCACAGCGCGCCCAGAAACGGCTGGCAAGCGTTTGGTACACCAGCCAGCCATTCAGTAGAACGTTGATTGACGGATCCGGTGTCTCGACATGCAATGTGCCGAGAGTCCGATTCCAGTACTCCCAAACGGCTTCGAGTGCGCCCCGCGCCGCCGCAGACCCCCGAAAGCGATGGGCCAGGCCCTGAGCATCATCCACGTTTTGTCCGGCGCCCAGCGTGAAGATAATTTCTCGTTCCTGGCCTTCCGCGAGATCGAATGGCACTTGGATCGCCGCACAGGGATCCAAACCGGGCCCCACTCTTCCGGAAAGTCGCGAGCGTATCATCGCGGCCGGACTCGAAAGCATGCCGTTGCGTCCCAGAAATTCAGTCCGGTCACCGCTGACTGTATGAGACGCATCACCTGCGTCGAAGAACGCAACGCGATCACCGAATTCCGTGCTGTATGGATTGCGCGCGAAGAGCGNNNCGTGACGGAGAGCCGGCGCGACCGGCCGGAATCGTTTCGCACCCTGATCACTGCGAACTTGACCGGTGCGTCGATTGCAACGTAAACCCAGAGTTCTGATCGAATACCGTCTTCCGTGTGTTCGAAGACGCTGTATCCGAAGCCGTGCCGGGCGACATGAGGCATACTACCGCCGCAGGGCAGCAGCGTAGGTGACCAGAAATGGCCGCTTGCTTCGTCGCGAATGTAAAAGGCTTCTCCGCTTGGATCGCTCACTGGATCGTTGCACCAGGCAGTGAGGCGGAACTCGTGCGCATTTTCGCTCCACGTGTTAGCCACGCCGCTCTCGGAGATGACGGTTCCAAAAGATCTGTTCGCTATTACATTCACCCACGGCGCTGGCGTCATTTGGTCGCGTGTCGTGGTGATGACGTACTCGCGCCCATCCGGTGTGAATCCCCCGAAGCCGTTGAAGAAAATCAGCCCCTTTCCCTGCAGGGAGAGGGTGGTGGTATTTCTGGACAGGGCGCCGCGTGAAGGTTGCAGGCGTGCGGAAGGCTTGAGACCCTCACCCGCTCTTCGGGCGCCTTCTCGCAGGAGGAGAGGGACCTTACTAAGCTGTTCCGCAAGTGAGCCATCACTATCGGTAATGATGGCTCGAGCGACTGTTTGGAGCAGGATCCGATCTTCATTGGAGATTTGGTCGGCGAGTCTCACGAGAATGGTTCCGGGACGATCAATCGGGTGAGCTTCAGTGCCGGCGGCAATTAATCCCATGATCTGTTCCTGGAGTGGTTGGCGATAGCCAGCCTGATCTTCGTTCCAAATCACGAGGTCTACCGCAAGTCCCTTTAATCGCCAGTATGCGTGCGCTTGCACGACCTGCCGGACGAGATCGATATGGGTGGGGTCTGCGATCCGCAGCAATACGATTGGCAAATCGCCGGAGATCGCATAGCCCCATAGGCCGGATTGATTGCGGCGATTCTTCAGCAAAACGCTTTGAGCGGCGCGCAGCGACGGATTGGCGTAAATCACAGATCCCGCGAGTCGCCCATAGAGTTGTGCATCGCCCTCTGTGGCGTTGATCTGACGCAACAGCACTTGGCTGTGCGGCCACGCAAGCTCGAAGGTGCGGTCCGCGAAGCGTGGGTCCTGGTATTTATCGACCAGCTCCATGCATAAGTCTCTGGTTTCGCCGACGCCGAGGACAATGTTTATGCTGACAGTCTCCTCCGGATCGAGAGTGATACGGCGCCGGATCGCGACAATTGGATCGAGAACGGAACCCTCATTGCCGGAGAGAGCCGCCGCCGAATGAGCCTGTGGATCTGCGACCGTCTTTCCCCGGCCGAGGAACCGCGCCCTATCCGTTTCGTAGGAAATTTCTCCAGCCGTCGTGCCATGAGTGACCATGAGGTGAAACATACACGGTGTGGCCTCTTGCGCTGAGCGAGGACGCCGAGTGCAGAGAATCGCCTGCCGCTCTCGGAGGATCTCTGTCTGCACAAACAGATTGCTGAAAGCCGGATGCAATGCGTCGTCAGCGGGAGATGCTAGAACGACTTCCGAGTAGCTGGTGACGTCGATCACCCTGCGTGTCCGTGAGGAGTTCGTGATGCGCGTGCGGCGTAACTCGATGTCATCCTCAGGCGAAACGGCAATTTCGGTGTGCGTGTCGATTCCCCTATCGCGGCGCCGGAACTCGACCCGCGACTCCGAGAAAATGGCTTCGTAGTTTTCCGATGGCTTGAGCGTCGGCTGATGCGTCACGGACCAGATTTCGCCGCTCTTCACGTCGCGGATGTAGCAGAACGTGCCCCAGTTGTCTCGGGTACTGTCTTCATGCCAGCGTGTGACAGCGACGTCTTTCCAACGGCTGTAACCGCCACCGGCGTTGGTGATCATCACGTGATAAGTGCCATTCGATAGCAGTTGAATCTCCGGCTTAGGCGTGTGCGGGCTACTGAAGACCCTTACAGGCGCTTCTCCATTTCTGGAGTTGCCATCTGCATCGGAGAACTCGGCGGTATGTGGATAATGCCTAGTAGCCTTTGGAATACGCTCGTGCAGCAAGGGCATGGTCGCCTGAAAGAGAGGATCGGATTGGAAGCGTTTTTGCATTGGCTGGTCCAGCAGTAGGTAGGCCAGAGATAACAGACTCATAGCCTGGTGATGCGCCATGAACGACCGGACCACCGCACTCGTATGCCCTCGTGGCAGGCGTGACGGCGTGTAGTCGATTGCTTCGTATAAGCCATATTTGCCTGCGAGACCCGCGGCAGCGAGGCGCTGCAGATTCGAGCATGCTTGTTCCGGCTCGACTATCAAAGCCAGAGCCGACGCATAAGGCGCAATCACTAGATCCTCGGAGAGTCCCCGTTTGAACCCAAGGCCGGGTACTCCGAATGCGCGGTACTGGTAATTGAGATGAACATCCATTGTGTTATAGCCGCTTTCTGAAATACCCCACGGCACGCCTCGATCCCTTCCATACTCGATCTGCCTTGTTACTGCCGCTCGGCAGGTCTGGTCGAGAAGTGTGTTTTCATAAGTCGGCATCACAAGAAGCGGCATCAAGTATTCGAACATGGACCCGCTCCACGAAACCAGGACTGGATTCCCTCGGGAGGTTGTGAGCAAGCGTCCCAGAGCAAACCAGTTTTCCTGCGGCGCCTGCCCTTGGGCAATTGCCACGAAACTAGCGAGCCTCGCTTCCGAAGCGAGCAGATCGTAGTAACTGGAGTCCCTCCGGCGCTCGCTCGCGTTGTAGCCGATGGCAAGTAAGCGGCTTGTCTTGTCGTACAGAAAGTCATATTCCATGTTGGCGAATTGACCTGCCTGAAGTGCAAGGCGTTTGATGGCAGCGATTCTTTCTGCGGCGGGCAAGCTTGCTTCGCCGTCTTCCAATTTGGCCAATTCGCGCAGCGTCGGGATCGCGTTGATGATGTCGAGTGTTGGTGGGGCGAGAGACGTCAGATCATCGAGTGCGTCTCGACACTGGCGGCTGAGTGTATGAGCCCATACATTCGCTTCGCTGTCCTGGGGCACACTTAGGTCGTCTCGGACCTCATCTGTAATCGACGTTAGGCGTTCAATACACGCTCGGGCCGCAGCAAGTGTCTTAGGAGGGGAAAAACGGGCGGACTCGACAGCAGTCCGGAGTTGATTGAGGACGGGGATAACCGCCGTTCCACCGACGTCCATCAGAACGCCTACGGTATGTCGGACTCCTTCAAAGAAGTGCGGTCCAACTATCGGTTGATCGGGAAGTTCGAGCAGACCCTTTTGTAAGGTGAGGAGATGACCCGCAAGGTTGCCGCTGTCGACGGTTGAGACGTATAGCGGAAGCAGCGGCTGCAGCGTCTCGGTGTCATACCAGTTATAGAAATGGAAATGAGAACGTTCCAAAGCTTCCATAGCGCGGAATGCATTCGCCGTCCGCTTGACGAGTTGTCCTGAGGAAATGTAGCCGAAGTCGTACGCGGACAAATTGGCGAGTAGTCCCAGGCCCATATTCGTCGGTGACGTGCGATGACTGACGACCGGCCCCGGATGCTCTTGAACATTATCCGGCGGCAACCAATGATCGTTCGGGCCGACGAACGTTTCGAAGAATGCCCAAGTCTTACGGGAAAGCTGTTGAAGGAAACTAATCTGATCCGCAGTAAGCCTCGGAGCGCGCGCAGTGAGCCGCTGGCCGAGCCACCACACCCAGAGTGGTGAAAAGAACCAAAGACCCAGTATCGGCGCCGCTTCCACTAAAGGCCCAGGCCTCGCCAATGTCAGATAGATTGTCACCGCGACTGCAATGGCTGGACCGATCCACATCGATCGGCACAGCGCAATGATGTTCGTGCTGCCGTCACGCTCAAGACTATGGGACGGATTCCATTCCAGAAGCCGTTTGTGAGTGAGGAACATTCGAACGTTGGTTCGCACAATTGCGTCGAGACTGAACAACGCCTCGTAGGGAAGACAGGCAAACGAGAATGCAGCCTGCTCAAACCGCGCCCCTGCGGAACGCGCTGAAGCCAGGACATGTTGACCCCAAGGAACCTCGGCCGCCTTCCGGAAAATATCGACACTGCAGGCAAGCAATATGGGGACGAGGACGATCCCGACAACCGACAGAGTCCAAATCCAAAGTGGCGGCAAAATGGTCCAGCACAGCAGCGCAAGAAGTGTCAGAGCCGCAGGCACGAGGCTCCGCCGAAGATTGTCGAGAATCTTCCAACGGGACAACAGTGAGATCGGATTCCTTTGGAGGCGGGCGGCCGGCCCCGGAACCCACGGCAGCAGCCACTGTGCGATCTGCCAATCTCCCCGTATCCAACGGCGGCGGCGGCTAACGTCCGCGCCGTAGTGCGATGGGTATTCCTCATATAACGGGACATCACTCAGCAGCGCCGCTCGCGCGTAGCAACCCTCAAGAAGGTCGTGACTAAGAATCAAATCGTCGGGCAGACGATCTTGGAGTGAACGTTCAAGCGCGTCTACTTCGTAGATACCTTTGCCGATGAAGGAACCCTCGCCAAAAACATCCTGATACACGTCGGAGACTGCTCGCGTATAAGGGTCGAGCCCGGGTTCGTTCCCAAACATTCGCGCATACCGCGACCGGTTGGCGCCCGGAAGGCTCACGGCCACTCGCGGCTGGAGGATGCCGTACCCTGCCGAGACGCGCCGCCTGGCCTCATCGTAACGCGCACGATTCAGTGGGTGCGCCATGGCGCCCACTAAGTGCCTTGCCGAGTCGCGCGGTAATTGCGTGTCCGTATCCAGCGTGATGACATACTTCACTCGTGATAGGATTCCCGTTTGACCGACGACAAGCGAGAAGCGATCGGTCGATCCGTTACGCAGCAGACAATTCAAGTCGGCAAGCTTTCCGCGCTTACGTTCGTGACCCATCCAAATGCGTTCCTTCGGATTCCACCGGCGCGGGCGATGAAACAGGAAGAATGTTTCACCTTTCGCGTATCTTCCATTCAGCTCTTCAATTCTCGTCTTTGCCAACAGGAGCAGCGGCTCATCTTCAGGAGTGGCTTCCCGCGCAGCATCTCGAAAATCGGTTAATAAGGCGAAGTGCAGGTTGTCGTCGCGATTAGCGAGAAATCGAACTTCCAGTGCTCCGACCAGATCTTCGACGTTCTTGACACTCATCAGCATCGTTGGGATAACGGTCAGCGTACGGGATTCCGCGGGAATCCCTTTGGAGTAGTCCATTCTGGGCAGCAAATCGGCTGCTACCAACAACGTGGCGAGCCAATTGACAATCGTAGTAGCGAAGTGACTTGCCGAAAGAATGGAAGCGATGCCCAGCAGCGCAAACATCCCGCCACCTAAGCCACGGGCGGACGCATTCCACAGAAGGCCTCCGCTCAGGAGTGCGGTGATCAGTCCAATCGAGCCTGCATAAAGAGCTAAAGGAAACCCACCGACTACTCTTCGGAAAAGCTCGCGGATAGAACATCGGACGCCCGCTGCCCGTTCAAGCTGTGGCAGTCCTCTATCGATGAGATAGAACCCAACGTGTCCGGCTCGATCGTCGCCGTATTTCGGCGCAGCCATCTTGCCGGCCAGTTCGATGGCTTTGAGTGCTACGGTCTGCTCGGTGAGATGCACGCGTTTGGCGATTCGCTCGACAACGTGGCGGTAGCGATCGCGTGTGGCAAAATCCATTTTGCCGTAAGTTCGCCCGGGATCTCCGCGCAAGACGATTTCGACAGCGCTCATCGACTCGACGAAATCCTGCCAGTTGGTTGATGCGAGAAGTCGAAGGCTGCCGATGCTGTTGCTGATGGAAACCTGGTCAGCTGCCTGATGTTGGTTTTCGGACTGTACCAAGGTTTTGATAGTCCGGCCAGACTCCGACAACCGCTGTTCGATCCATGTAAGCGGCAACGCCAACGCGGCGCCCTGTCCCTGCAGGCGGCGCGCAAACTCCGCAACAAACGAACTCGACAAGTTGGGGGTCGACCGTGTCATGTCCGCGATCATCATGATCAGGCTCTTCGGATCTCTATCCGCAATTTCTGTGATTTGATCGGCCCAATAGTCCGCATAGGCGCCGTCGATTCTGCCGGCAGCGATTCTTGTTCCCACGCGCCGGAGATTCTCGATCAACGCGAGGCGTAACATGGTGGGTATTGCCCACAATTCACCCAACGTTAGGCTGGTGACGGTTTGGTAAGATGCGACAAAGCTGCCGAGACCATCCACGTCCAAGCGTCCGTCGCCGTGCGAGATCGTCTCAAGCGCGATGTCATAGACGCGGGGAAGGCCGGCCGAGGGGCCGTTCATCAAACGAGGAAGTTCACGACTGTAGCTCTTCGGTAAATGCCGTTTAGCTGTGCGGATCTGTTCTTCGATCAGATAGAAGTTGTCGAGCAGCCATTCCCCGGCCGGAGCGATCCGCCGGTCTGCTCTAACGGCATCCGTGAGCAAACCGTAGACTCCAATCAAGACATCTTCATTCTCCGCCAATCGCGTAAGAAGCGGGTTCGCATTCCGTTCGGTGCTTAACTTGTGCGAGCCTGCCAGAGTTTTGCCATGCTCTTTCATCTGATCGGCGCTGAAGAGTTCCGACCGCAGCGGCAGTTCGTCGCCCGAATACTTTCGTTGCGGGTCGCGGCTGCGAAGCCAGTCCTTGAAAGAAATTCTCATTGTTCGTTATGGAGTAGGTCAGGACGACAAAGACAAAAAGGCACGAATGCTTTGCGCCTTCCTGCCTTTGGCCCCGTCTCCTCTAGCTTGAATTTCTCACCGGTTTTAGGCGGCCTTTCGGATCAAGTATGTAGGCGCGGGCTTGAGCCCGCGCTCCGCCTCGCTAAGAACACAGTGTTCGAAACTGGAACGCAGGCTAACGCCCACGACTACATACTCGGCCTGCCGTTTGACCGATCATGCGAGAAAGCGGTGAGAAATTCAGGCTAAGCTGCGGGTTTTTATCCATCTCTGGCATAATTTTAGGGCTTAACTAATACTAGTCTATTCTACTTCAATAATAGGATTGGCGTTCTTTACATTCACTTATTGTGGTTAAGTAACGGACTAGCCCGCATTTCTCACCACTTTGCGTAGTCTTTCGGACAAGTAATGTCAGTCGCGGGCTTTAGCCTGCGTTCCGCCGTCGCTAACTAAGGAACACATTGTTCGAAACCCGAGCGCGGGCTAAAGCCCGCGACTACATACTTGGCCTGTCGGTGGCTCGATCATGCCAGAAGGCGGTGAGAAATCCGGGCTAGCAGCATGGGAAGACGAAGGTGGGTCACCGGATCGAAGTGGGCAAATTGCCATGATCGGCACCGTGAATCAAATCGCTTGGGCAGAGCAAATCAAGATACAAGTCGATGCAGAGTTCGATCGTGTTCGAGGAGCCCTCGAGTCGGCGGCGAGCAAGCAATCGGGCCAGCGTAAAACGGATACGCTGGCCATGATTGCGATCCTCGAAGATAAGCGCGCTGAGGTAATGGCGAACGAGCAGGCCGGCTATTTCATCCACGACTGGCAGGAATTGCGTGGTCAAGTCCGCCAGCTGATCGTTGGAGATTCACGTTATAAGGCGATCAAACGTTGACCGCGGTCGCCAGAAGGAAATCGGCCAACAGTTGTGTCCTCACGGTAACACTTCCCTTGTAGTGATCACTTTTTTTACAGCAACTCTGCAACAAAGTTGCGCACAACCTCAGGTGCAATCCGGAGTTCGCGGTGAGCAAGAGCTCCTCCCTGATCCAGGATATGCTCGGCTTGGTCGAGTGAAGGCAGGTCCGTTCTATGAGCGTAGGTAAAATAAGAGACCCTTCGCGCAGTCGGCAGTGTCATGTAAAGCGTTTTATGTCAACTTTGCTGCGGCGGAGCGGATTCCAGGCCCCGCGTCGGCCCCGCGTCGCGAAAATTCAAGTGCTGTGGGCAGGCGGGGCGTACGCACGGCGCTAGTTGGGTTGAAGTCACAGTGACCGGCGGCGCAGGGGCTGGCATCGCTGGCGTCGGTTTTTGCATGGAGATTCAATCTGCTCGGATTCGCGGACACATCGCGGCAGCATGTCTTTCGCGCTCGCAACGTAGCGCGCCCTTCGGCAACCACATTTGTTCGGATCAGTCTCGTTCACCCAAGACAATTCGGCATGATTTTTTCGGTCGAGGAATTGGTGCGGGGCACGAAACAAAATCGCACCGCGAGTTGATTGCAGTCAAACTCTCGTTCTGGAGAGTGCGAGTTCCGCAAACATCTCCGTCGATGCGACTGAGATTGTATAAGGACGGTCGAAGTTCAAAAACACGCCGATACCCAGATTAAATACGGCTCTAATATCGGTGCTTTTTTCGCGAGAAAGCGATGTTTCACAGAAGTTGTGGATAACTCTGTGGAAAAAGACGTTGTGAGCGGCTTCAAGGGTTCTTTAACGCTGAGGCTTATAGCACTTTGCACCGATTTCGGTCAGGTTGCGCGGCTGTTGAAAACTGACGCACTTATGGGTCCTTTCCACAGCCTTTTCAGGGAAAAACGGAGTAGCGTTTTCCGCAATACTGACGGCCTGTTTGCCGGTCATGGGCTCGTTCACATCGAATTTTCTTGTGTGTCGAGCATCCGCAGCCCGGATTGCAAGACCAGTTGAACGTCTCCTTAGAGGACATTGCTGGGAACTTAGTGGGGACGTGCGAATGGCGGGAGCTTCGTTCGGATTCAAGCCTAGTACGCGGCTCAGCCGAGCCATGGCCACCGGAAAATCGCCCCGGCTCAGGGTTTCAGCAGCCCCGAACGTGTGATTGGCCGGTGGATCGAGGAATCCGACGCTACCGTTGGACTGCGCCGGAATTCCGCCCACCTGCGGAAAATACCGCGGAGAAAGATCAATCGGTGTAACGGACCTATCGGACCTACCCAGGATGAATTCTGTTATCTTGTAGTACGCAACTTAACGGAGAAACCTTATGGGAGAACTCGTCAAGATTTTAGACAAAAAGGACGTCGCACCCGGTTCGAGTACGGCAGTTGAGGTCCGCGGGCAGCAGGTCGCGGTGTTCAATGTCGATGGAACCTTTTATGCAATCGGCGATACCTGCACTCATCGCGGCGGTCCCTTATCTCAAGGCGAGGTGAACGGCACAACGGTCACCTGCCCGTGGCACAGAGCCCAATACGATTTGAAGACTGGTGACGTATTAACCCCGCCCGCCCCTCAAGGTGTCGCCAGTTACAAGGTGGTCGTCGAAGGCGACGCCGTCAGCATCGAGCTTTAGCGCCGCGGACGCCGATGCAGCCTGCGGTCTACGGGATTTCGATTGTTGAACGCTCTCTGGAGTGAAAGGGTCCATTATGGAGGAAACCTTCCGCCTGGATCGGTCGCCGGAAAGATTGGAAACGGGCCAAATCTCGATCATGCTCCATAAAAATCTCGCTACTCATCGCATCTATTCACTTTCGAAGCGATCCGACAACTCGCACTTGTAGAGGCGAATTAGCCAATTCAAAAAAAACCCCGCGGGTTTTGCCCCGCGGGGGAAGGTGGGATGGTGGAGGAAATCTTTCGAAACAGGCAAAAGTTACATCATTTGGAAAAAATATTCCAATAAATTGTAGCTGCGTGAAGTACTGACAACGACAAATACGACAAATACGACCAAAGCCGAGACTCGGGCCGCCCCTCAGCTTTTCAGTTTTCTTCCTCTATAAGGTGGACAAAACTGGGAAGCTGGATTCCGAGGCGGTGCCGCAGCCCCGTAGGTTGAGTTTCGACATTTATGGCTGCCTGTGCGATTTTGCGGCGGGCAACAACTGCGGACTGAACAAACTGAACAACAACCCTAAACTCAATATTCTCTTATTGTTATTTGTTCACCAGCCACTGAACAACGCTGAATTTCCCCAACCAACTTATACGCTTTGCTTTCGTTGTTCAGACGAAGTTTGTGTTGTTCCAAGAGTGCTGGACAAATATCTAACTCAAAACAATAGGCTTAGTGGGATTGTTCCATTTGTTCATTCAAATCCGCAATCAGCCGCGCCTCAAGCGTTCGTCGAGCACGCGCCGGAGGATCGATTCCGGTGCTGTGGCGAATGCGCCGCCGGTGAAAAACGTATCCGTCGTGACATCTGACAGTGCGAAATCCGGCATCTGAAAGCGTTGGTACTCATCTGCCGTTTCAAACTCAATCTCGGCCAGAACCAGACCTGCGTGGGGAGCTTCAAAAACATCAATGCTGTATCCAGCCCCGCGGTGAACGAATGGATACCGCCGCTTAACCATGCTGTCGCTGTCGATGAAGAGACGCAGATAGTCGTACTCGTGCTCCGTTAGGTAGAGATTCGTCATTGCGACACATCCATTTGGTAGAGACGGATCTGGAAACTTCAGTCCGAGCTTGTACTCCACAAGGTCTTGGCTCTGCCACTCCATCCGTCGCAGACGCATTCGGGTGCGTGGTATGTAGTGATCGACGATGC
>WNGH01006670.1_pt1 | contig 15295 bp, 17 predicted proteins | sample 5400631 | NCBI WGS metagenome assembly WNGH01 (sample SAMN13153373, study PRJNA577476) | soil metagenome | isolation source: 115 cm soil or saprolite under Garry oak tree replicate 1 | place: USA:California | collected 2016-06-15
GACGTCGAGCTCGCGCGCGCCATCGTCTTCATGGCCAATCAGTCGGGGCAAAATCTCAAAGAGCCGCCCGCCGCGCGGCAGTCGGCCGCCAAGAAGTAATCGCGTCTTGCGGATCCTGTTCGTAATCGATCCGCTCGACTCGCTCAAGGCGTACAAGGACACGAGCGTTGCGATGATGCGCGCCGCGCAGAAGCGCGGTCACGCAGTATGGGTTTGCCGGCAGGAGAATTTCTTCTGGAAAAATAATTCTGTTGAAACCCGGGCAAACCGTCTCTCGCTCACCGACAACGACGAAGACTGGTATCGCCCGCACCAAACCGCAGTCGAGCCGCTCAAGGCGTTCGACGCGGCGCTGATGCGCAAGGATCCGCCGTTCGACCTGGAATTCGTGACCACCACCTGGCTGCTGTCGGCGGCGGTGCGCGAGGGCGCGCGCGTCTTCAACGCGCCCGACGCGATCCGCGACCACAACGAGAAATTGACGATCGCCCAGTTCCCGCAGTTCACGGTGCCCTCGCTTGTCGCACGCGACATGGGAACGCTGCAGGGCTTCATAGATGAACAGCGCGATACCGTGCTGAAGCGGCTTGAAGGCATGGGCGGCGCCGGCGTTTTCCGCGTGCGTCACGACGATCCGAATCGCAACGTGATCGTCGAGACGGTGTCCGAGCTGGGCAGCCGCAGCGTCATGGCGCAGCGCTACATCCCGGAGATCGCCGAAGGCGACAAGCGCGTGCTGCTGATCGACGGCAAGCCGGTGCCGCATTGCCTTGCGCGCATCCCCAAGCCGGGCGACTCGCGCGGCAACCTCGCCGCCGGCGCGCGCGGCGTGGCGCAGCCGCTGAGCGAGAGGCATCGCGAGATTGCGGCAGCGATAGGACCGATACTTTCAAAAAGAGGCTTGCTCTTGGTGGGCCTCGACGTCATCGGCGACTGGCTCACCGAGGTGAATGTCACCAGCCCGACCTGCTTTCGCGAAATCCAGGATCAAACCGGATTCGACGTTGCCGGGATGTTTCTCGACGCGCTCGAAAAGAGAATTTCCGGCAAATAATGGTCGGCATCCTGCTCATCACGCATGGCGCTCTCGGCGAAGCGCTGCTGCGCGCCGCGGCGCATACGCTGGGCACGCAGCCGGCGCGGGCCGAGCACATCGGCGTCACCGACCTCGACGCGCCCGAGGCGCTCCTCGCGCGCGCAAGAGAGGCCTTGCGGCGCGTCGATGACGGCTCGGGGGTGCTGATCCTCACGGACATGTTCGGCGCGACGCCCGCCAACGTGACCGCCAAGCTGCTGCAGGACGGCAAGGTGGAAGGCCTGTCGGGCGCCAACCTGCCGATGCTGGTGCGGGCGCTCGCGCACCGCGACGAGCCGCTCGCCGAGGTGGTAGGCAAAGCGTGCGCCGGCGGCGCCGGCGGCGTCGTTCACATGAACACCGACCGGTGCTGCAATGCCTAGAGGAGCCGGCACTCGTGCCTAGCGCCACCGCGGAAATCACCAACAAGCTCGGCCTGCACGCTCGCGCCTCGGCCAAGCTCACGCAGGTGGCGAGCGCGTTCGCGTCGGAAATCTGGATCACGCGCAACGGCCGGCGGGTGAATGCGAAGAGCATCATGGGCGTGATGATGCTCGCGGCCGGCAAGGGCTCGAGCATCACGGTCGAGGCGGAGGGCGCCGACGCGCGCCAGGCGCTTGACGCAATCCTGCAACTGATAGGCGATAAGTTCGGCGAAGGCGAGTAAGGGCAAGGGGCAGGAATGAATTTCGTCCTTCACGGACACGCGGTCGCCACCGGCATCACCATCGGCTATGCGCACCTGGTATCGACCGCGCGCCTGGAAGTCGGCCACTACGAGGTGCCGCCGGAGGATGTCGAGTCCGAGGTCGGGCGCTTCGATGTCGCGCTGCAAAAGGCACGCACTGACCTCGAAGCGCTGAAATCGCAGATCCCGGCCGGCGCGCCCGCCGAGCTCGGCGCGTTCCTCGACCTGCACCGCATGATCCTCGACGACTCGTCGCTTGCGCAGGCGCCGCGCGAGCTGATCCGCGGCCGGCGCTGCAACGCCGAGTGGGCGCTGGTGCAGCAGATGGAGAAGCTCACCGACCGCTTCGAGGAAATCGACGACCCGTACCTGCGCGAGCGCAAGGCCGACATCCAGCAGGCGGTCGAGCGCGTGCTGAAAGCGCTGATGGGCGGCCAGACGATCCCGGAGGCGGCGCTCACCGAGGAAGAGAAGCTGATCGTGGTGGCGCACGACCTGTCGCCGGCCGACATGATTCTCTTCAAGCGCCACCACTTCGGCGGCTTCGTCACCGACGTCGGCGGCGTGACCTCGCATACCGCGATTGTCGCCCGCAGCCTCGCCATCCCGGCGATCGTCGGCCTGCATCACGCCTTTCAGACCATCAGCGAAGGCGAGCTGCTGATCGTCGACGGCGTGCAGGGCGTGCTGGTGGTCAATCCCGACCCGCTGGTGCTCGCCGAGTATCGCCTGCGCCAGTCGCAGATCGGCCTCGAGCGCCAGAAGCTGAAGCGCCTGAAGCTCACGCCCGCGGCCACGCTCGACGGCACTCCGATCGATCTCTACGCCAACATCGAGCTGCCGCAGGACACCGCCGAGGTGCTGGACGCCGGCGCGGAGGGCGTGGGCCTGTTCCGCACCGAGTTCCTTTTTCTCAACCGCAAGGACCTGCCTGGGAGGAAGAGCAGTTCGAGGCGTATCGCCAGGTGGCGCAGGCCATGAAGGGCCGGCCGGTGGTGCTGCGCACGCTCGATGTCGGTGCCGACAAGGGCCTCACCAATGGCGACGGTCCGGAAAGCCATACCAAGCCGAATCCGGCGATGGGCCTGCGCGCGATCCGCTTCTGCCTCGCCGAGCCGCAGATGTTCCTCACGCAGCTGCGCGCGATTTTGCGCGCCTCGAATTATGGAAAGGTCAGAGTGCTGTTGCCGATGGTGGCGCACGTGCACGAGATCGACCAGACGCTCGCCCTCATCAGCCAGGCGAAGCAGCAGCTCGACGAGCGCCGCCTGCCCTACGACCGCGCGGTCGAGGTCGGCGGCATGATCGAGATCCCGGCCGCCGCGCTCGCGCTGCCGATCTTCATGAGGAAGCTCAACTTCCTCTCGATCGGCACCAACGATCTGATCCAGTACACGCTCGCCATCGATCGCACCGACGACGCGGTGGCGCACCTCTACGACCCGCTGCACCCCGCGGTGCTGTCGCTCGTCGCGGGAACGATCCAAACGGCGACCCGCGGCGGCATGCCGGTCGCCGTCTGCGGCGAGATGGCGGGCGACCTGCAGCTCACCCGCCTCCTGCTCGGCCTTGGGCTGCGCAACTTCTCGATGCATCCGTCGCAGCTGCTCGCCATCAAGGAGCGCATCCTGCGCACCAACCTCGCCGAGGTGCAGACCCTCGCGCAGCGCGTGCTGCGCGCGAGCGACCCGGTCAAGACGCGCGAGCTGCTGGCCAAATTAAATTCATAATGAGCGGTCCTTTGCACGGCGTGCGCGTGCTGGATCTGACCACGGTCGTGATGGGCCCCTACGCCACCCAGATCCTGGGCGACTTCGGCGCCGACGTGATCAAGCTCGAGCCGCCCGACGGCGACGTGATCCGCAATGCCTGGCCGTTCAAGAATCCCGGCATGGGCACGATCTTCCTCAATACCAACCGCAACAAGCGCTCGATCGCCCTGGACCTCAAAAAGGCGGCGGCACGCGAAGCCTGCCTGGCCCTCGCGGCGAAGTCGGACGTCCTCGTCTACAACATTCGTCCGCAGGCAATGGCCCGCTTGAAACTTTCTTACGAGGAAGTGAAAAAGGCGAATCCAAAGATCATCTATGTCGGTTGCTTCGGCTTCAGCCAGCGCGGGCCGTACGCGGCGAAAGCGGCCTACGACGACATGATCCAGGGCGCGGCCGGCATTCCCCATCTGCTGCAAAGACAGGGCGCCGCCGAACCGCGCTATGCGCCGATGATCGTCGCCGACCGCTCCGTCGGGCAGCAGGTGGCGAGCGCAGTAAGCGCGGCGCTCTACTACCGCGAAAAGACCGGCAAGGGCCAGCGCATCGACGTGCCGATGTTCGAGCACCTGCTGCAGATGATCCTGGGCGACCATCTGGGCGGCTACACCTTCGACCCGCCGCACGGCCCGCCGGGCTACATCCGCATCCTCTCCCCGGACCGGCGGCCCTACCGGACGAAAGACGGCTACGTCTGCGCGCTCATCTACAACGACAAGCAGTGGAAGGGGTTCCTCGAGGCGATCGGACGGCCCGAGATCCTCGCCCGGCCCGAGTTCGCGACGCACGAGGCGAGGAGCCGGAACTACGACAGGGCCTATGCGATGGTGGCCGAGGAGCTCGAGCGGCGCACCACGGCCGAGTGGATCGAGGCCTTCGAGCGCGCCGACATCCCGGTGCAGCGCATGAACAGCCTCGAGGATATCGTCGCCGATCCACACCTCGCCGCGATCGGCTACCTGGACACGGTGGAGCATCCAAGCGAAGGGCGCATCAGGTCGCTCGGCGTGCCCTCGGAATGGTCCGAATCGAAGCCCGAATACCGCCGCCACGCGCCGCGCCTCGGCGAGCACACGCGCGAGGTTCTGGAGGAGATCGGCTTTTCGAAAAAGAGAATCGAGGAATTGCTCTCGACCGGGGCGGCCAGGTCCAGCGACTGAAACCTGAAAACCCCTATATAATCCGCGCAGCGCCGATTTGATTTCAGCTTGCGGGCGCCTTACAAATGCCGCTAAAGAGAAGAGTTTGAACGACGATCCATCTTCCGTAGGCGCCGTCGTCGCGCAGAAGGCGCAATTCAGTTCGCCCATCAAGCTGCGCGGCGGCGCCGAGCTGCCTTCCTTCGAGCTGGCCTACGAGACCTACGGCACGCTGAACGCCGCGCGCTCGAACGCGGTGCTGGTGTGCCACGCCCTGAATGCCTCCCATCACGTGGCGGGCTTTTATCGAGGGGATGAAAGCAATGTGGGGTGGTGGGACAACCTCGTCGGCCCCGGCAAGCCGCTCGATACGCGGCGCTTCTTCGTCGTCGGCACCAACTATCTCGGCAGCTGCTTCGGCTCGACCGGCCCGGCATCGCCCAATCCGGCGACCGGCAAGCCCTGGGGCGCGGATTTCCCGGTGGTCACGGTGGAGGACTGGGTCGCGGCGCAGGCGCGGCTCGCCGATCACCTCGGCATCGAGCGCTTCGCCGCGGCGATCGGCGGCTCCCTCGGCGCGATGCAGGCGCTGCAGTGGACGCTCTCCTTTCCGCAGCGCATCCGCCACTCCCTGGTCATCGCCGCCGCGCCCAGGCTCTCGGCGCAGAACATCGCGTTCAACGAGGTGGCGCGCCAGGCGATCATGACCGATCCCGATTTCCACGGCGGCCACTACTACGAAAAGGGCGTCGTGCCGGCGCGCGGCCTGCGCATCGCGCGCATGATCGGCCACATCACCTATCTCTCCAACGACGCCATGATGGAGAAGTTCGGGCGCCTGCTGCGGCGCGGCGCGCTCGGTTTCGATTTCGACGTCGACTTCGAGATCGAGTCCTACCTGCGCCACCAGGGCGAAAAGTTCTCGAGCTACTTCGACGCCAACACCTACCTGCGCATCACCAAGGCGCTCGACTACTTCGACCCGGCGGCGGATTTCGGCGGCGACCTCGCCGTGGCGCTGGCGCGGGCGAAAGCGGCATTCCTGGTGGTCTCGTTCAAGTCCGACTGGCGCTTCGCGCCGCCGCGCTCGCGCGAGATCGTGCGCGCGCTGCTCGACAACCGCCGCATCGTCTCCTACCTGGAGATCGACGCCCCCGGCGGCCACGACGCCTTTCTGCTCGAAGACCCGCGTTACCACGCCGCCCTGCGCTCCTACTTCGCGAACATCGAATTGTGAGACCGGACCTACAAGCAATCGTCCAATGGGTGCCCCGAGGTGCGCGCGTGCTGGATCTGGGGTGCGGCGACGGGTCGCTTTTGCGCTCCCTGTGGCAGGAACGCGAGGCACCGGGATACGGGGTGGAGATCGAAGACGACAGCGTCGTCGCGTGCGTGGCGAACGACGTCAACGTGCTGCAAGTGGACCTGGAGAGCGGACTTTCGCTCTTCGCCGACGGCTCGTTCGACTGCGTGGTCTTGTCGCAGACCCTGCAGGCGGTGCACCGCACCGAAGCGGTGCTGCGCGAGATGCTGCGCGTCGGGCGCGAGGCGATCGTGAGCTTTCCCAATTTCGGCCACTGGAGCGCGCGCCTGCAGGTGGCCCTCGGCCGCATGCCGGTGTCCGAGGCCCTGCCCTACGAATGGTTCGAGACGCCGAACGTGCATCACTGCACGGTCACCGACTTCGAGGACCTCTGCCGCCGGATCGGCATCCGCATCCGCGAGCGCCTGGTGCTGCACCAAGGCAGGCCGGTAACCGTGATGCCCAACCTGCTGGGCAGCCTCGCCGTCTACCGCTGCATCGCCCAATAAGGCTCGCCTCATGCGGCTGTCCAGCGGGCTGCGCACGATAGCGGTCTTCGAGGCTCTCAAAGGGACTCTGGCGCTTCTTGCCGCCCTCGGGGTACTGGCCATCATTCCCAGGGACGCGAGGCACGTCGCCGTCGAGCTCGTGGGCCGCCTGCACCTCAATCCGGGAAAAAGCTACCCGAGCGTTTTCATCCGTCTCGTGGAAGAGACCGGCAATGCGCAGCTGTGGCTGATCGCCGTCCTGGTCGTGGTCTACGCGCTGGTGCGCTTTCTGGAGGCTTACGGGCTGTGGCGCTCGCGGCCTTGGGCCGAATGGCTGGCGGCGGTGAGCGGCGCCATCTACGTTCCGTTCGAGGTCTACGAGCTGTCGCGCGGCGTGTCGTGGATCAAGCTCGCCGCCCTGGTTCTGAACATCGCAGTCGTGGCCTATATGTGTTACGTGTTGTGGCGCTCGCGTCGTCACGCCGCGCCCGCTGCCCATAGCGGCTAAGGAGACCTCGCATGTACGAAGCGCGCAGCATCGCACCACTTTCCCGTGCCCGATTCGCGCGGCGATTTGCGCGCCACCTGGGCGTCGCGTTCCTCCTGGTCCTCGTCTCGCTCGCGATCGGAATGGCGGGGTACTTGCACTTCGAGCACATGCCGTGGCGCGATGCGTTCGTGAACTCGGCGATGCTGCTCGGCGGCATGGGGCCGGTCGATCAACTCAAGACGGACGGCGGCAAGGTCTTTGCCGGTCTCTACGCGCTCTACTGCGGACTCGTTTTCCTGATCGTCGCAGGAGTGCTCCTCGCTCCGGTCGTGCATCGGGTCCTGCACCGCTTCCACTGGGAACAAACCAGGCGGGACTAGCAGGCGGCCGCGTGCACGGGCGTAAAGCTGCCGCAGGCAGTAGGTCAGCGCGCGTCGCCCTCGCCTTCCCTGCCCGCCGAGCCGATCGAGATGTCGGCCAGCCCGGAGCGCATCATGAGCCAGAAGAGGATCACGCCCGGCAAGGCGACGACGGTGGTAAGCAGGTAGAAGTTCACATAGCCCATCGCATCGATCAGCGCCCCCACGGTCGTTCCGGTGAGGAACCGGCCGGCGATGCTCGCCAGCGCGGATAGCAAGGCATACTGGGTCGCGGTGAAACGCAAATTGCACAGCGCGGAGAGGTAGGCGACCACCGTCACGCCGCCGATGCCGCTGGCGAAATTCTCGAAACCGACCGCCGCGGCCATCCCCGGATTGGAATGGCCGGCCGCGGCCAGCGCGGCGAAGCTCAAATTCGACACCGCCATCAGGATCAGGCTGATCAGGACGGCGCGTTTCATTCCCAGCTTCCCGTAGAGGATGCCGCCGGCGAAAATGCCGACCAGCAGGGCAACGAAGCCGACCCCGACGTCGTAGAAGGCCACTTCGTCATTGGTGAAGCCGAGATCCTGGAACAGCAGCCTCAGCGTGAGGTTGGCGAGGGTGTCGCCGATCTTGTGAATCAGCACGAACAGCAGGACGACGAGCGCCCCCTGGCGCCTCAGGAACTCGATCAGCGGGCTGAAATAGGCGACGATCGCTTCGACTGCGCCGTGCGGCCTGGCTGGCTCGCGGTGCCGGAGCGGCTCGCCCATCACCACGCCGACCAGCATCGCCGGAAGCGCGAAGACCGCGCAGGCCGCATAGGCGGCGGTCCAGCCGAGCCGGGAGGCGAGGACCAAAGCCAGCGCACCGGCCGCCGCGGCGCCGATCCGCCAGCCGTATTGGGACATGCCGGAGCCGACGCCGAGCTGGCGCGGCTCGAGCAGCTCGATGCGGTAGGCGTCGATGATGATGTCAAACGTGGCGCCGGCCGCTCCCACGGTGATCGCGGCGATCGCGACGACGTGGAGAGAGGCGTTCGGGTCGGCGATACCGAGAAAAGCGACCGCAGCCATTACCAGCACGCCGACCAGCCATAGCCAGCTGCGCCGCTGCCCGAACCTGCCGATCACCGGCAGCCGCACGTTGTCTACGATCGGTGCCCAGATGAACTTGAAGTTGTAGGCAAGGATGGTGAGCGCGAAGGCAGTCACCGTGCTCTTGGTGATGCCGTGCTGGGCGAGCCGCGTGGTCAGCGTCGCGCCGATCATCGCGAACGCGAAGCCCGAGGAAATGCCGAGGAACAGAGCCGATAGCGGCGCGGACTCGAAATAAAGTCGAATTCCCTCCGGCAACCCCTTAAAGCGGGTAGTCATACTCGATGGTGAGCGGCGCGTGGTCGGAGAAGCGCTTCTTCTTGTAGATCGATTCCTTGCGCGCGGTGGCGGCGATCCCCGACGTCGCGATCTGGTAGTCGATGCGCCAGCCGACGTTCTTCGCCCAGGCCTGGCCGCGGTTCGACCACCAGGTGTACTGGTCGGGCTTCGCGTTGACGCGGCGGAAGACGTCGACGAAGTCGAGCTCGTCGAACACGCGCGTGAGCCAGGCGCGCTCCTCCGGAAGGAAGCCCGAGTTTTTCTGATTGGAGCGCCAGTTCCGCAGGTCGATCTCCTGGTGCGCGATGTTCCAGTCACCGCACAAGATGACCTCGTGCTTTCTCGCTTTTAACCGTTGAAGATGTAAAACGAACTCTTTCAAGAACCGAAACTTCGAAGCCTGGCGGTGCGGGCCCGCGGAGCCCGACGGCATGTAGAGCGACACCACCCACAGTTTTCCGAAGCGCGCCTCGAGGTAGCGGCCCTCGGCGTCGAACTCGCGGCTCTCGAAGCCGCGCTTCACTTCGTCCGGCGCCTTGCGGCTATACAGTGCGACGCCGCTATAGCCCTTCTTCTGCGCAAAGGCGTGGCAGGCCTGGTAGGGCTCGAGGCCGTGCAGCTTCGCGTCGAGATCGGCCTCCTGGCATTTCATCTCCTGCAGGCAGACGATGTCGGGGCGTTGCGCGGCGAGCCAGCGGAAAAGACCCTTTTTTGCTGCCGAGCGGACGCCGTTGACGTTGAGAGTGATGACTTTCAAGAAGAAGGAAAGGTGGATGCGCCGCCGTGCGCCGCCGACCATTGCGCCGGCGCGTGCAGGAACTTCTCCACTTCGGCGATCTGCGCCGGCTTCAGGTAGCCGCCCTTTTTCACCACGGCGAGCACATCCCACCAGGTGGCGAGATGGTGCAGCCGCACGCCGAGCTCGCCGAGGATCTTCTTCGAGTCGGGGAAGATGTCGTAGTAGAAGTTGACGAACACGTGATCGACCAGCGCGCCGGCGTCGCGCAGCGCCTTGCAGAAATTGATCTTGGAGCGCCCGTCGGTGGTGAGATCCTCGACCAGCAGCGTGCGCGCCCCTTCGCGGATGTCGCCCTCGATCTGCGCATTGCGGCCGAAGCCCTTGGGCTTCTTCCTGACGTATTGCATCGGCAGGCCGAAGCGCTCGGCGATCCAGGCGGCGTAGGGAATGCCGGCGGTCTCGCCGCCGGCGACGACGTCGAACTGCTCGAAACCCACCTCGCGCACCAGCGTCGACTCGGCGAAGTCGATGAGCTGCCGGCGCACGCGGGGATAGAAGATCAGCTTGCGGCAGTCGATGTAAACCGGGCTCGCCCAGCCCGAGGTGAAGCTGAAGGGCTGGTCCTCGTAGAACAGCACCGCCTTCACTTCGAGCAGCATCTTGGCGGTGGTCTCGGCGATGAACGCCTTGTCTGCGGAATGCATGGGGCGGCGCGATTTTACAGGAGAACGACTCGGTCAACCCCGATGCCGGGCCTCGCGTTAAAATCGTTCACCATAAGATATCCGGGGGCATGCGATGGCTCCGAAATACCTTCTGCTCGCTGCCGCGCTGGCAATGGCGCCGCTCGCCGCCGAGGCGCAACTGCAGCAGTTCACCTATCGCTGCGTCAGCAAGGACGGCAAGAAATACTACGGCTCGACGATCCCGCAGCAGTGCCAGGGGCAGCTGATCGAGCAGCTGAGCCCGCAGGGCACGGTGCTCCGCCGCATAGATCCCGAGGGCGATGAAAAGGCGCGCGCCGCCAAGGAGGCCGAGGCGCTCAAGAAGCGCGACGAAGACACGCTCGCGAAGGAACAATCACGCCGCAACCAGGCGCTGCTCGCCACCTATGCCAGCGAGAAAGACATCGACGACGCCCGCGCGCGCGCGCTGCAGGAAAACGACAAGGCCATCAAGGAAATCGAGCGGCGCGTCGAGGACATCAAGAAGCGGCAAGCGGGCTACGAGAAGGAAATGGAGTTCTATCGGGAGGGCGCGGCCAAGCCCAGCGCCGACAAGAAGGCGAAGTCGGTAAACCCCCCGCCGGAAGCGAGGAGCGGCCCGAAGCCTCCGCCCAAGCTGGTGGAGGATATGAGAAACTCGGAGGTCGATCTGCGGGCGCAGGAAAACCTGCTGGCCGTGAAGAAAAAAGAGGTCGAGATGATCAACGCGAAGTACAACGAAGACAAGAGGCGCTTCATCGAGCTGACGCGCGCTAAGTAACTTTACGCCGACAATTTCCGGCGCAGGATCTCGTTCACCTGCGCCGGGTTCGCCTTCCCCTTGGTGGCGTCGACTACTTTCTCGATGGTGCCAGCGTCGCTTATTTGCCGTAAACCTCGCTTTTCGATGATGGAGTCGACGTCGCCTTCACCAGCCCATACTGAGTCAAACACCTCCTTAGCCATCTTTCCGGAAAGAGTTCCGTCGTCGATTCGCTCAGCAAGGGTTCGCAGTTGATCTGCCGAAATCCGGCTATCGCGCGCATCCAGGTTTTCATCATTCAATTTTGCGCTCAACGGGCCGACGATCCAGTTCGCCAGCTCGGGCACTCTTTCTTTTGGCGCACCCGTAAAAGCGGAAAGCGCAAAGGTGGACGTTCCGATGCTGGAGGTGAGCAAGTTCGCCTGAGCCTTTGAAAGTCCGTACGCCATAAACCTCGATCGGCGTGCGTCCGGAAGTTCTGGCATTTGCCTGCGAACCTCCTCGATCATCTTCTCAGTAACGACGAGGGGCAAAAGATCAGGGTCGGGGAAGTAGCGGTAGTCCTGCGCGTCTTCCTTGGTGCGCATGGAGCGCGTTTCGTTGCGGTCGGGGTCGTAGAGGCGCGTTTCCTGGTCGATCTTGCCGCCCTCCTCGAGGATCGCGATCTGGCGCTTCGCCTCGTACTCGATCGCCTGCTCCATGAAGCGGAAGGAGTTCAGGTTCTTGATCTCGCAGCGCGTGCCGAGGCTGCGGTCGCCGGTTTTTCTGACCGACACGTTGGCGTCGCAGCGGAACGAGCCTTCCTGCATGTTGCCGTCGCAGATGCCGATCCAGACCACCAATGCGTGCAGCGCCCGCGCGTACGCGACCGCTTCCTTCGCGCCGCGCAACTCCGGCTCGGACACGATCTCGAGCAGCGGCGTGCCAGCGCGATTGAGGTCGATCCCGGTCATGCCGGGAAAGGCTTCGTGAAGCGATTTGCCTGCGTCCTCTTCGAGGTGTGCGCGGGTCAGCCTTACCCGCTTTTCAGTCTCATTCAAGAAAAAAGGCACTTCTCCCCCCTGCACGATCGGGATCTCGTACTGGCTGATCTGGTAGGCCTTCGGCAGGTCCGGGTAGAAGTAGTTCTTGCGGGCGAAGATCGAGCGCGGGCTGATCTTGCCGTTCACCGCCAGGCCGAAGCGGATGGCGTGCTCGACCGCGGCGCGGTTGGCGACCGGCAGGGTTCCAGGGAGCGCGATGTCGAGCGCGGCGGCCTGGGTGTTGGGCGCGGCGCCGAAGGCGTTCGCCGCGCCCGAGAACATCTTGCTCTTCGTCAGGAGCTGCGTGTGCGTCTCGATGCCGACGACGATTTCCCAGCGCACGCCCTACCTCGCCTCCGGGCGCAGCAGGCGGCAGTAGCCGCGCCGGTCGATCAGCATCGGCTCGAGATACGCCTGCGAGCCGCACAGCTCGGTGCAGTTCTGCGCCGAAACCATGACCAGCTCCCCCACGTCGCGCAGCGTGACGGCGCAGCGCCCGGCGGTGAACTTCAGGCCGCCTTTCAGCGGCTGCTGCCGGGTCGCGCTCAGCTTGCAGTGGTGCCCGCTGGGCGACACTTTCGACTGCCATTCCATGGCTTTGAGCTTGCCGTTTTCCACGGTGTAGGCGAGGCTCGACGCATAGCGCTCGTCGCCCGCCTCGCAGCTCACGTTGGCGCTGTAGCCGTCCATCGACGGGAATTCCTCGCTGAACTCGAAACGCTCGCGCTCCTGGCCGCCGGGGCCGTAGCGCGTGCCCGTGAACCGGCCGCTGCGCATGGTGCCGCGCAGCTCGCCGGTCACCGGCCGCCCGAAGAAGATCGCGCTCGTGCCTTCCCTGAGGTTCGGTTCTCTCCTGCGCGGGGATTTCAAAAGAAAGAAGAACCATGCAGATCCCGATCCATATTTTCATAGCGGCGTCTCCGTCGGCACCTTCAAGTGCCAGTCGGTCGCCTGCTGGTAGCGGTGCGCCGCGCCGAGCAGACGCGCTTCGCAGAAGTAGTCGCCCATGAGCTGCAGTCCCACCGGCAGGCCTTTCTCGTCGAAGCCGCACGGGATCGAAAGCGCCGGCAGGCCGGCGAGCGGCGCCGGGATGGTGAAGATGTCGTTGAGGTACATCTGCACCGGGTCGTCGGTCTTGGCGCCGATCGCGAACGCCGTGGTGGGGGAGGTAGGCCCCAGGATCAGGTCGCAGCGCTCGAAGGCGGCCGCGAAGTCGCGCGCGATCAAGCGCCGGATCTTCTGCGCCTGAAGGTAGTAAGCGTCGTAGTAGCCGTGCGACAGGACGTACGTGCCGACGAGGATGCGGCGCTTGACCTCCGCGCCGAAGCCTTCGCCGCGCGTGCGGCAGTACATGTCGTTCAGGTCCGAGTAGTCCTTCGCGCGGTGGCCGTAGCGCACGCCGTCGAAGCGCGACAGGTTCGAAGACGCCTCCGCCGGCGCGATGACGTAATAGACGGGCACCGCGAGTTTCGTGTTGGGCAGCGCCACCGGCACGCGCTTCGCCCCCTGCGACTCGAACCAGCGCAGCGCTCCCTCCACCGCCTTGCGCACGCCCGGCTCGATGCCTTCGCCGAAGTATTCCGCCGGCAGACCGATCCGCAGGCCGCCCAGCTTCAATTCGAGTTCTCTTGAAAAATTCTCTTTCGGCCGCTCGAGGCTGGTCGAGTCGCGCGGGTCGAACCCCGCCATCACGTTCATCATCAGCGCCAGGTCCGCGGCGCTCTTCGCGAGCGGGCCGGCCTGGTCGAGCGACGAAGCGAAAGCGATCATGCCGTAGCGCGACACGACGCCGTAAGTCGGCTTCAGGCCGCACACGCCGGTGAGCGCGGCGGGCTGGCGGATCGAGCCGCCGGTATCGGTGCCCGTGGCGGCGGGCGCCATGCGCGCCGCCACCGCGGTCGCCGAGCCGCCCGAGGAGCCCCCCGGCACCCGCTTTTTCCCCCAGGGATTGCGCACCGGGCCGAAATGCGAGGTTTCGTTCGACGAGCCCATGGCGAACTCGTCCATGTTGCACTTGCCGAGCAGCACCGCGCCGGCGCCGCCGAACTGCTCGATGACGTGCGCGTCGTACGGGCTCTTGAAGTCGGCGAGCATCCGCGAGCCGCAGGTAGTCAGCACGCCGCGCGTGCAGAAGATGTCCTTGTGCGCGATCGGGATGCCGGTGAGCGGGCCGGCATCGCCTTTTGCGATCCTCTGGTCGGCGCGCTTCGCGTCGGCGAGAGCGCGGTCGCGATCCACCGTGATGAAAGCGTTCAGCTCTCCGTTCAGACGGCCGATCCTGTCGGTGTACTGCCGAGTCAGCTCAACCGAGGAAATCTTCTTTTCTTTGAGGGCTTCGGAAAGCTCGGAAAGGGTTGAGTTAAGCACCTATTCGATCACTTTCGGCACGAGGTAGAGCCCGTCCTCTACGGCCGGTCGGCCGTCCTTTCCTGCCGGGGCGACGGATTGATAAAGCTCCCTGCGGTCGGTCTCCGTAACCTGGTCGGGGCGAAGCCGCTGTCCCGCCGCAAGCCGCGCGTCGAGCGGGTGGGCCATCGGTTCGATCCCGGCGGTATCGACCGCCTTCAGCTGGTCGATCAGGCCGAGAACCCGGTTCAGGCGGTCGATGGCGCCGGCCGACTCCGCGGGCCGGATGTCGATGCGGGCGAGGCGCGCGAGGCGGCGGACTTGGTCGTCGGAAAGCGACATGAAAATACGGAGGGCCCTACGGCGTTAAACGCACACCCTGGGGGGTTTTCCATTATCCCCAAGGGCGTCGTTAGCGTATCATATCGGCGGTTAAATCCGTGCCTTAGCCACTGAAAGTTAAGGCACTTAGTGATAAAGCGAAAAGACCAGTGCCCATGTTTGGATTCCTCCGCAGCTACTTTTCTAACGATCTCGCGATCGACCTCGGCACCGCCAACACATTGATCTACGTGCGCGGCAAAGGGATCGTCCTCAACGAGCCTTCGGTCGTCGCGATCCGCCAGGAAGGCGGCCCGAGCGGCAAGAAAACCATCCAGGCCGTCGGCAAGGAAGCGAAGATGATGCTCGGCAAGACGCCGGGCAACATCGTCGCCATCCGCCCGATGAAGGACGGCGTGATCGCCGATTTCACCGTGACCGAGCAGATGCTCAAGCAGTTCATCAAGAAGGTGCACGACAACAAGCTGTTCTCGCCCTCGCCGCGCATCATCATCTGCGTGCCCTGCGGCTCGACGCAGGTCGAGCGGCGCGCCATCAGGGAAAGCGCCATCGGCGCGGGGGCGGGCCAGGTTTTTCTGATCGAGGAACCGATGGCGGCGGCGATCGGCGCCGATCTGCCGGTGGCGGACGCGACCGGCTCGATGGTGGTGGACGTAGGCGGCGGCACCACCGAGGTCGGCGTGATCTCG
>WNGH01027407.1_pt1 | contig 15294 bp, 16 predicted proteins | sample 5400631 | NCBI WGS metagenome assembly WNGH01 (sample SAMN13153373, study PRJNA577476) | soil metagenome | isolation source: 115 cm soil or saprolite under Garry oak tree replicate 1 | place: USA:California | collected 2016-06-15
CCGGGTTATGAGCCCGGCGAGCTACCAGACTGCTCCACCCCGCGTCGCTGTGCCAGAGCGGGAAACGGGACTCGAACCCGCGACCCCAACCTTGGCAAGGTTGTGCTCTACCAACTGAGCTATTCCCGCGTGACGGCCCAAATCTAACCTGCCCCCTCACCCCTGCATACCGCGGTGCGTCTGTGCGTCTGACGCTGCCCCCTGCGCCCCAGTCTGACAGTGGAGGCGAGGGGGATCGAACCCCTGACCTCGTGAATGCCATTCACGCGCTCTCCCAACTGAGCTACGCCCCCGTTATATTGGGCCCCCGCAAAGCGTTCCGGCGGGAACACGGCATCTTACCGGGGCGTTGTTGTGATGTCAAGCGTTTTCACGCTTTTGCGTGAACTTTTTCGCCCCCTCGCGGTATCAGCGGGTGGACCCCGAGATCATAGACATGGCCAAGCACACTCGACGGAAGAAGCCGACCTCCCCCGCCCGGGCCAAGCCCCGCGTGGCCGGCCGCCCTGTGGCGCCGGTCGCGACGGCGCATGCCGCCCCGGCGGCCAAGGCGAAGCCCGCCAAGAAGCGCGGGCGGCGCCGCGGTCTGCTCTCCGGGTTGGGCCACCACGAGCACGAGCGCGACATCCTCGACCAGTACCTGCACGAGGTGTCCAAGACGCCGCTCCTCACGCAGAAGGAGGAGATCGCGCTGGCGCGCAAGGTGCGTGCCGGGGACCAGGAGTCGATGCAGGAGCTCGTGAAGCGCAACCTCCGCTTCGTGATCTCGGTCGCCAAGAAGTATCAGAACCGGGGCCTGCCGCTCACCGACCTGATCGGCGAGGGCAACGTCGGGTTGCTCACGGCGGCGCGGAAGTTCGACCCCGACCAGGGCGTGAAGTTCATCTCCTACGCCGTGTGGTGGATCCGGCAGGCGATTCTCGCCGCGCTGGCGCGCCAGGGACGTACGGTGCGCGTGCCGCTCAACCGCACGGCGGACTTGTCGCGCATCGTCCGTACCGCGGAATACCTGCGCCAGACGTTGCGCCGCGAGCCCACGCCCGAGGAAATCGCAGACGCCACCAAGCTGTCGCTCGAGGTGGTGCAGTCGCTCGCCGCCCTGAACACGGGCGACGTGCGGCTCGACGCGCCGCTCGATCCCGACGGCGACCGGTCGCTCATCGAGCGCTTCATCGCCGAGGATCTCCCCGACACGGAAGACCAGGCGATGGACCGGTTCCTGTCGGACGAGATCGAATCGGCCCTGAACACGCTGCAACGGCGCGACGCGAAGGTGCTGCGCCTGTACTTCGGGCTGGACGGCGGTCGCGAGCACACGCTCGAGGAGATCGGCGGGATGCTCGGCGTCACGCGCGAGCGCGTGCGGCAGCTGCGCGATCGCGCGCTCAAGCGGCTGCGGGATGGCGATGTCGGGAAGGCTCTAGCCAGCTTCGCGGCGTAACCGACGCTAGGTTGTAGGACGCTACGTTGTAAGAGATGGCCGGCGGATGTCCCGTCGGCCGTTTCGTTTGTGTCGTACAACATAGCGTCGTACAACGTGGCGTCGTAGTTTATCGCGGTGATCGCCCAACTCGGCCGAAGGACCGTCGACGCCGTCAAGGCCGTCGGCCGCTTCGGCCATTTCGTGTCCGACCTGGGCCGCGCCCTCCCGGACGTCGCGACGTGGGGCGGGTTGACCGTCGTCCAGATGCGACGTGTGGGCGTGGACTCGCTCCCGGTCGCCCTCTTCATCGCGGCGTTCACCGGTGTGGTGCTCGCCCTGCAGGCATCCTACACCTTCACCGGCACCGTGCCGCTGTACTTCGTCGGCACGCTCGTGGGCAAGACGATGATGCTCGAGCTCGGCCCCGTGCTCGCGGGGCTCGCGCTCGCCGGCCGGGTCGGCGCGAGCATGGCGGCGGAGCTCGGGACCATGAAGGTGACCGAGCAGGTGGACGCCCTCGAGACCCTCGCCTACGACCCGCAGAGCTTCCTCGTCGTCCCGCGCGTGCTCGCGGGCACCCTCATGTTCCCGGTGATCGTCGCCCTCGCGATCCTCGTCGGGATCGCGACCGGCTGGCTCGCGAGCCTCGTCCTGCTCGACCTCTCGACCCAGGAGTTCCTGAAGGGCCTGAAGCTGTTCTACCGGTTCAAGGACACCTGGTTCGGGCTGTTCAAGAGCGCCACGTTCGGCTGCACGATCACCCTGGTGGGGTGCATGATGGGGCTCGGGACCCGCGGCGGTGCGGAAGGCGTCGGCCGCAGCACGACCCAGGCGGTGGTCTACTCCGCCGTGCTGCTGCTGGTGCTCGACGCGTTCTGGGCGCTGGTGCTGCTGCGATGATTCAATTCGCCGACTTGTACAAGGCCTTCGACGGCAAGCCGGTGCTCACGGGGGTCACGCTCGACGTGCAGGACGGCGAGACGATGGTGATCATCGGCTACTCGGGCACGGGGAAGAGCGTCGCGCTGAAGCACGTGGTCGGGCTGTTGCAGCCCGATGCCGGGGACGTCATTGTTGACGGCCGGCCGGTCGCCGCGCTCGACCGGGCGGGGCTGTACGGCCTGCGGCGCGACATCGGGTTCGTGTTCCAGTTTGCCGCCCTGTTCGACTCCATGAGCGTGGCCGACAACGTGGCGCTCGGGCTGCGGCGCCGCGGGTTGTCGGAAGACGAGATCGCGGAGCGCATCCGGGAGGCGCTGGCGCTGGTAGACCTGACGGGCGCGGAGCCGCGCATGCCGGCGGAGCTGTCGGGCGGCATGCGGAAACGGGTGGGGATCGCGCGCGCCATCGCCCTGCGGCCGCGCTACCTCCTGTACGACGAGCCGACCACCGGCCTCGACCCGGTGACGTCGGCGGTGATGGACCAGCTGATGGTGCGCACCCGCGAGCACCTGGGGGTGACAGGGATCGTGGTGACGCACGACATGCGCAGCGCCTATACCGTGGGGGACCGGATCGCCATGCTGTACGAGGGTCGGATTCGCCAGGTCGGCCGCGTCGCGGAGATCCAGCAGACCGGCGATCCCGTGGTGCGGCAGTTCATCGAGGGACGCCCTGCATGAAGCGCGAGAACGAGTTCGCCGTCGGCGTCGTGGTCATCGCCGCGTTCGCCGTGGTGGTGACCGGGGCGCTGTGGCTCTCGGGCGCGCACCTGGGGAAGACCGAGGCGGTGTACACGGCGCGGTTCCGCACGGTAGGCGGCCTGGGAGCGGGTGATCCCGTGGTGCTGCGGGGCGTGCGGGTCGGCCGCGTCGAGGCGATCCGCCTCGCCCCGGGCAACTGGGTCGAGGCGGACTTGAAGATCTATGCCGGCGTTACGCCCCCGGCCACGCCCGCCGTGATCGCCGCGTCCGCGTCGCTGTTCGGCGAGTGGGCGGCGACGCTCATCTCGCGCGACCCGCCGCCGGCCGACCCGAACGTGCGCCAGGCGCTGGCGGAGGCGCAGGCGGCAGGCGGCGGCAAGTGGCCCGGCGCGACCCTGCCGGACATCGGCCAGCTCACGGCCCAGGCGAGCCGCATCGCCACCGACATCGCCACGGTCGCCAACCGCGTGCAGACCGCCTTCGACTCGGAGGCCGTGACGCTCGGCGTCGCAGGACTTCCACGACCTGCTCGAGTCCGCCCACAAGAACCAGGAGAGCCTGGTGCGCACGCTCGTGGCCGCCGACAGCGTAATGTCCCGCATCGCCAACCGCACCGGTACGCTCGGCTTGCTCGTCTCGGACTCGACGTTGTACAAGGAGACGACCCTGACGATGATCCAGCTGCGACAGCTGCTATCCGACATCCAGGCGAACCCGCGCAAGTACTTCACGTTCAGCGTGTTCTAAGAGACATTGCGGATCTTCGTCACATGAAGCGCCGCCAGTCCCGGGCCACGCGTGAGACCAGCGCCGGCGGCGTCGTCTTCCGGCGGACGGCCGGCGGCCCGCCGCGGTTTCTGCTGATCCGGGACTCGTACGAGAACTGGGGCTTTCCCAAGGGCCACCTCGAGCGGGGCGAGCCGCCGGCCGAGGCGGCGCGCCGCGAGGTGGTCGAGGAGACCGGCCTCGACGCCTTGATCCTGCACGGCCCGATCCAGGTGATCGACTGGTACTTCCGGTTTGGCGGCAAGACGATACACAAGTACTGTCACTTCTTTCTGTTCGAGTCGCGCCGCGGCGACCCGGTGCCGCAGGCGGAAGAGGGGATCACCGACTGCGCCTGGTATCCGCTGGAGCAGGCGCGGCGAACGATCTCCTATGACAATGCGCGCGGCGTGCTGGAGCGGGCGGCCGAGATGGTGCAGGCGCTCGCGCCCGAGAGCGGCGGCGCGGGGTGACGGCCGTCGTCCTGGTGTACCATCCGCGCCGCGAGGCGCGGCGCGCGGTGAAGGCGGGGTACCCGCGCGACGCCGGCTCGGTGTGCCTGTGCCGCAGCCTTCAGGCGGTGGAGCGCCTGCTGTCCCAACGACTCGTGGACGCCGTGGTGATCGACGTGAAGGCCCCGTCCGTTCCGACGGCCGCCCTCGCGCTGCCGGCGCGGTTCCCCCGCATCCCCATGTACGTGCTCTCGGCGTTTCGCCCCGACGATGGCACGTTGCTCTCGGCGTGCCACGCGGCGGGCTTCGCCGGCATCCTGGTGGAGGGCGTGGATCACGCGATCGCGGGCGAGTGGATCGCGGCGCGGACGGCGCAGGTGGCGCGGCGTGCGGCGCTGGCCGACGCCCCGAAGCTGCTGCGCCTCACCGACCGGCTGCAGGTCGCCGCGTGGGATGAAGTGTTGCGACGCGTCGGCGTCCCGACGCAGACGGCTCACGTCGCCCAGGCGCTCCGCGTCACGCGCGAGCACCTGTCGCGCGAGTTCGCCGCGGGCGGGGCGCCGAACCTGAAGCGCGTGATCGACCTGGCGCGCACGGCGTGTGCGGCGGACCTGCTCGGCAACCCGGGCTACAGCGTGCGCCAGGTGGTGCGGATCCTGGGCTATGCGTCCCCGAGCCACCTGGCCGGCGCGGCGCGCCGGGTCGCGGGGGCAACGCCGCAGGAGCTGCGGGAGGCTGGGGCGCGCGGGGTGCTGACGCGGTTCCTTAGAGGAAGGACGCGCTCGAGAACCTGAATGCGAAATGCGGAATTCGGAATGCGGAATGGCAGGCCGGGCGTCCCGCGCCGAGCGACCTCCCACTGGAATTCCGCATTCCCCATTTCGCATTCCGCATTCATGTGATATTTTTCACAATCTCCCAACGGTGCTCCCATGGCCACTGATTCCATCCTGCGACCCGGCGAGCTGAAAGAGATCCTCCTCAAGGAAATCCAGACCGCCGATCTGGCCGAAATCGACGTCCGCGAGGTCGGCACGGTGCTGGAGGTGAAGGACGGGATCGCCCGCATCTACGGCCTCACGTCCGCCATGGCGGGCGAGATGCTCGAGTTCACCTCCTCGGAGACGAGCGAGAAGGTGACCGGCCAGGCGCTCAACCTCGAAGAGGACAACATCGGCGCCGTCATCTTCGGCGACTATCTGGTACTGCGCGAGGGGGACGAGGTGCGGCGCACGGGCCGCGTGCTCGACGTGCCGGTGGGCCCGGCGCTGGTGGGGCGGGTGGTGGACGCGTTGGGCCGTCCGGTGGACGGGCTGGGCCCGGTGCACACCACCCATACCCGCAAGGTCGACATCGTGGCGCCGGGCATCATCAAGCGCCAGCCGGTGAAAGAGCCGCTGCAGACGGGCATCAAGGCGATCGATTCGATGATCCCGATCGGGCGGGGGCAGCGCGAGCTGATCATCGGCGATCGTGGCACCGGCAAGACGGCCATCGCGATCGACACGATCATCAACCAGAAGGGCGAAGGGGTGATCTGCGTCTACGTGGCGATCGGCCAGAAGAGCTCGACCGTCGCCGCGGTGGTGGAGCGGTTGAAGGAGCACGGCGCCATGGAGTACAGCATCGTGGTCGTGGCGTCGGCCGCCGAGCCGGCGCCGATGCAATACATCGCCCCGTTCGCGGGCTGCGCCATGGCCGAGTACTTCATGTACGACGAGAAGAAGGCCACGCTCTGCGTGTACGACGACCTGTCGAAGCAGGCCGCCGCCTACCGGCAGCTCTCGCTCGTGCTGCGGCGCCCGCCGGGCCGCGAGGCGTACCCGGGCGACGTGTTCTACCTGCACAGCCGGCTGCTCGAGCGGGCGGCGAAGCTGTCGAGCGAGATGGGCGGCGGCTCGCTCACCGCCCTCCCCATCATCGAGACGCAGGCGGGCGACGTGTCCGCCTACATCCCGACCAACGTCATCTCCATCACCGACGGGCAGATCTTCCTCGAGACCGACATGTTCTACTCGAACGTGCGGCCCGCGATCAACCCGGGCATCTCGGTGTCGCGCGTGGGAGGGAGCGCGCAGATCAAGGCGATGAAGCAGGTGGCGGGACGGCTGCGGCTCGACCTGGCGCAGTACCGGGAGCTCGAAGCGTTCTCGCAGTTCGGCTCCGAGCTCGATCAGGCGACTCAGAAGCAGCTGGCCCGCGGCGCGCGCGTGGTCGAGGTCCTGAAGCAGCCGCAGTATCAACCGATGCCGGTCGAGCGCCAGGTGATGGTCCTCTTCGCGGTGACGAACGGATATCTCGACGACGTGGCGCCGGAGCACATCAAGGCCTGGGAGCAGGGCTTCCTCGACTTCATGACGGCGCAGCACCCGGAGCTGGGCCAGGAGATCCGCACGCGCAAGGTGCTCGCCGACGAGCTCGCCGCGCGGCTGCGCGCGGCCATCGAAGAGTACAAAAAGATCGCGGCGCACTGATGGCGAAGCCCCGCGAGCTGCGCCGGCGCATCAAGTCCGTCCAGAACACGCGCAAGATCACCAAGACGATGGAGCTCGTGGCCACGTCGAAGCTCAAGCGCGCGCAGGACCGCGTCGTGGCGGCGCGCCCGTACGCCGCCGCGCTGGCCGAGGTGATCGGCGACCTCTACTCCCCCGAGCTCGCCGAGCGGTTCCCGCTGCTGCGCCAGCCCGGGGCCCCCGGGGTCAGTCACCGGGTCGCTCTGATCCTGATCACCGCCAACCGGGGGCTGTGCGGCGCGTTTAACGCGAACCTGATCCGCGAGGCGCGACGGCGCATCGACGAGCTCGAGGGCGAGGGCGCCACGGTGGCGCTCCACATCGTGGGCAAGAAGGGCATCACGTTCTTCAAGTTCGCCAAGCGGCCGATCGCGTCGCAGCGCACCGACATCGGCGACAAGCCGACGGCGGCCCAGGCCGCCGAGCTGGTGGGGCCCTTGATGGCGCAGTTCTCGGCGGGCGCGCTCGATGCCGTCGAGGTCGTGTTCGCGCAGTTCCGGAGCGCGGTGTCGACGCCGCCCACCGTGCTGCGCATTCTGCCGGTGAGCCCACCGCGGGCGCGAACTGACCCCGGGCGCAAGCCCGGGGTTCCCGGGGGCCCCGGGCTGGCGCCGGGGGTCAGTGGCCCGTCCGCCAACTACATCCTCAAGCCCTCCGCCGAGGCGATCCTCGAGCAGCTGCTGCCGCTGTACGTCCGCAACCAGGTGTACCGGGCGCTGGTGGAGACGGCGGCGGCGTTCCTGGGGGCGCAACGCACCGCGATGAAGAACGCCACCGACAACGCCGGGGAGATCATCGAGCTGCTGCAGCGGACCTACAACCGGGCGCGCCAGGCGCAGATCACGCAGGAGATCGCGGAGATCGTGGGCGGGGCGGAAGCGTTGAAAGGATAGAGAGGATTCCCATGGCGACACGAGCCAAAGAAGCTCCCAAGCCCGCGGCCGAGCCGAAGACCAACACCGGCAAGGTCGTCCAGGTCATCGGTCCGGTGCTCGACGTGGAATTCCAGCCGGAGCACCTGCCGGAGCTCTACAACGCCCTGCGCATCGATTACGTGGGCGACGGCGCCGCGCCGATCCACCTCGTGGCCGAGGTGCAGCAGCACATCGGTCGCAACCAGGTGCGCGCCGTGGCGATGAGCTCGACCGACGGCGTGGTGCGCGGGATGGACGCCGTGGACACGGGGGAGCCGATCACCGTCCCCGTCGGCGAGCCTTCGCTCGGCCGGATCCTGAACGTGCTGGGCGAGCCGGTGGACGAAGGCGATCCGATCCCGTCCGCTGCGGAACGCTGGCCGATCCATCGCGCGGCACCCAAGTTCGTCGATCTCGAGCCCAAGACCGAGGTTTTCGAGACTGGGATCAAGGTGATCGATCTGGTGGCGCCGTTCGTGAAGGGCGGCAAGATCGGCCTGTTCGGCGGCGCCGGCGTCGGCAAGACGGTGATCATCATGGAGCTGATCCACAACGTGGCGATGGGCCACGGCGGGCGATCGGTGTTCTGCGGCGTGGGCGAGCGGACACGCGAGGGCAACGACCTCTACCTCGAGATGAAGGAGAGCGGGGTATTGAAGTCTTGCTCCCTGATCTACGGCCAGATGAACGAGCCGCCGGGCGCACGGCTCCGCGTGGGGCTCTCGGGCCTCACGGTCGCGGAGTACTTCCGCGACACGGAAGGGCAGGACGTGCTGGTGTTCATCGACAACATCTTCCGGTTCACGCAGGCCGGCTCGGAGGTCTCCGCGCTGCTGGGCCGGATGCCGAGCGCCGTCGGCTACCAGCCGACGCTGGCGACGGAGATGGGCGAGCTGCAGGAGCCATCTACGTCCCGGCCGACGATTTGACCGACCCCGCACCGGCGACGGCCTTCTCGCACCTCGATGCGACGGTCGTGTTGTCGCGCCAGATCTTCGAGCTGGGGATCTATCCGGCGATGGATCCGCTGGCGTCGTCGTCGCGTCTGCTCGACGCCCAGTATTTGGGGGAGCGGCACTACAAGGTCGCCGTCGAGGTGCAGCGGATCCTGCAGCGCTACAAGGACCTCCAGGACATCATCGCAATCCTCGGCATGGACGAGCTGTCGGAGGAGGATAAGCAGCTGGTCGGGCGCGCCCGCCGGGTGCAGCGCTTCCTGTCGCAGCCGTTCTTCGTCGCGACCCAGTTCACCGGCCTCGAAGGGAAGTACGTGAAGCTCGAGGAGACGATCAGCTCGTTCGAGCGCGTCGTCGCCGGCGAATTCGACCAACTCCCCGAGCAGGCGTTCTACATGGTCGGGGGGATCGACGAAGTCGTCGCGCAGGCCAAACGCCTGGCCAGCACCTGAGTGATGCACGTCACAGTCATTTCCCCCGAGCGAGCGGTATTCGATGGCGCCGCGGACGCTGTAGTCGCCCCGGCGTTCGATGGGCAGGTCGGCATCCTGCCGGGCCACGCGCCGTTCATGACGCTGCTGGGTACGGGCGTCCTGACGGTGCAGGTCGGCGGGGGCGGCGGTTGGTCCAAGCGCTTCGAGGTCTCCGGTGGATTCCTCCAGGTGGTGGGCGATGCCGTGCGCGTGGTGGCCGATCGCGTCGAACCGGCCTGACACTGTTCCTTCGTCCCTTCAGGGGAGGCTCCCACATGCGGAAGTGCATCGGCAGTGCGCTGCTCGTGATGGTGCTCGCGACGGTTCCCGCACTGGCCACGGCGCAGCGACGGCCGCCAGCCCGCCGCGCCGCCCCCGCCGCGCAGCATCCGTCGTTCGGATTGCAGATCGACGTCGGCACCCAGACCGACTTCGGTATCGGGGGCCGCGGCGTGTTCGGGCTCGCTTCACTGTTCCCCGGGGTGCCGCTCGATGGCATCGTATCGTTCGACTACTACTTCCCGAGCCATCCGTCGGGCACCACCTCCCATTTCTGGGAGATCAACGGCAACCTGGCGTACCGGTTCCGTGTCCCCGCCCGGAGCTCGTTCCGGCCCTACGGGGGCGGCGGTCTGAACATCGCGCATTCGTCGGTCTCGGCAGGCGTCGTGAGCGGGTCCAGCACGAACGTGGACCTGAACATCCTGGCCGGCACGACTTTCAGGGTGAAGAGCAGCGTGACGCCATTCGCCGAAATCCGCGGCGTGGTGGGGAACGCCAACCAGGTCGTCTTTACGGGCGGCCTCCGGTTCTAGCTGGAACGGGGGCGGGCGGTCCGGGTATTTTTCCACGCCCTAGTCTCATGCGACCATTCCGGAGGAGACCCCCCATGCGGCGTCACGCTGCGGTGCTCGCCCTCGCCAGCTTGCTCGGTGCCGCCCCGGTGTCCGCCGCCGCCCAGGCGACGGGTACGACCACGTTCAACGCCCCGTATCGCGCGTTCGTGCGTTCCGAGATCGGCGTATTGTTGAGCTTCCCCAACGGTGGTGGCACCGCGGTCGAAGGGGCCTACCGCATCGCGAGCCACGGATTCGACCTCGGTTTCAAGGCGGGGTTTCTCAATCCGTCCGCGGCCGGCAACACCGTGCTCCTGCTCGGCGCCGAGGCGCGGCAACGCGTGATCACGCACACGATCGACTTCCCGCTGGACGGCGCGGTGATCGTCGGCGTGGGCGGAAACTTCGTGAGCGGCGCGTCGCAGCTGATCATCCCGGTCGGGCTCTCGCTCGGGCGCCGCGTCGATCCGCGCGGCTCGACGGTGAGCATCGTGCCGTACGTGCAGCCGACGATGTATATCCGCGCTGGCAGCGCCACCCCCCACGTGCTGTTCACCCTCGGCCTGGGTGGCGACTTTCGGCTGAGCCGTGTGTTCGACGCCCGCATCAGCGGCGCGGCATTCCTACTGTGTGTGGGCGTCCTGTGTGTGGGCGTCTGTTTCTGGAGGTCGATATGAAGCGCGCAATCGCACTAGTCGGATTGTTCGCGCTCGTTGCTGCGCCCGCGGCGACGCAATGGCTCGGTATGCCGAGCTGGAATAGCCCAAATGGTAGCAACGGCGTCGGGATCTCCGTGGATTACGGACAGCCCGGGCCGGATGCGGGAAATGGCACTGCCTACGGCGGCCGTGTGTCTCTCAGCACGGGCACGGCGATGGTGACGGCCGGGGGCTCATCGTGGAAGCCAGAGACCTTCAATGCCCGCGTCACGTCGTGGGGTGCAGCGCTGGCGGCCCGCCTGATCGGCGGCCACGTGGTCCCGGTCGCCGTCAATCTGCAGCTCGGTGGGGCGTACCACGCGCAGCTCACGTCCGGAACACAAACGCTGCTCGAGGCGACCAGCGCGCTGGCCGCGGTGGGCCTGAGTACGCCGCTCTCCGTTTCCCTGATCCGCCTCGAGCCGTACTTCTCCCCGAGCGTGCGGTACCACAGGTACTGGAACGTGCCGGCGGGCGTACGGAAGGAGGAAACGAACTTCGGGTGGGTGCTCGGGGGCAACGCCGACTTCGGGCCCGTCGGCATCCACGTCGCATACGATTCCGAGAAGTTCGCCGATGGCAGGACACATGGCGTGTTCGGCGTGGGAGCAAACCTGCAGACCAGGTTCCCACGCGCGATGTGAGTCACCTTACTTCGAGGTCCATATGAAGCGTGCAGTCTTGATTGTAGGTGTCGCCGCGCTCGCGACTACACCGGCGGCGGCGCAGTGGCTCGGGATGCCCGTGTGGAACAGCCCGAAGGGCGGCACCGGCATCACCATCAACGGCGACTGGGGTAGGCCCGATTCGACCTCCGGCAAGGGCAACGCGTTCGGCGGCCGCGCCTCGCTCGGTCTCGGCACGCTGACCCTGACCGCCGGCATCGAGAGCTACAAGCCCGAGAACGCCACCTCGAGCATCACGTCCATCGGCGGCAACGCGGCGATGCGCGTCATCGGTGGCAGTCTGATTCCCGTTTCGATCAACCTTCAGGTCGGCGCCGCGCGCAGCGATTCGAGCAGCCCCACCCGGCCGGCCACGACGAGCGTGACCGGTGCGGCGGGCCTCGCGATCAGCCTGCCCACGCCCGGCGTGAGCATCGAGCCGTACGTTTCTCCCGGATTCCGCTATCGCAGGGCGTCCGGAACGGGCAACACGAACTTCGGGTACACCATCGGGGCGAACGTGAGCTTCGGCATGTTCGGCGTCCACGCCGCCTACGATTACGAGCACGTGAGCGGCGGCCACATCGGCATCCTCGGCCTCGGGGCGCACGTGGCGATCAAGGTGCCGCTCGGCATGTGATGCTGGTTCACAAGCGCGATTGAAGCCACTACCTTTGGGGCGCGCCGTTCCCGGCGCGCCCCTTTCGTTCCCAGGAGTCATGTGACGGGTCGTTCCCTGGTCCCGCGAGCGTCGCTCCTCGCGCTGGCGCTCGCCCAGAGCGGCTGCGCGCTCACGCTCGACTCGAGCCATCTGGGTGTGCCGGTGAGCCTGGCCGGCGCCGCCGCGGCCCCGGACTCAGGCGTGCCGTTTCGCGTCACCAAGCACCCGGTGTATCTCGTCGCCGGCCTGCTGCCGGTGTCGCAGCCCAACCTGGAGGACGTGCTGGCGGGGCAGGTGGGGACGGGGGCGCGCATCGAGAACCTCCGCGTCCGAGTGCGGAGCCGCTGGAGCGACCTGCTGGTGACGGCGCTGACGTTCGGGCTGGTGGTGCCGCGGTCGGTGACGTTCGAGGGGGTGGTCGTCGCTCACTGACCCCGGGCGCAAGCCCGCTCACTAACCCCGGGCGCAAGCCCGGGGTGATCCCCGGGCTTGCGCCCGGGGTTAGTGGTTTCCCTCCACCAGCTGTCTCACCAGCGCCGTCGTCCGCTCCGCCGCACCGCGGCCCTCCTGCACCAGCCGCTTGCCCGCCGCGCCCGCCTTGCGTCGCGCGGCCGGGTCGTGATACCACACGAGACATTGCGAGTGCAGCGGATGGCGCCCGTCGGCCGGCAGCGCCACCGCGCCGCCCCGCTCGATCAGGAGTGTGGCGTCGCGGCTCATGTGCCAATGAGGGCCCACGGTGACCGGGACGCCGAATACGGCCGGCTCGAGCACGGAATGCAACCCCGCTCGGGTGTAGCCGCCGCCCACGAACGCGACGTCGGCGAGGGCGTACAAGTCGGCGAGGATGCCCACCCGATCGACCACGATCACGGGGGGGGGCTCCACGTGCTCGAGCTGGGACAGGCGGACGGGGCGCGGCAGTTTCAGGTGTCGGGCGCGCTCGGCGATCAGCGCCAAGTGGTCGGGGTTGGGCTCGTGCGGTGCCAGGATGAGACGCGCGGCCGGCACCTGGGCGAGTAGATCGACGAACGCCGGGAGCACGACGGCTTCATCGGCGGGCCAGGTCGAGCCCGCCACGACCGTGAACGTGCCCGCGGGGAAGACCGCGAGCCGTGCGAACGGCTCGCGCGTCCGGTCGAAGCGCTCGGCCCGCTCGGCGACGCTGTCGTAGCGCGTATCGCCGGTCACCTCGATCGCCTCGCGCCGGGCGCCGAGCTGCTGGAGCCGGCGACCGTCGTCCTCACTGATCGTCCCCACGCGGTCGAGCGCGCGGTAGGCGGGCTCCGCCCAGCGGCGCGCCGGCCAGCGCAGCCGCGAGCTGTCGAGCGCCACCGTCGCGGAAATCAGCCCCAGCTTCGTGCCGCGCCGCCGCGCGGCCAGCGTGAGCTCGGGCCAGACGTCGAGCTTCGAGAACACCAGCGCCGCGGGTTGGAGCGCGTCGAGCGCGGCGGCCACATCCGCCGCGCGGTCGAACGGCAGGTAATCCGTCAGGTCCACCGGGAGCGTGCGGGCGAGCCGCTCGGCGGACGGGGAAAAGAACGTATAGACGAGCTGCCACTGCGGCCGCTCGGCGCGGAGGGTCTCGAGCACCGGTTTCGCCTGCAGGCCTTCGCCCACCGAGGGGGCGTGCACCCAGACGAGGGGCCGTTTGGGGTCGCGCTGCGCCCGGCCCCACGCCGCCAGCCGCTCGAGCACGCCGCGGCGCGCGTCCACACCGCGGGCGATCTTCTTGTCGAAGCGGGCGGCGAGCGGCAGCGCCCGCTCGGCCAGCCGCACGCTGAGCCGGTATATGAAGGAAGGGCGGTCCCCCATCACCGCGCTCGGTCGGTCGTCTTGCTGCGGTAGACCGAGTCCAGGACGGCCCGGAACACCTCGACGGGGGCCGCCCCTTCGAGCAACCCACCCTCGATGTAAAACGTGGGCGTGCTGACGGCGCCGGCGGCGCCGGCGCGCGCCGCATCCTCGCGCACTTCGGCCGCCGTGGCCTTGGCGCTGACGCAGCGGGCCAGCCGCGCGTGATCGAGCCCGGCCGAGTCGCCGAGCGCGAGGAGGTAAGGCGCGGGATCCTTGCGGGGGGCCCACGCATCCTGGTGCTGAAACAGGAGGTCATGCAGCGGCCAGAACTTCCCCTGCCGGGCCGCGCACATGGCCAGCTCGGCGGCGGCGGCGGCGTTGGGGTGGCGCGTGGTGAGCGGCAGGTTGATGTACACGAACCGGACCTTTCCCGTCTGCACGTATTCCTTTTCCAAGAGCGGCATGGTGGTGAGGGCGAAGGAGCGGCAGTACGGGCACTGAAAGTCGGACATCTCGTACACGGTCACGGGTGCGTCGGGGCGACCCTTGGCCCGCGCGGTGAGGGGATCGGGGGAAGGGGGAGAAGCGGGGGCCTGCCCGTTGGCGGCTGAAACTGCGGTCAGGAACACGCACGTGGCCGCGGCGAGGCGCATCGTCGGGACTCGGTCGTTCGAGGGTGGGCTTACCATAGTGGCTCGCGTCCCGGCGCGCCACTGGCGGACCCCTAGCGGAGCGGCGAGGTGCATGATATATGAATCCGCAGACGGGGGCCCGTTGCGTGCTCCCGCCCGTTTCTGAGCCGTACGCGCGCGCGCGTCCTCCCTAGCCGTTGGGCGCACCCACGCGATTCGTCGAGAAAAAAAAATCGAAGGCGACCTTGTCGCTGCGCGACGGAGTAAACCGCCGCGCGGCGCATTGGCCCAGTTGCCCCAGCTCTCGTGCGCCGAGCTGGGTCTGTCAACGCACACGTATGGAGGAGGGAACATGCGCGTTCGCTGCCGTCGATTCGTTCTCGTTTTGCTTGCCGCGCTCTGCGCGGCGCCGCTCCGGCTCGGCGCGCAGCAGCCGGTCACGCTCACCGGCAGAGTGACGAGCGAGGCCGGAGTGGCGCTGGGCGCCGTCGAGGTCACGATTCCGGCCATGGGACTGGGCACCCTCACGCGAGACGACGGCCGCTACGCCTTCCTCGTGCCGGGCGCCCGCGTGTCGGGGCAGACCGTGACGCTCAGCGCGCGCCGGCTCGGCTACAAGGCTCAGAGCGCGCAGATCACGCTCGCGGCTGGGGGGGTGACCCGCGACTTCAGCCTCGCGCCGAACCCGCTGCAGCTCGGCGAGATCGTCGTGACGGGCGCCGGCACGGCCACCGCGACCGAGAAGCTCGGCAACGTGCGCAACACCGTCTCGGCGGAGCAGATCGACAAGAGCAACGAGTCGAACATCGTCGAGGCGCTCGCGGCCAAGGCGCCCAACGTCCAGGTCACCGGCCAGTCGGGCGACC
>WNGH01008077.1_pt1 | contig 15293 bp, 13 predicted proteins | sample 5400631 | NCBI WGS metagenome assembly WNGH01 (sample SAMN13153373, study PRJNA577476) | soil metagenome | isolation source: 115 cm soil or saprolite under Garry oak tree replicate 1 | place: USA:California | collected 2016-06-15
AGCGAATGAGCATGGAAGATAAGAAAGCGTATGCTACTGTGGGAAAGAATGCAGAGAATCGCGCGAAAGCATCCAAAAAGGCTATATGCCTTGCAGTGTTGCTCAGATGTACCTACAATAAGCAGGCAGCGTCGCACCTTTCTTAAAGGTGGCGTTCCTCCCTTATTCCTCTTTCAGGAGACATGGGTATGATAGGTGAAAAGAACTACGGCGGGGAGTTGCTCGGCCCGTTTCGGCTCGTTGCTGAATGTGGTTGTGGCCCTGCTGGATGCGTCTACCAAGCAAGGCCTATCTCCATGGCTCGGCCATCTGTCGCTATTAAATGGTTCCACACCGTGCGGCTCTCGCCACACCAATGCCGACAGTTTCTCCTAGCGGTGCGCTTGCTCAAAAAACTGAAGCATCCCCATATCCTTCCGCTCCTGGATGCCGGGATAGCGATGGAGGGTTCCCATACATCGTCAGCGAGTACGCCCCCAACGGGTCCCTGGCGGACGTGCTCCACCATCAACCTCCTCTGCTTGGGGAAAGCCTGAGGATTCTCACCCAGATTGGGCAAGCCCTCTCCTTCGCTCACCGGCGCCAGATCATCCACGGCAACCTCAAACCCACCAATATCCTCTTCAGTGCAAGTGGCGATGCTCTGCTCGCCGACTTTGGGCTGGTCGCCATTGCTGAAGCACTTCGCTCTGATTCCCTCTCGAGCGAAAAGGCATCCCAGTATATGGCACTGGAGCAGGCTGAAGGATTCATCGGGCAGGAGACTGACCAGTATGCCCTGGGCTGCATTGCCTCTGAATTACTCACCGGGCAGGCTGCGTTCATGACCGCTGATAGCTCAATGACGCGGATGATCCACATGCTAGAACGCTCCTCGTATACCCGACAGTTCCTCTTCAAAGCCCTCGCGAGACAGCCGTCCGACCACGATGCAGAGGTCCTCGCCTTGGTTGCAGCATTCCATGCATCGACCGCATTTCAGCTGGCTGCGCTTTTTATGTCGCACGCCGATACTTCTCTCCTCTCGCTTCCTGCTCTGCCTCCCACCCCGAATGAGCCAAAGCAGGACGCGGAGGGACTTCAGCAGGAAGGCAACACCTCCTCTGAGCCCGAGGAGAGAGTGCTTGCTCGTCAGCAAAGGGCTCCCATGCATCTTGCCCTCTGTGCGTCGCTTGAAACATTCCAAGAAGAGCAACCGGAGGAGGAGGCTGCATCCTCGCCTGCCAAACATCCGCACGAGGAGGATGCTCGGCAGAAAATAGGAACACGTATATATAACGCGATGAACCGGGGGAAGGCCTCCGATGAGGAGCAAGATTCTCCCTCCACAACTCTTACGGGGACGGAGAACCGATCCAGCGGGCGTCAGCGTTTTCGCATCAGACGGCCACGTGTCGCTCTCATCTGTATCGCTCTGATCACATGCACGCTCAGCATCCTGCTCAGCGAGTTAGTGGCCTTCCCTCTCCTGAAGAGTTCGCCCATGCCGCCAGCGTCTCCTTCACGTACGCTGTCCTCAACGCCAGTCCTAAGTCCGTCGCCTGTCCCCTCAATGGTAGCGGGAGCAAACCAAGCAGTGTCTCCTGCACCAACACCGACCCCCAGTCTACCGCCAACCCGTTCATCTGGACCCATACTGACACCCACGTCGGTTGTTCCCACCTTCTTGGTCGCAAGCCCCCGTTCTTTGAATGCGCCAAGCGACTGTACACGGAGGAAGGAGTGGATATGTGGGCTCACCCTCACCCTGGCAGGGAGCTCCCAAGCCTCGCTCAAGTGGTCTACCTCGAGTGGGGGAATAGCTGGAGTGAGCTTTGACCCATCGAGTGGGACATTAGCGTAAGTTTTGTGCAATCAGAGGCCGAATCAGGAAAAACGGTCTCAAACCGAAAGATTTTGTGTACCTTACCAACTGAATACGGTTACTGTATGCTCATGAGTAGTCCCATCGAAGCAAGGAACGGTCATGAGCAACAGCGAACAACACCGACAAGACATGCAACACGCCTTTCTGGTGGCGTGGGGCTGGTTTGCCGAACACCTCGGCTTGATCCAGCAACTCCAGGCTCTGTCCCTCAAGCAAAAGCACTATCATCATTGGCCGCAGACCAAGGTGCTGGAATTTCTGGTGGCCATCCTGGCCGGGTTGCAGCACTTGCAGGATATTAGCCGAGCAGCCCATCCCTTGGATAAGGATCAGGCGGTGGCGCACGCCTGGGGGCAAGCAGCATGGGCCGATTACAGCGGCGTGAGTCGAACGCTCAGTGGCCTGAGTTGGGAGGAGGTCAAGCAGATCGTCCAGGTGTTGGAACAGATCAGCCAACCCTACCTCGATAGTGAGGTGCAGGTGCTGCGCTCACAGGAGAAACGGGTACGCTTGGATGGCGATCTGACCGGCCTTCCCGTGTCCAATACCAGCCGGACCTATCCCCATGCCGCCTTTGGGCATATGGATGACGACATCCGACTGGGCTACCAGGCTGGCCTCGTCAGCTTGGAAAGCCCGACCTATGGGCGCTTGTGGCTGTCGGTGGCCCATCACCCAGGCGATACCGTCTCTTGCACGCAGGCCCAAGCGCTCGTCGTGGCCGCCGAGGCTCGCCTGAACCGGCGGCCGCGACGACGCACTGAGCTGCTGCGCCAGCGCATTCACGCGTTCGAGCAGCAGGTAGCCCAAACAGGCGAACGCTGGGAAACGCAGCAGCAAGCCGTGAAGCGGGCTAAGGAGCGGCTGGCAGAGGCGGAGCAGCAGGTGCAGGCATGCCAGCAGCAAGTGGATGAGCTAGCCAAAGACTACCAGACCCGGAAGCTTCCAGAACGTCCGACCAGCCGCCTGGCCCAGGCCCGAAGCCGCGCGAGTTGGCTCACCTGTATGAGCGTCTGCACCGCTTTGAGCAGGACAACGCTGCCAACCAGGACCCGATCGCAGCAGAGTTCCGCCTGGATGCCGGCTTCGGCACCTATGAGAACGTGGCGCTGCTCATTGAGATGGGCTACGACCTCTACACCAAACCCCACAGCCACACGGTGGTGACGGCTCTCAAGCGGCGCGTAGACGACACCACTGTCTGGACGCCGGTGGGTGCCAACGCCGAGCTGGTAGCCTGGCCCGCTCTGCAACTTAAGCACTGTCCCTACCCCTTAGATGTCGCTCTGGAGCGCTTCTACACGGGGAAAACCCTGAAGCAGAGCGCCTTGTTTCATTTCGGTGCTCACCTGGTGACAGAGCATTTGCCGGGATGGTTCGAGCAGTACAATGGCAGGCAAACGATTGAGGCTGGCATTAAAGAGAGCAAGCAGGTGTTCTCCTTGCACCACCTCAAAGTGCGTTGCGAACCGGCTATCTATCTTCAGGAGGCGTTCGTCCTGTTCGCGGCCAATTTCATTCGCTGGGCTTCTCACTGGTTGGAAGCCCAGGCGCATCCGGGCGAAAACGCGCTGAACGTGCGCAAGCTGGGTGTCAAACGCCAGGTGCACGTGGCTGCGCATGTCTCGGCGCAGGTCATCCGGGATTCAGGAGCTAAGTTGTTAAAGTTCAGCGAGCAGAGCGCCTTTGCAGGCCAGGTGCTCAGCGTAGCAGGCGATCATCCATCGCCGCAGCAAGCAAAATGTTGAAGGTTGATGCCATTTTTCAACGAATCGCATCTGATTGCACAACCGTTACGTTAGGGAGCGGTGAAAGTACAGCGATCACGATCTCTGTCCCGAAAGAACACTGCCCAATGCAGGCCACCTTCATCTTCACAGGCTCGAACAGCTATATTTCAGTCCCGTGGAGCTGTTAATCCTCCGGACGACTACCTTTGCGGTTGCTAGTTGGCAGTAGATGTGCCTCAAGAGAAGAAGAAAGTATCAGCTTAGCCTGCTATCGGGCACGCTCTCTCCAGGGCAGCAGCAAGTGCAAATTGGGGTTCTGTTGCAAAAACTGGTGAAGAAATCCGAGGGACAGACAGGAGCGCTTGTCGCCCAGTTGAGGCGGCTACTCCAAACAGGCGAGCGATGAACGCAATCTGCCCGGTGCTCTCTCCCTTTGCTACCCCTTGCGCATCATGCTGATCACTTCATCACCTTGGAGCGTTCGCCACGCGGTTTCCAACGAAAAGAATCCGAGCCCCGGTTTGACGAGTCGTTTGATGGACCGATGGTCCTGTTCCAGCATGTTGTTGAGATAGTTCACTTGACGCAGTTCAAGGAGATTGTGCGGCCTAGAATGCCTGCCCATCTTTCTTCGTGCGTGACCAATGCTCGTCGTCAACCTCAGCCTCAGCCAACTCGAAGGTGGTGCGATAGGGACCGAAGCTGACATGCTTGTTGACGGCATAAAGCGCTTTGGCAGCACACAGGAAGAGGGCCAGTGCCTCTTCAAAGACGTAGCGGTCGATCTGCTCGGCGGTCTGAACGAGCTTCGACCCATCGAGCTGCGTTGCCATCTCTGTGTAGAGTTTGTCGAATTCCGGTAGCTCAGGTCCGGCACGGAAAGCGCCGTCAGAGCCGAAGAACTCGCGATGCACAGCTACGGGCGATGCCTCTGAACTGAGATCGAACCAGCCAGTGATGAGCAGATCCCAAGGAAGCGAGAGCTTCTTCACTGCCAGTGCGCGTGCGCCAGCGAGCATCTTCTCCGGGGGAACAAGCATGATATCGACGCCCATACCCAGTGCTGCTTTGATATCCTCAGCCACCAATTGGGCAATGCCTGCCAAGGGAGCTGGTGCGGCGAGGCGTAAATTCCGTCCAGAGGGCCAGCCAACCTCATCCAGCAATTTCTTTGCCTGCCCAGGATCATGAGGATATGGCCGCCGGGAAACCCCCACACCAGGACGGTGTGAGCGCACAGATCGGGTTAGCATACCCTCCCAATCCCTGCTCGATCACCTTCTGACAGTCAACGGCGAGATTGAGTGCCTGACGAACACGCTTGTCGGAGAGCGGGACATCCGCATGAGAGCGGTTGAGAATCCCTACAAGCACACGGTTGGCATCGCATTCTACCAGCTTTGCATACTGTGAATGGAGGACGCGTGCAGCGTCAGCGGGAGAGACTTCAGTGGCGATATCCATTTCGCCTTCCGTCGAGATGCACAGCTCTAACGCCTGGGCTGGAGTGAGATCGTTGCGGAAGACGACTCGTTGCAAACGTGGGCCGCGCTCGTGATTCCAGTGGCTCTGGTTGGCCTCCAGGACAAGACGGGCAGAGCGATCTTCACTCTCAATCAGCCCTGCGCTGGTGAACGGGTCGGTTTTCATGATAGCGATACGAGTGTTGATAGATGAGTATCCCTCCATTTCGAGTGTCCGATCATCAAGCCAGCGTGCATCGGTTGCCAGCGCATTAACCACGCGCCCATCCTCATCCACGCGGATCGGCTCCTCCATGGTATTCCGGGTAATAAATAACCAGTTCAACGGTGACGGATCATATATATAAACATCCACCATACCGGACTGAGCCGCGCATACTTCCCCAACGGCAAGCAAGGCCAGATAACCAGCAATGGAAAATCCCCCCATCCGAATGGCCGATAGTTCTTGCTCGAATTGACCACGGTAGTCTGTGTTTGTAGTTTAATGGACTCCTGTGCACAATCCGGTGCGCTGGTGACAGACGAGATGTAAAGAACGCATTTAGTGTAAGAGCATTCCTTATTGCTCGCTGCTTGTGGAAGCAGTAGTAGCAGTGGTAGCGCAGTCCCCACGTCTAATCCCAAGACCCCAACTGTTACTCCACCCAATGACTTGATTACTCCAGGCACCTTGACTGTAGGGAGCGATACCACCTATCCGCCGCAGGAGTATATGGGGTTTGCCCATGGTTGGAACAGAAAGTCGGAATAGGAATATAGGATGAAAGTCCTTCTAACCTAAGGCCGAGGTACGAAAAGACATAGTAGCTAGTGCAGCATGCTTAATGTTCTTCGTGTGGCTTCATCGTCATGTCTGGACAGAAGATAAGCAGAGGTATTCGTTCCATTCACGTTTCATACATTCTCTATGTGCTCCTCAAGAATCGAGAAAATGTTGAGAATAATATAGGCCCCAAATATAGTGATTGTAAATCTTGACATTAAGCTGTTGATTTTTTGGTAATTACTCTGCTGATGGAAGGATCTTATTCTTGTCCTGTTTCTGAGAAATTGCCTTGAGAGGCCCAAGCAGGAGAAATGCCATCGCCAGGAGAATTACCCGAAAATCGACAGTTTAATGTCAAAGTTTACAGCTTGCCCCCCTGATTGGCTGACAAATTTAAGCCACCTTAAAAAACAATAAGAGTTCTCGAAAAGAGGAATAAGAGTGCATGGCCGATTGTATGGATTCGTGGAGGTGCCACCATGACTGAAGCCCACCAGATGTATGACGACCTTTTGGAAGCGCTCTCGCCTATTCTTCCTCGAACGGTCTACCAGGATGTTCGCCGGGTCAGGACGCTGGCCTGGGCGATCACCGGCGTGTGCCTGACCCACACGGTGCGACTGGGTGCGTGGGCTGACGTGGTTGAGAGCCGTGCACAGTATGCCGCCAGCCGGGTGCGCCGTTTTGCTCGCTGGTTGCATCATCCCGCTATCTCTCCCATGCAGTGGTATACACCGGTGTTGCAAGCCGCTCTCGTTGATTGGCCTGCGAGGACACGCCTCTACGTTGCCTTGGATACGACAGCCCTCACCCCCTTTGTGCTGATTCGTGCCTCCCTGGTCTATCGTAGGCGCGCCATCTCTTTAGCTTGGCGAGCCATGCGCCACAGGAGTACCCAGGTCAGTTTTGAAGCCTATCAGCCGGTGCTCGATCAGGTGCGTGCCATCGTCCTGCCTGGTATGGTGATCACCCTGCTTGCCGATCGCGGCTTTGTCCATGAACGACTGCTTCACTACCTAAAGCAGCACCAGTGGCACTTTCGCTTGCGGTTGCCGGCCGACACCCTGGTCCATCTCTCAGCCCAGCCTGTTTCTGCCATCAGGGATCTCTGTCCCCCTGCCGGACAAGATCGATTCTTCCAGGAGGTGTCGATTTTAGGCGCCGCCGTGGGGCCAGTCCACCTGGCCTTGGCCTGCCCCCTTGACCAATCCGATGACCCCTGGTTCGTCGTGAGTGATGAGCCCACTGATGCCAGGACGTTGGACGAGTACGGCTTGCGCTTTGACATTGAGGAAAGCTTTCTCGATGAGAAATCGGGCGGCTACCAGATCCACACCAGCGAACTGGCGACACCTGAAGCGCTGGAACGTCTTCTGCTCATTGTCGCCATAGCCACCCTTCATTTGACGAGTCTCGGATTGGGCGTCGTCCAAGCAGGGAACCATCGCTGGGTCGATACCCATTGGGATCGTGGTCTGAGCTATTTGAAACTTGGCTGGCGATGGCGGCAGCAACAATATCAGCGTGGATGGCAAGCGTTTCTTCCTTTTTGGCTTGATCCCGCACCTGACCCCTTCCCAGTTCTTGCCTCACGTCGAGCCGTCCCCAGAAAGAGAAAGGGTATTGGCCTCCCAACCCTTGTGTAAACTCAGCGTTTTTAAGCTGCCTTACATTTGTCAGCCAACCCGCTCGGCACTTCTTATCGCTTCACAACTGATGAGAAGAGAGGTTGTTCTATTACCCAAGACGTATTACCCATGATCCCCTTGTGCCGCCCCGGCACTTGCATCGCCTTTGCTCATCTGCTATACTCACCCACATTGGGTAATACATTGAAACAGGCAAGCCGGTGAGAATCGTATGCCAAAAGCAGCAGCAGCCACCCTGCTCTGGTCACCAGAGCGCGAGCGATATGAATGGCAACGCCGGAGCGAGAACAGCTCGTCTCCTGTGTCTCCAGAGGATGACCTCGGCTTTCTCAGGCTGGTCGATGGCTCCTCCTTCGCCTTCCAGGGCAAACACGGACGCCTGACGCTGCGCAAAGAGTCCAGGCTTTATGGCGAGGGCTATTGGTACGCCTACCGCAGCCAGGGCCGCCGGACGCGCAAGAAATATCTCGGACGCACTCCCGACTTAACGATTGCACGCTTAGAGGATATCACCGAGGCACTCAATGCTGAACCCCGCGTTTCAACCGACGAACGCTCCCAGGTGAAGGGGGCAACATTCCCCGAGCTTCAAGTGGCGGTATCAGGAGAAGAGAGGGGCGCAGCTCTTCAAGGACGTCTTCCTCATGCAGTCACCACCACTCCTTCTGGACAACATCCGCCGGTGCTTGCCCCCAAACTCCAGCTGCCCCGTCTGCCTGCCACCCTCGTCACACGAGAGCGCCTGCTGACGCGGCTTGATAGCGGCCTGGAGGGTAAACTCACCCTGCTGTCTGCTCCGGCTGGCTTCGGCAAAACTACGGTGGTGAGCCAATGGGTGGCCGATCAGCGTCAGCGCCAGCAGCATCCGCCTGTGGCCTGGCTCTCCCTTGATGCAGGTGACAACGACCCGATCCGTTTCTGGCGCTACGTCATTCTGGCCTGCCAGGTACTCCAGGCAAAGAGTGACCAAGCCGCTCTCGCCTTGCTCCGCACCTGGTCTTCCTTTGCATCATCTCCCCTGGAACCGATGCTCAGGACGTTCCTCAATGCACTCGCGTCTCTGCCGCAGCGAGGCATGCTTATCCTGGAAGACTACCATGTGATCACCGAACCCGAGATCCATGAGTCCTTGACCTTTGTGCTGGAGCATCTGCCTGCGATGCTCCACCTGGTCATCATGACGCGGGTGGATCCGCCGCTTCCGCTGGCGCGGTGGCGTGCTCGCGGTGACCTCTGCGAACTGCGTGCCGACGACCTTCGCTTCTCACAGGAGGAGACGGTCACCTTTCTGCGGCAAGCCCTGCCAGTTATGCTCTCAAGAGAGGAAATCTGCCACCTTGATAGCCGGATGCTCGGCTGGGTGGCCGGGCTGCGCCTGGTGAGCCTCGCGCTCCAGGGCAGGACGACAAAGCCCGAGGTCGAGCAGTTTCTGGCGAGCTTCTCCGGTAGCCACCGGCCTATTCTGGAGTTCTTCTTGACCGAAGTGCTGGCGGCGCAACCAGAAGCGCTCCAGATCTTTTTGCTCCAGACGAGTCTGCTCAGTCGCCTGTCCGGTTCGCTCTGTAATGCAGTCAGCGGGCGTCACGAGAGCGAGCATCTGCTCGAAACAGTGGAGCGCGCAGGTCTCTTCCTGCAATCGCTTGATGGCTCCGGGCAGTGGTACCGCTACCATCCCCTCTTTGCTGAGGCCATGCGAACCGAGGCCCGGCAGCGTTTTGGAGCAGAGGCGCTCTGTGCGTGGTATAGCAGAGCGAGTGTGTGGTATGAGCAGCAAGGCCTGCTGAGTGAAGCGGTGGAAATGGCCCTGGAAGCCTGGGAGTTTGTGCGGGTCGCGACGCTCATCGAGCAGAGCCTCAAACCGCATTACGAGTATGACAAGATGAACGAGTATCACACGTTACGGCGTTGGATCGGCTCGTTACCAGAAGACGTGCTGGAGCAGCATCCTCGCCTCTGTGTGCAGGTGGCCCTGCTGCTGTTGTTCTCCTGGGGGGGACGCGCCGATTGCCGGCCCTCGACCCTGGCACAGATCGAGCGCCTACTTCACAGGGCGGAATGCGCCTGGCAGGCCGAGGGCAATCACCGTGCCCTTGGTGAGCTCCTTGCTATTCGTGCTCTCATCAGTGGCGAGCAAGGAGATCTGACACGGGCAGTGCGTTTGGCCAGAGAAGCACTGACCTGCTTACCAGAAAGTGAGTCGCAATGGCGTGGCTGTTGTTTCAGACTCATCGGAACGGAAGAGCTGCTGGCAGGTCGGGTGTGTTCTGCCAGAGAGCACTTGCAGGAAGCGTGGGCTTTCTTCCACATGGCTGGGAACAGACAGGGGGAACGTGCGACGCTGCTCACATTGGCGGAGGCATGCCTGCTCCAGGGCGAATTGCGCCAGGCTGCCGAACTCTACCGTGCGGTGCTTGCCACAGCAGAAGAGGATCTCTTCGACACCAGCCAGGCACAGCTTGGCCTGGCGCGGCTCTCCTACGAATGGAATGCCCTGGAAGAGGCCTGGCAGGAGGCGCAGGAGGCCCTGGATCTGGGGACACGGATCGAGGACGAGACCTTGCGAGTGCAGGCCGCGCTTGTTCTGGCGACGATCGAGCAGGCTCGTGGGCAGACTGCCGCCGCCCAGCAGCGGCTCCGTGTGCTTTTTGCTCGGCTACCGGCGGGGGCGACGCCCCACCTGCCGCTGCTCCAGCGGCGCATCGAGGCTGTGCAGGCCCGGTTCGCGCTCGCGGCGGGAGACCTCGCGACAGCAGAGCATTGGTCCACGACGAGCGCTCCGCAGCGGGAGAGCCTGCCACGGCTGCACCAGGAGCAAGAGGACCTCATCGCCGCCCGCCTGCTCATCGCGCAAGGGAAGACCGAGGAGGCCCTGCGCCAACTCGAAGGCTGGCGGGTCGAGGCGCACGAGATGGAACGGACGCGCAGGGAAGTGGAGATCCTGGTCCTCATGGCGCGGGCAGCCTTTGCCCAGCAGCGCCTGTTTCAGGCCTCCTCTCTGCTCAGAACAGCACTCGCGCTGGCCCAGGCCGAAGGCTACCAGCGCCTCTTTCTGGACGAAGGAGAGGAGATGGTCGCCTTGCTGCGCACCGCCTTGCCCACGATCAGGAAGGACCGCTGCGAACCGTATGTGTGCATGCTCCTGCGCACCTTTGCCCAGCACCACCTCGAACAGGGAGCCGCATTGGCCTCAAGCGATTTCGTTTCAGTCCCGTCCATCGTGCCACTCAGCCCACAAGAGCAACGGGTGCTGCGTTTGCTGGTGGCCGGCTACTCCAACCCGGAGATCGCCGAGGCGCTGGTCGTCTCCATCAACACCGTGAAAACGCAGGTGCGCAGCATCTATCAGAAGCTCAGTGTGAAGAGCCGCAAAGAAGCGCGTGCGGCCGTGTGCAGCCAGGACGTGCTCTAAGCGGCGCGGGCACGGGAGGCCAGTCCTTCCAGACAAAAGATCTCTCGTTGTTCGCTCTCGCCCCTTCGCGCCATGCCGGTCTTTCCCCAATCACCCGTGACAATCATCCTGTTCGGGTGATGCCGATATATCGGCGGCGCTCTATACTAAAGACACCGCCAGGGATGGGAAGCACTTCTCTTCTCCACCGGCTCATCTTTCCCGGCTTGAGCGCTGCCCTGACGAATGAAGCGTGAACAAGGAGAACGTCATGAGCATCTATACCATCGTCTTGTTTGTGCATATCATCGGAGCCATCGGTTACTTTCTCAGTATTGGCACCTGGCTGTTCATCCTGGTGGGTCTGCGGCGGGCGCAGCGCGTCGAGCACGTGCGTGCCCTCATCAAGCTGAACGACCTGTCAGGTCCTTTCGGCGCGGGTAGCGCGGTGGTGCTTCTCATCGCAGGACTCTACCTGGCACTTACGGCGTGGAGCCTGCTGACTGGCTGGATTCTTGTCGCGCTGATTAGCCTGATCCTGATGGTCCCAACCACTGCTGCGCTCATCGCACCACGCAGGAGCGCCATCGTCAAACAACTGGCGCGTGAAGCGCCGGGTGGTGAGCTATCTGAAGCCCTGGAGCGACACATCGACGACCCCGTCCTTGCCACGGTCTGCACGACGGTTTTGACCCTGCTGCTTGGCCTGGTCTTTCTGATGACCACCAAGCCGAACCTGGTAGGTTCCCTCATTGTAATGGTGGTCGCCCTGCTGCTCGGTCTGGCGGCGGGCGTGCTCATCTCGCGGATGAGACGTGCCCCACAGCGGGGGATGGTGGACCAAAGGGCGCAGGACCAAGAGGCGATTGGCTAAGCCGCCTTCGCCATCGAGCAGGGATGACTTCCTGCTGACCCCTGGTGAAAGGGGCTGAAAAGATCTTCACTAGAATAAAGGAGGAATGACTTCATGAAACTGGGACTTGGTCTGAATGATTTTTCCTGGCCGGCAGGGGCAAACCAGCTTGGCCCGACGCTGGTCAAGATCGCCCAGGCGGCCGAGGCCGCCGGATTTGACCGCATCAGCACGGTGGACCATGTGTGGCAAAGCCACTATCTGGGTGGGCCAGAACACGAGGTGCCCTCGTGCTATCCCACCCTGACGTACCTGGCTGCCCACACCAGCCGCATCAAGCTGCTCGCCATGGCTACGGCAAGCCCGTACTGGCACCCCATCTTGCTCGCCAAGACGGTCACCACCCTGGATGTGCTTTCTGGTGGCCGTGCGTGGCTGGGCATTGGCGCTGGCGATTACGAAGAGGAGGCAGTCGGCTCGGGACTGCCTTTCCCTCCACTCAAAGAGCGCTACGAGCGGCTGGAGGAGATGGTGCAGATCTGCTTGCGCATGTGGCAGGGAGAGCTGGGAGACCAGCGTCCCTACGAGGGGAAGTACTACCGCATCGAACGCCCGCTGAACCTTCCGCAGAGTCTCACGCGTCCTCACCCGCCGATTCTGATTGCGGGCTCCGGCGAACAAAAGACCTTGCGCCTGGTCGCCCGCTACGCCGATGCCTGCAATGTGAGTCCTGGCCCACAGGTCCCCCAGAAGTTGGAGGTCCTGCGCCAGCATTGTGAGGCTGAGGGCCGGGATTATGATGCGATTGAGAAGACGTGTGCGTTCGCCTTCGACGTGGGCGAGGATGGCTCCAAAGTGGGCGAGCTGATCGGGCAACTGCGCTGGCTCGCCGGAGTGGGGATTCAGACCGTCTTTGGGGTGGTTCCGCATGTGGGTTGAGACTCGGCTTCCGCTTGACTAGCGAAGAGGAGACAAAACATGGGATACATCATTTCCAGAGAGCAGCTCCCTGGCCATGTGTTTCAAGGAGGAGAACATGGAGGTATCCCCATTTCGTTTTTCTGGGTGCAGTCTTCTCCTGGTAAGGGCCCCAGACTGCACAAGCATCCGTATGAAGAGATCTTTGTGATCCTTTCGGGTCATGCTACTTTTACCGTGGGTGAGAGCACGCTAGAAGTGGATGGCGGGCATGTCGTGATCGGGCCGGCTGGTGTTCCCCACAAGTTCGTCAATTCTGGTGAGGGAACGCTGCGGCAGATCAACATTCATCCCAGTGCCGAGGTTATCACAGAATGGCTTGAGGGCTAGCAACCTTCAACGTGCGACAGAAAGGAGTCATACTATGAACCGGGAACAGATTGAACAAGAGGTGGCGCGTCTTGCAGACGCGTGGGCCGCTGCCGAATTACAGCGTGATACCGCTTTCCTTGAGAAGCTCCTGGCAGATGACTTCGTCGGGGTCGGACCGCTCGGATTCCTGCTGACCAGGCAGGAGTGGCTCGCGCGGCATCAGACCGGCGACTTGAAGTACGACGTTCACACCCTGGATGAAGCCAGGGTGCGCGTGTACAATGAGGCAGCCATCTTGATTGGCCGTCTCACCCAGGAAGCAGCCTATCGGGGTAACCCCATCAACGCGCAGTTGCGCACGACACTGGTGTTTATCCACCAACACGGGCAATGGCAACTGGCCGGTCTCCATTTCTGTAATATCGGCCAGCCCCCGCCTTTCGCGCGATCCTAAGCCGCCCCCGACCGGCGGCTCATGTGGTCGCCGGTCCCGCCGGGGGTGCCCGCGAGACGACAGGAAACCACTGTGGATCAGAAAGGAGCCCATCCATGTCGAACGAAACCAGGTCAACTCTTCTCGATCCGATCACCCCGCAGAACGCTGTGCTGCTGCTCATCGATCAGCAAGAGGGGTTGCTCGCCAGAGTCTACGAGCCCGAGCAAATGCGGGGTCACCTGCTCGGACTTGCCCGTGGAGCCCAACTGTTGGGTGTGCCAGTGGTCATGACCACTGCTCTGTCTGCGGGGACCAATGGGCCTCAGTGGAACGCGCTGACCACCCTCTTCGCAGACGTAGAAATCATCGACCGCACGCTCATCAACGCCTGGCAGGACCCACGAGTCCACGAGGCTATCACGCGTACTGGGCGCACGAAGGTGATCATCGCGGGCACCGGCTTTGACATCTGCGCCCAATTTCCTGCGCTTTCCAGCGTGGCTGAAGGCTACGACGCGTATGTCGTCATCGATGCCTCTGGCCGCTTTGATCCGTTGCCCTCCCTGGCGACGATCACCCGCCTGGCTCAGGCAGGAGTCGCCCTGGTGAACGCGAGAACCATCGTCCTGGAGATGATGGCAGACAACGCCCATCCGAAGGCCAGCGAGATCTACGCCGCCCTGCCTGCTGGACTGGTTACTCTGGACAACGCACCTGGAGCATGAGATGCGTTCCATACACTTCCCGTCTTGAGAATCGATGAGTGGTTCGAAGTCCATTTTGGAATTCCATGGGCGAAACCAGGACAATGCTGCGGGTGGCTGATGCCTCACAAAAAAGAGCAGGTCACTCAGAGCATTCTCAACATTCCATCCATGGAATTCCAAAATGGACAGGTCATGAGCGTCAGAAAGAAAGCGAGAGAAACAGCATGAAATTACTTCTCACCTCTGCTGGTCTGACCAATAAGAGCATCAGAGTAGCGCTCGAGGATCGGCTTGGCAAGCCGATCGCATCCTCCAAAGCCGTCTACATTCCTACCGCAATGTACGGTCATCCTGGAGGGAGCAGCTTTGTGTGGAAAGGGCTACGAGAGCAAGGTGAATTAGGATGGCAAGAGCTTGGGGTACTGGAGCTGACGACCCTGCCGAGCCTCCCGGAGCAGTATTGGCTGCCTCCTCTAGAAGCGGCTGACGTGATCTGGGTGAGTGGTGGCAACGCCTGGTATCTGAGCTATTGGATGCAGGCATCGGGATTCGCCCAGAGGGTACCCAAGCTGCTCTCGAAAGCCGTGTATGTTGGGGTGAGCGCTGGAAGCATGATGGTGACTCATAGCCTGCATGTCAACCTTGAAGAGCTCAAAGCGACAGGCAGGTACCACGATGATGAATACAATACGGTTGCTCCACCCAATGCAGGCAGCGACAAGACGCTGGGCCTCGTCGATTTTGTGATACGTCCCCACCTCAATCTCGTTGAATACTTTCCCACTATCACGCTTTCGTACCTGGAAAAAGCGGCAGCCAGGGTTGCTATGCCGATGTATGCGATCGACGATCAGACGGCCATTCAAGTGGTCGATGGCAATGTGGGAGTGATTTCAGAAGGCGAGTGGAAGCTATTTGAAAAAGAGCAGCGAGATAAACAATAGATCGGGTAGCCGGAGGAGGCATTGCTACCTCGGGCTACCCGATCTTGCTCTCTCTGACTATGGCTCGACGGGAGGCGAGAGCTAGGAAGGGATCCGGTGCAGGATCCGGCCAAGAAGGCAAAGGTTTGCCAGCCGCGCTGATATTGCTCCCATTTTTCGAGGTCTCTTATTGCTTT
>WNGH01003375.1_pt1 | contig 15290 bp, 11 predicted proteins | sample 5400631 | NCBI WGS metagenome assembly WNGH01 (sample SAMN13153373, study PRJNA577476) | soil metagenome | isolation source: 115 cm soil or saprolite under Garry oak tree replicate 1 | place: USA:California | collected 2016-06-15
GACCATTGCGTTGTCCTGCCGCGATTCCTTGTACATGTTGCGGACTGCGCCGATGGCGTAATCGGTGCCGCAGAGAGACATTTGTCATTCACTCCTTTCCTCCGCCTAATTTCTGAGGTCATGATAACCCTTTTGTAGTATGTGCTACTACAAGATTCTCAGGTGTTTCCTATGGAGAAAACGGACCTACTGATACTGAGAATCAGCCTGTTTTTGTGTCCGGATCACCCGCCGCGAGCGCCCGAACGACCTCCCTCACGTTGTGGAACGTCTGACGGGGAAGGGTGGAGAGGAGGCGGACAGCATGCGCTCGCGTGGTGTTGTCGAGGTCGATCACCTTCCAGCCATGGTCCCGGACGAGATCGTCCTTCGATGACGGGAAGCGTGCATCGGGGGTCAGGACCGTCTCGAGGGAGGACAGACCGCGCGATGGGGTGGCCTGCGGGAACATGCCGGTCCTCTTGAACGTCAAGAACCGAGCCGCGTCCGAGTACATGCGGACGCCATGGAAGGTGAAGGCCACTCGCACTGCGTCGCGTCCGCGGCGATCGATCTCCTGCAGCTCCTCGTCATCGAACTCGTAGACGTTATGGGGTCCCGGGCCGAAGAGGCGGGTGTACTGGGTGTCGTCCGGGACGCGCGGCTTTGACTGAGACAGGTCGACGACATCCAGGACTCCGCCGTCTGCCATCCCGCGTCGAAGGGACTCGGGCAGGTCTCTCCCTGCGTAGGCACGCGCCTCGAGGCCGATCCGGGTCCCTCGGGGGGCCATCGCCGCGAGATCCTGCAGGCCCTTCACCTGATCCGAGTCGAACCGAAGCGACGCCGGGGTCTCGAGGATCAGGAACGGCGCGCGGAGGAGTCGCGCGGTTCGAAGGGACCGGGTGAATGCCGCCCGACCTTGGACGGATGCTCGAAGCCGGTCGCCATGGGAGACGTCGCGGTGGGCCTTGACGGCGAAGACAAAGTCCGAGGGGACTTGGGCCCGCCAGCGCCTCGCCGTCGCATCCGCGATTTGGCGGTAAAAGGTGGCATTCACCTCGACGAATCGAAATGATTCCGCGTAGGCCGCCAAGGTTCCCGAGAAGTACCCCCAACCGCCCGCGCCGACGAGCGACTCCGCCATTCTCCAATGCATCGGCATCGCGGGCTTAAACCTCGGGGCCGGAGGGCCGCGAAACGGCATCCATCCCGCCACCTCCGGCTATACGATAATCTATCGCGGGCGCATTTGGGTTGCACCGATGGTCCGCCTCCGGTTCGGGTGCAGCGGCTGGGACTACCACGAATGGATCGGCCCCGTCTATCGGAACGCCAGCGAGTCGAAGCTCCGCGCCTACTCCCGGATCTTCGACACGGCCGAGATCAACTCGACGTTCTACCGCGCCCCGTCCCCTGGAATGGTCCTCGGCTGGGCGCGCTACACGCCGGAGGAGTTCGTCTTTGCAGCCAAGGTGCCGCAGACCGTGACGCAAGATCGGCTCCTCGACCTGGCGAAGGGTGCCGACAAGGATCTCCGCGCGTATTGCGAACTGATGCGGCCCCTCCTCGACGCGGGGAAGCTGGGCCCGCTCCTCCTCCAGCTCCCGCCGCGGCTGCGGTTCCAGGAGGCGGCGATCCACCGCTTCTTGGACGTCTTGCCGCGAGACTTCAGCTTCGCGCTCGAGCCGCGCAACAAGACGTGGATGACGATGGAGGCGTTCGATCTCTTGCGCGCGACCGGCGTGGCGTACACGATCGTGGACGAGCCGTTGCTTCCCCCGGATCTGCACGTGACGTCGGCGACGGCATACCTGCGGTGGCACGGCCACGGGACGGACCCGTGGTACAACTATCGCTATAGCGAGGACGAGGTCAAGTCCTGGGTTCCCCGAGTCCAGCAGGTCGCCTCCCAGGCGCAGACCGTCTACGGTTTCTTCAACAATCATTTCCACGGATACGCGCCGGAGAATTGCCTGCAGATCCTCCGGATGCTCGGGGTGCAGACGCAGGAGCAGGCGCGGGCGTTGCAGCGGATCGAGACGTTTCGGAAGCAAACGAGTCCGGCGGAGGTTCGCCTCCGAGCCCTGACGCTCGAGGACTTCGGTGCCGACGTCCCAAAAGACGCGCTCGTCGAGGCGGCGCTCGGACGGTTCATCGACGCGGGCCGGCTTGATCGGGCGAAGCGAATCGATTCGCGGGATGTGGAGATCTCGAGGGATGGGGGAGCCATCTTGGCGCGCATCAAGGACTACCGCGTGGAGCTCCACCCTAGCGCGCGCACGATCGTCCACGACTGCGAGGATTGGGAAAAGCTCGTCGATCGGAAGGATTTCTGCAAACACGTCGGGAAGTTGTTCCTGAGCCTTCCGAAAGAGGAGGCGCTGACCCTGCTCGAAGCGATTGCGGCGAATCGGGATGCGTGGACGTTCTCGACGCCGGCCCGCTAGGCGGTTTCCGGTCAGGCTCCGCGGTCGGCAAGAAGCCATAACGCGCGATGGGGTTGGGGAACTCACCCATGGGCGTCCTCCTCACACCGATTGTCGTCCGCCACGCCACGAGCCTGGAGGCGTTGCGCGGTCGCAGCGTCGCGATTGACGGAAACCTCGAACTGTACCAGTTCCTCTCCATCATGCGCACGCGCGACGGTCGTCCGCTCGAGGACTCGAAGGGGCGGATCACGTCCCACCTGAACGGAATGGCCTTCCGGACGACCCGGCTCATCGCGGACTACGACATCCGTCCCGTGTTCGTGTTCGACGGTCCGCCGCCAGAGTTGAAGCGGGAGGAAATCCGCAAGCGACGCGAGGCACGCGAGAAGTCGATTCGGGAATACGAAGCCGCGGTTGCCTCCGGCGACACGGCGACCGCGTGGTCGAAGGCCGTGATGACCTCGCGGCTGACCCGCGCGATGGTCGACGAGGCGAAGACCCTGCTGACCTTGCTCGGGATCCCCTGGGTCCAGGCCCCCAGCGAAGGTGAAGCCCAGGCCGCCTTCCTCGCTCATCGCGGCGACGTCTGGGCCGCGGGATCCAAGGACTACGATTCCCTGCTCTTCGGGGCGCCTCGACTCCTGCGTTTCCTCGCGGTGGCGTCGAGCGAGTTCCTCCCGAGCGCGGGGCGATCGCGGGCCGTTCCGCCGGAACTGCTCGACCTCGAGGAGAATCTCCGACTCCTGGGCCTCTCCCGCGAACAGCTCATCGATGTCGCGATTCTGGTCGGCACGGACTTCGATGAAGGGGTGAAAGGGATCGGTCCGAAGACCGCGGTCAAGCGGATTCGGGAGTGGGGCTCTCTCGATCGATCGCCCGCGGAGATTCGCGCCCTGTTGCCGGATCACCTCGATGCGATCCGGGCGTTCTTCTCCAATCCTCCCGTGACCGAGGACCTGGACCTGACCGTCCGACCCCTCGATGGGACCGGAGTGCTGCGGTTCCTCTGCGACGAGCGCGACTTCTCGCCTGCACGAGTCAAGTCGGTCCTCGATCGATTGCGAGCCGCCAGGACTCCGGCGCGACGCCTCGAAGAGTTCGGATGAATCGGACACCAGTCGAACCGTACAGTCTCGAAACGGTTAACTACGGGTACTCGGATTCCCCGGTGTCGTGCCCGAAGATTTCTCGGGCGACACCAGGAGGAGAGGCCTGTGAAGCGAAGTGTATTGATTGCCATCGTCGTTGTGATCGTGATTGTGATCATCGGGGCCGCAGTCGCCGTGGTCCTCCTCACGGCGCCGCCGAGGACCCTGAAAATCGATCTGTGGTACAACAGCACGGAACACTATGGGCCCACGGAACCCGCCGTCGCACAGGTGCTCAAGTCTTCCCTGGAGGCCACCGGCAAACTCACAGTGAACTTGCGGTCCGAACCCTGGACGACGTACACCGACGACTTCGGGAACCAGCGCTTGCCGTTCTTCCTTCTGGGCTGGTATCCGGACTACTTCGACTCGGACGACTACGTCTCTCCGTTCTTGAGCACCTCAGGGGCCGCCTCGCTCGGCTCAGGCTACAACGATTCCCAGATGAACACCTGGCTTGCTCAGGAAGCCGCGTCGACGGACGACGCGGTGCGTGCAGGCATCTTCCAGCAGATCCAGAACAAGCTCGCCACCGACGTCCCGTACATCCCGCTGTGGCAGAACCCGTCGGACGTCGAGTACTCGAACACAGTGTCGGATGTCTTCCTTCACCCGGTCAGCGTCAAGTGGTTCGTGATGAACAAGACCGGCGCGACCTCGATCACCGGAGGCACGACGGACAGCATCACCTCGATGGATCCGGCGTCGGCATACGACTACTTCTCGATCGAGATGATCAACCAGCTGTTCGACACCCTGCTCGTGTACGACACCCAGGCGACGACGCTGGCCCCCGGTCTCGCCACGGTGGTTCCCACCGTAGCCAATGGCGGCATCTCATCGGATGGAATGACCTTCACGTATCACCTGCGTCCGAACGTGAAGTTCGCCGACGGGACGGATTTCAACTCGACCGTCATGAAGTGGTCCATCGACCGCGCGGTCAAGCTGAACATCCCCGGCAGCGCTGCGTTCTTGCTGTACGACGTCGGGGCGCTCGGTCGGGATGCGACCAACGGGAACAACACCCCGGTCGGAGCGATCACGACCCCGGACCCGGCTACGATCGTGTTCCATCTGAGCCGGCCGGTCGGCTTCTTCAACGGGCTCATGGCGTTCTCCGTGTCGGCGCCCGTTTCCATGACGGCGTACAACAACACGGGCCAGCAAGACGACGCCGTCGGAAAGGTCGTCGGGACGGGGCCGTACAACCTGACGGGATACACCCCCAGCCAGCAGGTCGTGATGACCGCAAACCCGAACTACTACAATCCGGGCTTGTACGCGCCGCGGGGCATCCCGACGATCCCCGTGCTCAACCAGGTGACAATCACCCTGAGCTACACCGCCCTGACCCTGAAGCAGGCCATCGAGACGCACGCGATCGACGTTGCGTACCGGTCCCTGCTCCCGGCGGACATCCTTGACCTGAAGAACCGGGCGACGAGCCTGAATCTCAAAGTCGACATCGGGACGAATCCCCGGATTCGGTACCTGGTCTTCAACGTCAAGACGGCGCCCTTCAGTGACGTACGCCTCCGACAGGCGATCGCGTACGCGGTGGACCGCCAGGTGATCAACACGACCGTCTTCGGGGGGTTGTCGGTCCCGATCTATAGCATGGTGCCGGCGGCGATGCCCTACTCGCTCCCGGTGTTCCAGACGGTCTACGGATCCTCGCCGAACCTCGCACAGGCGAAGAGTCTCTTGGCCCAGCTTGGCTACTTTATGAGTCCAGGGATCCTCATCGCACGGGACCGGGAGTAGGACTGCCGGTCCCCCAACCCTTTATTCCCTCCGGGGGGATAGCTGAAGCGAGCGGGTGACATGGCGAAACGCTCGTCCTTGTTGGCCTACACGCTGTCCCGGCTGCTCCTAGCTCTCCCCATGCTTTTCATCCTGCTGACGGCCGTGTTTGTCGTGCTCCGGATTCTGCCGGGCGATCCGATCACGGCCCTCTACGGCGGCCGTGCCCCGCCGGACGTCGTCGCCGACGCGCGCGCCCGATACGGCCTGGACAAGCCGTACTGGGACCAGTACGTGATCTACATCCGCCAGGTTCTCACGCTCAACTTCGGGACCTCGCTGACGGATCCGTACCGAGGAAAGGGCATCCTCGATACGATCGTCCAGAAGCTGCCCGGCACCATCGAGCTCTCGATCGGCGCGATGGCCGTCGCGACCACGGTCGGGGTCCTCATGGGCCTCGTCGGAGGTGTCAACCGAGACAAGCCCGTCGATGTCGCCGCCCGCCTCTACGGCACCGTCATCTTCGCGATTCCGATATTCTGGCTGGGCCTCATGTTCCAGCTCGTCTTCGGGGTGCAACTCCACTGGCTTCCGACAAGTCAGCGGTTCTCGCTGACCCCGCCACCCCATGTGACGGGCCTCTTGACTATCGATTCGATCCTCGCGGGGAGTTGGCCGAACTTCGTCGATGCGATCCGCCATCTGGTCCTTCCGTGCCTCACGCTGGGTCTGTATCTCAGCGGGTTTTTCACGAAGACCGTCCGCGCGAACCTTCTCCTGACCGTCGAGTCGGACTATGCGGAGGCCGCGAAAGCCCGAGGGGTCCGCCGGCGCTCGATCGTCTACCGCTATGCGTTCCGCAACGCGCTCATCCCCGTGATCACGGTCCTCGGGCTGCAGTTCGCGATCCTGTTCAGCGGCGCCGTGATCACCGAACGGACGTTCGCCTGGGATGGGATCGGGACCCTCCTCCTGAACTCGATCAACTCGAAGGACTATCCCATGATCCAGGGGACGATCGTCGTGTACGCCTTCATCATCATCCTCGTCTCGATGGTCATCGACATCATCAACGGCCTCATCGACCCGAGAGTTCGATATTGACATGGCGACCGAAACGAAGTCGCGGTCGTCGAGCGAAATCACGTGGGAGTCCCTCCTCGGACCGCACACGTTCTTCGGCCGGATCCTCAACCCGATGATCCGGAAGCGCCGGACCTTGGCGGGGGCCATGACGTGGATCGGGTTGTTCATGCTGATCGCGTTCGTCCTCATTGCGTTCCTCGCCCCGCTCTTCACCTTCGCGGGCCTCCTGCGTGACCCGGAACAGGCCCTCTGCGGGTCGGACTACCACTATTGCCTCGTCGGTGAGACCCGACTCGTCAACCAAGCGCCCGGCGGCCTGGCGATTATGGGGACCGACTACCTCGGCCGGGACATCTTCAGCCGCGTCCTGTTCGGGACCCGCACGAGCCTCGAGATCATGTCGATCGGAGTGTTCCTTGCGCTGTTGATTGGCTTCCCGGTCGGATTGTACTCCGGGTACACGGGAGGCCGGCTCGACCGTGTCTTCGTGCTCGTGATGGACTCGATCTACGCGTTTCCCTCATTGCTGCTCGCCGCCATCATCGCGGTCATCCTCGGAAAAGGCGTTTTCAACATCGGCATTGCGATCACCGTGATCTACGTCCCCTTGTACTTCCGCGTGACCCGCAATCACACCTTGTCGATCAAACAAGAGACGTATGTCGAGGCCGCAAGAGCGCTCGGGGCGAAACCGTGGACCGTGATGTGGTCCTACATCGCGTACAACGTGGTCGTCGCGATCCCCGTGATCTTCGCGCTGAGCGCCGCGGACGCGATCCTCACGGCGGCCGGTCTGAGCTACCTCGGCTATGGGATCGAGCGCCCGATCCCCGATTGGGGACTCGACCTGAGTGACGCACAAACGTTCAGCAATGCGATGTGGTGGACCACGTTGTTCCCGGGCGTCATGATCGTCCTCTTGACGGTCGGCCTCAGCTTCCTGGGAGAGGGCCTGAACGATCTCGTGAACCCGTTGTTGAAGAAGGAGCGGATGTAGGCGCAGCCCGCACTCGAGGTTCGACACCTGACGGTCCACTACGCGACCGATCGAGGCGCGGTCAACGCGCTCGACGATGTGAGCCTGAGTCTGTCCGCTGGGGAGACCCTCGGCATCGTCGGGGAGACGGGCTGTGGCAAGTCGACCTTGGGGAAGGCGATCCTCGGTGTCATGCCCGGGAACGCCCGGGTCCGGGGCCAGATCCTGTTTGGCGGCAAAGACCTGCTCACCCTGGACGACGAATCGCTTCGCCGCCTCCGCGGAAAGGACATCGCATTGATCTTTCAGGATCCGATGACTCGACTGAATCCGCTCCTCACGATCGAGGACCACTTCATCGAGGAGATCCGAGCCCACGAGGCCGTGTCCCGCGACGAGGCGAGAACCCGAGCTCGCACCGCGTTGGAGTCCATGGGCATTCCGGAGTCGCGCATGCGGAACTTTCCCCACGAGTTCAGCGGGGGGATGCGTCAGCGCATCATGATTGCGCTCGCCCTCGTGATGCGGCCGTCCGTGCTCATCGCGGATGAGCCGACGACCTCGTTGGACGTCATCGTCGAGGCGCAGATCCTCGAGATCCTGGAAGACCTCCGCAAAGCGTACCAGATGGCCCTCCTCCTGATCACGCACAACCTCGGAATCGTTGCCGAGGCGTGCGATCGGGTTGCGGTGTTGTACGCCGGAAAGATCGCAGAGATCGGCCCGGTCCGCGAGATCTTCGCGAAGCCGATCCACCCGTACACCCAAGGGCTCCTCAAGTCCGTCATCCACCTGGAAACGAAGGAACTGTCCTCGATCGATGGATCGCCTCCGGACCTCGTGGACCCGCCGACCGGGTGCCGCTTCCACCCGCGGTGCCCGTACGCCCAAGACATCTGTACGAAGGAGGTCCCGGCCCTGGTCGAGTACCGCGAACACCAGGCCGCTGCCTGCCACTTCGGGAAGGATTTCGTGTGATCGCGGAGCCGGCGGCGCCTTCTCACGCCCCGTCGTCGCTGCTCGAGGTCGAGGACCTCGTCGTCCACTACCCGGTCAAGATGCCATTCCTCCAGAGCCTCGTCTTCCGGGACAAGCCCGTCGTGCATGCGGTCGACGGCGTGAACTTCGTACTCCAACCCGGAGAGATCCTCGGTCTCGTCGGGGAGTCGGGGTGCGGCAAGACGACGGTCGGCCGGACGGTCCTCCGCCTGACCGAACCAACGTCGGGCCACATCCGTTTCGAGGGCGTGGACATCACCACGCTGAAAGAGAAACGACTCCGGCCCCTGAGGACGAAGATCCAGATCATCTTCCAGGACCCGCACGCGTCCCTCAATCCGGCGATGTCGATCGGCCGGGCGATCGGCCACCCCCTCGAGGTTCACGGGATTTCCGACGATCCTCAGGAGATTCGAGAGGCCGTCCTGGCGATCATGCGGGAGGTCGGACTGACGCCCGCGGAATTGCTGTACCATCAGTATCCGGGCGACCTGAGCGGGGGACAGAAGCAGCGGGCCGTGATTGCGCGCGCGATGATCCTGCGGCCCCGGCTCCTCGTGGCGGACGAACCGGTCGCGATGCTCGACATGTCGATCCGCGCGAAGGTCCTGGAGCTCATGCTCGAGCTGAAGGCTCGTCACAACCTGACGTACCTCTTCATCACGCACGACCTCGCAACCGCGAAGTTCGTGTGCGATCGCATCGCCATCATGTACCTCGGAAGAATCGTCGAAATCGGCTCCGCGAAGGAGATCTATGCGGATCCGAAGCATCCGTACACGCGCGCACTCCTCGCCGCGATTCCGGTGCCCGACCCGACGAAGCGTGGTCCGAAGGTCCTCCCCCGGGGCGAGGTCCCGGATGCGATCCGACCACCCGCGGGCTGCCGATTCCACCCGCGGTGCCGCTCAGTCCTGGCGACGTGTGGGTGGGAGGGCCGCGACTTCGTCGAGTTCCTCGAAGAACGGTGGCTCGATGAAAAAATCGCTCAGGCGGAAGCGAATCTGGGCCCAATCGACGAGTGGGCGTATCAAGGGCTCGAAGCCCGCCGCGGGGCACCGCAGAACGTCGCGGGCATCGCGGAAACCATCCGTCGGATCTTGGAGAACGGTCTTCCGGCCTTCGCGGCCGCTGTGAGCTCGATCGGGGTCGAGGAAGGCGAAATCGTCGTCCGCTTTCGAACGGCCGACGACCTGCGGCCGAAGTTGGTCGAGGGCCGGATGGTCGAATGCCTGCTCTACTGAGACCAATGCCTTAAGGAGGTTCCGCGCATCGGGAGCACGATGGAAGATCTCGCGGGCTTTGCGTCCGCGCATCCGGCATTTTGCGATCCGAAACTTGTGCGCGTCCCGGGATATGGGCCGGTGCCCTCGCTCGAGGGAGCTCGGGCGTTCGAGCTCAGCGCCGACAATCTGTCGGCGTTCCGAATCGCGGCGCCCAAGGATCCGAACACGCTCCCGAACACGCTCAAGATGGGGCCGGAGGCCGTCGCGTTCTACGTGAGCTTTCGGTTGGTCCCCGATCGATGGGGCATCTACGTGCGCGAAGGCGCCCTCCGTGCGCTGAAAGAGGAATACCACCGGATCATCTGGCGGGACCTCGGCAAGTACGCGGATCGGAACGTCGACGACGTGGCGGAGAAGGTGGAGACGACCCTCGTCCTCGACTATCTCCTCGCACACAACCGAATCCATTTCCTCGTCGACCGCGCGGCGGCGGAGTGGGAGGCGAAGGAGGGAGCCGCGAAGTACGCGCCGTACCAGGCCGCCTGGTATAATCCGCCGCCGAAGCCCATATTGAATCCAGAAGACGTCGGAAACCTCGAAGAGGCGTTGGCGAATCTCGAGGCGTTCCGACAGTACATCAATCCGACGTACGCCGACGGCGTCGCGAAACTCGTGGAAGGCCGACTCGACGAACGCAACGTGAACGAGTGGAAGGCGTTCTTCATCGGCGGACGGTTCGCGGTCGAGATGGCGAACGTCCTCTCGCGGCAACCCCCGGGATGGAAGGACTTCGGGAAGTTCCTCAACCGCAAGACATCCGTGGGCGCGACGAATTACGTGCGCATCCAGTACTCGTACAACCCGGAGATGCTGGAGCGCGGGCAGATGGAACTGAGCCGGCGTCTCTCGGGCCGGACCGCCGACGCCCCGAACCTGTTCAAGGCCGAGGCACCCGACTTCCCGAACGTGTACCTCCTGTGAATCGGCCGAAGGCCTCGCATGCCGGGCGTATCTTTTTATCGCGCCTGCGACTTCCGCGGATATGGCGTTGCCGGGCCGGCTGGACCGGGGCTGGACGCTGCACGCTTCGTTGATCCTGCTCATCCTATTCTGGGGCCTCGCGTTCGTCGCGATCAAGCAGGCTCTCGTCTCGATGTCCTGGATCACGCTCACCCTCCTCCGATTCGCGATCGCGGACGTGCTCTTCGTCGGGTATCTGGTGGCCACGCGTCAGGTGCGGCATCCGCCGGCGGGGAAAGATCTCCCGATGCTGGTCATCCTCGCCTTCTTCGGATTCACCGGCTATCATCTCTTCCTGAACCTGGGGGAGACGGATCCGAACGTCAGTGCGGGCACGGCCGCCCTGATCATCGCCTCGGCCCCCGCGTTCATCGCGATCTTCGCGATTCCCCTCCTGAAGGAGCGGATCGGCCGATGGCAATCCGCGGGGATTGCCCTCGCTTTCGCCGGCCTCGCAGTCATGATCTTCTTCGTTCGGCCGGAGAGTCAATTCACGTTCCGCGCCTCCGAAGGCGCCTTGACGGTCCTCCCGCCCGCAATCTTCTCCGCCCTTTACGCGGTCCTCGGCAAGAGCTACCTCCGGCGGTACCCTCCCTTCACGTTCGTCGCGTGGACGCTCCTCATCGGAACGGTCCTCCTGGTGCCACTCCTGATCGTGACGGGACGCAGCGTCCTCACCGACCTGCAGACGATGGGCCTCGCGGGCTGGATTCCGGTCCTGTACCTCGGCCTCTTCCCGACGTTTATCGGGTACGGAATCTGGTTCCGCGCGTTGGAGCGAATCCCCGCGGCGTCGGCGGGCGCGTACATCTACGCGAGCACGCTCGTCGCGGTCTTCGGCGGGATCGTGATCCTCGGAGAGTCGCTGACCGTCGGCGCGATCGCAGGGGGAGCGATGGTGATCGCGGGCGTGGTGCTCGCGCAGCAGCTTCGGAAACGGTCGGCGTGACGGGAGCGAGGCTCAGCGGATTCGTTCGAGCTGGAACGAGCCGATCATCAGCGCCTTGTTCGTGAACTTGTACGGGACCCAGTCGTGGGTCTGGACCTCGCCCAGGCCGACGACCTGCAACATCGTCTTCTGCTTGTCGGATTTGAAGTGGATCGCGCCGTCGACCATGTGCTCGAGCGCCTCGAGCGTCTGGTCCGTGTGCATGCCCCGCTCGAGCGCGATGGCGGACACCGCCTTCGTCTGCCGCAAGCGATTCACGAGCCGCTGGACGAAGCTCATGGCCTCGCGCTCATCGGCCTGCGTGATCGACGAGCTCAGCGTCAGGTACGCCAGCCGGAAGTACGGATGTTTCTTCTTGAACTCCTCGTCGAGCTGGCCGACGAGCTGGTAGATGCTGTCGAAGTCCGTCGGGCCGTTCACCCGCCAGACGTTCTTCTCCTTGACCGGCTTCCCGGAGACCGGCGAAGTGCAGTCGATCCAGCGCACGAGGCCGAGCTGGTCGTATTCGACGAACGTCGGCAGGATCGGGGCGATGTCCCTGGCGATGTCAATGGGCAGTTTGGTCGTCGTGATGATGATGACGGGGATGCCCTTCTTCAGGCCCTCCGCGATGAAGTTCAGGAGGGCGACCTCCTTCCCGACGAAGGCCGGGCCGACGAACAGGACGTTCGAGTTGAATGGAATCCCTCCGTAGAGGAGGTCGTCGAGACGCGGAGTGCCGGTCTTCACGCGGTCCGCCTTCTTCTCGACCGCGATGGCCTCTTCGGCCTCGGCCTCGCCAGCGGGTGTCGTGATGCGGGCCTTCACGGCGCCCTCCCGCATCTCCATCTCCTTCTCCTTCTGGTAGGTCCGCCGTTTGAGATCCTCTTCTCGTTCGCGTAGGCGGCGTTCCCATTCTTCGAGTTGCCCCTCGCGGCCCATGTCCCGCATGCCCGGCGCGCGTCCCTCCCGCGTCTTGTTTTCCAATTCGAGCGACTTCAATTGCAGGTCCGACTCGCGCTCCTCGATCTCTTTTGCCTTTTCGAGGAGGTTGCGGTTCTCCTCGTTCAGACGTTTGATTTCCGCCTGGAGATTCGTCTGCATCTCGTGAAGCTTCTTTTCCCGGGAATCGAGAGTTTCCTTCTGTCGGCGCGTGTCTGCCTCATTCGACCCGGCGGCCGCTTCCTTCATCTTGGCGTCCTTGAACAGCTCCGCGTACTTCTTCGTCTTGTCGTCGAGCTGATGTTGGGCCTCCTCGACGGCCGAGGCTTGGCGCTCGACCTCCGCGGAGCGCTCCCGCAAAGCGGCCTCTTGGTCGGAGATCTTCTTCTCCCGGGAGACGTATTCCGATTCGCGGTCGTCGAACATCCTCCGCTGACCCTGGAACTGCTTCTCAATCCGAGTCGCGTTCTCGTACCGCTCCTTGAGACGGGTCTCCATCGTCCGGAGCTCGACCTCCTGCTTGCCGAGTTCCTTCTCCTTCGCGAGGATCTTCTTTTCCCATTCTTTCAGTTCCCGAATCCGGGTCGCGTCGGCTCCGGGAGACGTGGCCTCGACCTGCTCCCCCTTGAGCCGGAGTTCGGAATCCTTCAGCTCGAGTTCCTTCTCTTTCTTCAACAGGGAGGTGCGTTTCGAGTCGAACGACTTCTCGAGCTCTTGCAGGCGGGACTCTCGCTCCTCGACCGACTTGGCCTTCGTCTCGGACGAGCGGAGCTGGGAGGTGAGTTCGATCGACGTGCGTTTGACCTCCTTCTCCCGTTCGGCGAGCGAGGCCTCGCGCGCATTGAGCGTCTGGCGCATCTTCTCGTGTTCGGTCTTCAGGGTCGAGATGTCCGCGTCGCGGAGGCGGATCTCCTCAGCCTTCGCCTCGATCTCGGCTCGCGCGGAGGCGACCTTCCGGTCGATGTCCCGCAAATCCCGCGTCCCTTTCTCGATCGCGTTCTCTCGCGCGCTGACGTCGGAGAACTTCGTCTTCAGTTCCTTTGCCTGGTCCTCGAGCTCCTGCTGTAGCGCCTCCAGGTGGGCCTCGCGGCCGCGGAGCGCCCGTTCCTTGTAGTCGAGCGCCTCCCGCTTCTTCTGGTAGTCCTGTTGGATCAGCGCGACCTTCGAGTTGTCCGCCTTCAGGATCTCCCGCTGGTACACGGACGTCGACGAGGCGATGATGTGGAGGAGCGAGCCCGCGAACTCCGTCGCGAGGGCGCCGATCAGGAGCGTGACCACGTACAGCGACGGGCCCGCGGGATCGGACAGCGTGACATGGCCGAACGGAAGGAAGAGCGCGAGGACTGGCGTAATCGCGGCCAAGACGAAACTGCCGGCCTTCCGCAGTCCGAGGCCTTGCCAGGTCATCCCCATCGAGATAATCGTCAACGGGACCCCGGCGACCGCGATCGGGTAGATCCAAGCGGGGTCAAGCCAGCTCGGGAACTGCTGCCAGATCATGAGGACGATTGCCAGCGCGGTCACGAAGAACAGGACCATTCCGGCGGTCGACATCGCAAAATGGCTGGACTCGTAGTGCCGCCGGTACGGTTCCCGTTTCAGCCGGACCGCGTCCCATGACGCGACCGCGCCCGCCACGGACGGGAGGAGCCACACGAGGAAGTCGAACCGGATCCCCCGCGGGAGGACGGGGGACTGGATCCCGATGTATAGGATGAGGATCGCGTCGAGGAGGAACGCCGCGGCGCCGACGAAGCCGTAGCCGTGGGCATGCCGCGCAAAGGTGAGTTGAAGGAGGCCTTGCTGGGCGGCCCCCGCGGCGTCGGAGGCCGAGACCGCGCGGCTGGACTTCGCCTTCCCATTGGGCGACCGGGGCGACGGCTTGGGCAGCGTCAGCGCCGGCTTTCGAGAAGACGCCTTGCGAGCCATGATATGCCTGTTCGCACCTGCGGCTAGGAGGGCTAATCAAAACGAACCAAGTCCGTTTACATAAAGGATACGTTGAGAAATACCAAACTTGATACTATATGGGACGGAGACGGGCCCTGCGGTCTCCGCGCCGACGATTCGATCAATCGGTGACGTTAAATCGCGCGGAGGCGTGGGTGGCTTTGGTGCCAGGATGTTGGAGGTAGGTGAACGGGCGCCGGACTTCACGCTGCCCGCGGACGACGGTCGCAAGGTCTCCTTGAAAGACTTCCACGGCAAGAAAGTCGTCCTCTACTTCTACCCGAAAGACGACACGACCGGTTGCACGAAGGAAGCGTGCAGTTTCCGGGACAACCTCGGACGCGTCACGTCGAAGGGTGCGGTCGTCCTCGGCGTGAGCCGCGACGACACGAAGAGCCACGTGAAGTTCAAGGACAAGTATCACCTGAATTTCCCGCTGCTCAGCGATGATGACGGACGCGTCACCACCGCGTACGACGTCTGGAAACGGAAGAACATGTACGGCCGAGAGTATTTCGGAATCGAGCGGTCGACCTTCCTAATCGACGAGGCCGGCTCGATCGCGAGGATTTGGCGCAAGGTCAAGGTCGAGGGCCACACGGACGAGGTTCTTGCCGCCTTGTGACAAGAAAGATTCATCTTCGTTCGTCGATTCCGGCGCGCAAAGCCGATGATCCCGCCGAACGCCGCGCCGCCGAAGACGATCGTCATCGCCTATCCGGGTGCCGAGGAGAAGCTCCGCAAGCAATACGTCTACCAGACCTACCTGTCCTCGCAAGAGCACGATCGGATCGCCCTCGTTCCCGGGAACCGACTCGTGGTCAAGTTCAAGGACGAGGTCGTCGGGGAAGGCCA
>WNGH01014183.1_pt1 | contig 15289 bp, 15 predicted proteins | sample 5400631 | NCBI WGS metagenome assembly WNGH01 (sample SAMN13153373, study PRJNA577476) | soil metagenome | isolation source: 115 cm soil or saprolite under Garry oak tree replicate 1 | place: USA:California | collected 2016-06-15
CCTCTGCTCTTTGAGAAGTTTGTGCGTCTCAAGCGTGACTTGGGCGGACCAACACGTGGAACAGGCTTGGGACTCTACATCTGCAAGCGCTTAGTCGAAGCCATGGGAGGGCGCATCTGGGTCGAGAGTTCAGGTCGCAAAGGGGAGGGCAGTCGCTTTTGTATGACCCTGCCTCCTATCCCTCCGTCCTCGCTTCCTTTGTTGGACTGACTTGTTATTCTGTCACATAAAATGGCTCATCCCACGAGATGCATCTATCAAACGCAATGGCTCTAGTAGTCAGTCCAGATAGTTTTTTGAGTAGGCATAGTGCCCTACCTGGAAAAAGACATCACCGATCCCTCTCAGAAGAGTCGGTGTCCTACTCTGATTCAGCAGGCAGCACTGGCGAGGCAATTGCCGGTTCGTTCTGTCCACCGAGACGACGGCGTGCGGTTTCACGACGTCCGATGGCGGGAACGTGATTGGTTGAGGCTGCCAGACCAAAGATGGGCATGTTCCCGTAAAGTGCCTCGTACTTGCCTGCCTCGACAAGAAAGGTTTCGTGCCAGATCCCAACACTGCCATCGCTGCCAATGTTTTTATTGAAACGGCGCCAGGCTTCCAGGTGTGGATCGCCTTTGTCCCTGGCAAATTTCTCCAGATCTTCAAAGGAGCGCCAGTACTGGACAAGAGCAATGCCACGCCAATAGAAAATGGTCTGTGCACCTAACATACCCTTTTCAGGATGCTTGAAGAGGGTACGCAACATCGGTCCCATCGCCATCGCAATGGGAATCCATCTGCGGAAGGCAAAGAATTTATTCACACGCATGCCAATAATGAAAACAACAAACGCTTCGTCAGTCTGCGCCGTAAAACGTCCGGGAATGACCTTTGCCATTTGCAATACTCCTTTTCACTGAAACAGAAACTTGCCCTTCTTGCGGTGCCGTTCTCTCTCATTCCGCCAGATGGTGCAAGGTGACCAACGTTTCATCACACCAGGTCAGCATGGCGCGACAGCGATGAATGCCATAGCGCACCGTCAGTAACCGATACGAGAGGGTCTCATCATCTTGAGCTGCAGCCGACAACTCGCGCTCGATATCTACGTATTTTTCGAGCAGGCGCGACTGAAGCTCCTGAAAGGCGTGGACATGCTCCTTGTTCTTCTCAAGCGGGATATGCGCACCAAAGAAGAGCTTGAGCAGCAACTCATTGCGCTCTACCGCAGACTCAACCGACTCTGAGAGCCAGTCTCGCAGTCCTTCTTTTCCTTGCTCGGTCAGGGTATAGATATACTTCTCAGGCTTCCCCTCTTGCTTTTCAGCATGGCTAGCTGCCAATCCCTCTTCCACTAATTGCTTCAGAATAGGGTAAATCTGCCCGTAGCTCTCGCTCCAGAAATTGCTGGTGCTGCATTCCATGAATTTCTTGATGTCATAGCCAGAGCTAGGGCAGATACTCAGCACACCCATAACCGCATACTTGCTCTTATTTTCTTTCGCCATTTATATCTCCTAGATATATAACTTTTAGAGTGTATCATAAAGATATATCATTGTCAAGGGGTAGCATTACTGACATCCAGTCATAAATCAGAGGTGCAGGGGGCGAAGCCTCCCTGCCGGGGTCTGGGGAACGCTGTCTGGGGGACAGTGTGTAGGGGCCCCAGCAAACTCCTCTCTCCCTTCGTTCTTGCTACATTCTTCACACGCGAATAGCTCTTACCCTACTTGTTGCTCTTTCAACTCTCCTATGGGGGGTTGCAGGTCATCCGCGCAGTGTTCCTGCTTGCCGATCTTACGACAAAGACGGCTCAGTGTCTCCTGTTCATCTGGCGTCAAGATGCTCATTTCCTCAATAATGGCTTGAATATGCTGTGGAAGAACCTCTTCGATGACCTGTCGTCCCACTTCTGTCAGCGATAACGTGACGACGCGGCGGTCTCTTTCATTACGCTCACGCTTCACCAATCCTCGCCGTTCGAGCTTATCGACAACTGTTGTCATATTGCCCTCGCTTTTAAGAATTTTCTCCGCAATCTGCCCAAGAGGAAGTGGGCCAATATGATAGAGAATATCAAGCACTCCGTATTGACTAAAGGTCAAACCAGCGGAGGTGAGATGCTGTGTTGCTCGTGCCGACGACGACTCAGCTGACCTCTGCAATTTGATATAGGCATCGATGGCACGTATCTCATCACGAGTTCCTTTGTAGTGTGTTCCCATATTTCCTTTCACTTTAGTAAATACTTATAAACAACAAATTTTTAATTTCGTAATATTGACAACCAAAAGTTTCTATGTTAAAGTATATTTTACAAGATATTGATCGTTTCGTCAAGTCTTTGCATTGCGAGATGGAAGGAAGAAACGAAAGGGAACGTGAAACGGCATGAGAAGAATTGATCTGCATTGCCATCCAAACACAAAGGCATGGTTTCAAGCGATTCAGCCCTATGCCGATGCGCTCCGTGAGTATTGGCATCGTCCCTGGGAACCGAAGAGCGAAGACGAGGTGATTCAAGAGCTGCGCAATGCAGGGGTTCAGGTCTTGCTTGTCGCCTTTGATACAGAGACAGTCAGCGGCCTTCCACCTTGCTCAAATGACTATGTGGCAAAATTCCGTGACGACTATCCAGACACGATACTTCAGGCGTGGGGGTCTGTTGACCCCTGGAAGGGAGAGATCGCGATTCGTGAGGCGGAGCGGGCGGTGAAAGAGTTGGGCGTCATTGGCTTTCATTTTCATCCGATTATGGGCGACTTTTCTGTAGGGGATCGCCAGTTCTATCCCCTTTGGGAGAAAATGGTCGAACTACGGGTTCCGATCATGGTAGACACAGGGACAACAGGCATGGGTGCCGGACTACCCGGCGGCATGGGAAGGCATCTGAAGCAAGCAAATCCATTCCCCGCGCTCGATGACCTCGCGGCGGACTTTCCTGACCTGAAGATCATTGCCTCACATCCCGCGTGGCCGTGGACTGATCAAATGATTATGATTGCGCTCCATAAGGGCAACGTTTATTGGGAGTTGTCAGGCTGGGGGCCAGAATACTTTCCTGCATCCCTCAAGCACGATATCAGTCATCGTCTTCAAGATAAAATCATGTTTGGGAGTGACTATCCGAGTCTCGCACATCGACGTGCGATTGCAGGCTGGGAGTCTCTGGGCTATTCAGATGCCATCATGGAAAAAGTGTTTTATAAGAATGCGCAACGTATTCTAGGACTACCTTAATGTATTCTTGACCCCCCTGTTCAGAGAAGAACAGAGTGATCGTCACACCATTCTATTCGGTCACAAACCGCAAGGAGAATGCAATGCTGGGAGATATTGGAGTGATGCTCCACACTGGTGATCTGTCTGTAGATGAGATTGTGCGCTTTGCCAGGGCTGCTGAGTCTCTTGGATATGAGGGCTTCTGGCTCACCGAGGAATCGGGGAAAGAAGCATTTTCTATCCTGGGCGTGCTTGCACGTGAGACGGAACGCATCAATCTAGGGACAAGTATTGTGAATTTCTACTCGCGCACGCCGATGTTGCTCGCCATGGGTGCGAGTACAATCTATCGCATGAGCAATGGGCGCTTTAAGCATTATGGTCTTGGAAGTGGGGGGATTGGCTTTATGGAGCAGGGACACGGCATCAAAATGGAACGTCCTCTCGTACGCGCCAAAGAAGTGATTGACATTGTACGAGGTTACCTGACCAGTGAGCGGTTCTCGTATGAGGGGCAATGGTTTAACCCCAGGAACTTCCACTTGCGCGAGGGACCACTGCCCGAACCCATGCCTCTCTATCTCTCTGCGTTGGGACCAAAGATGGTGGGCTTAGCGGCACGCATCGCCGACGGTTTGATCACCAACTGGCTTACCGAAGAGTCCTATGAAATGTACTATGCCATCATCAAAAAAGAGGCCGAGTCTGTTGGGCGCGATCCCAAAAGTGTCAAAATCTTCAGTTTGACCATGATCGCGGGCGAAGATGAGGCAAGCGTGGAAGCTATGCGCCGGGGTCTCGCCTTCTACTTTGCTTCACCCCATTATCATCCCATTGCCGAAGTCTCTGGCTATGGAAAAGAAGCGAAAGAGATTCAGGCCGTTTGGCAGACGCGGAATTATGCAGCCGCTAGTCACCTCGTGACAGATGAAATTGTGGAGAAATTCGCGGTGATGGGTTCACCAGAGCAACGCGCGAAGAAGCTTCGTTGGATGATGGACCTGGGTGTGTATCCCATCATGTACCCCATCATGCGGCATGGTCACACGGTCGAAGACCATTTCCTGGTGGCTGAACTGACCGCAAAGTATCTCGGTCTACTTGATACACGTTCAGAAACGGGACAACCATCCCTGGCCTCCGGCTCATCTGAACGAAATGAGGTCCCCAACATTCAGGCGACAAAGGAGGCATCAGTATGACCACGCTTGAGGGGGTTGTGCCATTTCCTCCTGAGTTCGCAGCTCGCTACCGCGAGAAGGGCTACTGGGAAGATTCTACTATGGGACATTTTTTCGATGAGATCGTTGCCCAGTACTCAGAACGTGCCGCGTTTCTCTCTGGTGATGAACGCGTCACCTATCGCCAGCTCGCCCAAAAAGTGGACCGTTTGGCACTGCACTTGCTCAAACTTGGGGTGCAACCGCTGGATCGCTTTGTGATGCAGTTGCCCAACGGTCCTGAGTTTGTGTACCTCTATTTCGCATTACAGAAGGTCGGAGCGATTCCTTTGATGGCGATGTCGTCTCATCGCTATAGCGAGATTCACCAGTTTGTCGAGCTGAGTCAAGCGGTCGGGTATGCTATTCCCGACCAGATAGGCGACTTTGCCTTCACGGAACTGGCCGGGCGTATACGCCGCGAACATCCTTCTATACGTTGGATTTTCGTCGTCGGTTCCGCATCTTTACCAGGCGCCATTTCCCTTACTAGCCTTTTGCAGACAGAAAGTGGACTTGCGCCAGAGCGATTGACCGAACTGGTGATTGACCCGACTGAGCCAGCTCTGTTCCAACTCTCCGGGGGCACGACAGGCATTCCAAAGCTTATTCCGCGCACGCATAATGATTACATTTACAATACAAAAGCTGCCGTCGCGTTCAACGATATCAGACCCGATGATTCGCTCCTGGTCGTTTTACCGATGGCACATAACTTCCCACTCGCGTGTCCAGGTATTCAAGGCTTTCTGTATCGCGGAGCACGTTTCGTCATTGGCGATTCGACTCGACCAGCCGATGTGTTTCCACTGATTGAGCGCGAACGCATCACGCATCTCGAACTCGTTCCAGCCGTGCTTATTCGTTGGATCAACGATCCACACATACAGGAGTATGACCTCTCTTCTCTCCATGTGATCAATACGGGTGGACAAAAGCTCCAGCCAGAAGTGAAACGACGGGCGGAGGAATTGATCCCTTCGTGCAAAGTACAGGAGGTATTCGGCATGGCTGAGGGGCTGCTGTGCTTTGTACGGCTTGACGATCCTGACGAGATACGTATGGAGACGGTGGGGCGACCCATCTGTCCAGACGACGAACTCAAACTTCTGGATGAGAATGACAACGAAGTACCCCCTGGCAAGATCGGTGAACTGCTGGTGCGCGGCCCCTACACGTTGCGCGGCTACTTCCGTGTTCCTGAGTACAACGCACGGACCTTCACGTCCGATGGCTTCTACCGCTCTGGCGATTTGATGCGACTTCATCCATCGGGCAACTACATCGTTGAGGGGCGCAAGAAGGATCTCATCAATCGGGGTGGCGAGAAGATCAGTGCGGAGGAGATCGAAAACTTGATTCTTTCACATCCAGCCGTGCTGAACGTGGCGTGTGTTCCCATGCCTGATCCGGTGCTTGGAGAACGCACCTGCGCCTTTATCATCCTCCAACCAGGAGCAACGCTGGCACTCAAAGACCTGACAGACTTTTTGTTAGACAAGGGCATCGCCAGGTTCAAGCTTCCTGAGCGGCTGGAAGTTGTCGATGATTTCCCTCTCTCAAAATTCGGCAAGGTCTCCAAACATGTGCTCGTGAAGCAGATCACAGACATATTGGCCGAGGAGGAGCAGGCGAAGAAGCTTGCAACATGAGTGACCGGCGGGAACATCTGAACAGAGGCCGTCAAGAAATTGGATAATTCCCTGGCGGTCGGTTTATTGTCATTTCCACCAGGAAGGTTGCCAGGAATCTGAACCTCAAGATTCGAGATCATCCCTAACACATACTGGATCACTAACAGAACCAGTGTGATGAGAAACGCGATACGAAAGGCTCTAAGACGAGCGAACGTTTGGCTCATAGAAGGAGGTCTCTCCTCTTCCATGCAGAGGCTATCCAGTGCACCCCTACAATGAATAATCAAACGGTTATCGATGGGGAAAGTATACCTGTCGGCCAGAGTGTTTGGGATGCATCCAGAGACGGGGAGAGGGGGGCCTTGAGAAGTGATTCTTACGCGTCACCTATGATCATACGTGCGAGGTACATCTATTCGCTGCCGTCCCCGCCCCTGCAGCGATCGAGTTCGGGCGACATATCCAGGGACACCACCCGTTATTCCTTAATCTACGAATATCAAGTAGAAGAACGAAAAGCTCCTGCAATTTACCATCGCAAAAGCCACCCTGGCTTGTCATCCTGCCCCACCTTGTCATCCGCCGCCCTACCTTGTCATCCTGAGCGCAGCGAAGGATCTCTCGGCTGCCCTGCCTTGTCATCTGCTGCCCCGCCTTGTCATCCTGAGCGCAGCGAAGGATCTCGTCCTCCCTCATAAGGCCACCTTATTTGCACTCAACCAGCCCTTGAGGCGCTTCTCCCGCGCGCGACTCATGAATACTAAGTTGACGTCCCTGCTTGTGATAACTCGATACTTTGTTGTAATAAATCAACAAAGTAATTGGTATCAATTTCTTTTACGGATTTAAGCTTCATGTGACGGGTATTCTTCCCCACCCCAACAATCCGTCCCTGAGCATCCTGGAGGAGAGCGGCTTAGTATGCATAGGCTTTCTCATATGTCACAGCTTAGCACGGAATTTGACGTAGAGCCAAAACCGACTCACAGCACAAGCGAAGTCGCACAACAGCCGATAGAAACCCCACCTGCGTCACTTGAAAGCGCACCGAAGGGTAATGGGACATCAGCCCTGACCGAACAAAAAGGAAAGTTGACGCAATACTAGAGGAAGAGTATTATAAGCACGGACTCAAGGCCCGCAGAGCCAGGCTGCTTGGATGCCCGGAGGTGGCCCGCGTCGGCCAGGACTACTGGTTACCCATCGCTGCGCTGCCACAGGAGCCAGAACACACCCGCTTGCGGGTGTTACCAGTAGCCGGCCAACCCAATCGTTTGGCCTGTCGAAACAGTGGCTGAATCCCTAGACCGCTTGCTGGGCGGGGTGGGCAGTGAAGAGCTCCGGCTGCACCACCGGCCACAGCCCCAGGGGCAGGCCATAGAACAGCGCATTGGCGATGGTAAACGAGAACGAGCCCAGCAGGTGCAAGAGATTGGGAGCCCCCACGCCGCTGATGATGGCCACGCCGCCAGTCAGATGTAGTCGACGTGCAAGCAGGACAAAAATCACGCCCCACAACGCCGCCCACAGCAGGTGGACCACCAGCCCTAGGAGCGCCGGGCCGGGGGCCAGGTAGAAGCTGCCTTGCTGCAAGGAGCTCATCAACGATTGCTGCCCGATGAGCGGGGCTGCGATGGCGTACAGCGGCGTGAAGAAGCCCATTTGCAGGTAGGTGGCGGTGGCGAGCATAGTAAACAAGGCCATCAGGATCCCACCGAGCATGCCGATGAGGACTCCCGCAAGGAGAAAGTGAAGCGATTGACCAGTGTCTCTTGGTGTTGGCATAGCATGCCTCCTTGCATTAGCCACAAGCGACTATAGGGAGACGTGGCGTAATGCATTTCAAGTCCCTCCTTTGTGGTCCACCCGGCCAGCCGTTGCAGCGGTGCCCCGAGTGCTCCCCAGGATCAGGAAGACCTGGAGTGAACTCCTCCGACCAGACCAGTGTCAGAGGAGGGATTGGTTGAGCTACAGGTCTCTGCAAACTCAGTAGGCGGCAGAGAGCCCAGACTAGCATGAAAGCGTTTGGTGTTAGACACCTCCTCAATACATTGTCTAATAAATGTACAGGCAGGACATTCTGTCCACTGATTTGCCCTACCTTTAGTATATGTCAAGTAGGAACGAACCACAAGCTGAGCGTATCCGCAAGGGGAGAGGAGAAGGAGGATGCTACGAGCCGGAGTACAAGTGATGTCCTGGCAACGATAGTTATCGCAGTGCCCATCGCGATCACATTCCACACGCTTCCTTTACCTGCTTGCACCATGTGCCACGCAGCCTCCCTGCATCCGATGAAGGTAATAAGCCTATGTATTGTACCACCACATGCTGTGGGTAGCGTGGGATTGGTGGCTAAAAAGAGAATGATGTGGTAGAGTAGCAGCAGCATTATGTTGGGAGATCGAGGATATAATATAGCAACAATCACGCTGTCCGCGTTGCATCACATGAACGAAAACACAGCAAGCGACGATTTGAAGGATTTCAGGAGGAAGAGCAGGCAATGAGCATGGAGAAAAAGAAGTGACAGCAGACAATATCAAGCAAATCTGTGTCGTTGGAGCAGGCACTATGGGCTCACAGATTGCCCAGCAATGCGCCCTGCACGGCTATCAGGTGAACCTGACCGACGTAGACGAAGCCCTTCTGGAGCGCGCAGTTGCGAGCAACCGGGCCCTGCTGCAAAACCGCGTCACCAAAGGGCGGCTCAGCCAGGAGGAGGCCGACGCTGCATGGCAACGGGTCAGGCCGGTCAAGACCCTGGAAGATGCGGCAGGTGAGGCAGACTTCGTGATCGAAGCCGTCTTTGAAAACCTAGAGGTCAAGCAGGACCTCTTCAGCCGCCTCGATAAACTTTGCCCACCGCACACGATTCTGGCCTCGAACTCTTCCTCGATCGTGATCAGCAAAATTGCAGCGGTTATCGATCGCAAAGACAGGGCCGTCAACATGCACTTTTTCCACCCCGCCACGCATATGCGGCTGGTGGAAGTGGTCAAAGGCCCCGAGAGTAGTGAGGAGTCCGCCGAGACCACTATGGAACTGGCACGACGGATAGGGAAAGAACCGGTATTGCTGCGCAAGGAGATTCCTGGATTTATTGTCAACTATGTCCTCCATGCGTTAACGGAGGCAGCGCTCCACCTGTACACAGAAGGCATCGCCTCGTACCAGGATATCGACAAAGCCCTCAAGCTGGGCCTGAATCACCCGATGGGACCATTTGAACTGGCCGATTTTAGCGGCGTCGATATTATGTATAACGTCATATTGACGCGCTACAAAGAGAGCGGTGATCCAGCGGATAAGCCACCTGCCTTCCTGGAGGAGATGATCAAGGAGAAGCGCTTGGGTCGCAAGACCGGCCAGGGTTTCTACGAGTACAACCAGGGGAAATAGTCCCGTGCAAGCAATACCCCAAAGCACGAACTTTAGGCTTTAACAAGCAATCTTATAGACGGTCTTCGCCAGCCGACGCACCCGTAAGCATAGTAGGGGCGATGGCTTGTCCTCGCCCTGCTTCCGGGGCCGATTCATCTTGACGGTCTTCGCCGCCCAGCTTCCGGGCCGATCAATCGTCATCATATTTTACGTTCGCGCATATGGGGCTCAAACCCGTAATAAACAGGTTGATCAGCCAGTGGAAACTTGCGTCCAGGTCTACCGGCATACCGAAGCCGCCCGCCACTTCCAGCGAGATAAAGCCGTGCACAATGCTGCGCAGGCCGCGAATGGCGTGAATAGCCTCTTCCTCGCTGAGTCTATAAGGCGCGAGAACGGCCCGGAGCACATCCACAATCTCTTGCGCGATGACCTGCACCTCCTGATCACCAGGATCGGGTGCTTGCAGCGTGAGGGCATAGCGCCCGGGCGCTTCCCTGGCGTAGGCCCGGTAGGCATCGGCGAGCGCGACAATGGCCTCTGCGCGTGACTTCCCGACGGTCGCGTGCAGGATGCGGTCAAGCAAGTCGTGCAAGCAGTAGAGCATCAGCTCATGTTTGAGACCCGGCAGTCCCGCTACGTGATTGTACAAGGAGGGGGTGCGGACGCCTAAACGCTCGGCCAGGCGGCCAAGCGTGAGTTGCTCGATCCCTTCCTCGTCTACCAGCTTGACCGCGCCCTCCACGACGCTCGCCTGATCCAGCCCCACTCTATGCGACATGCGCTTGTTTCCCTTCCTCTTTGGCCAGGGACTGTTCCATGACACGAATAGCCCGTTGCATGGCCGCCTGGGGATCCTCTAGCATGCGGCCATGTCCCACGGTCAGTACGGAGGGCTGAAGCGCCAGCAGTTTGCGCGCACTCTGCAAGGCCAGTCCTTTATGCCAGGTAGCCAATGCCGGCAAGGGGAAGAGTATTTTGAACGTCCCCGAAACGGCCACTCCGCCCAGCGTCTGGAAGGCATCGCCTGCGATCACTGCGCGGTCCCTGGTATCGAGAAAAGCGAGATGGCCAGGCGTGTGCCCTGGCGTGGAAATCACTTCGAAGGAGCCGATGTGGTCCCCTTCATGCAGCAGAAGCTCCGGCTTCGTTGTGCAGACGGGATAGCCGCCGCGCAGGGGGACCTGGGGCTCAGTGGGGTCCAGACTCTTATCACCGGACAGAAAACGCGCGTCTCGCTCGCTGATCGCCACCTGAGCATTCGGCAGAGCTTCGTGCAGAGCGTCCAGTGAGCCCACATGATCGATGTGTGCGTGGGTCAGCACAATACGTACAATCGGAAGACCCAGCTTGCGCGCCTCCTGCATGATCGTTTGCGCCTGGCCGCCGATGGTGGTATCGATCAACGTGAAACCATCATCCTCGCGTACCAGGTAGCAGTTGACGAAGCCCAGGCGGTTCAATTGAAAAAGGTTGTTGCTAGAAGCTGTCACTTTCATGGTTTGATATATCCTCTCTACTAATTTACTTAGCTTATTGACTAATACACATATATCATAAACTAAAGATATTAGTTTGTCAAGAGGGTAAAACTGACAACCTCTCATAACTCACAGCCTTCGGACTCTGCTGGCAAATGAAAGATAGGGTGCAATGCTGGATCATGCATGCTGCAAGGCGATCACAAGGGATATACTTGTCTCCCAGATCGAGTTCCCCTACTATGCTACGCAGCCGCTTGTCAAGCCGAATCGTCCATAGTAGGGGCGATCCCTTGTGGTCGCCCTGCGCTGGAACGATGACGCTGCGTTGCTTTTTGTCTCATTCGCTAGCAGAGTCCTCAGGCGGCAACAAGGTGAGTGAGAGTCATTTCAGTAGCGGCACCATCGCTGTGTTTGCATCTTATTTGACCGATTCGAAAGCTACAGAGCAGGTGGCATTTAATGATGTGAAAGTGTGGGCACTGTAGCAGGGTGTTGTCGATCAGTTTGCCACTTTCAATTCATCCCGGTACTCTTTCAGTAACTTCTGTACCTTTGGATCGATCACAAAGAGACAATAGGGCTGCGAGCGATTACTGTCATAATAATCCTGGTGATAGTCTTCAGCGGGATAGAAGTTGGTGAAAGGAGCAATTTCCGTCACAACAGGCTTTTTATAAGTACCCGATTTATCTATCGCTTCTTTCGATGCAAGGGCAATACGTTTTTGCTCATCATTATTATAGAAAATTGCGGAGCGATACTGAGTTCCAATATCATTTCCTTGACGGTTCAGCGTTGTCGGATCATGCAAATGCCAGAAAATGTCCAGCAATTTCTCGTAGGAGATAACGGATGGGTCATACGTGATCTGAATTGCTTCCGCGGCGCCAGTTCTCCCTGAACATACTTCTTCGTACGAAGGGTTTTCTACGCGGGATGCCGCGTACCCCGATACAACTGACGTTACACCTTTGAGCCTATCGAAAACCGCCTCTGTACACCAGAAGCATCCGCTGGCAAGCGTAGCAGTATCAAACTGGGACATAGATTGCCTCTCTCTTCTTTATATCTTTTTTATCCTGATCAATGTATCTTCTGTCAATAACAACTCGATATCATCCTAATTTATTCCAATAGCCCAGCTAATACCTCTGCAAGAAACGGTTATGATACGGTTAATGGTGATGCATATTCTCCTGCATACGCCGCAAACCCTCAATAGAGGCCAATTCCTTTTCGGTTTCGATATCTCTCAAAAGGACATGTCATTTATCAGATATTATCTTAAGAACATCCAATGGTGCTCTTGCTCTTCTTGAGTGGCGGCGCTCAACCAGTACTCTTCCGTAGGATACAGTGGAAATGGAAGTGGGAAGTGGAGGTCAGGCGATAACCCGCAGGACAATCTTGCCGCGCCCGTGACCACTGCCAGCCAACGCGTGCGCCTGCGCCGCTTCCGCTAGAGGCAAAACGGCGGAGACTACCGGCTTGACCGCGCCCGTGTCGAAGAAGGCAGCGATCTCGGCCAACTGCGCGCCGTTGGGTTGGGTCAACATCCCGGTTCCACGCACGCCCCGGGCCGCGGCTGCCTCTGGATCGATCTCTGCCGCCGTGGTGACCAGGATGCCGCCTGGCTTGAGGACTCCCCACGAGCGCTCGATGACCTCACCCCCGACGAGGGCCAGTACGACATCGACGTTACGGACCACGCGAACTGCACTGCCAGGGACCCGACACCCCCGCCTGCGCCGTGGATCAGAACCGTCTGGCCCGCTTGGAGACCGCCAATCGCGAGCGCCTGCCAGGCGGTGAGTCCAGTCACTGGGATGGCTGCGGCTGCGACGAAGTCGAGCGACTGCGGCTTGTGTGCGATCTCGGAGGCACTGATGACGGCATACTCCGCATCGGCCCCTTGCCGCATCATGTTGGAATACCCAAAGACGGCATCCCCAATGGCGAAGCCTGTCACGTTCGGGCCAACCTCGGTGACAACGCCGGAGAGGTCGAGCCCCAGCGTCCAGGGGAACGTGACGGGGATTTTGTTCTGGAAATGGCCGGCGCGAGTGGCTAGATCGACCGGGTTAATCGACGTGGCATGGACCGCGACGAGCACCTCGTCGGCGGTGATGGTCGGACGCGCCGCGTCCTCATAGCTGATCACCTCTGGGCCGCCGTAGCCGTGAATGCGGACTGCTTTCATGATCTTCTCCTCTTGTTTCAACGAAAAGACGTTCAGACCATCCCCACGTGTAGAAGATCGCCTAATGGAGGAGTATCCTCCCTCTGCACCTTACCACAGTGCAAGCGTTTTGTCACCTGATGGAAGACAGCCCGCGTTGCGCTACCCTGTAAGCAAACCCTGCATCGTTCAGATGAAGAACCTCGCTGGAGATGATCGATCATCTCAAAGCATGAAATCTCTTCGCTGAACGAGGATCAAGATGGTCTCCTTTTTTGATTGGCGGCTCGGTATAGGGGGTCATTTTGTTTTTTGTTGAAAACAGAGCAAGGGCTGTTAAAGCTGCTCATATTGTTTTCCTAACGCTACCTTTAACTCCTTTTGGAGGCGGCGGTTTTCTTCCTCTAGTTGCTTGATCCGACGATCTTTCGCGGCTAGCAGCATATCTTTGCTTGCGTCAGTGTGTCCTTGAGAAGGTAGAGAACGGGATTGGCTTCGACCCAATCTGCACGCTTCAAGGGAAGATGGCCATGAGAATGACACCCGAAGTGAAGGATGCGTCTGGGCGCGAGCCCGCGAAAGCTTCACTGGTGTTTTTGCTTCATCGTGAACGATTAGGCAAACGATCCTGTTTGTACTTCTCCTGCGCGGTCGTACGAGGCGACGATGACGCCGCGCGGCGACGTTATCGCTTCGCGCAAGGTAAAGGCTGCCGCAGTGGTGCCTTCGGCAAACAAGCGCTTGCCCATGCCCAGCGTGATCGGGAATATTTTCAACCACAGCTCGTCCACCAGGTCGTGCTTCAAAAGCGTTTGGATGAGGTTACCACTGCCGTGGACTTGTAGTTCAGGTCCATCCTGCGCTTTCAGCTTTTTGACCTCATCGACAACATCGCCCTTCAACAGCACTGAATGCTCCCACGTCAACTCTATCGGCGCATGCGAGGCAACATACTTTGTGGCTTTATTAAGTCCGGCCCCTTCGTCGTTGTGGTGCGGCCAGTACGCCGCGAAAATCTCATAGGTCTTCCTGCCAAGCAGTAAGTCAAAAGGCCTGCTCATTTGCTCGGTCATGGTCTGGCCCAGGAAGTCGTCAAAGTAAGGAACAGTCCACCCGCCAGACGTGAAGCCGCCAATCGGGTCCTCCTCTGGCCCGCCGGGAGCTTGCATGACGCCGTCAAGCGTGATGAAAGAGAGGACGATAATTTTTCTCATTGGTTCAACACCTCCTCGCGTTATGTGCGTGACTTCTCGAGCCGGAAGTCAGAACTGGTGACGTGTGTGACGCTCCACACTTCGCGCATCAGGGATGGGGCTCTGGTCGTCTGGTCACCGAGCGAAACGCTCGGTGCCTCTTGAGAAGTATAGCATACGGACCCGAAAAAAACTTCTTCGATCTTGCTCATCTTTTTCTCTCCTATGCGCCACTTTCTACGGTATACAATGACGCCCCTCTAGAAGCTACCCCAGGTATATGTACGCCATGTTATGGAAGCAAAACTGGTCGGGCCCCTTGTCTTTCCCTCTTTCCTAAAGAGGTGGGGTGGTTGGGACAATTCGTTGGAAAGACATGTGTATCAACTCTACCTTCCCGAGGGATGAACAGCAGTTGCAAATAGTGTCGGGGCCGGGATAGTTGGGATAAGTTTCCCTAAAAGGGTATCATCGATAGCGACCTCTGCAGCCTCAAAGGCGGTAAAGAGAACGCCAACGATCGGCTCAAAAGGGTAGCGTGTGGGCCGCACCAGCGGCGAAGTCGTGCGCACTCTTGCAATGATCGCATCTGCCAGCAGCGCAGAGGGATGGCGAAGAACGCCTCCGGCCAATACCAGCGTAAAAGCTGTCCCTTCAATCCCAACACACCGGGCTGCTGCCAGCACATAATTACCAAGCGCCCGGCCATGTTCCTCGACTATCTGCCTGGCAACGCTATCACCCGCCTGTGCCTCATCCAACAGGATCGGCGTCAGGAGGCCAATGCCGATTGCAGGCCTTTTGACGCGGCCGGTAAACAGGTGCAGCACTTCTTCAACTGTCTCCACCCCCAAAAAGTCGAGGATGCGCGGCGTGAGAGTTGTTGCTGGCTCGATGCCCAGTTCCGAGCGGTAGATAGCATCTAATGTTTTCTGAGCCAGGTGTGCACTTCCCTGCACCTGGTCTTGCCAGCGACTCGAAT
>WNGH01003378.1_pt1 | contig 15285 bp, 15 predicted proteins | sample 5400631 | NCBI WGS metagenome assembly WNGH01 (sample SAMN13153373, study PRJNA577476) | soil metagenome | isolation source: 115 cm soil or saprolite under Garry oak tree replicate 1 | place: USA:California | collected 2016-06-15
CAGATTGCCCGCCTTGCCCGACACGCTGAGCTCGTATTCGATGCGATCGTAGTAGGGCTCGAGATCGGCGTAGCTCAACGGCCAGTCGACGAGCGAGGAGTCTTTCGGGATTGCGGATGCTCCGTAGCGCTCGATCGTCTGCGACCGCGCGCGGAAATCGTCCCCGTGGAAACGCCAGGAGACCGCACCGTAGTGGACGGTGCCGCCGCCCGCCTGGTTGCCGTAATTCTGCACCGGGATCGGGTTCGCGCGCGCATGGGCGTTCGGCCGCCAGGTGACGGGCTGACGCTTGATGTTGGGGCGCAGGTCTTGGCGCGTGAAGTAGCGCAATTCGTCATGCGGGTTGAAGTCCTGGGTGGTCAGGCGCGGGCCACGCTCCAGGCCGATGACTTTCATGCCGGCTTTGCCGAGCTCGGCCGCGAGGACTCCGCCTGCCGCGCCCACGCCGATGATGACGACATCAGTCTTTTCGGTTGCCATGGCTCATCCCCTCCGCACGGGGGCCTGCGCTTGCAGGCCGATGATGGGCAAACGCGTAAACGCGTCCTTGCTCTTCATATCCTCCGGCGAGAACAGCGGTTGCGCGCCGGGAAAGCTCACCAGGCGCCAGCCTGCGAAGTCCTTGTTGCCGCCGTAGATCGGGTCGGCGAACATGCCTTCCATCGTGTGCGTGCGCACCGTGTTGAAGAACGCCTGCGCCGTGGGCCAGGTGAAGCCGGTCGCCTTGCCTTCTTCGAGAGCCGTGATCACTTTGTCTTGCCGCGCGGCGTCGAGCCGCGGGAACGGCGCGTTATGGGTCTTGCGGCAGTACGCATCGAGCGAAGCCAGCCCGCGCCGGTAGAAATCCTGCAGATCTTCGTAGGCACCGGCGAGCGCCAGATCGATGTAATTGAGCACGCCCGCTTCGCGCGCGCCGGGCTTGCCCGGTGCGCCGGGCATGAGCCGTTCGGTGAATGCCGCAACGATGGCGGCATCGTCGTCGTTGAGGAACGCACCATGCCCTGCGCCGGTCGAGTGCGGGTGGGCAGAGGCCGGGGCGTTCGCTGCGGCGTGGCGTTTGTGATCCTGCGCGAGCGCGTCGGGCACGAGCCCCGCACCCGCAACCGCCCCAACCGCCGCGCCGATCAAGAATGCGCGGCGAGCTTCATCGTGCTTGCTCATGCTGATCTCCTCCCATGCGTTATGAATTTCGATTGCCCGGATGACCTAAACTGCAAGCGTCAGGATGCGCCTCTTTAGCTTTGCCGACAAGGTGATGCGCCAGCCGTCCTGAAGGGATAGGCGAATCAATCCGGCCGCGAAGTCTGAAGGGGCTCGCCGGCGCGCCGCAATTTGGTGCTGGAACCTGTCTGGAACGCACTCTGTCCTATGTCAATTTCGCTCGCCTCCGCACCCTCCGGAGGGGCGCGATCGGGGCGGGTTCACGTCGTGACGAAGCGCCCCTCGCCGCGCAAGAGGCGCGGGTCCTCGAAGCGCGCGACCGGCTGGCCTATGCCGAGTTCGCTCACTCCTGGAAGTGCGGCGGAAACTTCAGCCCTTCAATCGAAAAGAGCCGCGGGCACGTAGACGTGCCCGTCGAAGATGCGCCGCGCGGTGCGCACGAACGAGGCGCGCGCCACGGCGCCCGACCGGTCGGTCACCAGATCCACCTCGATGTGTCCCGCAGGATGCTCGATGCTGAGCACTCCGCCCGAGAATCCTTGCGGCTCGACATAGCGATTCGCCACAGTCCCGGGGAGCGCCGCCGCGGTTCCCACCGCGAGCGCGCCGGTCACCGCGTGCGCCCGGTGGCAGGCGTGCGGCGTGAAATAACGCGAGGCGATGCCGCGGCCCTGCGTCGGGCGCGAAACGAGGACCGGCTTCGGTACGACCAGGCGTGATACGTCCCCCATTCCCATGAGCTTCCCCGCCTCCAGGCGGATGCTCTCGATGCGTTGCATCAGCGCCCGGTCGGAGTCCAGCTGCTCCGGGCTCTCCCGGCCCGTTTTGCCCATGGCCTCGGCGGCCATGATCACCACGGGCATCGCCATGTCCACGCAACTGGTCTCGACGCCTTGTATGCGGTCGAGCAGGTTTCCCGTCGGGAGGAGCTTGCCCGTCACCGCGCCGGGCGCATCCAGAAAAGTCAGCTTGATCGGCGCCGCCGGCTCCGCCACGCCGTCTATGCGGGTATCGCCGGCGTACTCGACTCGCCCCCCCGGCGTCTGGACCACGGCTTCGACCAGCGTCTCGGTATTGACGTTGAATATGCGCACCGTGGTGCTCGGGTCGTGCGCCGAGACGAGTCCGGTCTCGATGGAAAAAGGCGCGACCCCGGCGAGCATGTTGCCGCAATTCGGCTTGGTATCGACGAGCGCCTCGGTGACCGAGACCTGGGCGAACAAATAGTCCACGTCAGCCCCTTCGCGCTGCGAGCGGCTGACGATCGCCACCTTGCTGGTGAGCGTGTTCGCCCCGCCGATGCCGTCGACCTGAAGGGCATGCGGAGAACCCATGACCGTGAGCAGCACCGCGTCGCGCCGCCGGGCGTCGGCGGGCAGGTCCGAGGCGAGGAAATACGGACCCCGCGAAGTGCCGCCGCGCATGAGCACGCACGGGACTCTGCGCTGCATATTCAACCGCTCCTCATGTCGTGTGTCGGCCCTGCCCGCGTATTTCGTCAAAGGAATACGGCGCGTCAGGCGGTGTTTACTCGGAGTGTCGGGCCGGAGGACGCAAGCCGGGGATCGTACCTCATCTTTACGGGTAAACTATCATGTCGATGATACGCTCCCGCATCGTCGCCTTGCTCGCCCTCGCCCTGCTGCCGGCCGGATGCGCGAATTTTTCCGCCATTTCCCCCGGAACCCCCTCGGCCCGAGTCGAAGCGCTGGTGGGCGCGCCCGCGGCGGTCTGGAAAAACCCCGACGGCGCCGAGGTCTGGGAATATCCGCTGGGGCCGCTCGGGGTCGAGACCTACATGGTCACGCTGGGCCCGGACCGCGCCGTGCGGGACATCCGCCAGGTGCTGAGCGACGAGTATATATCCAAGCTGCACGTGGGAATGTCGCGCGACGAAGTGCGCCGGCTGCTCGGCAAGCCGAGGGAGGTCCGGTTTTACGGCCTGAGCGACGAAGAGATATGGTCTTGGCGCTATCGCGAATGGAAAGTCAGGAACATGGAGCTTCATGTCCAATTCGACAGATCCACCGGCACGCTGAAGGGCGTTTCGCGTTACCAAGAGGACCCGGGCGGCGGAAGCAAACGTCCCTGAGCATTCGTTCATGTACGCCTTTCCTCCGCGTATTCCTTCATCGCCTCGCGCGCGAGCCTGAACGCCTCGACGCCCGCGGGCATGCCGCAATAGATCGCCACCTGAAGCAGCACCTCGCGGATTTCGTCCCTGCTGCACCCGTTCTTGAGCGCGCCCTGGACGTGGGTCTTGAACTCGTTCGGGCGGTTGAGGGCGGACAGCATCGCGAGATTGACGAGGCTGCGCATCTTGCGCGGCATCTGCGGCCGCGCCCACAGCCAGCCCCAGCAGGATTGCGTCACGAGCTCCTGCATCGGCATGTTGAAGTCGTCGGCGCTCTTCAGCTGGCGCTCGACGTACTCGGCGCCCAGCACTTCCTTGCGCACGGCAAGTCCCTTGTCCCAGAGTTCCTTCGACATTGCTTTCTCCTCAGCGGCGTCAGATCACAGTATGGCTCAACTCGCCGATGCCCTCGATCCAGAGCTTCACCGTGTCGCCCGCCTTCAAGAACCGTTGCCTTCCCATTCCCACGCCGGCCGGCGTGCCGGTGAGCACGAGGTCTCCCGGGTGCAGCGTCACGCGGGAGGACAGCATCGCGATCTGCTCGGCCGTATTGAAGATCATCTTGCTCGTATGGGAGTCCTGCATCAGCTCGCCGCTTACCCAGAGCTTGATTGCGAGTCTCTGGGGATCGGGGATATCTCGCGCCGGGACGATCCACGGCCCGAGCGGGCAGGCGCCGTCGAAGCATTTCTGGCTGACCCAGTCGAAATGAAACGGCGAAGTGGCGGGGTTTTTGTCGCGCTTCATGGCATCGCGCGCGGAAAGGTCGTTCGCGATCGTGTAGCCCGCGACGCAGTCGAGCGCCTTGTCCACCGGGACGTCCTTCGCCGCCCGGCCGAGCACCGCCACAAGCTCGACCTCCCAGTCCACTTTCTGCGAATACGCGGGCAGCCTGACGCTCGCGCCGGGCCCCACCACCGAGCTCTTCGAGGTCTTGACGAAGTGCCAGGGCTTCTCGCCGAGCTCTTTCATGTTCGGGCCCGGAACCTTGCCTTGGGCGCGCGCCATTTCGGCCATGTGATCGGTATAGTTCGCCCCGGCACAGTAGATGTTCCCGGGGTAGAGCACCGGCGCGAGCAGCTTCACCCGCGTGAGCGCGGTTCCTTTAGCCCGGCTCTTGCCCGCGGCGATGCGTTTCGCCGCGGCCGCGAAGGCGCGGTGGGCCTTTGCCCATTCCTGCAGCGCTCCGAAAACAGTAGACCACGCGGGTTGTCCGGTGAGGCGCGCCGAGTCGTACACCTGCTCGCCGACGAGAATGCCCGCCCGCGCTTCGCGGCCGGCTCGATAGCTCAGAAGCCGATAGCTCATCGAATCCATCCTTCAGCTGAACGCGCGCTTCATGCGCACGATCCAGTCCTGAAACGACCTCATCTGCTCGGTCATGATCTTGCGCGTGGGCTCGTCGTTCAGCTTGCCGTCGGGACCGAATTTGCTCGGCGCCATGCCGATGAAGATCTCGGGCTTCGCGAGCCAGTGCACGCCCAATCCATCCAGAATGCGGCGCAGGTCGTACTGCCCTCTTGCGCCGCCGAGCGGGCCGCCGGTGGCGCTCAGCACCGCCGCGGGCTTGTTCATGAACGGCTGGGGCTGAAACCGCGACATCCAGTCGATCGCGTTCTTGAGCGGGGCTCCGACCGACCAGTTGTACTCGGGCGAGGCGAACAGCAGCGCGTCGGCCACCAGGATCTCATCGCGCAGCTTCGTCGCGGCAGCGGGGAAGCCTTTCTCCTGAACGTCGAGGTTGTAAACGGGGAGCTCACCGATGCCGGTGATTCCCAGCTGCATGCCCGGCGGCATCAGCTCCCCCGCGGTCTTGAGCGCTGCCATGTTGTAGGATTTCTGACGCAGGCTGCCGCAGATGCCAAGGATCTTTATCGTGACAGGGGTATTCACGTCTTCTCTCGGTCAGTTGAAAAAATCGCCGCGGCTTCGAGCGCTCCCGAGCCGGGCGCCGGCGCATTCGCCGATCTGCACTAGCGCCGCATCGCGGCTTGGTAAAAGCCCGGATCGTAATACGGGTCCGGATCGCTCAGCGTTTTCTGCGGCCGCCCGTACTTCGAGCGCAGCGCGAGCACCGTTCTCACGCCTTCCATGTCGATGCGCGCCTTGCGCTGAAATCCGTCCTTCGGGCTCAGCAGGATATCGTAGGCGGCCTGGACGCCGGCCGGCCCCGCGTTCGGGAGGTTTTTCAGGAAGATCGCCAGCGCTTCCTCCTTGTTCGCCGGATCGTAGAGCCATTCCACCGAGTCCGAGAACGCGCGGATATAACCGACGACCTCGGCGCGGTGGGCGTCGGCCCAGGATTTGCGCACGCCGGCCACCAGACCCTGGTAGTGGCCGAGCACGTCGATCGCATTGCCCAGTCGATGGTATCCCTTGGCCTCGGCCTGCACCTCGAACGGTGAAAGGAGCAGCGTGCCCGAGTGCTTCTTCTCCATGAGCGCCTGGAAGCGCTGCAGCACGCCGCCTGCGCGTTCGAGCTTGTAGTCGCTTTCCTTGAGCCCGGCGCGCTCGAGCATCTCGATCAGCACGAAAGCGTAGCCGGTCGTGCGCGCGTCGACCGACAGGGTCTTGCCGCGCAGTTGCCGGTACGCGCTGACTTCGGGGACGGTCACCAGGCGCAGGAACCCCGTATCGCCGCCCATCACGGCTTCCAGATCCGGCCCGAGCACCGGTTCCTCGCCCTGCCCTTCGCGATAAGCGATGAGGTTGTCGATCGCCGTCATCGCGATGTCGAACTTGCCGTCGATGAGATGGGTGAGCTGGAACACCGAGCTCGGCGTCGGCGTCAGCTTCGCTTCGAGGCCGTTCTCCGCGAACAAGCCTTTCTCCTGCGCCACCCAGATGGGCCAGTTGAAGCCGCCGGGAAAGACGATCACGTTGACGGTCGGCGCCGCCAGCGTGCCAGCGCAGGACGCCAGCAGCGCAAGCGCCGCGGCGACCAAACAGAGAAATTTACGCATGGTTTTCGATGGTCGGTTTTCTGATCTCGCGACGGGCGGCCCAGGGCTCGCCCGCGAGATGGCTCACGCCGCGGTCTTCAGCGGCGCCTTTCTCTTGCCTTCTTGATCTTCGCGAAACTCCGGGATGTCCGGCCGCGAGCCCCACATGCAGAACGACTCGGGCGCGAAGGGAAACTGCCGCGGCCGGTAGCTCGCCTCTTCTTCGGGCAGGATGTGCTTCACCCCCACCGAGTACTCGTAGACCATCTTGTCCGGCCCTTCGAAGTACAGAAAGCAGGCGGACGACGAAGGATGGCGGCCCGGACCGAAAACGATCCGCACCCCTTTCTCGCGCAGGAAGTAGTACGAGCGCATCACGTCGTCGAAGTCCTCGACCTGATGGTTGATGTGCTGCACCCCGGGACGGGGCGAGGGAAACAGCGCGAGCGTGTGATGAACGGTGTTGACGCGCAGCAGCGGCGCGTCCCCGATCCAGTCCGACACCCGTGCGCTGAGCAGGCGTGTCCAGAAAATCTCGTCGCGCGGCGCGTTCGACGTGCGCAGCCCGATATGGCTGAAATGCGTGATCCCGGCGTCGCGGGAAGGAAAATAGCGCGCGCCGCTGTGAAAGGGCCGGACGACGAGCTCGATCTTGTTGCCGCTCGGGTCCTTGAAAGCGAGGAACCGCTGCACGCGGCGCAGCTCGCACTCGGCCTGGGTGCCGCAATGCACCGGGTGCCCGGCCTTTTCGATCTCAGCGCCCGCCTTGTCGAAGTCGTCCCGGTTCCCGAGGTCGAACCCGACGACGTGATCGCCCGGGTCGCCTTGGAAATACACCAGGGTGTGGTCGCGCGTGTCGCCGCGCACGGAGACCTTGTCGCTGCGGAAATACGCCGCCTTGCCTTCCCGCCCGACGAGCTGCAGGCCGACGATCCCGGTCGCGAATTCAATGGCGGACTCGAGGTCCGGCGTACCGATCCGCAGATAGCGGATGTCGTGGAGGTTGACCATGCTACGCCTCCGTCGTCATTCCGAGCGAAGCGTGGAATCTCCCAGCGGGAGATCCTTCGTCGCGGCGAAGCCGCTCCTCAGGATGACAAAAATGCTTTCGCATTTTTGTCACTTCATCAGCGGCATGCCGAAGTCGGCGCCGGGATTCACGCCCTCGCGCCAGCGCGAGGTCACCGTCTTGATGCGCGTGTAGAAGCGCACGCCTTCGGGCCCGTGCTGGTTCATGTCGCCGAAGATCGAGTGCTTCCAGCCGCCGAAGCTGTGAAAGGACAGGGGCACCGGGATCGGCACGTTGATCCCGACCATGCCGCAGTTCACCTTGTGCGCGAAATTGCGCGCGACATCGCCGTTCTTCGTGAAGATCGCCACGCCGTTGCCGTATTCGTGATCGGAAGGCAGCGCCACGGCCTCCTCGAAATTCTTCGCCCGCACCACCGAGAGCACCGGGCCGAAGATCTCCTCCCTGTAGATGCGCATGCCGGACGTGACCTTGTCGAACAGGCTGCCGCCGAGGAAAAAGCCGTCCGGCTGCTCGGCCACCTTGAAGCCGCGGCCGTCCACCACCAGGCTCGCGCCTTCCTTTACGCCGAGATCGACATAGCTCTTTACCTTGTCGCGGTGCTCGCGGGTCACGAGCGGCCCCATCTCCGAAGCCTGGTCGGTCGACGGGCCGATCTTGAGCTTCCTTATCTTCGGCGCCATCGCCTCGATGAGCTCGTTCGCCGTGCGATCGGTGACCGGCACGGCCACCGAAATCGCCATGCAGCGCTCGCCGGCCGAGCCGTAGGCGGCGCCCATGAGCGCCTCGGAAGCCGCTTCGATGTCGGCGTCGGGCATGACCACCATGTGGTTCTTCGCTCCACCGAGCGCCTGCACCCGCTTGCCGTTGACCGAGCCCGTGGAGAACACGTATTTCGCGATCGGGGTCGAGCCGACAAAGCTCACCGCCGACACGCGCGGGTCGGTGAGCAGCGCATCCACCGCCTCCTTGTCGCCGTTCAGGACGTTCAGCACGCCCGGAGGCGCACCCGCTTCGAGCATGAGCTCGGCCAGGCGCAGCGGACAGGACGGATCCTTTTCCGAGGGCTTGAGCACGAAGCTGTTGCCGCAGGCGATCGCGACCGGGAACATCCACATCGGCACCATCGCCGGAAAGTTGAACGGCGTGATGCCGGCGCACACGCCGAGCGGCTGGCGCAGCGAATACAAGTCCATTCCCGCCGAAATGTTGTCGGAGAACTCGCCCTTCATCAGATGCGGGATTCCGCAGGCGAACTCCACCACTTCCAGGCCGCGCTGGACCGAGCCCTTGGCGTCCGAAAGCACCTTGCCGTGCTCGGAGGCGACGGCGAGCGCCAGCTCGTCCAGGTGGCGCTCGATCAGCTCCTTGAAGCGGAACATCACGCGCGCGCGCGCGATCGGGGAAGTCTCCGACCAGCCGGTGAAGGCCTCCTTTGCATCGGCTATGGCGCGCTCGGCCTCCGCCTTCGAGGCGAGCGGCACCTTGCCCGCAAGTGCCCCGGTGGTGGGATTGAACACGTCGCCGAAGCGCCCGCTTTCACCGCGGACATGCTTGCCGCCGATGAAATGGGTCAGTTCCTTCGGCGCCGCCGGGGTCTTGGAACGCAGGGCGGTGCCGTCGTCGCGCGTGTTCATGGAATCGGTCGCCGGTGGGGGATCGCAGGCGGTCCTGCCGTCTGAAGCGCCGATGATATTATCGATCGCCGCCGACTACAACCGTCCGCTTTGCGGAAGGACGCCTAGTTCACCGTCGCGCCGGATTCGCGCACGACCTTGCCCCATTTGTCGTAGTCGGCCTTGAGGTAGGCGCCGAACTGCTCGGGCGTGTCCGGGTCGGGCTCCATGCCGGTGGGAGCGAGCAGATGGCGCACCTCGCCGGTGCGCACCAGGCTGCCGATTTCCCCGTTCAACCTAGCGATGATTTCCCGCGGAGTACCGGCCGGGACGAGCATGCCTATCCAGACGCGCGCCTCGAAGCCGGGCACGCCGGCCTCGGCGATGGTCGGCACATCGGGCAACTCGGGCGAGCGCTCCGCCGTGCTCACGCCGAGCGCCTTGAGCCTTCCCGACTTCATGTGCGGGATCGCGATCGGCGTGCCGACGAAGCTGACCTTGACGATGCCCGACATCAGGTCCTGCTGCGCGGGTCCGCTCCCTTTGTACGGAACGTGGTTGAGCTTGATACCGGCCATGTACATGAAGAGCTCCGTCACCAGATGCTGGGCGCTGCCGTTGCCGGAGCTGGCGAAATCGATCTTGCCCGGCTGCTTCTTCGCCAGCGCGATCAGCTCCTTCACCGAATCGACGCCGAGCGAGGGATGCACGACCAGGACGTAAGGCCCGGTTGCGATGCGGATCACGGGCGCGAAGTCGGCGAGCGCGTTGTACGGCATGTTCTTGTACACGTGCGGCGCGATCACGAAAGGCGACGCCGTGAGCAGCAGCGTATATCCGTCGGGCTTGGACTTGGCGACGAAGTCGGAGCCGATCGTACCCCCCGCGCCGGCCCGGTTCTCGACGAAGAACTGCTGCCCGAGCGTCTCGGAGAGCTTCTGCGCGATGATGCGCCCGGGCACGTCGGTCGTCCCGCCGGGCGACAGCGGGATGACGATGCGCACCGGGCGGCTCGGGTAATTCTGCGCCGTCGCGGGTGCGGCAAGCAGCAAGGCGAGAAAGACGGCGGAAAGCGCGCGCATGGATTCAGCCCCTGTAGACGGGCTCCGGCTGCGAAAAGAACGAATGCAGGATGTGATAGACCGTCAGGTAGTTCTTCTGTTGGAAGCTCGCGTGCGAGATGCCGGCCATCACCGCGAACTGCTTGTCGGGATTGGGCAGGCGCCGGAAGAAGTCGAGCAAGTCCTCGATGCCCGCGATTCCGTCCCACTGCCCGCGCATGACGATCGTGGGCACCGTGATCTTCGCCGGATCCACGATCGGCAATTTCGAGCACATATCGACGTAGGTGCCGGTCGGAACGGAATCATCGAGCGCGACGATCGCCTCGGCGAACGCGTTGATGGTCGCATCGTCGGCCGTCCCCGGATGGTCGCGGCTGAAGATGCTCTGCACGAAGGCGCGGTCGATCGGCCGTCGGTTCCTGGAGGCGTACTCCGGCAGCCTCTTTTTGCGCTCGGCGAGCGTCGGGCTGCCTTCGCCCGTCCACACGAAGGCATCGAGCGCAAGCCGCGCGACGCGCCCGGGGTGCCGCTGCGCGAAGAGCGCCGCTCTCAGCGCGCCCGAGGAGATGCCGTAGACGAGCAGCTTCCCGGCGCCCGTGGTCCTGAGGATGTATTCGCTGCCCGCCGCGAGGTCGTCTGCGCCGTTCGGAATGTCGCAGTTGATCGGGCGCGATTTGTCGGAGCGGCCGTAGCCCTCGTGGTCCATGCACCAGGTATCGAAGCCGCGCGCCGCGAACCACTCCATCACCGAGGAATCGGGACGCCCCGGCACGTGCAGATCGAAAGTCGGCTGCGAGGCCATCGACGAGCCGTGCACGAAGAGCACGGTGCCGCGCTTTTGCGCACCCGCCGCCGGCTTTTCCCAAAGAAACAGCTTCACGCCGCCTTTGTTCGTCCAATGCTCCTTTCCCGAGATCGCCGCGCGCGCGGCCGGCGCAAACTGATTCACGTCGTCTCCTGCGGAAAAGCCGTAAGTTTAGCATCGGGCGCGGCCTCATGGCCCCATCAGGACGTGCCGGCGCATGAATTTTGGTAAAGTACCTCTTATTCTCCAGCAACTGCGCGGGAGCACATCATGAACGCCGATATCCAGGTCGTCGAGCGCAAGAACTACATCAACGGGCAGTTCATCGGCAGCAAGAGGCAGTTCGCGAAGATCAACCCGGCGGACGGCACCGTGGTCGCGCAGGTCCACGAGGCCGACCGTTCGATGGTGGACGATGCGGTGCGCGCGGCGAAAGCGGCGCTGAAAGGACCCTGGGGCAAGATGCCGCTGCAGGCCCGCGTCGATCTGCTGCGCAAAGTCGCCGAGGGCATCGAGCGCCGCTTCGACGATTTCGTCGCGGCCGAAGTCGCCGATACCGGCAAGCCCGTGTCGCTCGCGACCCATCTCGATATCCCGCGCGGCGCCGCGAACTTCCGCGTCTTCGCCGACATCGTGCGCACTCACGGCACCGAGTCCTATTTTCTCGACACCCCTGATGGGAAGGGGGCGGTCAACTATGCGATGCGCAAGCCGCTCGGCGTGGTCGGCGTGATCGCGCCCTGGAACCTGCCGCTCTTGCTCCTCACCTGGAAGCTCGCGCCGGCGCTCGCGTGCGGTAACACGATCGTCGCGAAACCCTCGGAAGAGACGCCTTCGACCGCGACGCTGCTCGCCGAAGTCATGCACGACGCCGGCGTCCCGGCGGGCGTCTACAACGTGGTGCACGGATTCGGCCCCGGTTCCGCGGGGGAATTCATCACCGTCCACCCCGACGTGAACGGCATTACTTTCACGGGCGAGACCGCGACCGGCGCCGCGATCATGAAGGCGGTCGCGCCCACGGTGAAACCGATCTCGTTCGAGCTGGGCGGCAAGAACCCGGGCATCGTGTTCGCCGACTGCGATTTCGACGCGGCGGTCGCGGGCATGGCGAACGCGATCTTCTCCAATACGGGCCAGGTGTGCCTCGCGCCCGAGCGCGTCTACATCGAGCGGCCGGTCTTCGAGCGTTTCGTCGCCGCGCTCAAGGCGAAAGCCGAGGGTCTCGTGCTCGGCTGGCCGCAGGAGAAGAACACCAACATGGGGCCGCTCATCTCGAAGCAGCACCGCGAGAAAGTGCTCGCCTACTACGAGCTGGCGACGAAAGAAGGCGCGAAAGTCGTCACCGGCGGCGGCGTGCCGAAGTTCGGCGACGCGCGCGACAACGGCGCCTGGATCCAGCCGACGCTGTGGACGGGGCTGCCCGAAACCGCGCGCGTGGCGCGCGAGGAGATCTTCGGCCCCTGCGCCCACCTTGCGCCTTTCAACAAGGAGGAAGAAGCGATCGAGATGGCGAACAACACGCCCTACGGCCTCGCCTCCACCGTTTGGACCACGAATCTCGCGCGAGGCCACCGCGTCGGGCAGGCGATGGAAGTCGGCATCTCCTGGGTGAACTGCTGGTTCCTGCGCGACCTGAGGACGCCCTTCGGCGGCGCCAAGCTCTCCGGCATCGGCCGCGAAGGCGGGCTGCATTCGCTCAATTTCTATTCCGAGCCCACCAACGTCTGCATCAAACTCTGACGCTTCGTCATCCCCTCCCGCGGGGACGAAGTCAAAGCGCGGAGCGGTGCATCCCGGCGAAGGCTGAAAGGAGTTCGACCATGCTGCTCTCCGGCTCCTGTCATTGCGGCGCGGTGAAATTCACCGTGGAATCGCGCACGCCCTACCCCTACATGCGCTGCTACTGCTCGATCTGCCGCAAGACCGCCGGGGGCGGCGGCTACGCCATCAACATCATGGGCGAGACCAAGACGCTCGAAGTGAAGGGAAAGAAGAACCTCTCCGTCTACCGCGTGAAGCTGAAGCGCGGCAAGCACAGCGAGGCGCGCCGCAATTTCTGCAGGAAGTGCGGCAGCGCCCTGTGGGTATGGGACCCGCGCTGGGGTCACTGGATCTACCCCTTCGCATCGGCGATCGACACGAAGCTCCCCAAGCCGCGCGAGACCCAGCACATCCTGCTGAACTACGCGCCCTCCTGGGTGGAAGTGCCGCGCGGCAAGGCGCATCCGCACTTCCGCGAGTTTCCGCGGGAAAGCATCGAAGGCTGGCACAGGCGCCGCGGCTTGTTCGAAGACGGAGTTCCGTGACTTCGCCGCGCATCGAAGAGCACCGCAGCGCGGCCGCCCGGGCCGGGCTCGACTACGTGACCGACGGCGTCGCCGGCATCCGGCGGGAGCGCGCCGGGAAGGGTTGGGTGTTCTATGCCCCGGACGGCACGCGGATCACGAGCGCGGCCGAGCGCAAGCGGATCAACTCCCTCGCGATCCCGCCCGCGTGGACCGACGTCTGGATCAGCCCGGATCCCAAGGGCCACATTCAGGCCACCGCGCGCGACGCCCGCGGGCGCAAGCAGTATCGCTACCATCCGCAGTACCGCGACGCGCGCGACAAGTCGAAATTCGGCCGCATGCTCGAATTCAGCGAAATCCTCCCGGAGATTCGCGAGCGCGTCGAGCGCGACTTGCGCGCCCGCGATCTGACCCGCCGGCAGATTCTCGCCACCGTGGTGATGCTGCTCGACAAGACGCTGATCCGCGTAGGCAACGACGAGTACGCGCGCGAGAACCGCTCCTTCGGCCTCACCACGCTGCGCGACCGGCACGTCGAGATCAAGGGCGCAAAACTGCAGTTCAGCTTCCGCGGCAAGAGCGGGGTCGATCACACGGTGGCCATCACCGATCGCCGTCTCGCCCGCATCGTCCAGCAGTGCCAGGATCTGCCGGGATACGAGCTGTTCAAATACATCGACACCTCCGGCAAGCGGCAGACGATTTCGTCCGACGACGTGAACGCCTATCTGCGCGAGATCACCGGCCGCGACATCACCGCCAAGGACTTCCGCACCTGGGCGGGGACGATGCTCGCCGCGAAGGAGCTGTTCAGGATGGGGCCGGCGAAGAGCCAGCGCGAGGCCGAGCGCAACATGATCCGGGCGATCGACGCCGTCGCCAAACGCCTCGGCAACACGCGCGCCGTGTGCCGCAAGTACTACGTCCACCCCCGCCTGGTGCGCGCCTACCTACAAGGCCTCACCGCCCCGCTCGCCCCGACCACGCTGCCGAAGCCCGCCCAGCGCGAGCACCCGACCGCCGCGCTGCGGCGGGATGAAGTGGCCGTGCTGCAGTTTCTGCAGGAAGACGCGCCGGATGATTAGCCGAGCGGATCGGCTCCATCCAAAGCTACTTCGCTTCCTTCCTCGCCTTCGAGTACCACTCGAGTATCTGCTCGCCGTTCCAGTGCAGTACCCCTTTGTGCTTCGCGATGGCGTCGTACACCCGCTCGAGGTACTTGATCCGGAACGGCTGGCCGCTGATGTAGGGGTGAATGGCGATCGCCATGATCTTCGGCCGCTCGGCGCCTTCCTTGTACAGCCGCTCGAAGCAGTCGATGCATTTCTGCGTCCAGTACGCCGCTTCGTGGTGCTGCACGATCATCATCGGGATATCGTTGCACTCCACGGTGTAGGGCAGCGTGACGAGCGGCCCGTTCGCCGTCGCGATCTCGGTCGGCTCGTCGTCGTACACCCAGTCGCCGATGTACTGGATGCCCGCGGCCGTCAGATGCTCGGGCGTGTCGTAGGTTTCCGTGAGCCCCGGCCCCAGCCATCCGACCGGCCGCTTGCCGGTGAATTGCTCGATGGTGTCGAGCGAGCGCCGGATCATCGCCGGCTGATCCTTTTCGCTGTGGATCGGGCCCTGCTCGTAGCTATGGCCCATGAATTCCCAGCCCGCGTCCTTGCACGCCTGCGCGACGCGCGGGTAGTCGACGCACACGCGCGCATTGATCGCGACCGTGGGCCGGATGCGAAGGCGCTTGTAGAGCGCGTGAAAGCGCCAGAAACCGACGCGCATGCCGTACTCGTGCCAGCTCCAGTTCGGCACGTCGGGCAGGAGCGAAACGCCGGTCGGCGCCGGCAGCACTTGGCGCGCCATCGGCTTGGAGATATCCCAGACCTCGAGGTTGACGATCGTCCAGACCACGATGCGCTTGCCGCCGGGAAGCTTCAGCTTCGGCCGGTCGACGATCGCCGAGTAGGCGACGCGGTCGCGAGGTATGGTCACTTGCGCTTCTTCGCCTTCTTCGGCGCGCTCCGCTTTTTCGGCGAAGCCTTCGCCTTCGGCGGCGCCGGCAGATCGAGCTTCAACATCCGGATGGCGTTACCAAAATACACTTTGCGCCGGTCGCCTTCCTTCAGCTTGAGCGAATCGATCGCCTTGATGATCTCGCGGATGAAGAGCGGCCCGCCTTCCGGGTCGAAGGGGCAGTCGGTGCCGAACAGCACGTGGTCCGCCCCGAAAAAATCCAGGCCGC
>WNGH01003383.1_pt1 | contig 15273 bp, 19 predicted proteins | sample 5400631 | NCBI WGS metagenome assembly WNGH01 (sample SAMN13153373, study PRJNA577476) | soil metagenome | isolation source: 115 cm soil or saprolite under Garry oak tree replicate 1 | place: USA:California | collected 2016-06-15
TGGCGTCGCTCAGGCAGCGCTCCATGTGGCGACGATTGAAGACGCCGGTCAGCGGGTCCACGATCGCCTGGTCGAGGAGCCTGCGGTGCAGGTCGACGATGATGCTCAGGACGATGTTGGCCAGCACGATGGTGAGCGTCAGCGTGACGAAAAATCGGATGGTGTACGCTAGGCCGATGTAGTGATACACCAGCGCGCTGATGATCAGCAGCAGCAGGATGCTGCCTGCATAGGCCATGCGTCGCGACAGGCCGAAAGTGAAGAGCAGGACCGTGGGATAGGCCCACAGGGCGCCGAAAAAACCCTGGACCTTGAGGGAAACCGCCGTGCCCGCCGCGATGGGGATCAGCAGCAGTATCAGCGGAATGGGCGCGGATTTCTTCAGGTAGATGGCGAAAGCGTCGATGCCGAGAACGAGGAACGCGCACAGAATTCCCGCTCCCAAGCCATAGTTCCCCTGGACGAAAGCGTTGACTGAGAACGGAAGGAGGCAGACCGCCGCCGCGCTCGCGAGCCCGTACAGGATCCGCCCGCGATAGGGGGCGAGGGGATCCTCTCCAGTTTCGACTGGCCTTGGGCCTTCCATCGCGCCCCTCCCCCGGGCCGCAGTCGGTTACGAGTTGCTCATCCTATTACAAAGAAAATCGACTCTGAAACCTATTTTTCCAGGGCAGCTTCTATACCGGCCATCAGCTGGTGACGGGTGAAGTCGTAGGTGTCCAGGTTCGATTCGTTCCGATAGTAGCTGTAGTCGATGAACACGCCCCACGGAGCGGTCACGCGACGATTCGCGCGTAGGGCGAACCCGTAACGTCGGTCCTTGCGTGTGACCTCGAGGGTGCCCACAGGGGGGCCCGCGTCGATGAGATTGGGATCGCCGTAGCGGCTGACGCGATATTCGCCGCGCGCGTCGGCCTGCCAGCCGGCGAGGTTGCGAAAAGCGACGCTCGCGAACAGCGAATGCCGCGTCGGCGAGGCGCTGAAGAATTCGCTTCCCTGCCGGAGATCCCTGCGATGGTTGAGCTCGAGCTGATAGCCGGCGCGCAGAAGAGCGCTCGCCAGCGTGAACCCCGCGTCCGCCGACAAACGCTGCTGCCGGCCGTCGAGATACTCGAAGCCGCCGCCGCCGGCGACGTGCGCGAACCGATAGCGCCCGCGCAGCTCGCCGCCGGCATCCAGGCGCCAGCTCGCCTGCGCATCGACCGACGCGACTTGCTCGAGGCGGTCGCGGCCGATGTAGGCCGTGTCGAAGTAGGCTCCGACGCTGGTCTGCACGCGACCCGAATCGCGCTCGTGGCTCAAGCCGGCGCGCGATCCCGTCACGTCGAATTGGTTCAGATCTCCGTACCTCCGCAGGACCAGGCCGCCGTGGGCGACCCACCCGCGCGCGCTGTCCCCGGCCAGACGGTGGCTCGCCGCGGCCAGCGCCTCGACGAATCGGTCGCCCTGGTGGCTGACCCCGACCGTCGCGGCGTCCGGCGACAGCGTCGCGTTGCTGTCGTAGCCGCCCGCCAAGGAGATCGCGGCGCTCGTCTCTGGCGACGGCAGCGTGCTGCCCAGCCGCTCGAGGGCCGTCGCCGCGAGAGTGCGCAAGTTCGGGTCCGTGGTCGTGCGGTACGCCTGTTCGAAGTATTCGATCGCCCGCTGCGGGCGCCCCGCGCGCTGCGCGGTCAAGCCGAGGTTGTAGTGGGCGAGAGGGGCCCACTTGGGATCGGGCGCGAGCGCCTGGAACTCGCGCTCGGCCTCGGCGTAGCGGCCCAGCCGGTAATACGTCACCCCGAGGTTGTAGCGCAGACCCGGAGTGTCCAGGCCCGCCCCAAGCGCATCGAGGAACGATTGAAGCGCCGCTTGGTAGTCGCCCGCGCGAAACGCCGTGACGCCCTGCTCGGCAGCCAGTGCGCCGCCCGCGGCGGCGCGGACAGGCTGCCACGGACCGATACTGAGGAGTAAAACGACGACGAAGCCGTAAAGCCGAAAGCCGCTTGTTTTTCCCCTTTGCGTCCTTCGACGACGAATAAACGCGCGCACCTGCCGGAGTGTACTCCGGCAGGGCGCGCATTCATTGGAACAAGTGCGTTACGGGCGCCCGGGTTTCGGGGTGTGCGCTTGCGCCGCCTCGGATACGCCTTGTCCGAACTCGCGGCCGCTGAGATCCCCCTTGTCGCGAGCCAGGTTTGCGGTCCCGAGGCCGAAGGAAGAGGCTTCCTGCCCCCGGGCCGAGGCCGTGTCGGGCAGCTTGATGGGCAGCTTGATTTCGCCGGCCGCGCCGGCGGACACATTTGCAGGCACGACGTCCATCGTCACCTCGAGGTCGCGCTGCTGCGCCCACGCGCTCGACGTGCCGAGGACGACAATCGCACCGATCGCATACCGTGTGAATCGCTTCATAACACACCTCCTTGCTTGCCACCAGAACTGAAACTCCCGATTCCGGGACCCGGCGAGCTACATGCCCGACCTGCCCGCGTTGTCGACTTCGATCTTCAGCCGGAACGTCTTGCTGCTCCCGCCGTGCGACAGGCTCGCCACGAGCTCCTCGTTCGTCGCTCCGCGCACGACCAGGGGAAGCTGCATCAGGTTCCCGCCCTCGCGCAAATCCGTCTCCCAGGAGAGCTCGCGCCGGTTGCCGTAGCCGACGAGTTCGACGTTCCGGGGCAGCGCGAGGCTCAAGGTGGCGGCTTTCAGCGGCTTCGCGCTGTTGAACATGAGGCGCACGGTCTCGGGCCGATCGACTGTCAGCGCCACCGCCTGCACCGGTTCCGACCGCGTGGCGAGGAACACCCCGAGGGCCACGCCCAGCACCAGCGATGCCGCGAGCGCCATGCCGAGCACGGGCCGCCACTTGGGGCGCGCTGCGTCGACCGCCGGACGGGTCGCGCGCGACAGGGTCTGGTCTATGAAGCCCGGGTGCATCGCAGGCGGGGCAAGCTTGCACACGGTTTCCAGCACCTCCACCGCGTGCTCATGCAGTTGGCGGCAGCCCGGGCAACGCTCCAAGTGCTCCTGAACCGAATTCCGCCCGAGGGCGTGGAGCCGCCCGTCAAGCAAGTCGTCCAATTGCAGTGCGAAGTCGCGGCATTCCATTTGATGGCCTCTCCTACCCCTTTACACGTTCGCCGGCGGAAAAAGGTTCCATCGGCAGCAGCGCCCGCAACCGCTGGCGCGCCCGGTGCAGGCGCGACTTGAGGGTGCCGAGCGGCGTCTCCAGCATCGTCTCGAGCTCTTCGAGGCTGTACCCCTCGACGTCGTGCATCGCGACCACCGCGCGCTGCTCGGGATTGAGCCGGTCGAGGGCGCGCAGGATGCGCTCGCGCTGCCCGCTGCGTTCGGCGTGTTCTTCCGGGCCATCCTTCGTCGCGGTCAGGGCATCGAGGGGGTTGTCCTCGCCGTCGGCCTCGGCCACGAGCTCCACGACCGGAGAGCGCGCCCGTTGGCGGACCGAGTCGACGTACTGGTGGTAGAGCACCCGGGCGAGCCAGGGCCGGAGCCGCTGGATCCCGAGCAGCTCCTGGGTGCGGGGATACAACTTGATCAATACGTCCTGGACGAGGTCTTCGGCGTCGGCCACGCTGCCGGTGAAGCGCCAGGCCAGCCGATAGAGGTACTCGACCTGCGGGCGCAATAAATCCTCGAAATTCAGCTCGGGCGGCCGGGCGCGGCGGTACTCGGACGCGGTGGCCCGGGCGCGGCGGAACGGCGAAACAGGCGGCATAGCGTTAGTCACACGTCCGCGCGGCCAAAAAGGTTCCCTGCGCAGCCTGCTACAGGGGAATTTGTGCTCCTTTTCACAGCTTAGGTCGGCGCGAACCTCTGGGCAGCGCGCGCCCGCGCCTTGGCAGCCTCTTCTTCACGGTTCCTCGGCGCCGCGTTCGTCTCGAGCGAGTCCAGGAGGTTCCTGGAAACTCCGGCGATCCGGTCGACGGCCGCAAGGAACGCAGCTTCGTTGGCCTTCGACGGTTTGTTGAAGCCGCTCACCTTTCTCACGAACTGCAGCGAGGCCGCGCGGACCTCTTCGTCGGTCACGGGCGGTTCGAAGTTGAAGAGGGTCTTGATGTTTCTACACATAAGCGTTACCTCGATGTGTCGATCTTGGGTTCCATCTCGTCCTGGGGTGGCGAGCTTCGCAGAGCCCGTTGAAACCAGGCGACATCGTGCCATTTTCCGAACTTGCGGCCCACGGCCTTGAAGACGCCGATGGGTTCGAAGCCCATGCGCCGGTGCAATGCGATGCTGCCTTCGTTGGGCATCGTGATGCCCGCGTAAGCATTGCAGAAACCCTTTTGAGCGAGATCTTCCAGCAACCGCTCGTACAGTGTACGCCCCACGCCTTGACGGTGATGACCGGAATGCACGTAGGCTGACACTTCGACGGACCAGCGATACGCGCGGCGCTCGCGGTGGGTAGAACCGTACGCGTAGCCGATGCACTCGCCGGCTCTTTCGGCCAGCAGCCACTGCCAGCCCGCGACCGCCTTTGCAATCCGGGCGGCGAACTCCTCGGTCGTCGGCGCGACGGTTTCGAACGAGACGGCGGTCGACTCCACGAACGGCCGATAGATGGCGAGAAGGGATGCTGCATCGGCCGCGGTGGCAGGACGGATTTTCAGCGCGCCTGTCATCTCGGCGACCTGGCGTCCCGCATCAGCGGCCGAGATCGAGCCCTTTGGCGGGCTGCTGCATGAGGCGAACGATTATCGGCAACAGCTTGCGAGGGCCCAGTCTTACGCTGAATGCGAGGATCTTGTTCCTGAAACCGGGAATGATCGTCGTCTTCCCTTTCATGAACTCACGATACGCCGTCTCGGCCACATCCGAGGCCTTCATCACCCCGCCGCGAAACAGTTTGGACGCATCCATGCCGGCATTTTTCTGAAAGCCCGACCAAGTCGGCCCCGGACACAGTACGCTCACGCTGACCCCGGTGCCCTTCAGCTCGTTCGCCAAAGCCTCAGAAAACGAGAGGACGTAGGCCTTGCTGGCGTAATACACGGCCATGAGCGGACCTGGCTGAAAAGCGGCGGTCGAGGCGACGTTGAGAATCCTGCCCTGACGCCGTTTCAGCATCTCAGGCAGAAACAATTTCGTCAGCGCCGTCAGGGAGACCATGTTGAGCTGCATCATCCGCAGCTCACGTTCCAGATCCGTTTCCGCGAACAAGCCGTACGTTCCAACGCCCGCGTTGTTTACGAGAAAATCAACCGCGAGACTCAGCTCTTGGACCCGTTTACGAACGTTCGGCGCGCCGTCGGGATCCGAAAGATCCTGGACGATGGAGCTCACGCGCACCCCATGGGCCGATGAAATTTCGCCGGCAAGACGCTTGAGCTTCTCCTCGCTGCGCGCCACGAGAATGAGGTGGTGCTTGTGCCCGGCAAAACACTTCGCAAGCTCACGACCGATGCCTTCCGACGCTCCAGTGATGAGCGCAACGGTCTTCACGTTTTCCGACGCAGGGGAATTCATGCCGGTTGCTCCCGAAGGTATTTATTCGCCATCTTCCACGCGAGCCAGCCGAGCAGGAGGCCGCAGACTACGTCGATGAAGTAGTGATACCGGAGATACACGGTGGACAGCCACAACCCGATGCAGGGTATCAAATAGGCCCAGAACCGCCAGCGTCTATGCTGGTAATCCGACAACAGGATGTAGAGAGCGTTGCCGCAGTGCAGGCTCGGAAACACATCGACGCGATTGCTGCCGTTCAGCACGATTTTTTCGTTCAGTGCCGCAAGCCAGCCTCCGCCGAGCGGCACGCTGAATTGGTCGCCCATCGCGAGGTAGGGCCCCAGCGCGGGAAACAGGGAATACCCGAAATAGCCGACTGCGTACAGGGAGAACAGGCCGGCATAGTATTTCCTCAACACGGCCAGATCGCCGAAAAGGTACGAGAACTGCCCGAGGATCAAGTACAGGAAATAGAGCATGTAGCAGAAACTGAAAAAATCGGTGAGACCCGGGTGTACCCACTCTTGCATGCGGATGCTCAGATTGGTGCCTATCAGCGCCTGATCGACGGCCTGCAACGCCGCGTCTTCCCGTCCGGGATGGATCGCGGGAATTGCGGTCCCCAGCAGGAAATAGAGCAGATTCATTGCGATCGGATAGAACAGAAGGCGCAGCCTCCAGCCCAGATCGCGGTCGCCGCCGTGGGGGAGGAAATACACCAGAGCGCAGTTCGCCACCAGGAGCGACGCAAAAACCAGGGTATCGCGGTTGGAAGGGCCGACCGCGACAACGAGCTGCGCGAGCATCCACACGAAGAACCCCAAGCAGAGCCATTCGTGGAGCAGCAAGCTGCTCCGCGAAATTCCGCCCATTCCTCCGGACGCCGGCGCAAGCAAGCTTCAGCCCCTAGAGAACATCGGCGAACATCTTCTTGTAGAAGCGATACCAGTCGCTCTGAAAGCGCTCATCGGGATCGAATTTCTTCTTCTCCTTCAGGAAGGCCGCGAATTGCGGATAGCACGTCTCGACCTGCGTTCGGGTGGCCCAGTGATGGTAGGTGAGATAGTAGCTTCCGCCGTACTGGATCGCGCGTTCGATCAGCTGCCTGAAATCGCCCGCCGTTTTTTCCAGCGCCGCCGGAGTATGTGTGGTATGCAGGTTGAAAATGATGCTCACGTACCTGCGGCGCGCCCAGGGTAGGAAGCTTTCGTCGTCCGGCTCGATGAAGCGCACGGTCCCGTAGATCACGTCGGCCTTGCTCGCGCGCAAGTCCTTGGCGACGTCCTTCATGAAATTCACGAGGGACTCCCGGAGAACGTAGACCTCGGTGATCATCTCCGTGCCTCTGCCTTCCGGGCGCAGGCGTTTGTCGAGAGCGACGTGATATTCATCCAGGTACTCGGCGAGCTGGTGGGTGTCGGACCAGTAGATCTGGCCGTTGGTCGTCAAATAATATTTCGAGTAGGCGTCGAAGGCCCTCTTCTTGTCGGTATGGGCAAGATAGAAGAGATCGGCCCAATCCGACATGCGCAGCTGCCTTTGTTGCGGCGGAATGGGCGTCTTGGGATCCACCGGTTTGTACGTTGAGAAAACGCCGCGCGTCAGGAAGTGCTCGGACCGCGGATTGATATCGAACTGGAAGTCGCCGTACATGTATCCGTCGGCGATCCTCTTCTCCACCGCGGGCACCAGACCGGCCACTTCGATCACCTGCACGGTGCGCTCCAGCTTAGTCCGAGGCATCAATCGGAGTTTTACTTCGGCAATCACGCCGAAAAGTCCGTAGCCTCCGATCGCCAGTCTGAAGAGCTCCTGGTTCTCCTTCCGGCTGCATGCGAGAACTCTGCCTCGCGCGTCCACCAGCGTGAACGACTCGACGTCGGCGATCATGGGTTTGAAGCGCAACCCGCGCCCGTGGGCGTTCGCCGCGAGCGCCCCGCCGATGCTCAAGCGGTCGGCCCCCGTTTGCTTCTGCCGGATGCCCCATTGCGGCCACTTTCCCTTCTGTGCCTGCTCGAGATAATCCAGGAGCTCGGGCCAGCGAATTCCCGCCTGCACGATGAGAAACCCGTTCTTCTCGTCGAAAGCGACGACGCGGTTGAACTGGCTCGTGTCGAGCAGGATGGTGTCCGTTCCGAACTGCTGCCCACCCATGGCGTGGCGGCCGCCGGCGATGCTGATCGCGCGACCCTCTTCGCGAGCCTGCTGCACGATCTTTTGCACCTCTTGTACCGATCGGGGCGTGACGATCCTGTTGACTCGCGTCTCGTTCAACCTCGAGTGCACGTCGTTGACACTCTGCTCCGTACGCTGGGTCTGCGGCAGCGCGGGACAGGCAAGGGCGAAAAGCAACGAAACAAGGGCCGAACCGAAAAAGAGTTTTTTCATGACCGGTTTCCCGCTACCAGGAAGGGTTCCCGCGCAAGAAAGATCGCGGCGCGAAATATCAGAAAAAGCCCGATCGCCTGAACGAGATGATAGGTCGCATTATGGTTGAAAAGAGTCGGATGGAGAGACAATCCCGATCTCTGGATTACCGCCGCAATACCGGTGACGATCAAACCCAACAGCCCGATCAGGACCGGCGACTCGTGGCGGCGCCGATACCTCAGCGCGAAGGCCATCGCGAGGAAGATCACGGATGGAATGTAGTTGACGATCGCCACCCGGAAATGGTCGTCGATCGCCGCGACGTAAATCGAGTAGGCGAGGAGCTCGACCAGGGCCGCCTTGATCACGCGACCCCTGACGGGCTGAGCAAAGAGGAGGCATGCCCCGATCGCCCATGCAGCAAACGCGGCGGCTCCAAGCGCCACGACCGTCGTCGTCCACAGGATACTGGCCGGCAAGGAGGTCGAGTTCGAAAACCACACGTGATAGGTCCCGCCGGTCAGCGACGTCAGAGCCCCGGCAAGAAAGAAGACCGCGAAGAAACGACGGACCTCCGCCCGCGCGCCGGCCGTCCTCATGAGTATTCCCGAAAAGAGCGCGCATTCGAGCGTCAGCAAGTAATCGGTGAGACCGACCACGACTTCGCTCATAGGCGTTTCACGCCCCACTCGTTCACGCGAGACTGCCGCGGAGCGCTTGCCCAGTCGCCGCTATTGAGCGGGCGGCCTGCGGTCCCCCGCGCGCTTGAATTCCGCCGCGCACGCGGGCTGGAGCTCCGGCTGCCGGCTCTTGAGGCAGGACAGGATACGCCCGCCCCCGGGTGCGATGCCCTTGCAGAATTTCTCCGCGTCGGCCTTGCATTCCTCGCGCATCCTCCCGGCTTTCTCGGCGCGCGCTTTCGAACTTTCCCGGCACGCGGAGGAAAGCTCGGCCTCGTGCGCCTTCATGCATTTCGCGATCGCGCCCTGCCCCGGCTTGACGTCGCCGCAGAATTTCTTGACGTCCGCCGCGCAGGGTCCCTGGCTTCGCTGCTGGGCGCCGGCGTCCGGCGCAACGCCTGCGGCGAAGAGCGCGAATGCAGTCGTGACGAACGCGTTTCTGATCGACATGGTTCCTCCGAAATTCCTGATCGACGATAGAGTCCCTGCTTTCCTGGCTCAGGGGCGGATCCGCATACGCTATCGGCAAAGATACACCAACCGCCCGGAGAGCCGGGCGCAGCGTACTACGGGAGGGGGTGGTTGCACTCCGGTTCGGCGCGGCGGCTGTAGCACCGCGCCCGATCCGGAGCGTACTAACTAACTAACGTGCTTCGGTACCCAGAGAAATTCGGTCGCCATGGTGTCGGGTTCGCCAAGGCCCGCTGGCTGGACTTGCTTCGGCGTCCAGAGAAACTCTGTCGCCATGGTGTCGGGTTCGCCGAGACCGATCGCCCGGACTTCCGTCGGCGTCCAGAGGAAGTCGGTCGCCATGGTGTCGGGCTCGCCGAGGCCGGTCGCCGCCGCGTGCCGTTGATATTCCGTTGAGGCGTAGAAACCCGCCGGGGCGAGCAGGACAGCGGCCATCGACGCCAGGGTCAGCAATTTGCGCTTGTTCATCTCGGTCTCCTTTTCCTGTCGCTCTCCTGACGTTGGAAGACCAACATCGACGACGGATAGTTGCCATCCGGACTGCCGATCTCGTCACCACGTCAGTGCACCAGTCAACTAGCAAGACCAGTGCCAGGAAAACGAGGCCAGAAGATGAGGAAAATCGCGGTGGTCATGTAGCCGGTCAAAGCGGTTTCCTGGTTCGGAGCATCCAGAGGATCGTGAAGCAGGCCATCGCCGCCAGAATGTGCTTGAAGGAATGGCCGCTGAACAGATTTCCGGTGAGGGCGAAGAATTCCCGGTCATAGAGCTCCGAAACCTTCGCAAGCGCGTGCCAGCCGAGGGCCGCGAGGAGCAGCCAGCGGCGCGTGTATCCGGCGCGAAACAAGACAATGATCAACGGGATGGCAAGCAGAGCAATCAACTGAACCCAGAGATAAAGCCGCAGGTCGCCGAAAGCGCGCCAGTAAAGCACGCTGCACAGCCCCAGCAGCAGCATCGGAACGAGAAGAACACGCGCAAGCCGTGCGCTCAGGTGCTCGGCGATGACGGCAACGAACAAGCCCATGAAGGTGATCGTGATGGACAGCCTGTCCCAGACGAGCGTCGCGTCCTTAGGGTCCCAATGGTAATAGCTCGACCCCGCGCTCACGAGAGCCACGCCGGCGAAGAGCACGATCCAGGCGGACTTGCCGCATCGCAGTTCGTGCCCCAGGCAATACCTCAGCCCCGCGATTCCGACCAGAAGAAAAGGGATATTGGAGACGACGTCCCAGAAATTCGGAATTCCGAAAAAAGCGCGCCGGTCGGCGAATTCGTGATATTGGGGATCCTGACCGATCGGCGGGGACGAGAGCATCAGCGCCACGGACCCGATCGCGACGATCGCCAGCAGAAAGTACCGCCAGCGGCTTTCCGACAAAGTGGCGTTCGCCGTGTTCACGTTTCCCCCAACCCCAACGGTCGAGCCGCCTTTGTCTCCAGATGCTTCCGGACGCGGATGGTAGCCCCGGCCGCTGGGATTTCGCAATGCCCGCCGAACGGGCCGGCGAAGGCGGCTTGCGTTTATTATCGTAACTTGTTACGATAATTAGATGGCCAACCGCCGCCCCGGACGTCCCCCGACCGGCCGCGCCCGGTCCGCAGCCGAGCGCATGCGCCGCTACCGCGCGCGCCGGCGCGCGGCGGGCCTGCGCGCGGCGACGCGCTGGCTGCCCGCGGCATCCGCGGCGATCTCGCCCGGCGTGCTGAAGCACCGCATCATCGAGGCGCGCAGCCTCGCGATGCACTGCCTGATCGCGCGCAAGATCGAAGCCGACCGGCGGCTCCTCGCCGCGGCCCGGCGGAATCTCGAAAAATGGATCGCGCGCCACGGTGATGCCGTGCCGCGCGCGCTGGAGGAGTGGCGCGAGATCCTCGATCGCCCCTGGCCGGAAATCGCCGCGCTGATCACGGACGCGGACGAACCGGCCGTCCGCCTGCGGCAGTCCTCTCCGTTCGCGGGCGTGCTCACGCCCGGCGAGCGGCGGCGCGTGTATGAAGCGTTCCGAGCTTGAGCACCTGATCCGCGCGGCGGGGCGCATCTCAGGCGAGCGCGAGATCGTCGTGATCGGCAGTCAGGCGGTGCTCGGCCAGTTCCCCGACTCCCCGGCGGCCCTGCTCAGGTCGATGGAGGCGGACTTGTATCCGAAGCGCAAGCCCGAAGTCGCCGACAAGGTGGACGGCGCCATCGGCGAGGGATCGCGATTTCACGAGCAATACGGCTACTACGCGCAGGGCGTCGCTCCGGACACGGCGACGCTGCCGCGAGGCTGGCAGCGGCGCCTGGTGCGCATCGAGAATGCGAATACCGAAGGCTATGCGGGCCTATGTCTGGAAGTGCACGACCTCGCGATCTCCAAATACGTCGCGGGCCGGGAGAAGGACCTCGAGTTCGCGCGCGAGCTGGCGCGGCAGGAGATGACGGAGAAAAAGACCCTCCTGAACAGGCTGGCTGCGACCAAGCTCGACGCCGTGCTGGCGCGCGCGGTGCGGGGAAGGATAGCGCGGGATTTTGCGCCGGCCGGGGGATGACCGGCGGGCGAGCTTGTCTTCGCTCGCGCGGAACGGCTCAGTGTCCGGGTTCCTGTTCCCGGGACTCGAACTCGATGCCGCCGATGTACTTGAAGAAAAAGTTGTAGATGGCGCACCCTATGATGGTGAAGATGTACCCGAAGATGAGATAGATGATGGGAAATATCAGGAACATGACTCTGAAAAACCCGGTCGGATTGCCGTGCTGATCGACCGGAGGCACCGTAAACGTAAATATCGCGAACATCGGAATCAGAAAGATCAGCGAGCCGACCGCCATGAGAATTGCGAAAACCTTGGCGTTTTGATGCGGAGAAAAGCGGACGATTTGCTTTTTCATTTTCACCCCCTGAGATGACACAACCCTAGCGGACCAGCCCCTGCTTCGCGAGCCAGTCCTGGATCAGGCCGGCGACCTGCAGGTTGTTCCTGTCCATCATCAGCATGTGCGAGTTGCCGCGGATGGCGCTGACTCCTGCGGGTTTGGATTCGGAACCGAAGATCAAGGGGTGTCGGCCTGGGCTGACGCTTGTGCCTTGCGCTACCGCCCAGGCTGGCCCGCCGCAAACCAGATTTCGTAATGCCTGGGGCGTATCCAATCCGAATTCTCGTACCCGGAGATGTACTGCGCCTCGATTGGCACCTTGTCGTTCGCCAGCAACTTCACGATCTTGCCTGCCTCGTCCGCCTCTGCCTTGCGGAAATACCGCACCTGCGACGTGCCCGGTCCCGCGTTCACCAGCCGCTCGATGCCGGGGACGAAATAACCTGCGCCCTTCAACTGCTCCGCCACTTTCTTCGCGCCTTCCCGATCTTCCTCCTTCTGGATATGGAGGTATATGCGCGAGAGAAGCTGGGCGCGCGCCGTGGCTTCCTGCACGACCGATTTTGCAACCTCCCGGACGCTCGCCTCCGGGGCCGAATCGAGGGCAGCCTCGCCGAGCTTTTGCGCGAGCGACGGTTCGAGCACGCGGAGCAGCCGGAGCGCCAGGATCTTCTCGTCCGCTTTCTGGCCGGTGATCTTGTTTGCGAATATCTCGATCAACTTCACTTCCCGTTCGGCAACCGCTCTCGCCTTTTCGCTGCTTTCCTGCTGGGCCGTAACGAACGACGTCCCGATGATCCCCACCAACGCGACCACCACAGGCATCAGCATCACTGAAGTCCAATCCTTGCCCGCTGCCATGTTCTCCTCCTTTGTCTGATATGCGGCTCGATCGAAAAAAAGGTCGCCGAGTTGGCCCTTTACATGAAACCCTGTGCTGCCTTCGGCTGCTTCCACTCCGCCGGCACCCGGTGCCATCAGCGATACAGCCCCTGCTTCGCGAGCCAGTCCTGGATCAGGCCGGCGACCTGCAGGTTGTTCCTGTCCATCATCAGCATGTGCGAGTTGCCGCGCATGCCCACGTTCGGCAGGTCGAGGATCTCGACCTTGCCGCCCGCCTTCGAGATCTCGCCGACGAAATCGACGCCGTTCTTCCTGATCTGCGGCCAGCGCGAGTCGAGCGCGATGTTGTCGCCGAAGACGACGAGCGTCGGGATGTCCTTCAGCGCCGCCGCCTGCTTCGCGTCGCCGACCCCCGCGGGCTCGACCGCGACGAGCGCTTTCACCTTGTCGGGCCGCGCCTGCGCCACCTTGAAGCCGAACTGCCCGGCCTGCGAGTGAAAGAGAATCACGCAGGGACACACCCTGTCCACCAGCGCGATGTAGGCGCGGATGATCGCGTCGTCCGTCGTCGTCCAGCGCGGCACGCTCTGCTTCACGAAATCGTCGTAGGCCTCGACCGGGAACTGCACATTCGGCATCAGCTTCCGCTGCGCCGGGTCGGGGCTCCAGGAACCGAGACTCTGCCCGATGCGAAAGCGCTCGAAGGGATTCGCCTTGGCGAGGAACACAGGCTCACCCTTGAAAATGTCCGGGGTCATCGCCCAGCCCGCGCGCCCGCGCTCCACCGCGTCCGAGTTGTACACGTCCCAGCCCTGTTTGATGAAGAAATTCATCCATCCTTCGCGCCCGTCGGGCGTCGTCTCGTAAGTGACGCCCGTGAGGCCCCCGCCGTGCCACATCAGGAGCGGCACCGCCCCGCGGCGATCCGCAGGCAGAAAATACTGCACGTACATCGCCTCAACCGCGTACGTGCCGTTGAGGTCCACCTTCGCCGGCACCCCGCCGGGCGTGAACACCACCTCCTTCACCGGCTTGCCCGTGATCTCCACATCGCGCCCGCCGACGTGGAACGAGCCCATGTCACGGAGGGCGTAGGGAGCGGAGGTGCAGGCGGAGAGGATTGCGGCGACCGACAATATAGAAGTCTTGCGCATGATGGGTTCCTTGGCATCCAACGCGTTAGCTCAGCGGGCGGTCGCGGCCGGTCCGCTCCGGAGCGCAACGTTAGGTCGCAACACCATATTGCCTCGCGAACGGGTGATCCTAGTCTTTGAATTTTATGCCGGTCGCCGTAACGTGGTACGCGCGGCTTTCAAACCGAAAACTGGAGGAGCGTTCCTGAATTTCGATGATTGCGTCCGCACCAGATAGGCAGGCCTGCCTCTTAAGCTCGGGAAGGGCCGATTCGAGATCAGTTTGCGAGAAGCCGGTCCTTTCAAGGTGTACGTCCAACCGAGAGACTCGCTCAAACGCTTTCGGCGGAATACTGTCCTTGTGAACCGTAATACTGCAATCCTCGGGGCGGGGTGGATACGTCGGTCCAAGAGCAGTGTAACGACTTTGTGTAGTCGCGCAGGAAACTACTAGCGTTCCCAGCATGACGACCGCCGCGGCCAACACTAGGTGTCGCATAAAAATACGTCGCGGTGACGTTCTGGACATATTACTAGTCCCGCTTCCCTAGCACCTTCGTCATTTCACTAAGGATTTCTGCATTCCAATTTCGTTGACCTGCAAGACCCAGCGCTGTCCTTGCGGTGTCTACGCGAACGCCAGTCTTCGAATCATTCAATGGATCTAGCCACACTCCAACTGTCTCCCCGCCTGAACCTACGACCAATCCTACTCTTCGTGGTCTATACCCTTCGACATACAAGGGCTCCGTCTTCTGGATCTCGAATCCGTTTACGACCAAGGAATCAATCGCTGCCTTTTGGACTGCAGGAGCTGGCTTGTTAAAAATTATTGCTTCTTCAGGTTTTTGCGGGGTGGAAGAACATCCAGCCAATATCAAGAAAACAAACATTACGTTCGGAGCCAAAAATCCCCACTTGTGCTTTGGCATATGCAACCTCCGTGAGCGAGACAATTCCATACCTGACCTTCATTTGACCACTTGCCAGCACCCTTAGGTGATGGTACCGGGACTTCAGTTCCACCCCACGTTGTAGTGGGACACCGAAGCTAAGTCAGCGAACCTTTACGCGAACTGAGAGGTACGACTACAACGTTGCCTACTGCTCCTCCTCCACCGGCTGCTTGTGCTTGCTCACGAGCTGCGCCTGAGTATGCGGCGGCACGGGCGCGTAGTGCGAGAAATCGATGGAATACGATCCCTGCCCGCCCGTCACCGACTTCAACCGCGTCTGGTAATCCGCGAGCTCCGATAGCGGCGCCATGCCCTTGATGGTGGTGAGCTCGCCGCCGGCGTTGTCGGTGCCGGTCACTTGCCCGCGCTTGCCGGAGAGGTCCGAGGTCAGGTCGCCCATGAATTTGTCGGGCGCGGCGATTTCGATGTTGACGATGGGCTCGAGGACGATCGCGCCCGCCTTGGCAAAGGCGTCGATGATGGCCTTCCTGCCCGCCGAGACGAAGGCGACTTCCTTC